>Ga0163155_10000982_pt1 | contig 35176 bp, 35 predicted proteins | sample OliLakLV19SP4G1_FD_148611 | JGI IMG/M metagenome (GOLD analysis project Ga0163155, IMG submission 148611) | Freshwater microbial mat bacterial communities from Lake Vanda, McMurdo Dry Valleys, Antarctica - Oligotrophic Lake LV.19.SP4.G1 | ecosystem: Environmental > Aquatic > Freshwater > Lake >... | reverse complement strand
GCCGGCATCAGCAGCAGCGGCCCGAGCACCCACCACACCAGCCCATAGGCGGCACCGGGCCCCAGCCCGGTGGCTAGTCCGGTGCCGGTCGTCGTCGTGGTTGCCGTCATGGCTCTCACCTCGTCTGCGGGCGGCACTCGCGCCCCTCTGACCACCACGCTAGGAACGGTCGCACCGCGCTTCTGTGTGCCCGGACACACAGCGCGTCGGCGCCACCGTCCCATCACATCTGCCGGTTCGGTCCTCGGGCTGCCCCTCCGGGAGATGAACCGCCTGCTCATCGACGCCGGGCTGGCGCCGGCCCACCCGCAGACGCCACCTGACGACCCGGACCTGGGCGCGTTTCTCCGACGTGGTGTAGCAGATGCTCGGAGCGGGGTCGCGCCCCCCACGGATTCGTCAGCACCGGAAGAAACCCTCTGAGGCACGCGCAACATCGCGTCGGGTGGCGAGAGCCCAGGCTTGAGATTGCTTATGGATCTTCTCGTACTACCGGGGGCGCACGTGCCGGGTGGCGATGGACGACACCGCCCGAGCGGCGGGCCGTGCCGCAGCCGCGCGCCGCGGCGGTGGCGTCGACAGCGACTCGGGACGCGGCCGTGACGATGCCCTGACCCGCTCACCCATTGGCACGTTCGTCTTCCTTGAACAGCGGCGCAGCAGGACGAACGCGGCAAGAGGCGCATCTGACGGATCGGGCTCCGTGACCAACCACCTGCCGCGAGGTGGCCCGGGGCAACGGTGCACCAATAGCGGTCGAGAGGCCGGGTCGCCCGCCGACTGGGACCCTCGATGACGTGACCCTCCTTCGCCGTCTCGCTGAGCAGTTTTGGTTCGTGCCGGCTCTCCTGTGCGTGGCGGCTGTGGTGGTGGCGGCCGCCCTCGTGGCGGTGGACCGGGTCTCGCAGGAGCCGCTCACCCCGGGCTGGGTCGACTTCCTGCTGTACCGGGTGGGATCGGACGGCAGCCGAGACCTGCTCGGCGCTATCGCCACGTCGAGCCTGGCGGTGGCCGGCACGACGTTCTCCATCACCATGGCGGTCCTCGCGCTCACCTCGTCCAGCTACGGCCCGCGCCTGGTGCGCAACTTCATGGCCGACAAGGGAAATCAGACGGTCCTCGGCGTGTACGTCGCCACGTTCGTCTACTGCCTGCTGGTGCTCCGCTCGGTGCGGGTGCTGGGTGACCTCGGCGGGGACGGCGACGTCTTCGTCCCGCATCTCGCGGTCAACGGCGCCGTTCTGTTGGCGATCGCCAACGTCGGCATGCTCATCTACTTCATCCATCACATCAGCGATTCGGTCCAGGTGGCCACCCTGGCCGGGCGGGTACGCATGGAGCTGCTCGACACGGTGGAGCGGCTCTACCCGGCCGACCTCGGTCCGTCCGGCGGGCCGCCACTGCCCGACCTGTCCGGCGACGGCCGCCCCGTGACCGCCGGCCGCGCGGGCTACCTGCAGTCGGTGGCCCAGGACGTTCTCATGCGGGCGGCCCGACGCCGCGATGTCGTTGTCGAGCTCACGGTGCGGCCAGGCGACTACGTGCTCCCGGACACCGTGCTGGCCATGATCCGCCCGGATCGGGCGGTCAACGACCGGCTGGTGCGGACGCTGCGCCGAGCGCTGCTGGTGACCGACGCCCGGACCCCGTACCAGGACGTCGGGTTCGCAATGCAGCAGCTGACCGAGATGGCGGTCCGCGCGCTGTCGCCCGGCACCAATGACCCCTACACCGCGCAGAACGCGATCGACGACCTGTCCGCCGGCCTGTCGGTGCTTGTCTCACGCCCGCCGCCTTCCCCTTGGCGCCGGGACGACCACGGGGTGGTCCGGGTGCACGCCGCCACCCCCGACGTGGTCCTCCTCCTCGGCACATCGCTGGACCAGCTCCGCTGGTACGGAGCCGGCGCGCCGTCGGTCATGCAATCCTGCGTCACGCTCATCGAGCGGGTCGCCGCGCACGTCAGGCCGCCTGCCCCCGGCGAGGCGCCGCAGCTGCAGCAGCAATTGCTCGCCCACCTCGACCTACTGGCCGATGCCTTCTCGGCGGCCGGTCACCACCCCGACGACCAGGCCCGCTTTGGCGACCGAGTCCGCTGCGCCAGGCAGCTGATCCTGGCGTGACCAGCCGCACGACTCCGCTCAGACGTCAATGAGTTGAAGAATTCTTCAATTCATGGTTCCATGTTCTTGTGATTCCGTTGCCGCAGGCCAAGGCCGAGCTGTTCCGCACGCTGGGGCACCCGGTGCGGATCCGGGTGCTGGAACTGCTCCAGGACGGTCCCCGCCCGGTGCACGAGTTGCTGGCGCAGATCGAGGTGGAGTCCTCCAACCTGTCTCAACAGTTGGCGGTGCTGCGCCGGGCCGGCCTGGTGACCTCCTCCAGGGACGGGTCCACCGTTCTGTACACCTTGAGCACGTCTGACGTGGCGGATCTGCTGCGGTCGGCCCGGGCGATCCTGACGTCGGTGCTCTCGGAGCAGGAGCAGTTGCTCGCCACTCTGCGTGCCGACACCGTGGTCCGATGACCCGGGCCGGCACGGCCGACGTCGGCAAGCGCTGGGCCACATGGCCGGGCGCGGCCCAGGCAGCGCTGGTGGTCACGCGTGACCGCATGCGGGCGCTGCTGCCAGGGCGTGAGGATCTGCGGGCGGTGCGCCGCGATCGGCGTCAGAACCTGTTGGCCGGCCTGACCGTCGCGGTGGTCGCCCTGCCGCTGGCGCTCGCGTTCGGCGTCGCCTCCGGCCTGGGAGCCTCGGCCGGGCTCGCCACAGCCGTGGTCGCCGGCGGCGTGGCGGCGATCTTCGGTGGCTCCAATCTCCAGGTGTCCGGGCCGACCGGCGCCATGACAGTCGTCCTGATCCCTATCGCGCACCGCTTCGGGGCGTCCGGGGTGCTGATGGTCGGGCTGATGGCGGGCGTGCTGCTCATCGCCATGGCGCTGGCCCGGCTCGGGCGCTACGTCCGCTATCTGCCGCTGCCCGTGGTGGAGGGCTTCACCGCTGGCATCGCGGTGGTGATCGCCCTGCAACAGTTCCCGGCCGCGCTCGGGGTTTCGGGCGCACACGGCGAGAAGGTCTGGGCGCTCGCCGCCGACGCCGTCTACCGCTTCGCCCTCCATCCCGATCCGGTGCCCCTACTGGTCGCGGTCGCGGTCGCGATGATCATGCTGGTGGGTGCCCGGTGGCATCCCACGGCGCCGTACTCCCTGCTGGCCGTCGCTGCGGCGACCGTCTTCGCAGTCGTGCTACCCGGCCGGCTGACATCATTGGGGTCGTTGCCATCGGGACTTCCCCGCCCGTCGCTGGCCTTCGTGGACCTGGGCTCTGTCGCCCCGCTGGCCACCGCAGCGGTCGCGGTGGCGGCGCTGGCCGCGTTGGAGAGCCTGCTCAGCGCCACCGTCGCCGACGCGATGAGCGTCAACGAGCAGCACGATCCCGACCGGGAGCTGTTCGGTCAGGGTCTGGCCAACCTGGCCGCACCCCTGTTCGGCGGGATCCCGGCCACCGCGGCGATCGCCCGCACCGCTGTCAACGTCCGTGCCGGCGCGACCTCCAAACTGGCGGCCCTGACCCATGCGGTGATTCTGCTGATCGTGGTCTTCACCATCGCGCCACTGGTCTCGCGAATCCCGCTGGCCGCGCTGGCCGGGGTGCTGTTCGCGACCACGGTGCGAATGGTGCAGATCGGCTCGCTGCGCGCCATCGCCAAGGCGACCCGGACCGACGCCGTGATCCTGGCACTGACGTTCACGCTCACCGTTGCGCTCGACCTCGTCACCGCCGTCATCGCCGGCCTGGGTGTAGCTGTCGTGCTGGCGCTGCGGGCCGTCGCGCGCACCGCCAACCTGCAACCGATTCCCCTTGAGCTCGGTGACCACCACAGCGAGGAACACGCTCTGCTACGCGAGCACATCGTTGCCTACCGGCTCGACGGGCCGTTGTTCTTCGCCGCCGCACAGCACTTCCTGCGCGAACTGGCGGCGGTGTCGGACATCAAGGTCATCATCCTGCGTATGTCACGCATCTCCACGATGGACGCGACCGGCGCTCATGTGCTCGCAGAAGCCATCACCGACCTCGAGCGCCGCGGGATCACCGTGCTTCTCTCGGGCATCGATACCGAACACGACACGATCCTGTCCACCCTCGGCCTCGGTGAGCACCTGCGCCGAAACGGGCTGACCTTCGCCGACACTCCTGCCGCGATCCGCCACGCCCGCAGCCTGCTGAGCGATCACCTGGACACGACCCCCGACCCGCGCCGCAACGACGGAGCCACCCTGGGCCGCCCCGTCTGACCCCATCTGCCCCATGGCCGACATCACCGAGCGGCCCGCCGCCGACGTGCGTGGCGGCCGTCGTGGACGCCGTCATCACCAACCGGCCCTCGGAGGTCCGTGCCATGCTCTCGCGGTGACAACCAAGACTGCGGTGACGACCAAGACTGCGGTGACGACCAAGACTGCGGTGACGACCAAGACTGCGGTGACGACCAAGACTGCGGTGACGACCAAGACTGCGGTGACGACCAAGACTGCGGTGACGACCAAGACTGCGGTGACGACCTAGACTGCAGGCTCGTCGGTCGACGAGTTCGCTGCTCCCCGTGGCGGACTGCGCGGCCCCTGTCCGTGCGGCTCCGGCAAGCGCTACAGGCATCGCCTGGCCCGCGGTGCGGCTGCAGGACCTGCTCGCCGAGGTGGACCCACCCGTGATGCACGAGGGCTTCGTCACGGCGGTCTCCCCAATGGCGGCTTCGAGCTCGGCGGTCGCATGCAGCAGGGCGAGCTCAACGGCCGCCGATGCACTCACGCCCAGTTTCGTCTCAGGATCGTGGAAGTCGCCCCCGACCCTGACCTCGATGGGAGGCCACATCGCCTGGTGGACGACTCTATTGCGGCGCCCTGGCGAACCGACAAGGGCCGCCGGCCGGGAGGATCTCGCATCGTGAACTCCGCCTCAATCGGTGACACTCCTCTGCTCCGCGCCAAGGAGCACACCGCGCCCTCGGTCTTCCGGCCCGAGAACCTGTTGCGGGAAGCGCGCCGGCAGAAGCAGATCCCGGACCTGCCGGTCCCGGCTGTCTGCCTGCTCGACCCCGACGGCGACGTCGTGCGCCATCTCGCCGGCACCGGGCGTGGACGCCTGGACCCGGCGTGGGCCTGCTACCACACACAGATGTGGACCAGCGACATGGCGGGCGTGCGGATCGGGGTCGTGGGCTGCGCGGTCGGAGCGCCGTTCGCCGTCCTCGTCGCCGAGCAGCTGGCGGCCAGCGGAGCAAGGCTCGTCGTCAGTATCACCTCCGCTGGTCAGCTCACCCCGCTCGCCGAGCCGCCGTACTTCGTGCTCATCGACCGCGCCCTACGCGACGAAGGGACGAGCCTGCATTACGAGTCACCCGGCACCTGGGCGCATCTCCCCGGCCATCTCGCCGCCGCACTGGAGGACTTCGTGGTCCCGGGGGGCACAGGCGAACCCGAGAACCCAACCGGGCGCGTGCACCGCAACCGTGGGACGGCCGGCCCCTGGTCGCGCGGCATAGTTCTCAGGGGCGCGTCGTGGACCACCGACGCCCCCTACCGCGAGACCGAGTCGGCGATCGCCGCGGCCGTCGACGCCGGGGCGGTCTGCGTGGAGATGGAAGCGGCCGCCCTCTATGCCTACGCCGCCGCCCGCACCCGTGACGTCGTGTGCATCGCGCACATCACCAACTCGATGGCTGTCGACGGTGACGACTTCGAGAAGGGCGAGGGGAACGGAGCCGTCGCATCCCTCGCGCTGACGGCTGCGATCGCCCACGCCCTGGCGGTCGACTGAGTCGCGATTAGGGTGTCGCCGCGGGCGCGGGCAGGGTCCCGGTGATCCACTCGCGGGTTATCGGCGGCCCGGGGACGTCCATCCGGCGCAGGCCGGCGACGTCGAAACCGACCGAGGCGAACGCCGCTGCGGTGTCCCCGGGTCGGGTTGCAGCCCGCGCCGAACCAGCGCCACGGCAGCCGCATCCGGTGCTGCCAGACGGCCACGCCAAGGTCGGTCGACAGGACGTGCTCGAGGACGAGGACCTGGCCGTCGGGGCGCAGGACGCGGCGGATCTCCCGAACCGCGGCGGCCAGGTCTTGCACGGTGCACAACGTCAGCGTCGCAAGGACCGTGTCGACACTGGCGTCCGGTAGCGGCAACGTCTCGGCGCCGACCTGGTGCACGACGGCGCCCGGGGGCAGGTTCGGGGTGAGCCGCCGGACCATGTGCGGGTCGGGCTCGACGGCTTGGACGGTGGTCACCTCCGGGCCGAGGTGCGGCATGTTGAGCCCCACCCCGGACCCGAGGTCGACGACGACCCCGCGAGCGGCGGCGAGCAGCGTCCGCCGGGTCGTGCCGATCGGGCCGGCCTCCATCCCGCGAGCCATCCGCGGGTAGAGCGCCGCGAACACCGGATGGCTGAGCCGCGCTCTGGCCGTCGCCGTCATGACCGGCCCGCCGATTCGGGTGCGAGTGGCGGTGCGGGGGCGGTGCCACGGGCGAGAAGCTGAGTGAGCATGTCGACCACCTCGTCATCCTCGAAGTCGCTACGGCCGGCGGGAAGGCCCGCCGGGGTTCCGGCGGGGTCCCAGTGGCGGTGCACCGCCCAGAGCACGCACAGCTCGACCACCGTGCGCGCCACGAGCTCGACCACCCTGGGGACGACCAGGTGCCCGGTGCCGGCGCGCCGGCGCAGGTACTCGGCCATCGCGCCCATCTGCAGCGACCGGCCGTCCACGAACCAGACCTGCCGCAGCTCCGAGAACTCCGGCGCGCACCGGTCGACCAGCTTGATCGCGAACCGGCTCGCCGACAGGCGCCGGTACAGGTCGGCCACCACCCCGGTGAGCTCCTGCGCCCCGGTCACGCCGTCCGGCGGTGCGTCCCGCAGCAGCGCCTGGGTCAGCTCCAGGAGTGGGATCTGCGCGCCGACTTGTACGTGCTGTCGCCGCAGCTGTGCGGCGTCGTGATTGCCGCCGCCGCGAGTCTCAGTCCCTCGGACCTTGAGCTTCTCCATCCCGACCGCAGGCGGCGAGGGTGCCCGCGGCGACGGCTGCGCGGTGGGGGATCGTCACGGGCGCCACGATGGCCGGTCGTGGCGGGTGAGGGAGATCCACCCGCCACGACCGGTCGTCAGCCGGCCAGGTACGACACTGCCGAGTCCCGCAGCGTGGCGGCGTCCACTGCAATGGTGCCGCTGAGGTCGCCCACCTCGCGGTCGGCGGCTGCTTCGTCAACGGGCGGCACGGCACCGGTCTCGGGCCGGGTGTCGCCGCCGGACACGGCGATCGTGGTCCCGATGAGCCCGTCGGTCACCACCAGGGTGACGGTCGCGTCGTCGCGGTTGATGTGGAACAGCCCGCCGAACTGCGGCCCGTAGGTGCCGTCGCCGCGCGAGGCGTCTCCGAACGAGCGGAACCCGCCCGTCAGCGTGCCGGCGGCGGTGACCTCGGACACGCCCCACGACTGGCGGCCCACGGTGACCGTTGCGCTGGTGGCACCGCAACCCTGGATCGCCGCGCGGATCTCGTCGACCGCAGCGGCCGCGGTCGCGGCGTCGCCGTAGGTGGCGACCTGCCAGGACGTGCCGCTGTCACCGGCGCCGAAGCTGCTGGACCACCCGCCCGTGCGCCCGGCGTCGGAGTCGTAGTCCTGCGGGTTCGGGAAGGAACAGGGGGACAGCGCCCAGGTCGCCGGCCCCGCCACGAACTCGGGGTCGACCGTGGCCGGGCCGCCCTCCGGGGTGAAGCCGGCAAGGGTGCCGACGGCGAGCACGCCGGTCTCGGCCGAGGTGATCGGCCCGAGGAGGGCGTCGGCCGTGGGGGCCGCGGTGACCGTCGGCGGCGCCGCCGTCGCCGCCGTGCTGGGGGCTGGTGCCACGGTCGGCTGCACCGATGGCCCCAGGTCGCGCTGCCCGTACAGGGTGGCGAACACCGCGATCGGGGTGGCTACCAGGGCCGCGACGACCGCGGCGGCACCGGCCGTGCGGATGGTCGCCCGCCGCCCGGCGACCCTGCGGGCACGTCCTGGACCGGGGGCAGGGGGGACGTCGACGTCGGCCAGCGCGTTGCGCAACAGCCGGCGGACCTCGTCGGGGTCATGGGTCATGAGTGCCTCCTCCCGTCATCGATGGTGGTCGGTCTCCCCGCCGGTTCGCGGGCCGATCCGCCTGCCGTTTCCGCGGCAGATACTGCTGCCAGGAGGGCGTCGCGGCCACGGGACAACCGCGCCTTGACGGTGCCCTCGGCGACGCCGGCGGCCGCGGCGATCTGGGTCACCGACATGTCGAGCACGTAGTGCATCACCAGGGTGTCGCGATGGTCGCGGCCGACCGTCTGCAACGCCGCCCACACTGGTCCCTGCCAGCCGACGGGGATCTGGTCGGTGAGGTCGGCCTTGCGGCCGCGGTCCAGCCGCAGCGCCTGCCTGGCCCAGGCCTTGGCGGCGTTGAGCGACGTCGACCGGCGATTGATGGCGATCCGCACCGCTGCCGTCCGCACCCAGCCGCCGAACTCGTCGGCCAGGTCGCGGCGGTGCTCCCAGGCCCGCACGAAGGCCTCCTGGACGCAGTCGGCCGCCTCGACCGGATCACCGCAGAGGGCGGTGACCTGGCGCACCAGGGGCCCCCACTCCCGGGCGTAGAGCGCATCGAACGCGTCCCTGTTCACGGTCCTCCTGTCAGGTAGTCGAGCATGCCGTGTCCTACAGATCGGCAAGCACGGGTTCGGCGTAGACGATCCAGTTGTCCTCGTAGTGCCCAGTGTCCGGATCGATGGTTCCCGCGCACGTGATGAGCCGGAGCACGCGCTCCGTCGTCTGATTCCAGATGCTGTCCGTGGGCAGGGCGTCCTTGTCCGCCTGCTCGGTGCCGACGACCGTCCAGGTCCGCTCGACGCCGTCCGTCGCACGGACGGTGATGAGGTCGCCCTCGCTCAGTTCGGCCAGCCGGGCGAAGACGTCCGGCCCGCGCCGGGAGCTGACGTGCGCGACGACGACACCCGGACCGGGGTCGCCTGGCACGGGGCCTTCGGTGTACCACCCTGCCGTGCCGAAGTCGGGCACCTGCATCTGACCCGCGTCAGTCAGGCCCACGGCGACGACCTCGGCGTCCACCCCGATGCTGGGGATGACGACGCGTGCGGGGGGCGCGGCAGGGGCGAGGGTGGGGTCATCGGCGGCTGCCGAGTCGACGGTGCTGTCGTCCGTGCTGTCGTCGGAGCCGGTGGCGGCAGTGGCGGCACCTGTCGGGGTGGTCGACTGGGTGATCGCGGCGGTGGGGGTGCTGATGGCGGTGCCGGCGGCGGTGCCGGCGGCCTCGGGCACGGCGCACCCGGCGAGCAGGCCTGCCAGGGCCAGCGCGGCGCCGAGCAGGCCGGCCGTGGCCGGTGCGGCGGCCCTGGGGCCGGCCGCCGCACCGATCATCCGCCGCGACCGGTTCAGGACGTGCTCCGGCGGGTACGTGCCGCAACCAGACCGCCGGCGACCAGGGCGAGTGCGCCGAGGCCGATGCCCACGTCGTCAAGCGGCCCCCCACCGTCGACGGCCGCCTCGCCGGTCTCGACGCGGTTGGGGGTGCGCACGGCGGCGACCGTGGCCGTCACGGTCGGGACGGTCGTGGCCTTGGGCGGGGTCTCGACGTTGCGGCAGATGTCGGACATCAGGACGGTGGTGTCCGACACGTCGGCGACCGTGACGTCCTTGGAGGCGACGAACTGGCCGGTGGACACCGTGATCCGGTAGCCGCCCGCGTGGAACAAGAACGTCTGCGTCTCGCCCTGCCGCAGCGATTCGGTGCTCAGGGCGTACTGCACGCCCTCGGTGTCCTCGCCGTTGATCAGGACCGCGAGGTTCTCGCCGCCGGGCAGTGCGCCGCAGCTGTTGTAGCTGACGTTGACGAAGGCGCCGGCCTCGCCCTCGTCGAGGTCGTCGACCGAGATCGTGTCGGCCGCCGCGGACGTGGCACCGAGGGCGACGAGGGCGACGGCACCGGCGCCGGCCAGGAGGGTCGAGACGGAACGCACGAGCAGGTGGGTCGAGACGGAACGCATGAGGACTCCTTCGTGATGGAGGGCGCCTCGTGCGCTCTCTCACCCTGACTACCGGCGAGGTCCCCGCGAGGTTGCATGCCGCCACGGTGCTGCGCCACCTCGACATCGGCGCCAACGAGCTTGCGCTGGTGTAACGACCGAGGCCGCGACGCCTCCATGGAGACGCCGCGACCCGAGGGGCTGTGCCTGTAGCCGGTCAGCCCTTGCGCCACACGGCCGCGTACAGGGGGCCCGACCCGCCGTCATACCCGGTCACGACGACGGTTCGGAAGCCGTCGTCGGTCGCGGCCTGGTACTTGGCCGTCGCGAGGTTGTGGCGACCGCGGATGGACCAGGGCTGCGACGAGAAGATGGCCGCGATCCGCGGGTTGCCATCCTCGGCGGTGTACCCGTCGAGGTGGATGGGCACCCGGCCCGCAGCGAGCTGGTCCTCGAACGTGTCCTGGTACTGGGCGGGGGTGAGCCCGGACTTCATCCAGAAGCTGCCCCTGCCACCCGCCTCGTAGATCGCGGTGTAGCGGCGGGTGCCGCGGACCGTGACGACGGAGATCGAGACCGGCCGCAGCCCGTCGGCGGTCAGATCGTCCAGGCGGTCCTGGTGCTGGGCTGCTGTGAGCCCGTGGTAGGCGTCGAAGTCCGGACCGTCCTCGCGGACGAAGACCCCGGCGTAGCGGACACCGCCACCGGAGCGGTAGCTGTCGACCTGGCGCGGACGGAAGTCGTCGGACGTGAGGTCGTCGAACAGGGCCTGGTACTGGCTTCCGGTCAGATCGTGGAACGCGCGCCACGGGGAGCCCTGGTCGGGGGAGAACAGCGCGTTGAACCGGACCGTACCGGCGACGTCGAAGGCGTCCGCGCGGTCCACCTGGTACCCGGCCCCGACCATCTGGTCGACCGTGCACTGGTACGACCCGGCCCGGATGCCGTGCCGGGCGACCTGGGCGAGGCCGGGGGTCATGGCGGGCAGGGTGCAGCCCTTCCAGATGTTGTAGTGCTCGGGGATCTCGGCGGCGCGGACGAGTGCGGTGATGTCATCGGCGACGCTCGTCAGAGGGGCGTCACTGTCGTCGATGTTGGTCTGGAGCGCGATGACGATGCCGTCACTCGTGACCATCACGCGCGAGGTCCCGCCGCTGACGCGCCCGCTGTGCTGCAGCATTCCGCCGGAGCTCCACCCCATCGCGTCGAGCTCCGCGTCGGTGTGGTCCTGCGACAGCTTCACCATGAGCTCGACCGCGTCCCGGGTCGAGCCCCGGTAGCCGCCGGGGCCGACCCCGAGGGTGTTGACGATGGTGTCGGCGTAGGGGACGGGGTCTCCCTCACCGTCCCGCCGGTGCGGGATGACGGTCGAGGACGTGACAGGCCCGAAGGTCCACTCGATCTCGGGCGAGAGGCCACGCGGGGCGAGGATCGTCGAATCGGCGTAGTCCTGGAAGGTGTCACCGGTCAGCGTCTCGACCACCAGCGACAGGAGCCCGTAGCCGTGATTGGCGTAGGGGTTGCCGTCATAGGTGCTGGGGTCGCCGGGCTCGTACAGCAGGCCGCGGGTCCGCAGGAAGTGGCTGTGGAACTGCGGGTAGGTCAGGTCCTTCTCCGCCACGTCGAACATCTCGGCGGCGCCGCCGCCGTCGCCGCCGCTCCTGAATCCGGACCGGTGGTCGATCAGGTGCGCCACCGTGATCTCGTAGTACCAGTCGAGCGGAGTCCCCGTGGCCTCGGATCCGGCCTCGATGTCCTCGTCGAAGGCCGACCCGAAGATGCTGCCCGGCCCGTACACCCGCAGCGTGGCGGGGTCGAGCCCGGCCTCGGTGACAGCGGTCCAGGCCGCCGGCCCGGTGATGAGCGGCTTGGTGTTGGAACCGAACTTGCTCCGCAAGTCCTCACCGAAGGCGATGCCCTCCTCGACGTCGGCGTAGCCGTAGCCGCGCGAGACGACGAGGCGGCTGTCCTTGCTGACCGAGACACCGACGCCGGGCAGGTCGTGGTCCTCGATGAGATCGGTGACGAGGTCGTCGATCTCGTCGGAGATCTCGGGCCAGGCATGACCGGTTGGGCCCGGCTGGGCGGAAGCGGGAGCCGCCGCGGCCGGGACCAGCAGTCCGCCGAGAACGGCGGCAGCGGCTCCGGCCCGGATCGCGCGGCCCAGGCCGCTGCTGGGGCGGCGTCGAGGGACGGTGGTGGTCCTGATCATGGTGGTGTGCATTTCTCCTCCTCCGAGTGGTGCCGACGCAGGTCGTCGACGGTGAGGAGACGTGGGGGGCGGGAACTCCTGACACTTTCCGGTGACCACGTCGACGACCGGATCCGCCATCTCGTCACGGCGTATACTCCGGTGTATGCACCGCACCAACATCTATCTTGAGGACTCCCAGGTTTCTGCATTGGATGCGGTCGCCCGCCGCGAAGGCACGACGCGCGCCGAGGTGGTGCGGCGCCTCATCGACCGCGGCTTGGCCGAGGACCGCTCAACCGTCGACCGTGACCTCGCCGTGCTCCGCGAGGCTTTCGGCGCGCTGCGCGGCGACCTGGACGATCCGGTCAGGGCGGACGGAGCCCGTGGCGAGCACCTCGACGTCATATGGGCGTCGTGATCCTGGTCGACACCGACGTCCTCATCCGCCATCTGCGCGGCGACGCCCAGGCCCAGGACTGGCTGCTCGAGACCAGAGGTGCCGGTGAGGTCCTCGCCGTCAGCACCGTGACGGTCGCAGAGATCCTCGGCGGCATGAGGTCGGGGGAGCGCCAGGACGTCCGCCGTCTGCTCGACACACTGCCGTGTCTGCCCGCCGACCAGCAGGTCGGCGAACGGGCCGGTGAGTACCGGCGCCGGTTCCGGCGCTCCCATGCCGCCATCGGCATCCCCGACTACCTCATCGCCGCGACCGCGAGCGTTCACGGCGCGCCGCTGGCGACCCTGAACGTGCGGCACTTCCCGATGTTCGCGGAGCTGCAGCCCCCGTTCTGAGCGTTCGTGTTTCTTCAGGGCTGCGAGTGGCGATCTAAGCGGCGTGAACGACCCCAGCAGCGCCACGGCCGTCGCTGTCAGGGCTGCAATCCCGACGGCGCGTCCGGTGTACAGAAGCAGCACGTCGGGCGCCCCGCGCCCGGTGGCCACGATCTGGTGGCAGGGCGCGCGCGTATCACGTGATCATCTGCTCGCGTATCACCTCGGCCGCCCGCTGGGCACCCTCGCCGCCGCTGTAGTGCGCCCTCGCGTCCGCGCGCTCGTCTGCAACGCCACCCGCTCGCCGGCTCAGCGTGCCAGCAGGGTCACCACATCGACGAGCGCCGCGGACCAACACTGAACAGGCAGCCACCGGGCAGCGGAAGCACGCTGATGCGACGCTCCTCCTCCTCGTCGTAGGCATGCCACTCCTCGTCGGTGATCTCCTCGCGGTTGATCGCCCGGTTCACGGTGTCCGGCAACGGCTGCTGAGCGGTCACCGGGGGCAAAGTCGGCGCGACCACGGCCTTCGCCGACCGGCTCGCCACCGCCGTCAGGCTCAACTCGGACCCGCAGGCGCGGCACAGCCGACCGCCGGAGTTGACCGTCTCGCATACCCCGCACCGCCAGATCGCGCTCACCGCGTACGTCGCCCTTCGAGCCGGTCCAACAGTTTGCCGACCAGCGCTCCGGTCCTGCCACCGGAGGCAGGGGCCGACACGGCCGGATCGCCCGGGACCAGCCGGAGCCCCTTGCCCCGCAATGCCGATCCTGCCACGGCGGGTGCAGGTGCCCCCCGAACTGTTGCCCCCCGAACCGTGGTCCCGAGCACCGTCGCCGACGTGGGCATGGCCGCTCGGATCCCCATCAGGTCGCGGTGGACCTCAGCGATCGACGGGCGCTGTGCCGGAGCGGCCGCCATCATTCGGTCGACCAGGTCGACCACCGGCGCCGGCAGTCCGGCCGGGGGCAGCGTCAACCGGGCCCCGTTCAGCACCGCGACAGCCGGTTCGTGGTGGGCGCGGTCGAATGCCGGCGCCGCACCTGTCAGGTACTCGGTGTAGATCAGGCCGAGAGCGAAGATGTCGGATGCCGGCGTCAGATCGGCGGCCGGTGCCGCGCCCTGGATGTAGCGCACCAGCTCGGGCGAGTAGTAGTTCATCGTCCCGACGATCTCCTCCGGCGGCGGCGGGTTGCCCACGATGTAGGAGCTGTCGAAGTCGATGAGCTTGGTGGTGTGGCCCAGCTCGGTGCGCTTGATCAGCACGTTGGAAGGTTTGAGGTCGCTGTGCACGATCCGCAGATCGTGCAGAATCTTCAGGCTGTGCGCGACGGTCTTGAGCAGGATGAGCTGCGCCGGAAAGTCCAGCGCCGCGACGTCGCCGGAGCCCAGCCCGGCCGCGTCCACCTTCTCGGTCACCTTGTAGTACTTGGCCCCGGCCCGGAAGAAATCTAGCGTGGCGATGAGGTTGCCGCCGTAGCTGGTCACTGGCGCGAGCGCCACCTTGATCCCCAGGTGGTGCGCCTCGAAGGCGGCGCACCGCGCCCGCTTGCGCGCCTTGGTCTTCGCGCTGCCTGGAGCGTCGTCGTCCGGGTAGGTGGGCGCGAGGAAGCGCTTGATGAAGAAGTCCCGGCCGCCGCGCTCCGCAAAGGTCCACTCGCTCAGTCCGGCGCCGACCACCCGGAAGTCCTCGAGCAGGGTGTACCCGTTGATCGTGTCCCCGGCCCTCATGGCGTCACCTGCTCCTCGTTGGACGCCTGTTGCTGCGTCAGGTGGTGCTCGTACACCTGCTTGTAGGACCCCCAGAGGTCGGCCGATCCGGCCGCATGGGCCGACCGGGCCGCTTCGAGAGCCCGCTCCGAGTGGCCCACCTCGTCGGCCAGGGCGTCCAGCGGCCCGATCCAGGTCTCCACGACAGCCCTACTGCGCTCGGCGAACAGCTGCTGGAACCCGTTGTGGTCGGCCCCCAGCCCCAGCACGGCCATCGCGGCGTCGTCACCGGTCACTCCAGCGACCCGCGCCTGCACAGCCGCGGACCAGCTCTCGGTGTCGGCCGCGTCGCGCATGGTCGAGAGCACGAGCTCCTCGAAGTGCATCGGCGAGCGCACGTAGCCGAAGCACCCGTCCGTGGCCGCCATCACCAAGAAGGGCGCGGTCAGCCCGATCCGGCGGTGATGAATCTCGAAGGCGGTGTCGGCGGACATCGCGTTGCTGACCACGGAGTCCTGGCGAAGGTTCGCCATCGCGTCGCCCTCGTCCCTGATGTCGTCCAGGGTGAGCTGACGGATGCCGCTGTCCGGCTCGAGGACGTAGGCCCGGGAATCTCCCGCCCACAGGATGTGGCAGTACCAGTCCGGCCCGCCCGGCTCGCGCCGCTGCAGAGCGAGCAGCGCCATGGTGGTCGGCAGTGCCCGCAGCAGTCGCGACCGCAGGCCGCTGGGCGGCGCCTGCAGGTCGGCCAGCCGCTCGTTGAGAGCGTCGGTCACGACGTTGTGCAGGTCCGCTGCGGTGCGTGGCCCGTCCAGATGCCACTCCGGGTCCAGCAGCTGCATCATCCGGCGCTCGACGACGTCGCGTGCCACCCGGGAGGCCAGGTACGCCCCCGTACGAGGCCCGTCCGGCGTCTCGTAGACCGTGCCACCGGCGCCGCCCATACCGTCGAACACAGCGACCAGAGCGAGGTCGCGGCCCTCACGCAGGATCGGATCGGAGTCCTCGCCCTGATTCTCGATCTTCCCGAGGTTGAAGGCGAACGAGACCGATTGGCCCATCGTTGTGCTTCCCGCCTGCGAACCGGACCCGCTGCCGTCCTGCGGGTCCGTGCTGGGGTCCTGGTCCTCGTCCCGGTCCCGATCCGCAGCCGGTTCCTGGGTCACACCGAGTTGCCGATCGAGTCCACGATCGTGCCGTAGTCCACCTCGGACAGTCCGCCGCCCGCCTGCGAGGGGTGGTGCACCACGTTCTCCCAGACACCGGAGATGTCGCTCCACCCTGGGCCGTCGGGAGCGAAGAGGATGAGCCGCTTGCTGCTGCTCCCCAGTGGTCCCTGGGTGTCCTCCCACAGGTCGGTCAGCGCGCTGAAGTCGGCGGGCACGCGGGCGCCGATTGACGGTGGTACGGCGGACGAACCGAGCGGCTGGGCCGCCTGGTCGGTCCACACCACGATGACCTGGCGCCGCCGGTCGCCGCGCATGGTCCACGAGGAGTTCATCGCGAGTGCGACGGCCTCCAACCCGGACTCCGGTGCGTCCCCGCCGCCCTGGGCGGTGAGACCACTGACGAAGGTGCTGAAGTGGGCCTGGTGATCGGGAAGCGTGAAGAAGTCCGACTCCTCCAGCGCCGCCTCACCGTCAGCAGCGAAGTCGCGGAACGCGATAACCCGGACCCGCAGCTCGTCGACGTTCTTGCCCTTGTCGGTGAGGTTGGTCTGGACATCGTCATAGAAGCGCATGGCGTTCGTCTTGACCGCGTCGATGATCGGGCTCATGCTCCCCGTCACGTCGATGCAGAACACGATGTCGACGGAGTAGCTGAGGCCGGTCGCGACGGGAACGAGGGCGGCGGGGGGCGGCGCCGCAGTGCCCGGATCCAGACTGGTCTGAACGGCATCGGGCTCAGCCGGCGTGAGGTCTGCTCCGGTCGCCGCGGCTCCCGGATCGGATGGCGCAGCGGCTGGGTTCGCCGGTGTCGTCGCGGAGTCCGGAGTGGGTGGGGCGAGTGTCGAGGGTGTGACCTCTGGCATCTCAACAGGGGGCTCGATCGGTGTCGCGCCTGCGTCTGAGGGCGAGGTGTCGCCGGAAATCGTCACGCAATCGAACCTACCGACGTCTGACAGGGCCCGCGAGCTGAGTGGGCGAGCCCCGCCCCGCGCCGGTAAGTCACTCCCTGTCCCTTCTTCCTACTCATCGTCCTCGTCCTCGTCATCCGTAGCGCCCTGACCGGCCGGCGACGCTGTCTGCAGGGATGACGTCGGAGCTGCCGTGCTGGACGGCTAGGACGCTTCACGACCCGCCCCGTCGAAGCGGCCCACCGGCTCGATCAGCAGCAGATCGACGCTGCGATGGCCGCCTACCAGGACCCGGTCAGCGACACCACGGGTGCTCCGGCCGGTCGACCCCGTAACCGTCCGGGCCAGGCTGGCGCTGGACACACCTGCCAGCTCGCCGACGACGTCGAGCGCGCGCTCGTCCTGTTCGAATCGGCCGTGAGGTACGAGGAGAACCGGCTGGGTGCGGCCCACCCGGATGTCCACGGCCTCCGGCTCGTGATCAGCGAGGTCCTGGTGGCCACCGGCCGGATCGAGGACGGCCCCGGCGTCTCTGACGGCCACCGTCCGAACGGCGGCCCAGGACCTGGGGCCGGACCGTGCCATCACACAGCAGCTGAGCGCACAGCTCAGCGGGCTGGTAGGGACCCCCCCCGCGGCACACCGCTTGTGCTCAACAGTCCCGCCAAGGCATCCGGCAGGTTACCGTCGAAGGTGGCAGGGCGCGGGTATCACGTGATCATCTGCCCGCGTATCGCCTCGGCCGCCCGCTGGGTACCCTCGCCGTCGCTGTAGTGCGCCCACGCGGCCGCGGCGCTATCCCGGGTGGCGGCGATGTCGTCGAGCAGCCGGGGCCACGACGTCGGACTCGGCCAGGTCGCGCTGGCGGCCGCGCAGCCGAGCTGGCTCAGCGCCCTGGCCTGGTCGTGCTGCTCGTCGAAGGGGCGGGGTTGCGGCAGGGCGAGGAACGGCACCCGGGCGGCCGCGACCTCGGCGACCAGAGCCCCACCGCACGGGCCGGCCACGACGTCCACATGATGAAGCAGCGGCCACAGATCTGTGACATGGCCATGGTGGGTGACCTGGGATGTGGCGCGTGATGCCACGTCGCCGACGAGGTGCCAGTGCCACTGCGGGGTGGCGACCATCGCCGTCACGACCTGCGCCGGGGTGATCTCGTGGCCGCCGGCACCGACGACGAGCAGGACACAGCGCCTGCCCCGACACGACAGCCGAGACGGCGGCGGTCGACCGTCGTAACGGGAGAAGGCACCGGTCCAGACGGTCTTGTCCAGCCACCGCTGCGGCCCGGGGCCATGGGACTCCCGCGGCCACGGCGCCAGCAGCAGCCCCGCCGTGTCGTAAGCCAGTGCATGGGCCCGGTCCTCGCGCCGCCCACGCATCAGGATGGTGGCGGTGGGCAGGCCCAGCAGCCGGCCCAGCAGCAGCATCTCGACGGAGACGTCGACAACGAGCAGCCGGGCGCGGTGCTCGTGCGCCCAGTCGGCGACGGCCCGCACCCTCGCTGCCATGCCCGGCTCACCGAGGGGGGACCAGTGCAGGGCCCCCCCGGCTGAGGGGTCAAGAGGATGCGCCGCGGTGTCGTCACGGGCGAGTGGCAACCACGGCACGCCCTCGGCCGCTGCGCCGCTGCCCATCCCCGTGACCGGGGTGCCCAATCGCGGTGCCACGGCCTCCAGCCGCCGCCGGTGCCCCGTGCCGTGGTTGTGGACGTACCAGCCGATCACACGAGTGACCGGTAGAGGTCCTGGTACCGGGCGGCCATGGCCGTTGCCGAGAACTCCCGCAGCGCCCAGCCGCGCACAGCGGAACGGTCGAGGGCGACGGCCCGCACGACCGCGTCGGCCAGTGCCTCGACGTCGTCGGGCGCGGCGAGCGCACCGGCGACCCGCGACACGACCTCCCGCAGCCCGCCCCGGTCGAAGGCTGCTACGGGCGTGCCGCACAGCATCGCCTCGACCGCCACCAACCCGAACGGCTCGTCCCAGCGCGGGGTCACGAGGACAGCGCTGGCCCGCCCCACCAACTCGGCCAGCGCGGTGTGATCGAGATGGCCGGCGTAGCGGACCGAGTCCGACAGCAGTGGCCGCACGTGCTCGCGCCAGAACGCCCGGTCATGCAGCGGCCCGGCCAGCACCAGCGGCCTACCCAACCGGGCGGCGGCGCGGATGGCGAGGTCGGGACCCTTCTCGCTGACCATCCGGCCGAACCAGACTAGTGGGCCGCCACCGGGACCGGCCGGCCACAGCTCGGCCGGGACGCCGTTGGACAGCACCGGCATCGGCCCGACGACCGGGTGCCAGCGCGCGGCGGTGTCGTGGGACACCGCGACGCAGTGCACGTGGGCGAGACCGTCGCGCAGCCCAGCCTCGACCCAGGGGGTGGGCGGGGTGTGCAGGGTGACCACGACTGGCGCTGATACCAGCTGAGCCATAGCCAGCGGCAGATAGTGAAGCGAGTTGTTGTGGACCACATCGACGGCGTCCACCCCGTCGGCCAGGCGCAGCATGATCTGCTGGAAGGCCCGGTGCTCGGCCATGAAGTGCTCCGGGGGCGACGCCACGTCCGCTCGCGCCGCCTGCGACAGCGGCGACGGCATCGACAGCGTCACCACCTCACCCGCCGCCGGGTCGCTACCCGCCCCCGCGAAGAGCACCACCTCGTGGCCGAGGCGGCGCAGCTCACGGCCGAGCGTCCAGGTGTGCGCCTCCAGTCCCCCGGCGAACGGCTGGGCGATCGGAAAGCGGACGCTGGCGACCAAGCCAATCCGCAACCGGCGGGCGGCAGATCTGCGTCGGCGCACACGGCTGGTGGCGCGCTCAGGCGCGCGTCGAAACAAGGTCTCCACAGTGATACTCCGAGGCTTGACTCGCATGGATCGGGCGAGCACGCGACCAGCAGCTCGGGGGCACGGAACACTGGTGCCACCAGTGGTGACAGGCGAAATATACCTCGATCGGCCATACTCGGCGCGATGACCATCCTGGATCGAGTCGAGGGCTCAGCGGACTCATCCGCGGGCGAACCGGGCACCGCCCCGCCTGCCGGCGGTCTCGTCGACCACCATCTGCTGTCGACGGTCCTGGCGCGGTTCGCCGGCACTCTCATCGGACGGTTCACGCTGGACGACGTGATGTCGCAGCTGGGCTGCGACATCCGGATGATCCTCGGCGTCGCGGGCGCAGGTGTGATGACGGGCGACGACGACGGCCAGCTGCACTTCGTCACCTCCTCGCACGGTGTCCTTGCCGAGCTGGAATCGCTGCAGATGGAACTCGACGAGGGGCCCTGCCTGATGTCCTACCGCACCGGAGAGACGGTCTTTGCCCCCGACCTGTCGACCGACCTGCGCTTCCCTGGCTTCGGCCCGAGGGCGGTCGCTGCGGGGATGCACGCGGTCCACAGCTTCCCGATGGAGGTCGACGGCACCAGGGTGGGCGCACTCAACCTCTACGCCGGCGAGCCGGGCGCGCTGAGCGAGCAGCAGATTGCGGTGTCGCGCACGTTCGCCGACGTCGCCACGGCGTACCTGATCCACGCCCGTGACCTACAGCAGCGTGACGTCTTCACGGAGGACCTGCAACGAGCGCTCACCGCTCGGGTCATCGTCGAGCAGGCCAAGGGCTACATCGCCGCCCGCCGAGAGGTCAGCACCACCGAGGCGTTCGAGCTGATCCGCCGCTACGCGAGGGGCCACCGGGTACGGGTGCAGATGGTTGCGCGGTCGGTGGTCGAGGGCGACCTGGACACGGCTGAGCTCGCAGAGACGTGAGCCAGCCGTGAGCGGCGTCAGCGTGGTGACCGTCGTCCGCGGCCGTCGCGCGCACCTGGAACGGCAAGGTTGGGGACTGCGGGCCCAGACCGTCGCGCCGCGGCGATGGATCGTGGTGCACCTGGGCGGGCCGGCCGTGGACGACCTGGTCGGCCGCAGCGGTATCCCCGCCACGATCATCTCGATGCCGGTGGCAGACGGCGATCCACTGCCGCTGGCAGCGGCGCGCAACGCCGGTATCGCCGAACTCGAGGAAGACGACACGGTTGTCCTGCTGGACGTGGATGTGATCCCGCATCGGCAACTCCTCGCGCGTTATCACGAGGCAGTCGAGCTGGTCGGCGGCGTCGTGGCCGGCCCCGTCCGGTACCTGCCGCCCGGTGTGCCGGTTGACGAAGCCGGCCTGGCGGAGCTCGCCCGGCACGGGAGCCCGCATCCGGCGCGCCCCGTCCCGGCCGACGGCGAGCTGCTGCCCGAGGAGCGGTGGGAGCTGCTGTGGACGCTGTCGCTCGCGGCCAGAGCGGGCGCGCTCCGGGGGATCGGCGGGTTCGACGAGCGTTACGTGGGATACGGCGCCGAGGACACCGACTTCGCGATGCGGGCCCGGTCGGCCGGACTGCGGCTGCATTGGGTGGGCGGTGCGTGGGGATACCACCAACACCACGAGAGCACGTACCGCGACCAGGTGCCCGACGTCGTGCGCAACGCCCGGCTGTTCAGATCGATCTGGGGGTGGTGGCCGATGGCGGGGTGGCTGGGTGAGCTGGCCGCGGCGGGTGCGGTCCGCTGGGATCCGGACGGCGAGACGCTGGAGCGAGCGACGAGTGACCGAGCTGCGGGGGCGGCCGGGGGCTTCGACGACACGCTGAGCCGGGAGTTCGAGGCGAGTTACCCGGCGACGGCGTAGCGCAGGCCACGGGCATGCCGGACCCGCATGGCTTCGGTGGTCGGTGAGTCGTCGGTGTGCCAGCCCGGGCGGAGCGCGTCGACGGGCCGGGTAACGCGGGCCACGTAACGGCAGCGGGCCCGCACATCGGGTGGCGGGGCGCCGACGTGCACCCGTGGGTCCTCGCTGAGCGGCCCCCCCGGGGCGGCGGCGTGCCCGTCGGCCAGCCACACCCCGGCGTCGGTCTCACGCAGTAGGCCCGCGACACATCGCGTCGTCTCGATGTCGCGCCAGCCGCCGTCGTCCACCTCGACGACCACGAGCGGGTAGCGCCAGACCAGCCCGGGCGGCCGGTGGGCGGGCGAGGGCAGCAGGCGCGCCAGCACCATCGACTGGGCGTCCATCATGTCCTGCTGGTCGATGTCGCGACCGGCGAACCCCGGGCCGTCGTGCCAGGCGACGGCACCGGGCACGTGGCGCAGTGCGGCCCCGGCCAGCCAACAGCGGTTGGCGAGTTCCCAGTCCTCCCCGCCGTAGGCCACGAACCGCTCGTCGAAGCCGCCGACGGCGTCGAACAGCTCGCGGGGCATGCTCATCACCGCGCTGATGACGAACCGGTACGACTCGTCGTCGGCGTTGCGCAGGTCGTCCGTGCGGCGATAGGCGTCGCTCAGCCAGCGGGGTGCGGGGAGTTCACGCGGTGCAACTCCGGCGTCGCCACGCAGCCAGCGCCGGACCTGGACCGGGGTGGACTCCGCGAGGTCGGCGTGGCGGCGGCGCCCGACGAGGACCACGGCGCCCAGTTCGTCGGCGGCGGTCAGCGTCGCAGTGAGGTAGTCCGGCTCCGGCACCGTGTCGCCGTCCAGGAAGCACAGCAGCCGCCCGCCGCTGGCCGCGGCCCCGAGGTTGCGCGCGGCCGCGGCCCGGAACCCAAGATCGGGCTGGTCGACGACGCGCACGTCGTACTCGTGGTGGCCTGGGCGCGGCGGCACCGGCGAGCCGTCATCGGCGACGACCACCTCGAACCTCGACGGCGCAAGCCGCTGGGCGTCCAGGCCGGCCAGGACGAGGGCGAGCTGCCGGGGGGCGTCGAAGTAGGGGATCACCACGCTGATGTCCGGGCTGGGGCCCGTCATCGCGTCAGCCAGCTGTGTAGTGCCGTGGCCGCTTCGGCGGCGGATGGGCCGAGGGGGACCTCGGGGCCCAGCCAGGTCGAGGCCGGGTCGTGCAGCGCGGCGGCGAGCGCACGGGACAGTGACCGCGGGTGGTCCTCGACCAGGGTCATTGCGCCGGGCAGCCGGTGGGCGAGTTCCTCGGTGTAGGGGGATCGGGTGACGACTGGGCAGCGCCCGGCGCCCAGCCAGCTGGCGAGCGAGCCCGACGCCGAGACGTGACGGTGCGCGAGGACGGGGACCGCGGCCGAGCGGAGCTGGGTGGTCACCTCCGCGTCCGGGATCCAGCCGGTGACCCGCAGCCGGCGTCCGAGCTGGGCCGCCCGGCCGCGCAGCTCGTCGAGCAGGTGTTCATGGCCGGGTGAGGCGCCTCCGAGCACAGCCAAGCCGACCTCGCCCGGTAGGTTCCGGAGCGCGCCGAGCACCTCGGTGTGGCCCTTGCCGGGGTAGACCCAACCGAGGACGGCGATGTCGTGGGGTTCCTGGGCCGGCTGGGCGACGCAGGAGCGTGGCGCAGGGACCGCGAGCGGGATGACGGTGACGGCAGGGGCAGGTTCGGGGGTACCACTTGGCGCCGTCGTCAGCAGTGCCGCGGTTAATAGTGCGTGCTCGTGGTGGCTGGACACCACCGTCGCGACCGCGGCCCGGCTCATCGCGGCGTAGGCGGCGGCGCGCCGTGGCTGCACCCGCCCGTCCGACGGCTGCGGCAGGTCGTGCAGCGTGAGGCTGATCCGGTGGCGGGCGGCCAGCGCCGTCACCACCGTGGCCGCCTCCTCGGGCGAGCGGCCGATCAGATGGTCGGTGACGTGAATGTGGATGTGGCAGCGCGTGGCGGGCAGCAACGCCAGCAGCTCGTCGACGTCGGCGGGGCCGATGGTCCGCGGCACGCGGGTGACACGGTCGTCGGGTACCTGGCCCGCGGCGATGAGGAGCTCGGCGTAGCGGGTGACGCCGTGCCGCATCGGACCGAGGACGAGGTGGTGTGGCGCGGGTGCTGCGGCCGGAGCGGCCGTCACAGGTCGAGCATCCGGAGCGTCTCGGCGTGCCGGGTGAGGCCGGCGGCCACCACTTCCGGATGCACCGCGTACCAGTCGAGCTGCTGGGCGGCGATGGTCTCGTCGGCGACCGGCCGGTCCTGCACCCGCCAGTCCGCCCGCGCCTGGTCGTCGAGTCCCAGCGCGGCCAGCACATGCGGCTCGAGCGGGGTGTACACCGACCGCAGCAGTTCCCGGCCGGGATCGAGGGTGCCCGGCTGCCAGCCGAGGACCGCGGCCACCCGCTGGGCGAGTTCGGTCAGCACCGGGTTGCCCGGGTGGTTGATGGTGTGCGCGGCGGCGGCGCCGGCGGGCCGCAGCAGGTCCGACACCGCAATGGAACCGTGCCGGGCCTCGCGGGCGCGCAGTTCGGCCAGGGACGCCTCGGCCAGCTGTCTGATCGGCTCGGCACCCGCCGCCCGCCGTGCCGATCTGCCCGCGGCCAGCAGCAGGGTCCGCAGGTCGTGGTAAGGCACGCCAGGCGGATCGCCGACCCCGTCCGCCCGGACGATCGCCTGGTAGGGGTAGAGCGCCGCCCACCTGATCACGGGAAAGATCACGTGTCGGGCGCCGAGGGCCTGCTGCGCCAAGACCTGCTCGGTGCCGACGGGCAGCGAGCGGTAGTCGTCACGAACCGGCTGCGCGACGATGACGGCCGCTCTCGCGGCCAGCCGGTGCAGGTGGGCGACGTCGGCCTGCTCCAGCTCATGGACCGGTGGGATCCGGACCGGCCGGTACGGCGCGCCCGGGTCGTCCAGCAGGATCCGTAGCGCCTCGGCCTGACAGTTGCCGAGGACGAAAAGCACCGGCCGGTCGTCGTCGGCCGGCGCAGGCACGACGTCGTAGAACTCGCCGTAATGGCGGGTCCGTCCGGGATCGGGGCTGGCCATGGGGGGGATCCTAAGCGAGGACGCCCTGGTAGAGCCGGTCGTGCTGCTCGGCCAGGTGTTGCCGCTGGGTCAGCCGCGCCGCAGCGGCAGCACGGGGCGCCGGGCCGGCGAGCGCCGCGGTGACGGCGTCTGCGAGTGATGCCACGACGGGACCGTGCACCGTCGTCCGGTACGTCCATACCGGCTGCTGCTCGGCCCAGAATCCCATCGCCGGGGCGACGACCGCGGTGCCCACGTCGTGGCACGCCTCCACCCACCCAGAATGCGTTCCGCTGCGGTACGGCAGCACCGCGACGTCCAGGCACTGCAGGTAGTCCCACAGCTGGTCGTCACTGAACCGTGGGTGCACGGCGAGGCGCAGCCGGCCCTCGTCGGCCCAGCGGGTGAGGTCTCTCGTCAGGTCGGTGTCGTGGCGGACGAAGTCCGCTCGCATCGCCTCCTCGTGTACGTCGACCCGAAACACGGTGTCTGGGGTGGCGTTCACGGCGTCGAGCAGCGCCGCTACCGCGCGGCTGTCCGTGCTCGGCCGCAGGCTCTTGAGGTGGAGCCCGATCACTGGGTTCGGACCGCGTGGCGGGCGAGGGCGTGCCACCACCGGCAGCGGGGCGACATGCGGGTGAGGCAGCACCAGGGCGTCGCGCGACCAACGCTCGGCGATCACCCGCGCGGCACCCGGGGTGAGCGTGATGAGCGCGTCAGCAGCGCGGACCAGCAGCGCCACCTGCTCGCTGTGATGGCGCTGGTCAAGCAGGTGGGGGTTGGTCAGGTCGTGCACTGTATAAACGAGTGGGCACTGCAGGCTCGCCAACGCCGCGAGCCACTCGTGAGTGGCACCGATGGTGAGCGCCTCGAAGCCGAAATGCAGGTGGACGAGGTCGAAGTCGTGACGGTGGTCGCGCAGCCAGTCGGGGTCCAGTGCGGGGGACGGGCGCCAGGGCTGTGCTGGACCGTGACTGTGTTCGCCCTCGTCGGCATCGGTGGGTGGACCGATGTGCTGGACGTAGGGGTGGACGGCCGGGATGGACAACACCCGGACGCCATGCACACAGCCAGGGTAATGAGCTGGTGAGAGGGAGTCGGTGCCGTGACAGGCTGCGGCGTGATGAGGGAGCTGGAGGGGACGTCCCGAGCGCTGTGGCTGTCCGGCAGGATTCCGCCCTCTCGATCGACCAGCCGCTGTTCGGCCAGTATGCGGCGTCGGACTACCTGGACCCGGCGACACCTCCCCGACCACCGCGGAGATCGACGCGTCCTTCGAGGTGGTGGGCCAGCACCTTGGGGTCGACGAGGTCATGCTGCTGGAGCGGCCGCAGGACAATCCGATTTTCCGCAGCGTATCTAGTAGCGCGTCGCGCCTGTTAGTTGGGGTAGAGGTGGCGGAGTTTGATTCGGGCGTCGTCGGTGGTGAACTGCCAGTCGACGTGGCGTTGGTCGGTGTTGGTGGCGGTCTGCCAGGCGGTGAGCTCGGTGTTGAGCATGTCGAGGTCGCTGATGCGGCGGTCCAGGCATTGACGGGTCAGCGCGGAGAGTTCGATCTCGGCGATGTTCAGCCAGGACCCGTGTTTGGGGGTGTGGTGGATCTCCAGTCGTTGGGCGAGGGTGTGGGCTTCGGCGGGTGGGAATGCCTCGTAGAGGGAGGCGATGCCGTGGGTGTTGAGGTTGTCCATCACCAAGACGACGGTCTCGGCGTCGGGATAGTCCACGGTGAGCAGTTCTTTGACCTGACCGGCCCAGTCGACCCGGGTCCGCTGGGGCAGGGCGTGGACCCGGCGCCATCCGGCCAGGGGTTCGACCCACACGAAGATCGAGCACGTCCCGCACCGCACGTACTCGCTGTCCACGCGTAGGTCGCGCCCCGCAGCGGCCGGGATCGGATCACGGGCGTGGGCCAGGAGCTGGTAGGGCTTCTCATCCATGCACACCACCGGACGCCTCGGGTCATGGATCCGGGCATAGACCGACAGGATGTCTTCCATCCGGGCCGCGAACTCCGCGTTCGCCTTCGGTGGGATGGTCCAGCACGCCTTCAGATGAGGACGCAGTTTCGTTTTTTTAGGATCCGCCCGATGGTGGAGTGATCCAGATCGGGGATGTCGTCGACCAGCACGACATGCTTCTCCAGCAACCGCAGCGACCACCTCGAGTAGCCCTCCGGCGGCGCCGAGCAGGCCAGCTTGATCAGCCGGGCCTCGACCTCGCCGGTGACCGGCGAGGGCACCGGAGGACCGGCCGCCTTCTTCCGCCCGATCGTGGCATGCACGTCGCCACCGGTATCGGCGAAACGCTTGGCGACCAACCGAAGCGTCTCACCCGAGACCTCGAGCCGGGCAGCGATCTCCTGCGTGAAGCCGGTCTCCCTCGTCGAGGTGTCCAACGCCAGCAACACCCGCGCCCGCCGGATCATCGAGGCCGGATGGACCCCGGTCGTGGTGATCCGGACCAACACGTCACGATCAGCCTCGGTCAACAACACCGGGCGTTTCTTCTGCGACGACACCACGAACTCCCTGTCTGGCAGAGGGGAAGGATCTGCCAGACACCAACCTCCCGGCCAAACACACCAGAACTCAGCAGCGACACACTACTAGGGAGTTCTGCGAACCGACGACGACTGTCCGCGAGAACGGCGTCGTTCGGGTCTCGGACGCCACCGACAGCTGCAGCCCCGGAGGGCTGGTCTCGTACCGCATCGTCACCGTCTGCGGCCGCAGCCGCACCGTCGTGACGCTGCTCACGCCGCCGGAGTCGGTGGCGGTGAGCCGGAACTCCAGCAGGTTGTTGCCTTCGCCGCTCCAGTCTGGAGCGTTGAGGGTGCCGGAGGCCCCGGTGAACGGGTCGCTGCGCCGGGTCACGCACTCCTCACCGGCGGCGTTGCAGGTGAGCAGGCTGACCAGCCAGGACAACCCGGACGCGGGAACCGCGCCGTCCTCGGGGTCGCTCGCGCCACCGGAGAAGCTGATGGCGTCGTTGACCTTCCAGGTCTGGGTCGCCGTGGGTGTGGTGATGGTCGCCGTGGGCGCGCTGTTGCCCGCGGCGACGACCCGCGAGGCGTCGGCGGCGGCGCCGCGGGCGTCGGTGACCCGCAGCCGGACGGTGGTGGTCCCCGCCGGGTAGGTGCGCGACGCCGAGACGCCACTGGCGTCGTCGAACTGGCCGTCGCCGTCGAGGTCCCAGGCGTAGCTCAGCGCGTCGCCCTCGGCGTCGGTGCTGCCTGAGGCGTCGAACGTGACCGCGAGCGGCGCCGGCCCGCTGTCCGGCGTCGCGGTGAAGGACGCGACCGGGGGGGTGTTGGCCGGGAAGTAGCGGATCCGGTGGATCTGGCCCTGGTCGATGTTGGGGTAGAAGACGTCGCCGTTCGGGCCCACGACCAGGTCGACGATGCCGCCGGTCGGGGCGTGGAAGAACTCGACCTGTGCCGGGTCGGGGCGGCCGTTGCTGCCGGGCAGCATCACCCATATGCAGCGCCGGTTGTAGTCGGTGAAGAACACCGAGCCGTTGTAACGCGCCGGGTAGGGGGTGGCTCCGGTCCCAGTGGGACGGTTGTAGTAGGCGACGCCGGCAATGGACGAGGAGCCGGTGGGGCAGCCGTCCCCGGCCGCCGGGCGGCCGTTGTGGGTGTAACTCGCGTAGGGAGGCTGCACCGCGGCAGCGCCCTGGCTGTACAGGTTCTCGCACACCCCGAGGTTGGCACCGTCGTAGCCGCCCTGGCGTGAGTTGCCTTCGTAGCACGGCCAGCCGTAGTTCAGCGGCGCCGTCATGGTCGTCGCATCGGGGATGACGTTGATCTCCTCGGTGTTGGTCCACCCCACGTCGCCCAGCCACAGCTCGTTGGTACCGCCACGCAGCGAGAACCGGAACGGGTTGCGGAAGCCGTAGGCGATGACGCGCTTCTCGTTGTCGTCCGCTCCCGCCCGGTTGAACCACGGGTTGCCGGGCACGCCGAGACCGGTGTCGGGATCGATCCGGATGACAGTGCCGGACAACGTGATCTTGCCCGTGACGCTCCCCCGGGCGCCGATGCCGGCAGCCTGCGAACGCAGCGCCCCGCCCTGGGCGGTGGCCGGCACCGGGCGGGTGCCAGCGGCGGTGGGCGGGTCGCCGCAAGGGTTGACCGGGGTCGGGCTGCCGGCGGATCCGCCGAGCTGGCCGTAGTCCACGACGTTGAAGCTGGCGCCGTCGCCGCCGCCCGCGTAGAGCTTCTTGTCAGCGCCGAACGCGATGGTGCCGATCGAGTGGCTCGACATCTGCTGGCACCAGTCCTCCACGAGGACCTGCTCGGAGGTCACTGCCCCGCCCGGCGAGGACAGCACGAGCTTGGACACCCGGGCGCTGACCAAGCAGCCGTCGCGATCACCGCCGGGTGGGTTGGGACAGCCGTCGAACTCCTGACCGGGCGTGCCCCAGCGCGGGGCCGGAGCGGTGGAGCCCAGGATGTGGTCGTAGGCGTACTGCACGTAGACGAAGGGCCGGGCGGGACCGAAGTCGGGGTCCACTGCCAAGCCGAGCAGGCCGCGGTCGGCGTAGTTGAAGACCTGCGTGGTGAGGTCGGCGATCAGGGTGGGGGTCGTGTCAGTGAGGGAGTCGAATCGCAGCAGCCGGCCGGACTTCTCCGAGACGAAGACCTGGCCGTCTGGAGCGAAGGCGACCTCGGTGGGCACGGTGAGCCCCGACCACAGCACCTGGTCCTGGAAGCCGCTCGGGACCGCTTCGGCCTCGGGCGTGGGCAGCACCCCAAGGACGAGGACGGCCGCCGCGAGGCCGCCGATCGTCAGCGAGGCGATGCCGGACCTGCTCAACCGTGGGCGCCACTGCCTCGTCGACGTGTGCGTCATCGCCATCGTGCCTCTCGCCCTGCCGGTGCCTGCCGGTCCCCACCGGGCACCACGGTTCGGGTGCCGTTGCCTGCCTACGAGCGAGAACCTGGTCCGGTCGCGCCAGACATACAGGTGCTATCGGGAAAGTCGTCCGGTCGACTACCCGGTCAGATCGGCGGATGCTGAGTGCGACCACCTACACACGACGAGAGGTCAGCGCGATGTCTCAGAAATCGTCCCTCACCGCCCTTGCTCGTCAGCAGCTCGAAATGGCGGTGGCCGCGTCCAGCGGTCGCAGCGCAGCTACCGTCTTTGGTGGCCACGAACACTCGCTGCGCCAGACAGTCATCGCCCTCGCGGCGGGCCACGGCCTGGCCGAGCACGGCAGTCCTGGCGAGGCGACGCTCCAGGTGTTGTCGGGACGGGTTCGCATGACCGCGGGCGAAGACGCCTGGGAAGGCTCCTCCGGCGACCTGCTGATCATTCCTGATAGTCGGCACGGCCTCGATGCCGTGGAGGACTCGGTCGTCCTGTTGACCGTCTGCAAGGTCAGGTGAGGGAACTACCTGGCCTGGCCCCGTCATGGCGCCTGACCGGCCAGCGCGGACTGGCCACCGCAGCGCACCCGATCGCTGCCAACCGCCGACAGGTGAGGGACGTCCGGACAGCGCGAAGCCCGGTCGCCGACCGTCCGGACGGATACCGGGCTCACTTTCACGACCGACGGGGTCGTGACTCGACCAGTTCGGACTTCGCCAGCCCGAATCACAAGACGCAACTGCCTGCCGACGAGCGCGGCGGCTAGACCCGGTGAGCGGCGTACGCGGGGCGGGTCCGCGCCGCGAACATCCGCCTCCTCACCACGGTGTCAAGCACACAGCAAGGTGCTGGCGGACCCGATCGAAACCTGCCACCTTGTCAACTCGCCACTACCTGCCCTGGACGACCGGGCGCCCGCGCCCGTTCCAGCGTGCTCCCAGCCCGCAGGCTCGTGCCCTGGTCGACCCGGACGACGTGGGTGGTGCGGTGGCAGCCGTTCATCTCCGCGTACACGTTGGCAGCAGACCGCGCGCGGCCCGCAGCTGTGGTGGTTCGAGCATCCGACGTCTGTCGTCGGCCGCCCATAGGATGCGCTCATGAGGCATCGGCCGACGCCGCGGGGCTTCATCGACGAGGTGGTGCGCACCCGCGACCTGGTCGTGACCCATGCGTCCGGCCCCTCGTTCCGGTTGGAACCGCGCGAGTCGCCCTTCCCCTGGCATTGCGATCTCGTCGACGAGTACTCCGAGTTCGACGACGACAACATGGTCTCCGGTGCGGCGCACGTCCGCTGGGTTTGTCCGTCGCTGCGGAAGGTGCGGACGGCGACCGCGACGGAAGGCCCTGAACTCGACGTGCACCGCACCGGGCCCCACTCCGACCTCGGCAAGCTGGTGGCGCGGTTCGGGCGTCTCCTGGGCAAGCCGTCAGGCGGCGAAGCCGGCCCCGGTACCGAAGGCCGGTACGTCTACACCGACCCGCATGGAGTCATCGACGCCCCACTGCGCCAACGCCTCGAGAACTGGCCGAAGGCGACGGGTGGCGATCGCGTCGTGCGCCCCGCCGAACTGTGGGACATCCATTTCACTGCCGAAGGCCTCATCGTGAGCTCCTCCGGCTGGTGGGACAGTGCCCCGGCACTCGATCACCACATCGGGCTGGCCGTCGACATCGCCACCAGGCTGAGAGACACCCCGAGATCGGCGCAGCCCCGCACTTGGCACCAATGATCAGAGTTCCGCTGCTCAATGAGGTCAAGACCCTGCTCAACCTTGGCGTGCCTCCGGTGCCGATACCGGAGGGCGATGTCCTCGGCGTCGACCTCGGCACGCGACGACAAGAGCTTTATCGCGAGCAAGTACGCCGGTCCGGTCGCGGCCGGAGTGGACCGGGCCGGGGACACTCTTCGCGCGTAGCGAACGTGAGACGGATACAGCGGGTGATGGCTAGTGTCGCGAAGGTGACGCTTCGTACGTTGACTCACGGCGAGAACATGCCTCTAGCGCCGGACACGACCAGGCTGCAGGCGTTGGTGACATGGCAGGAGGACGACGTGCGCGTCGACATGGACGCCGCGGCTCTTCTCCTGGGCAGTGACCGGCGGGTGCTCTCGGATGAGGACTTCGTGTTCTACAACCAGCCCGACTCCCCGGACGCCGCCGTGCGGCACCAGGGCCGTACGGCCACCGAGTCCGGCAGTGAGGAACGTGTGGCGATTGACCTCGACGCACTGCGCCCGGAGGTCACCACGATCGCCCTGACGGCGACCGTCTACTTGGGAACTTTCGGGCAGGTCCAGGGGCTGACGCTGCTGGTCCTGGACGGCCAAGGCGAGCCCGTGACGCAGTTCCAGATCGACACGGCCACGTCCGAACGTGCGCTGCTGGTGGCCGAGGTATACCGCCACGACGGCGGGTGGAAACTTCGGGCCGTCGGGCAAGGCTGGGAATCAGGCCTCGCGGGGCTGGTCGCCGAGTTCGGCGTCTCCGTCGATATCGACGACATGGACAGCGACTTCGACGCTGATACTGCCGGGACGGTCGAACCTGCGGAAGGGGACGACGCCCAGGGAACTAACGCGCCGACCACGGAGAGCGCCGGCCCGACGTCGCTGGATTCCGACGAGGAGGCCGCCGGTGAGGAGCTCGTCGAGATCGTTGAGCATGAAGGAGCGCCACTGGCCGAGGTCATCGACCTCGACGACAGGAGGGCCACCCAACCCGCACCCGACGCCCCCTCCGGTACCCCGGAGGCCACCGCCGCTACGCGGCGGCGCGCCGGGGTCCGGACACGCAAGGCACCGCAACGCGCCGCGATGCCCGGACCTGCTCTGCAGTTGGCCGGCGATGAGGCTTGGCAACCTGCCCGGGTGTTCTCCATCTACGGCGTCGGCGCCGCGGAGGAGCAGGAGAAGCGCGCCAGTTCAGCTCTGTTGTCGATGATGATGGGCGTGCGACCGTTCGGCCGTGCCCTGGCCAGCCGGTTCGGTGCACCCGCAGGAACGATCGAGACCTACCTCGAAGTCCCATTCCGCCTCGGTGAGTCGACCGTCTACCCCGACGGAGTCATCCGCGTCGCCCGCGCCGGACGGACATGGACCGGGCTGTTGGAGACCAAGACCGGCAGCGGTCAACTACGCCGGGACCAGGTCGAGCACTATCTCGACGTCGCCAAGGACCAGGGCTTCGACGCCGTCATCACCCTGTCCAACGAAATCGCCCCCGCCGCCGGCGAACACCCCGTCGCCGTGGACAAACGCAAACTCCGCAAGGTCGCCCTCCACCACGTCTCCTGGGCGGAGATCCTCCACGAAGCCAAGATGACGCTGGCCTACCGCGGAGTCGCCGACCCCGTCCAGGCCTGGCTCCTCGCCGAACTCCTGCGCTACCTCACCCATCCCCGCTCCGGCGCCTCCGGGTTCGACGACATGGGCCCCGCCTGGGTCACCGTCCGCGAAGCCATCGCGGCCGGCACCCTGCGCGTCAGCGACCGCAAAGTCCCCGCCGTCGCCGACGCCTGGACCCGTCTCGTCCGCCACCTCACCCTGAGCTTCTCCGCCGACCTCGGCGTCACCGTCTCCCACGTCCTACCCCGACGCCTAGCGGCGGACGCGGCGGCCCGTGTCCAAGCCGTCGTCACGAGTCTCGTCAGCACCGGCACCTTGGACGCCACCCTCCGAGTTCCGGGAGCAGCCGGGCCCCTCACCGCAGTCGCCGACATCAGAACCAGCCAGGTCCGAGTCAGCGTCCACGTCCCCGCACCTCAAGAGGGCACCGGCGCCCGCCGCCTTGCCTGGCTGATGAAGCAGCTCAAGGAAGCGCCGGACGACCTCCTCGTCGAAGTCATCTTCGCCGGCCGCGCGGACACCACCTGCGAGAGGCTCAAAGACGTCCGCGACGACGCCACCCGCCTACTTACAGACCGCTCCGCCGAGATCGCCGCGTTTCGCCTCACCCGGACAACCCCCATGGGCACCAAACGCTCCGGAGTCCGAGGCGCCTTCGTCCCCAGCATCACCGCGGCCGCTGAAACCTTCTACGCCGAGGTCGTCCAACCACTACGCCCCTGGACACCCCCCGCACCCCGCATGTCCCCTGCCGCAACCGAAGCCGCCGAGGAAGCCCAACGCTCAGCAACCACACCCGAGCCGAACGTCGACTCCGCCTAACAGCTCAGCGACAACTCAGACACCTCCGCTCCCGGCACTGGCGTCGCAGATCCCCCGCGTCACGGGTGACGTGGACATCGGCTGACGCGAAACCGAGTTCTTCGGCGGTGAGGGTGCCGAGGCGGACAGCGGTTCGAGTCGGGCGCAGGCGGGTCTGCCATGGACGGGCCCAGCGAGCAGGTCTTCAGCGTTGTCCACACCCACCCGGTTCTGGACGCTTGTCCGGAGGTAGCCCCAGGGGCTGGCTGACCGGACGACGCTCTCGCCGCATCGTTCGAGAATGAGCCAGGCGACCGTGACGACGTCAGTGGGCTCGTGTCGATGCTGCGTGAAGACTGACCCCGTGGCGCCCTGGAACCCGCCCAGCACCAGGGGGTCAGTCTTCGCCCGGCGTTGACAGCCCGTGACGCTGCCATGCTCGCTCACTATGAGCGAGCACCGCCGCGAGCGTTGGGAACACCTCGCCGAATGGCCCCTAACCGCCGCCGCCGTTGCGTTCGTGGCCGCGTACGCTTGGCCCATCCTTGACCGCGAGCTGGCGGTCGGCTGGACCAGGCTGTGCGGGGCCGTCACGACAGGGACGTGGGTCCTCTTCGCCGTCGACTATGTGGCCCGTTCGCTGCTGTCGGAGCGTCGGGGCGCGTTCGTCCGCGACAACGTAGTGGACCTGCTCGTGGTCGCGCTGCCACTGCTGCGTCCGCTCCGTTTGCTCCGGCTGGTGACCCTTCTTAGCGTCGTAAACCGCTACGCTGGCCGGACCCTGCGCGGGCGCGTGGCCGTCTATGTCGCAGGCTCAATCGGTCTAGTATTGCTTGTCGCCGCATTAGCCGTCCTCGACGCGGAGCAGGATGCCGACGACGCCAACATCACCAACTTCGCGGACGCCCTTTGGTGGGCGATGACCACCGTCACGACCGTCGGCTACGGTGATCGCTTCCCCGTCACCATCACGGGTCGGTTTGTGGCGGGTGCGCTAATGCTCGCCGGGATCGCGCTGCTCGGCGTCGTGACCGCCTGGCTGGCCTCGTGGCTCATCGAACGCGTGACCCTGGTTGAAGAGGAGTCACAGGCGGCCACCCGCCGTGATGTTCTGACGCTCACCGCCGAGGTGCAGGCGCTGCGCGCTGAGCTTCAGGAGGCTCGGGCCGGTTCGCCCAACCGTTCTGTGACGGCAGGGCGGGCAACCCCAAAAGATCCGTAACAACGAGACGCTCGACTGTCGACCCGGGAGATGGGAAACCGGGGCGGTGCCCGACCCCTAGCCGAGCGAGCGTTAACCGTCAATGAGGCCACCTACGGTCCCGACCATCCCCAGGTCGCCACTTGCCTGAGCCTCCTCGCATTGGTCCTGCGGGATCAAGAAGACCCGGGCGGCGCACGACCTCTGGCCGAGCGGGCGTTGACCATTGTCGAGGCCAGCCACGGCCCCGACCAACCCCGAGGTCGCCGCCGGCCTGAGCAACCTCGCCATGGTCCTGCGGGATCTAGGAAACCCGGGCGAAGCCCGACCCCTCGCCGAGCGGGCGTTGGCCATCGCCGAGGCAACCTACAGCCCCGACCACACCATCGTCGCCGCGCGCCTGAACAACCTCTCGATG
>Ga0163155_10000980_pt1 | contig 35243 bp, 19 predicted proteins | sample OliLakLV19SP4G1_FD_148611 | JGI IMG/M metagenome (GOLD analysis project Ga0163155, IMG submission 148611) | Freshwater microbial mat bacterial communities from Lake Vanda, McMurdo Dry Valleys, Antarctica - Oligotrophic Lake LV.19.SP4.G1 | ecosystem: Environmental > Aquatic > Freshwater > Lake >... | reverse complement strand
CTGCTGCTCCCTGCCCCCCCATTTCCGTTGACACCCCCCTCCGTCATCGATAGCTTCAGTGCGTCGTTCGCCTGGGAGGGCAGATCGACGATGGCGTGGCGCAGCGTGTGGAACTGTCTTCCAATCTGGCACTCACATCGCCAGGGGCCATCGGGCTCCTGAGGAATTGTCGCTGCGCCTGCCGCGCGGCGTGAATGCCAGTCCCCGTCAGGCTTGACGCCCAACGAAAGGCAGGTTGTCCGTGACGACGCGTTTCTTCTCGAGGACCCCACGGTCCATCTGGATGCTGTCACTTCTTGCCACCGCAACGGTTCTGCTCGCGGCCGACAGCGGAGAGTCCGCTGCGGGTCCCTCGACTCCTCCCGCCGGGGTCGACTCCGCGATCGTCGCTCCCGCGGCGCTGCGGCACGACCCGAACGCCATGGCCGCGATCGATCCAGGCATGCTGGTCGTTCCCGATGCCATCGTGGTCGAGTTCCAGCGCGACGCGGCCCGCACCATGGCCGCGATCAACTCGCCTGACTCGCCTGGCATGAGGATCACCGGCGTCGGTTCCCTTGATGAGGTCGGTCGCCAACTCGGCGTCGTCGAGCTGCGCCGCCTCTTCGTCGGCTCGCCGGCGCGAGAGCTCGCCGATCTCGATCTGCCCGATCTCTCGGGTTGGTACACGGTCACCTTCGATCCCTCGGTCGCCTCGCCCGAGCAGGCCCTCGCGGCGTATACCGCTCACCCGCTGGTGCGCAGCGCCGAACTGATCGGCATGCACCTGATCACCGCTGTTCCCAACGACGGCAACTACACCAGCCAGTGGCATCTGAATCAGGCCAACGACAAGGACATCGACGCGCCGGAGGCGTGGAACCTCTGGACCGGATCGAACAACACGATCGTCGCGGTGCTCGACAGCGGCGTGCGCTACTACCACAAGGATCTCGGCGGCGGCAGCGCCAGCTCCTCGAATCCAACGGCAACCGACGGCAACATCTGGCTCAACACGGCCGAGAAGAACGGCGTCGCCGGCATCGATGACGACGGCAACGGCTACGTCGACGACTGGGTGGGCTGGGACTTCGTGACCGGCATCACCAGCGGCTGCTGGAGCGGCGAGGACTGCCTCACCGCCGACAACGATCCGCGCGACTTCAACGGCCACGGCACGCACTGCGCCGGCAACGTCGGAGCGATCAACAACAACGGCTACGCCACCGCCAGCGCCGCCGGCGGCTGGGGCAATGGCACGCTTCAGGCAACTGCCAACGGCGTCAAGGTGATGTCGCTCCGCATGGGCTACTCGGGGTCGTACCTCGGACAGGAAGTCGGGTACGTCCGCATGGACTTCGCTGCCAGCGCCTTCTACTACGCGGCGAACAGGGGTTCCCGCATCGCCTCGTGCTCATGGGGTTCGAGCAACTCCGGCGGCATCGCCGCGGCGCTCGATTACTTCATCGGGGCCGGCGGCCTGGTCTTCGTCGCCGCTGGCAATTCCAACAACCAGACCGCGGGGTACGTGAACTCCCGCACCGACTGCCATTCGGTCGCGGCGACCAGCCAGACCGACACCAAGGCGAGCTTCTCGAGCTACGGTTCGTGGGTCGACATCTCGGCGCCGGGTGTCGCCATCTACAGCAGCTATCACGATCACGCCGCCCCCGCGAGCGATTACATCGCGGCCCTCGACGGCACCTCGATGGCAACGCCGATCGTCGCCTCGGTGGCGGCATCGGTCTGGTCGCAGAACCCGACGTGGACACGTCTTCAGGTCTGGGATCAGCTCCGCACCACGGCCGACAACATCGACTCCCTCAACCCCTCCTACGTGGGGCTGCTGGGCAGCGGCCGCGTGAACCTCAACGCCGCGCTCGGCGCCGCTCCCCCGCCGCCGCCGCCGCCGCCGACCTGGGGGATCGGCACGCTGCTGTTCGTCCTCAACGAGGGAACCTCGGTGCCGGGAGTCGGCACGGTCAACGACGATGACATCGTGGCCTACGACCCGGTGGCCGCGACCTGGTCGCTCTACTTCGACGGCGCCGACGTGGGCGCTTCGGCCCTGGCCATCGACGGACTCGCTCGACTCGCAGGCGGCGATCTGCTCATCAGTTTCACCACCGACAGCACGCTCGCAGGGCTTGTCGGGGGACCGAGTGGAACCAGCGTCGACAACTCCGACATCGTCCGCTTCACGCCGAGCTCGCTCGGTTCAACGACCGCAGGGACGTGGACCTTCCACTTCGACGGCAGCGACGTGGGGCTGACGACCAGCAACGAGAACATCGACGCAATCGCCATCTCCACCGATGGCAAGCTGGTGATCTCGACCACCGGTGCGCCCGGCGTGACTGGTCTTTCGAGCCTTCAGGACGAGGATCTGATCGTCTTCACCTCGACCTCGCTGGGTTCGGTGACCAGCGGGTCGTGGGGCTACTTCTTCGACGGCAGCGATGTCGGACTCTCGACGAACTCCAGCGAGGACATCGACGCGGTCAACATCCTCGCCACGGGACTGCTGAGCTTCTCGACCCTCGGCAACTTCTCGGTGACCGGCGCCAGCGGCGCCGACGAGGACCTCTGCGACTTCTCGCCGACGGCCCTCGGAACCGTCACCAGCGGCACCTTTGCCTTCTTCTTCGACGGCACCGGCGCTGGACTCGCCGCGTCGACGAACATCAACGCGTTTGCAGAAATCGAGTAAGTGGTCGGCTGGCGCCGACTCATGAGGTATGCCGCGTGCGCGGCACCTTCTTTCGCTCGGCACGAGATCCGCTCCGGCTGCGCCTCCGCGGAACTCGAGCCGAGCAAGGCAGGGGCTCGCTTCGCTCGCGAAAGCAGAGCGGCCCCAGGCCTCGTGCTCGATTCCTGATTGCTTGAAACGAAGACACCGCGGCTGGGTCCCCCCCAGCCGCGGTGTTGTTTGTGTGGTCGGCTGACGCCGACGGGTCGTCGACTGCGCCGACTCCTGAGGAATGCCGCGTGCGCGGCACCTTACTTCAGGCCGGAAATGTCGCCGAGTGCACCTCTGAACGTCTTCCGCGCACACGGCTGGCACAGAGCCAGCCGTGGCATCCCTCTTCCTGGGTGGCACGCACCGCCGTCCCCCCTCACCAACTGTGAAGTTCAGGTCCCACGTACTCCGACAGCGGCCGAATGATCCGGTTGTTGGCGTGCTGCTCCATCACGTGGGCGCACCAGCCGGTGATGCGGCTGGCGACGAAGATCGGGGTGTACTGGGGGACGGGAATTCCCATCACGAAATAGGTCATGCCGCAGGGGAAATCCACGTTGGGGTGGATGTTCTTCTCCTTGAGCATGATCGCCTGCACGGAGTCGCCGAGGGTGAACCACGTGAGGGCCTTGGGCCCCTGCTGCTCGGCCAGCTTGAGTCCCCAGCGACGCAGGATGCCGGCGCGGTGGTCGCCGTTCTTGTAGACGCGGTGACCGAAGCCCATCAGCTTGCGCTTCTCGGCGAAGGCCCGCTGCATCCACTGCTCGACGGTCATGGTGTTGCCGCTCTCGGCAAGATCGCGGTCGATGTCCTTCAGCATCTCCATCGCCATCTCGTTGGCGCCGCCGTGAAGCGGGCCCTTGAGCGCCCCGATTGCGCCGCAGACTGCCGAGTGCATGTCGGCCTCGGTCGAGGCGATGACCCGGCCCGCGAAGGTGCTGGCGTTGAAGTCGTGCTCGGCGTACAGGATCAGCGAGACATCCATGATCCGCGCTTCGAGTGCGCCGGGCTTGCGGCCGGTCATGCACCAGATGAGGTTGGCGGCATGATCGAGCGAGGGATCGGGGTCGACAGGTGTCTTCCCTTCGAGGGACATCTGGCCGTATCCGATGATCGTCGGAATCCTGGCAAGCAGCCGCTTGCTCTTGCGAAGCTCCGCGGCGGGCGAGTTGTCCTCGCACTCGGGATCGAAATGGGAGAGGTAGCTCAAGCCGGTGCGGAGCACGCTCATCGGATGGGTCTTCGGCGCCTGGGTCGCGAGTTCGCGGAGGAGCTTCTTGAGCCCATCGGGAATCGCACGCTCGGCGACGATTGCGCGCTTGAACCGGGCGAGTTCCTCGACCGAGGGCTTGTGACCCTCGAGGAGCAGGAACGCCACCTCGTCGAACGTCGCGTGCTCCGCGAGATCGGCGATCTCGTAGCCGCGGTAGATCAACTGAGTCTGGGTGACGGCACAGATGGCGGTGTCGCCGACGGTCTGTCCGGCGAGTCCGCGGGTGTCCGGGGCCTTGCCGCTTGCGGTCGTGGTCGGGGCTGTCATGGAAGGGAAAAGAGTAGCACGGCGGCCGTGAAGCGGCCGCCGTGGTGTCGGCTCCGCCGACGGTGGCGCTCCGGCTGCGCCGTCGCTTCTGAGGCGTGCCGCGTGCGCGGCACCTTCTCCAGGCCGGAAATGCCGCCGCAACAGGGGACGCACGGACTTCCTGCGCTCCCCGACGGCGGCATTTCCGGCGATTCAGTTGGGATTGCGCGGATTGCGCCGGTGAACCGCTGGCCCCCCTGCCTTATCCGCTCGACTCGATCGACCAAACGGGCGCAGCCCGCGCCGAGTCGATCGTGCCGAGCGCCAAACAGATGCCGCGCACGCGGCACACCTCAGGAGTCGGCGCAGCCGACGACCCCGGCGGCGAAGCCGCCCTCCTCATGAGTCGGCGCAGCCGACGACCTGTACGATCAGTTCATGATTCACATCCGACGTTCCTCGTTCACCGTCTCCGCGCTTGCCTGCTCGCTATGTGTCCTGTCGCTTGGCGGATGTGCCGGTGCTGCCGCGAAGAGCGCCGGCGAGGCTGCGGGGTTGATGAGCGGGTCGTTCAGTTCCAAGGCCCAGTCGGAGCGCGACCCGGCGTTCTTCGCGGTCCACCTGCACATGGCCCCGATCTGGCCATTGCGCGACGACGGGCCGTGGCTCTACGTCGAGCAGGCGATGGCCACGTCGCTCGACAAGCCGTATCGCCAGCGCGTCTATCACGTGGTCGGGCTCGACGCACGCACGGTCCGCAGCGACGTGTACGAGCTCCCTGGTGATCCCCTGGCCTTTGCCGGGGCGTGGCGCGATCCGTCGAAGATCAACGGTTTCAGTCCTGACGACCTTGTGCTGCGCGACGGCTGTTCGATCACTTTGGTCCGACAGCCCGACGGGGAGTGGCAGGGAAGCACCGACGGCACCAGTTGCCCGAGTTCCCTCCGTGGGGCGAAGTACGCAACCTCGGAGGTGCGCGTCGTCGAGGACCTGCTCCTGAGCTGGGATCGCGGCTTCGACGCCAGCGGCACGCAAGTCTGGGGCGCGAAGAGCGGCGCGTACGAGTTTGTGCGGGAGAGGTAGGAGCGGCCGTGAAGCGGCCGCCGTGGTGTCGGCTCCGCCGACGGTGGCGCTCCGGCTGCGCCGTCGCTTCTGAGGCGTGCCGCGTGCGCGGCACCTTCTCCAGGCCGGACATGCCGCCGCAACAGGGGACGCACGGACGTCCTGCGCTCCCCGACAGCGGTATTTCCGGCGATTCAGTTGGGGTTGCGCGGACTGCGCCGGTGAACCGCTGGCCCCCCTGCCTTATCCGCTCGACTCGATCGACCAAACGGGCGCAGCCCGCGCCGAGTCGATCGTGCCGAGGGCCACACGGGTGCCGCGTGCGCGGCACACCTCATGGGTCGGCGCAGCCGACTCACCTGTCGGCGCCGGCCGACGACCCACTCGACGCAAAATCCCATTCAACACCGGGGGTGTACTCAAGCAACTCGTACAACTCCTTCCGCGTCTGCATCTGCGGGAGCGCATCCTTCAGCGTCCCGTTCTGCTTGAGCTGGGCGAGGCCGCGGTCGACTGCCTGCATCGCAATCCGCATCACGCTGAGCGGGTAGATCACAATCGAATAGCCCAGTTCGGCGAAGCGCCACGCGGGGATGTCCGGGGTCTTCCCGAACTCGGTCATGTTGGCCAGGAGCGGTCCGGGCGAGCCCTTGGCGAAGGCGGCGAACTCCCCTTCGCTCTGAAGGCCCTCTGGAAAGATCACCTCGGCACCGGCGCGGCGGTAGAGGTTGGCCCGCTCGATCGCGTCATCCATGCCGGTCACGCTGCGGGCATCGGTGCGGGCGATGATCACGAACTCCGGGCTGAGCCGCCGCGTCGCCGCGGCCGCGACCTTCTCGGCCATCGCCGAGGCGGCAATGAGATCCTTGCCGTCGAGATGTCCGCATCGCTTGGGGAAGACCTGGTCCTCGATGTGCATCGCCGCAGCCCCGGCCCGCTCGTACTCGATCACCGTCCGCACCACGCACTCGACCTCGCCGTATCCGGTGTCGGCGTCAGCGATCACCGGGAGCTTCGAGGCATCAACGATCTCGCGAATCGTCCGACACATCTCCGTCAGCGTGATGAGACCGATGTCGGGGTACCCCGCGACGTTGGCGGTTGCGCCGCCCGAGATGTAGCAGGCGTCGAAGCCATGCCGAGCACAGGAGCGGGCCACGAGCGCGTTGAAGGCCCCGGGGGCGATCACCGTGCCTCTCGTCATGAGCTCGCGAAGGCGGCGTCCCGGATGCACTGCGGCGTGCCCCGAATGGGCGGCACGGCCTGACTCGGGGGTGCTGCTGGAGCCATGACTACCGGAGGGTCGACTGGTGGACATGCGGAGACTCGGGCGAACTCGATTCGGCGGGGAACCTTCGGAGCGCACGGCGCGCCTCCGAGCGTATCCCGGATCGAATCACTCGCCTTCGGTCGCCGCAGGTGCGAGGGGTGGAACAGGAGCGACGGGCACTTCAAGTTCGGCGGGTGCGGCGGGTTCGGCGGGCTCGCCGGGTTCTGCATCGCTCGCCGACACGCAGAACCCCTTCCGTCCGGTCGCGCCCTCGCGCGTCGAACGCAGCATGGTCACCCGAGTGCGCTCCGACGCCGGCCCGCCGCCCTCTCTCGCGTCAATCCACAGCACGCCGTAGTAGCCAGTCGATTCGAAGAGATCCTCCAGAGGTTCGTCGTAGCGGTTGAAGTCGCTGCGCCACTTCGGAAGGAGTCGCACGAGTTCCGCCGTGGTGGCGATGTCGGCCTCGCAGATCAGGTACCCCTCGGTGCTGTAGCGGTCGCTGGCCGCGGAGACTTCCTCGAGCACGTTCGGATTGATCGGATCGGGATGGATGTTGACCAGGGCCAGTCGCAGACGCGGCAGCTCGGCCGAGGGGACCACGGCGGACGGGATCGGGAGGGCGAGTCGTGGATCGCTCGGTGAAGGCACGCGGGTCGCCGCATTGCCCACACTCGACTGCGAGACGCTCTGCACCGTCGACTTGAGCAATGTCAGACCAAGAATCGTGCCAATCCCAAGCAGCGTGAACAGCACCAGCGCCACCGCCGGGCGCGCCGGATGGCGGGCGGCGCGGTGGGCGACGTGGGCCCGAGCCCGTTCGCGGCGCTGTGCGGCGCGGTGACGAGCGGAGGCGAGCTGGACTGCGGCGGAGGGACGCTCGAACGGAGCAGCCGGAGCGAGAAAGGGCGCGTGGCCGGCGGGACGCGCCGCGGCGGCGACGGCCGCGGGGCTCGGCGGGAGCGGCGAACGCACGCCAGCCATCGCCGGGATCTGCACGGCTCCCATTGGAACTGCGCTCGGCGCAGGGTGGAACCCTCCGAGTTCATACTGACCGGTCCACCAGCGCTTCACGTTGAGGATCGGTCGCCCGAAGGCCTGATGCACGCCGGCTGCGGGCATCGCCAGAGCGGCGGCAGCAGCGCCCGCGGGAGCGAAGGGCATCGCCGCAAACGAGGCGGCCGCGATGGCCGCCGGCGGAGAGAACACCAGAGCCTCGGCCGCGCCACCGCGCATCGAGGGCAGTTCGGCGGGGCGCACCGCGAAGGTGTCGGGGGCCTCGAGCGCAAATCGGATGTCCTGGAGCATCGCCTCCGCGGTCTCGTAGCGCTTGTTGTAATCGGCCATCGCTCGACGCACGATCCAGCGCAGCGCTTCCGGGCTGCGCTTCGAGAACGAGCTCAGCGCCCCGTGGGCCGGGAAGGTGTTCTCGAGCAGGAAGTAGAGGACCGCGCCGGCGCCGAAGATGTCGAACTTGGCGCCGTCGACCTGATGCACCTTCACGCCGCGCAGGGCGAGACGGACCATCTCGGGGTCGCGGAAGTACTCGGTGCCGTGGGTGGTGAGAGTCATCGCCGAGCGCAGCGACGACACCAGGCCGAGATCGACCAGGCTGGCGCGACCGTCGTGCACGATCACGTTCTCCGGCTTCACGTCCTTGTGCCAGAGCCCGCCGCGGTGATACTCGGCGAGGGTGGCGACGAGATCGCCGATCAGCTTCAGGCCGCGTCGCAGTTCCCGCAGTGCGAGGCCGTCGCCGGCCGACTCCGCGTGAAGCTGTCGCGTGACCACGCCGAGGTTCTCGCCGGCGTGGTAGGGCATGACGTAGAAGAAGCGGTGCTCGTCGAGCCCGTGATCGAAGATCAGGCCCATCTGTCGAGCCGACTCGAGGGCCCGCGACTCGCGGATGATCTGCGGAAGCGTCGAGCCGTCGGTGATGGCGAAGCTCTTGATCACGACCATCTCCGGCATTCCGGCGTGGCGCTGCCGCTTGGCCGCCTCGGGCTCGGCCACGTAGAGCTTGGCGCCGGAGCCGCCCGGTCGCAGCGATCCGACGATGCGGTAGCCGTCGAAGAGCCCGGTCTTCCTGCTGGGCGAGTCGCCACCCGGCGCACCTTCGATGGCATCGGGAACGCGCTGCTCGATACCCTCGAGGACGCCGTCGAGGAGGACCAGTCGAAGCGGGCGCTTGAGGAGCACGCGGTAGGCGCAGCCGAGCAGCACCCGTCCCTCGCGGACGATGGACGAGGAGTAGTGGCTCGCCGCCGACCAGCGGCCGATCAGCACGCTTCCCAGCATCAGCGGGAAAAAGACGACGGTTGCGAGTATCGCCCCGACCAGTCGGGCGAGATCGCGGATCGTGCCGAAGATGAAGCTGGCGATGTGAATGATCACCGCCCCGATGCCGCGGATGGTCCAGGCGATGGCGTCGCCGACGGCGCGGAGCACGGGGACTCCCACGTAGACCAGGAGCATGATCGCGAAGACCAGCCCGCAGACGCTCAGGAGCATGATTCCCAGAATTTCCATGGTCGTCCCCTTCTAGTAGTCCTCGCCCGCCGACTCGTCGGCGCTGCGGAGCCGGGACTGGATGAAGTAGATCTCGGCGATCGCCTCATCGAACATCTGGTCGTCGCCGACCAGACCGGCCTTCTCGGCCTCGGAGAGTTCCTCGGCAGTGAAGCTGTAGGTTGCAATGCTGTCGCGCACGCGAGCTCGCAGCAGCTCGCGGAGCCGCTGAAGATGTCGCGTGACGGTTGGTTCGCTGATGCCGAGCTGCTCGGCGACCTGCTTGCCCTGAAGGCCGTCGAAGACCCTCATGCGGTAGACCGAGAAGCCCATGAAGTCCGATTCCGACTCGGCACGTCGGATCGCCGCGTAGACCTTGGCGCGGAAGACGCTCTGGTGATATGCCTCGTCGGCCTGGATCGCATTCGAGCGCCCCATGAACTGTTCATCGAGCGCCGCCGGTCGCCGACCCGAACCGCGCTTCTGAGCCATGCGCCGATCCATCTCGTCGCCGAGGGTGTGCTTGGCAATCGAGAGAAGCCAGGTGCTGAAGCGGGCCCCGCGGGAGGGGTCGTAGCGATCGATTGCGCCGGAGAGGGCCGCGAGCGTCTCCTGGGTCAGATCGCGAATCGTCTCGGCCCCGACCTGCCCGCGCCCCCACCTCGCCAGTTGGGCGCGGATGACCGGACCGAAGGTCTCCCAAAGCTCGTACCAGGCAGCCTGATCCTGGTCGCGGAGTCGCTTGATGAAGGAGGTTGTGAGTGGGGTCATCAGCAACACGCCCGCTTGTTCGGCGTTGGCCTCACGAACTTTCGCACCCCATCGGGAAACGGGCGGAAGCAGGGAGGAAACGCGACTTCGTGCCGCCCACGGCGTCCGCGGTGACCCGCGACTGGATCCGCCCCGAGGGCCGCACGAGGCGATCGTAGTGGTTCCGCCGCAGCTTTCCGCCGGGGGCGTTTCCGGCCCGCTCGACCGAGGACTGCAGAGGTTTCGGGCCGATTCGACCACGACTTTCTGAGGAGAAGCGCTCCGAGGCATGAAACCGGCCGGAACTCCTCCCAACCAAGGAGGCAGTTCCCACGGCCCATCAATTGAAAGGAAAGCCCATGTTCAGCATGACTCGATCACTTCTGCGTTGGGGCCTCTTCGGCGCCTTGGCCCTCGGCGGTGCGACCCTTCTGGTCGGACCGAACCTCGTGGCGGCCGGCCTGGATCAGGTGCGCTCCCGCGCCACGTCCATCATGGACGAGTTCGTCGACGACCCCGTGGCGCTGCGACGGCAACTGGCCTCGCTCGGCGAGCAGTACCCCGAGCGGATCGCCCAGGTCCGCGGGGAACTGGCGTCGGTGAGCCGGCAGATCCAGCAGCTCGAGCGCGACACCGAGATCGCCCGTCGGGTCGTCGCCAACACCACCGATGACCTCTCGGAGCTGAAGGAACTGATCGCCGAAGCCGAAGCGACCTCGCAGGCCAAGGCAGTCCCGGTCTCGATCCGCACCCGCGGCGTGCGCCTGGACATCGGCGAGGCTCGCGTCGAGGCCCGTCGTGTCGCCGACATCCGCCTCACCTATCAGGACCGGATCGCCAGCAACGAGCACCAGATCCGCTTCCTCAGCGAGCAGAAGTCCCGGCTCGACGAGATCTCCGGCAAGCTCTCCAGCGAGTTCGGGGCCTACGAGAGCAAGCTCGCCCAGATCGATCGTCAGATCGACGCCATCGAGCGCAACGATCGTCTGATCGAGATGACCCGCGAGCAGAAGGCCATCCTCGCCGAGTACGAGAAGTTCGGTCGGGTCGGCAACCTCGATCAGCTCGAGGCCAAGCTCGCCGAGCTTCAGGCGGTGCAGGAAGCCCAGCTCGAAGCCCTCTCCAAGGCCGGCGTCGATCGCAACTACGAGCGTGAAGCGGCCCAGCAGCTTCACGACGACACCACGAGCGGGCGAGATCTCTTCGACGAGCTCGACCCGATCGAGAACACCGGTCCGCCCGCTCCCATCCGAACCGGTTCCAAGAGCGTGGCCATGTCCATGCCCTGCGAGCCGATCGTGATCGAGCGGCGCAAGTAAGCGGCCAGTTCACCAGCATCGCGATGGGTTTGAACGAAGGGTCGCTCAAGGCGACCCTTCGTTCGTTTTGCGCGCTGTTCGGCCCTCCGGGTCGACACTCGATGGACTGAGGTCGAGCCGAGGTCGGTTCTGGCAAGGAGACAGGGCGCCGGCGTGCCTGCAAGACACGTCGAGCCGCAGGCGACGCCGCCAGAAGCGATTCAGCTCGATCGAGGCCGAGCTGGGGTTCGGCGGTGCCAAGGGGGCGGTCCCAAGGGGGAGCGAAGCAACTCCGCGCACGGGTCCAGTCGTGCAACCCACTGCGGCTCCCTGCCCCCTGCTCCCTGCCTCCTTCCGCCTTCCCCCCTCACTTCGCATCAAACTCCCACGCGAACTCGTCGCCTTCGTCGAGGCGCATCCAGACCACGGCAAGCTCCTTCGGGCGGACGCCCTTGGTGACGATCCGCATCGGTGTGGCGCTGCGCTCTTCGGCCTTGCGCTCGCGAAGCGACTGGCGCTTGGGACGGGACGGCTCGAGGGCGAAGACCGGCGTCTCGCGGCACAGGTCGTCGGGGGGGATTTCGAAAAGTCGCGGGTCGCTCGCCTTGAGCTCCGTCGAGTGCCCGTGGCCGGTGATCTCCCAGGTGAAGTCGATCTCGACCAGCATCCGCTTCAGCTCCTCGAACGACGTCGGCATCTGCCCTCGTCGCTTGAGTTCGAGCATGCCCTCGGCGAGGAACGTGGCCCGCTCCATGGCGGTCACGAACGCACCCGGCCGAGCGGACTTCGCATACTCCTTCCACGCCCGTTCGAACGCGTCGATGTCGGGCCCGAAGGCTCGCACGAACGCCGGCTCGGAGAGGACGCCCTCGTTGATCAGCCGCAGATAGGTCTCGAAGGGCTTCTGATAGCGGGCACCGCCGCCGAAGACCAGGAAGTGCACCATCGACCACGCCTGCTGGTACTGAAGCGCCGCGTTTCCTCCCTGCACCCGTCCGTTCCAGGATTGGGGAGTCATCGTCAGCATCTCGAGGAAGGGAATCGAGGCGTTCGACTCGACGGCGCTCTTCACCGCGTCGATGGTCGCGGCGGTGCCCTGCCCAATCACCACGTCGCGGCCCACCACCGCCGCTTCGCCGAAGAACTCGGCCAGCCCCTCGTTCACCCACGGTGGAAGATCGGTGCCGAAGCGGCTGAATGCGAACTGGTGGAAGCCCTCGTGCTGAATCACGTGGAGGAGCCGCCGACGCGGCGTGCGCTCGACGAAGAAGGCCAGCCCGGCGCCGCGCGGGGTGACGAAGAAGATGCCCGCGCTGCCGAGGGCAGTGACCCCGAACTGCGTGCGCATGGTGTCGAGATAGTCGCGCTGGGTGGCGAACATGAAGACGTTGAGCGGCGCCGGCGCCCGCTGTCCCAGCGAGGCGAGGCGCCGCGCGTACTCCACGTACATGGTGTCGAGATGGTCGGCGAGTTCGCGGGTCAGCTCATCGGGCAGATCGCTGCGGAGGCTGTAGAAGCGACTCGTCGGGAGTCCGCGAGTGCCCGGCGCCGTGCGATCCCACCACGAGGCGGTGAGGGTCGGCGGCGCGGCCTGACCTCCGCCTCCCTGTCCGCGAGATGATCCCTGCGATTGGGCGAGTGCCGCAGTCGTGGCAGCGCCGACCGTCGCGCCTATCGCCACCGACGCGATTGCGGCGACTGCCCACCACGCCCTCCACGACGAAGGTCGGCGGCTGCGACCGGACATTGACGAGCTCGACTCGAAGGTCATGGGCGAAGGGTAGAGACGGGTCGAGAGCGAGGGATCGGATGGGGTTTGATGGGAACGGGGCTTGGATCACACCGGGCCCGAATCGCTCGGTCATTCCACCGCCGCAGCACAGGTCGTTCGACTGGCACTCGTACCATGTCCGCGATGACCGACCACCGCGGCACCTCCCCTCTCGTCGACCGGATCGTTCGCGCCGGACGCCGCCGGGCCACGCTCGACCTCGTGCTCGGCGGCCTCGGGCGCGGCGTGTCAATCGGTGCGGGTCTGGCAATTGCCGTGGTCCTCGCCCAGCGCCTTCTTCCGGCGCTCGCGCCGCTCTGGGAGGCGCTCCCCGGCGGACGCCTCACATGGATCGCCCTTCCCGTCCTCGCGGCCATCGGTCTTGCACTCGCCTCGGCGCTGCGGCGGCGCCCGACTCGGTTGGAGGCGGCAATTGCCGTCGACCGGGCGCTGGGCCTCGACGATCGCCTCGGCACGCTCGAGTCGCTTGGCGCACACGGCGATTCTGGGCGTCGCGCCGACCGCGACTTCGCCGCCCTGATCGAAGCCGAGGCGGCGAACCGCCTTCGCGGCGTGCAGGTCGGGGCCGCATTTCCGATTCGAGCCGTGCCGATCCTGGTGGTCGGTGCAGTCGCGTCGCTTCTCTTCACCGCGGTCGCCTGGTTCACTCCCGAGCGCGAGCGACCCCTTGATCCCGCGACCAGCGCCGACCTTGCTGTCGCCGAGGAGTATCGAGCGCTGGCGACGAACGCCGAGCAGGCAATCCAAAACGTTCTGAGCGGGGATGTCCTGAGCGGGGAGGATGAATCGAGTTCCCCCTCCGACGACTCGGCCGCAGGCGAGGGCAGTGATGAGTCGGAGTCGCGGAAGCGCACCACCGATCCGGTGATCGCCAAGCGACTCGAGGAACTCGAGCGCCTCGGCGAGCAACTGCGCACACCGCTCGATCCTGCGGAGTTCGCGGAGGCCCGCGATCGCGCCGCGGCCGAAATCGATGCCATCGCCGACGAGTTCGAACAGCAGGCGGCCGCAGCGACCGAACGCGCCGATGCTGCCGCAGAGCAGTTCGCGGCCCTGGCCCAGCCCGAGGGCGCTGCTCCCCCGCTGGCCGGTGCCTTCGATCGAGCCTTGCGCGAAGGACGCTTCGCCGACGCTGCCGATGCTCTCGAAGAGCTCTCCGCCCGCAGCGCCCGCGGCAATGCCGCGGGTGGTCTCTCTGAATCGGAACGCGCCGCCCTGGCGCGGCACTTCCGCGACATGGCCGCGCGAGCCGAAGCACTCGAGGCGGAGGAGAAAGCTGCCGCTTCGGAGGCGGCGGAGACTGCGACGAACGATGCCCAGTCGCAAAGTCCGGCCGAAGAGTTGAATCCTGCCGCGAATGACGATGGCGTCGAGGCCACCCCCGAAGGGACGACACCGGAGACCCCGGCGGCGACCTCGCCTCCGACCGGGCAGCCGGGATCGGCGGAGCGCCCCGCAGCGACTCCGGCGACTGCCGCGACTCCGGCGACTCCTGTGACATCGCCCTCCTCACCCACACCGCCGACAAGCCCGACAGCGACGCCGCCCGCAACTCCAGTCGCATCTCCAGCCGCATCTCCGCCGGCGACGCCTCCGTCAACGCCGTCAACCACTCCGCCAACTCCTCCTGCGTCATCGCCCCCGAATCCGAACGCGACGAACCCGAACGCGCCGCAATCCCAATCCCAAACCCAATCCCAATCCCAAACCCCGAACCAGTCGCAGCCCAATCAGGAGCGTCCCAGCGAGAGCCGCGGGACCGATCAAGCCGGCCCCGAACCCGACCCGTCGCAACGAGACAAGTCCGGGCAGACTCCGCAGGCAGCCCCGACTCAGGACCAGTCCGCGCGGACGACCGCCGCTGGCGACGCAGAGCGTCGCGAGGCAGGCGCGGACGGCGCCCGTCCGGCATCGCAACCGACTCCCAACCAATCGGCGCCGCAATCCGGAGAGCCGCAATCCGGCGAGCGGGTGAGCGAGTCGCTTCGAGACGCGGCCGAGCGCATCGAGCGCGGTCCGGACGACACCGCCGCGCAGGATCAGACTCGCCGCAGCGACGGGCGGCCCGCCGGTGCCCAGCCCCCTCCCGATGCACCAGGCGCTGCCCCTCCCGCGCAGCCCTCGGGTGCGGATCAACCCCCGCGCCCTGGTGATCCGGCCAGCCCGCGCGATCCCGCGGAGAGCGGCGCGACTCGTTCGCCCGCCGATCGACCGAGCGGCTCGGCACCCGGGCAGAGTGATGCACCCGCCGATGGCGCCGGGCGCGAGGATGGCGCTCGCGCACTCGAGCGGCAGCTCCGTGAGATCGCCGAAGCCCGGCGCACTGCCGGAGAGCGCTCCGCCGCCAGCGAGCAGCTTCGCGAGCAGGCCGAGCGGATTGCCGGCGGACGCTCGCGCGATGAACAGATGAAGCACGATCGCTTCCGCGCTGCGGACGCCGCCCCGCCGCCGACCGATGCAGCCAGTTCACGCAGCGCCGAGCAGCGCGCGAGCGCGTCACCCGACGCTCCCGCCTCTGCTCCCGACTCCGACTCCGACCCCGACCCAGACTCCGACTTGGAGTCGCGCGATCCGGCGGCGCCTGGGCCGCCTGAGGCGCCCAACGCCGACGGCACCCGCGCTGCATCGCCCCCGCGCACGCCCGCTTCGGGGACCACGACCGAAGAGATCGATCTCACCGGCGCGGGCGGGCGAGGCGAGACCATTGCCCAGTGGTTCTCCGATGAGGCCGCGGCAGAGGGCGGAGCGTCGTCCACCGTCGCCGAACGCGCAACTCAGGCAGGTCGTGCGGCCGAGCGGGCAATCGAGCGGTCGGCTCTCCCCTCCCGCTATCACTCGCTCATGCGGCGCTACTTCGGACGACTCCCCGAGACCGCCCAGGGCGCTGGCCAGAAACCCGCGCCTGCCGCCGGACGCGCCCCGTGACGCTTCGCTTCGACCAGCCGGAATGGCTCTGGCTTGCGCTTCTGGCGATTCCAATCGTCGCCCTTGGTCTGGTGCGCCTGCGCGGTGACGAGCGGCTGAGGGTCGCGGTCATTCTGTCCGTTCGCGTCCTTCTGATTGTCGCCATCGTCGCCGCGCTGGCCCGGCCGCGACTGGTTCGCGAGCACGACGACCTCACGGTGATGGTCCTCCTTGACGTCAGCGGCTCGATCCGGCGCTTCGGAGATCCCGTCGCTCCTGCCTCCTCCGGCGAGCAGTCCGCCTCGGCGATTGCCCGCCTTCGCGACCAGTTGCGTCACGCCGCGGCCGCTCGTCGTCCGGACGACCGCTTCGGACTGATCGTCTTCGACGGTCGCAGCGCGGTGGTCGCGGCGCCGCGGCGCGGCGACTCCATCGATGACGTCGATGTCACCATGAGCGAAGGAACCGACATCGCCGCGGCGATCCGACTGGGTCTGGCGATGTTTCCCGCCGAGACCAATCGACGACTGCTGCTGGTGAGCGACGGGCTCGAGACCGCCGGCGACGCCCTCGCCGCAGCTCGTGAAGCGGCGACGTCGGCCCAGGGGGCAGTCCCAATCAGCGTGGCCTCGATTGCCCATCGTCACGCCCCGGATGCCCAGGTGGTCCGGCTCGAAGCGCCGGCGAGTGCGCGTCCCGGGCAGACGGTCTCGTTGCGACTGGTGCTCGACTCGAGCGAGCCGATGCAGGCCCAGCTTTCGCTCTTCCGCGAGGATCAGATCGTCGATCTCGATCCACGGGGTCCGGGCACCGGACGCATCGTCGATCTTCCCGCCGGCAGTTCCGTCCACGTGCTCGAGGCGGTCGTCGACGACCGTCCGGTCAATCGCTTCGTCGCGGTGCTCGAGCCGGTCGATCCCATCGCCGACACGTTGAGCGAGAACAACCGGGGCGAGGCGATCGTCACCAATCCCGGAAGCGGCGCGGTGCTTCTGGTGCGCGGCAGCGGTCAGTCGGAGTCGAGCCCCTTCGAGCGACTTCTTCGCGAGCTCGGTCGACCGGTCACCGTCACTGCGCCCGAGAGCATTCCCGCCGAACTGCTCTCGCTGCAGGCGTTCGACCTCGTGGTGCTCGACGACGTCTCGGCCACCCAGGTCGATGCGGCACGACAGAATCTCCTGGCCGACTACGTGGACCGGCTGGGCGGCGGACTGCTGGTGACCGGTGGTCGCCGCAGCTTCGGCGCCGGTGGATGGCGCGGCACACCGGTCGAGCGGGTCCTGCCCATCGAGCTCGATCTGCCGAAGCAGCTTCGAGCGCCGAAGGCGGCGCTGATCCTGGTGCTGGACAAGAGCGGCTCGATGGGCGAACTCGTCGGTGGCGCTCGGGCATCGCAGCAGCAGGTGGCCAACGAGGCTGCGGCGCTGGCCATCGAATCGCTGGCGGCGCGGAGCTACATCGGCGTCGTGGCCTTCGACCAGATGGCCTGGACCGTGGTGCCGCTCACGGTGAACGAGAATCCCAAGGCAATCGCCGACGCCACCCGAGGCATCTCGCCGCAGGGCGGCACCAACATCGCCGCTGGATTGCGACGGGCCCAGGAAATGCTGCGGGCCGCCCCCCCGGTCGAGCACAAGCGGATCGTGCTGCTGACCGACGGGCGAAGTCCTTCGAGTCAGATCGAGACCATCAGCGCCGAGCTGGTGGCCGAGAACGTCAGCATCACCACCATCGCTGTCGGCGATCAGGCGGATGAAGAGTTGCTGCGGCGCATCGCCGCCGATGCGGGCGGGCAGTTCCACGCCGTGCGCAATCCGAATGTGCTGCCCAAGGTGCTGGTGGACTCGGTTCAGGTCGTCAATCAACCGCTGATACGCGAGGAGCCGTTTCAGGCGACGGTGCTGCCAACCGGAAGTCGCCTCGCCGCCGCCGCCGTCGATTCGCCCAATCTGGGCGGCCTGGTGCTGAGCACTCCGCGCGAGGATCCGACGGCGATCCTCGAGCTGGTCACCGCCGCCGGTGAACCGGTGCTGGCCCACTGGGCGGCGGGCTTGGGCAGCGCGGTGGCGTTCACCTCGTCGCTCGAAGGCGACTGGGCCGGCGAGTGGCTGGCGTGGCCGGGATGGTCGCGCTTCTGGAGTGATCTCGTGCGCCGCGCCGCACGACCCGGGCTCAGCGGTCAACTGCTGATCGAGACGCTTCTGGTCGATGGACGACTGCGGGTGCGGGTGACGGTCGAAGAGCCCGAGCCAAGCGCAGGCGGGGACAGCGCACGTGAATCAGGTGATGGCCGCGACGATTCGGTTGCCGTCGATCCTGCCCAACTGACACTCGCGGGCGTCGTCTACGGCCCCGAAGGAACCGACGAGACGATTCGGCTTCGACGCGTCTCGGCCCGTTCCTTCGAGGCCGAGGCCCGCGCCGACACACCCGGCTCGTACGTCGTCGCCGTCACCCCGCGGCAAGGCGATCGCCCCCTCGTTCCGCTGGTCACCGGCATCGCCCTTCCCGCAGGCGAGGAGTACCGCCGTCGCGAGCCGGACATGGCGTTGCTGCAATCGATCAGCTCGATCTCCGGTGGATCGTTGCTCGCGCCGGGCACCGATCTCGCGGAGGTGCTCTGGGATCGGCGCGGAATGGCCCCGGTCGTCGCGGCCCAGCCCATCTGGACCTGGTTTGCGCTCCTGGCTCTGGTGATTCTCGTCCTCGATGTCGCCGCCCGTCGGTTGGCGTGGTCGCCGCGCGAAGCGGGTGCATCAATGCGACTCGGTCTGGCGCGATCGCGCCACAGCGGAGGCGCCGGCTCGACGCTCTCTCGACTGCGCGGTGTCGCCCCGGCCGCGCGCTCGGCAAGCGCCGGCGACGGTCGCAGCGAAGCCCCGTTGATGCCCTCGCGGGCGACCCGCCCGATTCGACGCACGGTCGGCGCCGCCCTCGATGCCTTGGAAGGACGCGGCTCGACGAGCGAACGCGATGCAGACTCGGGGGCAGGTGCCGGTGCCGCAGCAATTGACATCACCCCTCCGGCGAGCGACGAGAACGGAGCCGCGGCAGCCGCCAACACGAGCCGCAACGATGCGCCACCGACTGCACCTGCCGAGCCATCAAGCGACGACGCCCGAAGCAGCGCCACCGCGAGTCTCTTTGAAGCGAAGCGCCGGGCGCGACGGAGGCAGGAGGAGTAGGTGGGGAGAAGAGCGCCGGCTGCGCCGGCAGGTGGGTCGGCTGGCGCCGACGGGTCGTCGGCTGCGCCGACTCCTGAGGAGTGCCGCGGGCGCGGCACCTTCTATCGCTCGGCACGCTCAGCGGCTCCGGCTTCGCCTGCGCCGCCGATCGAGTCGAGCGGAAGGAGGGAGAGGATGATGGATGACACGGGATCGTTGGGTGTCACCCAACGCCGTGAACGAATCACGGCCCCAGCGCCGCCGAGCCTGGAACTCGCCGAGCTGGGGCTCGACGAGATGCTGGTGCTCGCAACATCCGACGAGATGCTGGTGCTCGCAACATCCGTGCACGTCGACCATGCTCGCCAGACTTTCGTCACCTCGCGTGCAGGAGGTATGGAACACGGAGGTCATGGAGGTCATGGAGATCCGTGTCACTTCGGTCTTCGCTCGAGTGAGCGAATCGCCGTTCTTCACGGCGACTCGCGCCGCCGTATGCCGAGCCTGGGGCTCGGCGGTCCCAGGTGCGGCGGTACCGGGCTCGGCAGTACCGGGCTCGGCGGTACCGGGCTCGGCGGCGCTGCGGGCGCGAGAAGTTCACGAGTGCTCACGGCGGCGCTTCCGGCCTGTAGTAAGGTGCCGCGCATGATCCTCCTTCCGGAGCCTCCCATGAACCGCGCGACCGGCACGATTGGTTTTGACGCACGTCGCACGGCTGACGGCGTTCGCATGTTTCGGCTCGACCATCATGCTCGCTGACCTGGCCCACGCCACCAGCCGCCGATACCGCATCATCGAGATCACGCCGATGGGACTCTTCACCGATCTCGATGAACTCGGAATCGGACCACCACCCACGTCGACGCCTCCTCGTCTTGCCTTCAACACCCTCGGGATCAACGACGAGGGCATGGTGGTCGGCGGGTTCCTGGCCACCAACGGGAAGCCGCACGCGTTTCTGTGGGACGCCTCGTCCTCGACCAGCGCCCCGGTCCTCACGGACATGCACGTGGCCACCTTCGGGTCGGAGAATGGCGCGGCCAGCTTCGCACACGACGTCTCGAACCCAATCGGCGCATCCCCAAGCGACTGCGACTCGGCATCAACAGCGTCGCCATCGACAACATCTATTTCAGTCAGGCACCGATCCCGGCGCCGGGGGCGGCGCTGCTCCTGATGCTCCGTGCACTCACGGGCTCCGGACGGCGGCGGCGATGACGTGTCGTCGGCTGCGCCTCCTCAAGCGGAGGCGCAGCCGAAGCGCCCGCCGCCGGTAACTCCCTCCGCCCACATCCGTGCGTCCTTCGTTCGCGTCCGAGATTGGGTTTGGTCGACCCAACACCAGCTTTCGAACGACGCGGGGACGGCCTGTCGTCGGCCTCCGGTTGACTTCCGACGGATCGTCGATCGCGTGACGCAACAGCCCCGGTCGTCGCGGCGTATCCACTGGCGTCGCTCACTGATCGACACGGGATTCACCCGCTCGACCACCTGACGCGACGCGCCGAATCACCCATCCTGAAACCTGGTTCGACCTGTCGGGGCATTCCGAAGCGGCTCGTGGCGGTGGCCGTACACCGCACGCTCGCTCCTGCGATGCCACGCCTGACGAATCGGTGACTCTTGCTGGCAATGGCGATGGGAATGACGAAGGAGATGGATCGTCTCGTCCGCAGTTCCTGCACCACCGCACGAAAGCAACGCCCCACCATGCACACCCTCGCCATTGCCACTGCCGCTCTTGCCACCGTTCTCGCCTCGACCGCGCAGGCCGGCCTCGTGTATGCCTCGCACGTCGAGCAGTTCTCGCAGGGCCTCAAGCGCAATGGTTCATCGGTGGATCCCTCGCGGAGCGATCCGTCGAAGGCGCTCTTCTCGCCGCAGGGCAACGACACCATGAACTTCGTGTCGCTGGGCATGAACGGCTCGCTGATCCTGAGCTTCGGAAGCAAGTTCGCAACCAGCGTGAGCGTCACCGAGACGACCTACGGCAACGCCGCCGGTCACCCGGAGTCGGCGCAGATCTACGTGGGCGTCGGCGCCTTCTGGAACACCGCCACGTGGTATCTCGTCGGAAGTGTCCTGAACACGGCCGATGGTTCACCGATGTCGCTGGCTGCCGTCAACGGCATCTCCGGCACCGACGCCTACGACTTCCTGAAGATCAAGGACACCACACTCTCGCTCAGCTCGACCGCCTCCCTCGACGGCTTCGACGTCGACGGCGTCTCGACCTTCGCAGTGGTGCCCGCCCCCGGCGCATTCGCCCTGATGGGGCTGGCGGGAATCATCGGCGGGCGGCGGAGGCGGGAAATCGTCGGCTGACGCCGACGGGGGGCATGGTCGGCAAAGCCGACCCATCGAGTCGGCGAAGCCGACGACCCACTCACACGTAACGGGCAAACCCCGCACCGGGGTAGTACTCCGCCACAATCGCCCCCCAGGCGGCGCCCTTGCGGGCCATGCCTTCGGCGCCGTACTGGCAGAGCCCGGCGCCGTGGCCGTAGCCGCGACCGGCGAACTGGAACGAGCCCGAGCGCAGCGGTGAACTGAAGTGGCCGGAACGCAGCGGATTTCGCAGCGCCGGGAGCGTTGCGGTTGCGGTGTTGAGGGCGGCGCGGATGTGCTCGGCGGGAAGCTCGACGGAAGCTCCGCGGGCGTCGGCGAGTCGGAAGCGCACCGGGCGTCCGTAGGCGTTCATCTGCACCGCTTCGATGGTCGTCAGCGGGCCCAGTGTGGGCACACCCCAATTCGGTCGCTCGCGTCCCCAGGCCATCACCCGCTGCGCCGCTTCAGTGCCGGTCTGGGCGCTCGACCAGCGGAACTGCGGGGCCCAGTCGCAGCAGTCGCGCGGCGGACGGGCGCGGAGCGGGGCGACATCGTTGATGGGCGAATCGGAAATCGCATCGCGGGCGTCGGCGGAGACTCCACCGCAGCAGCTCGAGTAGTACCCCGGCACCATCCGCCCGCTGTGCGCAAGGAGTGCTCCGCGCGTCTCCTTCACGGCCCGCTGCGAGGCGGCGTGATCGGTCGTTCCCACATAGGCCTGCGAAGCCTGCCCGGCGACGACGTCGAAATGACGCCGAGTGCGCCAGTAGGCCGACTCGACGCAGGCGAAGCTCCGGGCTGCAACGGCCTGGGCGGTGAAGGTGCTCGGACGCCATGTCGCGTAGAGCTCTCGCACCAGGACTCCCGGCAGGTACTGCTCCATCGCGACCACATTGACCAGATCGATGCCGGCCACCGCGCTGGCGGGATCACCGGCCTCGGCGCCGCGGAGCACGAGCCGGATCGAGCCGGGATAGGTGTCACCGTCGAGGCGGATGCGCGGCGTCTGTCCCTTGACGGCGCCCAACTCGATGGCCCCGCGTCCTTCGATCCTGCTGCGCTGTCCGGCACCGTCGAGAAGTGACCACGAGGCGCCGTCGAAGGTGGCGCGCACGGGGGAGAGCAGAACGAGAAGGACCGCCCCGGCGTCGCCCGGCGCAACCAATCCAGCCTGAGCAGCGGAAGCCGGAGTGTCGGGGCGAGCCACGCGGATCCACTGCTTGCCCGAGCCTTCGGCGGCGATCTCGACCGGTGGATCACTCAGCGTGCGACGAGCGAGGCGCACGCGGACCCGCGGCTCGGTCGAGGGCGGGGTCAGATCGAGCGGCGGTTCGACCGGCTCGGTCGGCACCGATGCGGTCGAGCCGATCGGGCTCGCGGGATCATCAGGACGGGGCAGCGCCCGGCTTCGGGCACGCGGATCAAGCGCGGGACCGGATGGGGCGCCCTCTCGGAACGACTCGCATCCGGCGAGGAGAAGCGTCGAGCCGGCGATGACACCGAACTGGAGGAACCGACGCCGCGAGGCAATCGACTCGTCGGCAGAGCCGGGCGTCGGCAACAGGTTGGCGTCGTGGTCGTGGGTCATGGCGAGGCAGGCCGTTTCGGGGGCGCAATGCCCCCGTCACGGTATCGGCCGACCCGCCCCGCGGCGATCGCATTTTGAGCGATCAATCGCCGCCCCGTTCCCGCAAAAGCGAGTGTGCGGCCGGAGACCGCTACGGAGAACTCCGCCAGCGCCGTTCCCGCGAAAGCGAGTGTGCGGCCGGAGGCCGCTACGGAGAACTCCGCCAGCGCCGTTCCCGCGAAAGCGAGTGTGCGGCGGGAGACCGCTACGGAGAACTCCGCCAGCCCCGTTCCCGCGAAAGCGAGTGTGCGGCCGGAGGCCGCTACGAAGAACTCCGCCAGCCCCGTTCCCGCAAAAGCGAGTGTGCGGCCGGAGGCCGCTACGGAGCGCTCCGCCAGCGCCGTTCCCGCGAAAGCGAGTGTGTGGCCGGAGGCCGCTACGGAGCGCTCCGCCAGCGCCGTTCCCGCAAAAGCGAGTGTGCGGCCGCAGACCGCTACGGAGAACTCCGCCAGCGCCGTTCCCGCGAAAGCGAGTGTGCGGCCGGAGGCCGCTACGGAGCGCTCAAACTACTCCACCGTGCGAAGCGCCAACCCGAACTCGCCGAGCTTGGCCTTGATCTCGTCGAGGCTGTTCGAGCCGAAGTTCTTGACTCCCATGAGCTCGGCCTCGGTGCGCGAGGCCAGTTCGCCCAGCGACTGGATGCCAAGAAGCTGGACTGCCTTGCGGGGACGCACGGAGAGCTCGAGCACCGAGACCGGCTTGTTGAGCACGGCATCGGAAACCTTGCCCTTGACGTGATCGAGCTTGGGGGCGTTGCTGGGCTTGCCCATGCCGCCCTCGATGGTCTGACCGAGGCGCAGGTCCTTGATCGCCAACATCGCCTTGATCTCGTTGAGGCTGGTTTCGCCGAAGTTCTTGTAGCTGAGGAGCTCGGCTTCGGTGATCTTGACCAGGTCGCCGAGCGTGCGCACGCCGACCCGCTTCAGGCAGTTGCGGGCCCGGACGGAGAGCTCGAAGTCGGTGACCGGCGTGTCGAGCAACTGGCTGCGCTTGGCGATGTCCCGGGCGAACTCCTCGTCGTAGTACATGTTCCGCGAGGCTCGGACATCCTTCATGTACATGCGGGCGCGGGGGTGGTTGGGATCGGTGTCGAGCACCTGACGCAAGCACTTCTCGGCGCGATTGATGTCGCCGCGATCCTCATAAAGGATGGCCAGGTTCATCAGGGCGTTGATGTGCGCCGGCGAGCGATCGACCGCCTGCTCGAGACACTCGATGGCCTCGTCCTCCTCGCCGACCAGGTCGAGAACGTATCCCAGTCGGAAGAGATGCTCCGGGTGACCCGAGAGCGCCGCGCGGCGGAACTCCGAGATGGCCTTGGTCTTGTCGCCAGCCTGTTCAGCGGCGAGGCCGTTCTTGAAGTGCTGCTCGGCAGTGCGCAGATCGAGTGTTTCGGTCGTGGTCATGAGGGAGAAGGAGGGGAAGGCTCGGGCGAGGGTGGGCCGATGCGCTGAAACCGGTCGAACGCGACCGGGGGGCAAACCACCAATGCGGGGTCGCCAGTGTAGGGAGCAGTTCCGACCGTCACCACCTGAGGCTTCCGAGGGGCCGCCGAGGGATGGCCGAGGGGTGGCGCCGCCCCGGGTCCCGACTCCCCCTACTTGTGCCGCTCGGCCCGCTCGAGCGACTCGGCCGCGATGTCGGCGGCGAGATCCTCGGGCGACTCGGCGGCAATCGACGAGGGCGGCCCCATGGTCATCGGCACCGTCATCGCCCGCCCGGAATCGGACCGGTCGACGAGCTGGATCCGCCGCCAATGGCCGCCTTCGAAGCGCAGGGTCATGATCACTCCATAGAGGATGATGTAGACCGCCGAACCGATCCACGGTCCGAGACTCTCGAGCCCCGGCGCGAGCCAGATCAGGGCGGCGCCAAGCCCGACGATGAAGGTCCAGCTCAGCACCACCGTGACCACGCCGGGCCAGACGGTGTCGCCGGCGCCGCGCAGCGCCCCGGTGTAGACCACGCCGAGCGCATCGGCCGTCTGGAAGATCGCGGCCACGATCATGAGCTGGGCGCCGATTGCGATGATCCGGGCCGACTGCTCCGGAGTGACCAGCGGACCACCGACGAAGCTCCCGATCAGTTCGGTGCGGAAGATGACGAAGAGGGCGGCGCACGAGGTCATGTAGACCATCGAGACCGCGACGCCGAGTCGCGCCCGAGCCACGGCCACATCGGGCAATCCGGCGCCGATGTAGCGGCCCACCAGCGAACTCACCGCAACCGAGAATCCAACCGCGGGCATGAAGCTCAGGTGCATGAACGAAAGCGCCGCCCAGCCGGCGGTCATGTGATCCTCGCCGAATCGTCCGACGAGGACCGCCATGAAGATCGACCAGCAGACGAGTTCGTTGCCCCACTGGATCGACGCGGGCCAGCCGAGGCGGAGAATGTCGCGCATCGCCTGGAAGTCGGGCCTCCACGCGGCCCGTGTGCCGTAGCGGGCGTTGAGATCGCGCCCCAGGAAGATCGCCAGTGGAATCACGAGTTCGACCAGCGTTCCAATCACGGTGGCGACGGCAGCGCCGAGCACTCCCAGAGCGGGAGCGCCGGGCACGCCGGGAAGACCGAGGCTTGGCAGTCCGGCTTCGCCGTAGATCAGGGCGTAGTTCCCGACGACGTTGACCAGGTTGCCGGCGATTGCGGCAACGGCGATCACCTTCGGACGGTGCATGCCGAAGAAGTAATGGCTCAAGGTCTTGTTCGCGAGAAGCACCAGCGCCCCGATCGTCGCGATCTGGGCGTAGTCGGTCTCGAGTTCGAGCAGACGGGCGTCGTGCCCCATGAGTCGGAAGAGAACCGGCAGGAAGAGCGCCCAGGGGATCAGAAGCCCGACCCAGATTGCCACGCTCAGCCAGAGGCCAGCCCAGGCATAGGTCACCCCGCGCTCCGGCTTTCCGGCCCCGAGGTTCTGGGCCACAAAGGTGTTGATCACGGTCAGCACGCCGAGGGCAAAGGCAATTGCGCTGAAGGCCCAGATTCCTCCGTTGCCCTGGGCCGCGACTTCGGTGGGCCCGACCTGGGCGACCATGAGCTTGTCGAAGAACTGCATGACCGTGTAACTGGTCATCGTCAGCACGGTCGGCCAGGCAATCCGCCAGACCTCTGCGAGCGCCGCTCGGGAGAGCGCCGGCGCCGACGCGCCGGGGGGTGGACGGTGCTCGTCTGCTGCAGGGGATTCGACGTCGTCGACGTTCATGGCGGGGGCGGAGGCGGAAGCCGAAAGCGGACCTTCGTCGTCCCTTCGAGAAGGCGCGGCCCGGAGCGGCGCAAGCGTCGAGGGTAGCGCCACGGACTCTTTGCTTGCTTCGGCACGGCGCCTCTCGCTACCGTCTTCCTCGTGCAATCGAGCAGGGCGTGTCGCCTCCGACCCTCGCTCAGGAGAACTCGCTCATGCTTCCAGCCTTCGGACCACGGGTCCTGATCGCCTCGGTTCTGCTCGCCTCCTCGACTCTCGCTCTGGGGTTCACGCCGATTTCCATTGCAGGCGCGGGACCCGTCGCTTTGGCCGTGGAAGTCGATGCGACATGGCTTGATCGACTCTCGAAGGAGGACCGCGCCGCGGTCGACTTCCTGATCGGCTACGCCCCACCGCAGTTTTCGGAAGATCTCAAGTGGAACGGGGCCGAGAAGCCGGACTGGAAGAGCCTGCGCGGCAAGGTGGTCCTGCTTCAGTCGTGGAACTCGCGGGGCTCCGGGCGCGGCGCCATTGCGAAGCTCGCCGATCAGATCAAGGACTTCAAGCCCGAAGACGTGGTGGCGATTGCCCTGCACACGCCGGAAGGCGCCGATCGGGCCGAAGCGCTCTTCCGCCAGAAGCCGCCCGAGACTTCGGTGGCCATCGATCCCAGCGGCGCCTTCTGCGACGCGCTCGGGGTCTTCAAGCGCCCGGTCAACATCCTCGTCGATCGCAACGGCACGGTGCGGTACGCGGGGCTCAACCAGAACGGTCTCGAGAAGGCCCTCGCGGCGCTGGTCAACGAGACCGCCGATCCGGCCGCGGAGCCCAGAACCCGTTCGACCGAAGTCGCCGCCCCTGCGGGAGGTTCGGTCGTCGAGTTCCCGAAGCACACCCAGCCTGTCGGCAGCGCCAACGATCTTCGCGGTCAGGCGGCGCCATCACTCTCAGTCGACACCTGGGTCACCAATTCCGACGAACCCCGCGGGCGACTGCTGGTCGTCGACTTCTTCGCGACCTGGTGCGGCCCGTGCATGGCGGCCGTGCCGCACATGAACGATCTGTCCACCCGCCACAGCCAGGACATCTGCGTGATCGCCCTGACCGACGAGTCTTCGAAGTCGGCCGTCGAAGAAGGTCTTTATCGGCGCCGCATGAAGCCCGCAGACTTCCGCTACTCAATCGGCGTCGACCCGCGCGGACGAATGAAGAACGGCTTCGGCGTTCGCGACATCCCCCACATCGCCATCATCAGTTCGGACAACATCGTCAGGTGGCAGGGACACCCCTCGCTCCTGAACGACTCGGTGCTCTCCCCGCTGGTTGCCGCCAACAAGGCCCTTCGCGCCCGCACCGGCGCCGCCACCGACGCCCCTGATGACCCCCGCAATCGCTGGGCGGGGGAGCGGCGGAAGAGGTAGGGGTCGGCTGGCGCCGACTCATGAGGAGTACCGCGTGCGCGGGTGCGCACGTGGCGACTTCGGAATTGGGTGGCGCGTGGCTCCCGGCTCGCAGAGCGAGCCGGAGGGAGCAGGGATCAGCAGCGGGTTGCACGATTGAGTGCGTGAGCGCAGTCGCTGTGCCACGCGCGGGCCGCGAGTCACGCGTTCGAACACTTGTCCGAGCTGGTGCTCGGAGGACGCACGAGTTCCGCCGACTTGCTGCGTGAACGGGTGCCGCTTCGATCCCGTCCGCGCCGCATCGAAGCGGCACCGAAGACCGACACGCTCCGACTCTTCACCTGAACAGGACGCCTCAGAGGAGCGGCGCCAGCGCCTCCCACATCTCGCTCTCGTCGAGTGATTCGATCCACTCGATGAGCTCGGCGAACTCCTCGAACGCCTGCTCGCTCATCAGGTCGGCGAGCAGCGACTCGATCGACCCCGAGCCCGGTCCGCTCATCCGCGACTCCGATTCATCTCCGCAGTCCCAGTTCGCAAGCTGCGTCCCGATGTCGCTTCCGTCGACCATGCCATCGCCGTCAAGGTCGCCCAGACACGGCACCTCCGGGTCGCACTCGCCCCACCCCGTCAGCAGGATGCCGAGATCGGCTCCGTCGATGATCCCGTCGCCATCCAGGTCGCCCACGCACCACTCGTACGCGCCCATGTCCACGGCGCCTCCCTTGAGACGCGCGGACCGCGGAAGATCGAAAGGCAGATCCTCGGTGAGGTCCGCATCGCCGTCGAGGTCGTTCACATCCTCGGGGATGCTCCCGTCATCGGCCGAGTCGGTCTGGGCGATTCTTCGATGGCGGTAGTTGTCGATCGTCGAATCGGCGAAGAGCGGATCGTGAAGGACGAGGTCGTCGCCGATGTTGGCGTAGTCGGGAAGCGGGAAAGGGCATCCAAACCCGGTGCACCCGATGTAATTCTCGACGGTGCTGTACGCCAGAGGGCTCAAGGCCACGGTGCCGCCTGGGTGGACGGTGACCTGCGCTGCGTGACCGTCGTGAAGACCACTGCCGGTATCCACGCGATTCCCCCAGTACACGCTGTTGCGGATGAACTGTCGGCCCTCGAAGGCACCATCGGTGCCGCCACCGATGCCAACTTGGAATGAATTCGGGTCCAGTTCGTCGTTGAAGGCGAGATTCTCGGCGACGGTGCAATTGGTGATCGTCGCCAGCGTCTTGCCGAACAGCCCTCCCCCGCGACCCGAGGCCGCTCCGGCATCGGCGTGAGCCTCGTTTCGGGCGAGGAGGCAATTCGTCAGCTCCAACTCAACGACGTGGTAGATCCCGCCACCCGTGTCGCCTGCGATGTTCTCGATGAACTCCACACTCACGAGTGAGCTCGGATCCACGGCCAACCCGAGATCCAACGCGACGCCTCCCCCGCTGCATCCCACGCACTCGTTCCGGAGGAAGCGCGACTGGGTCGCCCGCAGGTACGCGAGGTTCGCGCCGCCACCTCCTTCGATGATCGTGCCTGACTCGCCCCGGCATCGATTGTCCGCGACGACCGAGTCTCGAAACTCCGCACCGGCGTACTCACCGGCGATCGCTCCTCCGGCGGCATCCGCAGAATTGTCCTCCAGCCTCGACTGCTCCTCGATTTGCACCCGGATCTCGCTGGTGCCCGTCGAGTCCAGAATCAGCACGCCGCCGCCGATCTCATCCAGATCAGCCGTGCCATCGGCGTTGCCGCCGCGGATGGTGAGACCGTTGAGCACAACGCGACTCTCGACTTCGCCAATCGTCACGACGTGATAGCTGTTGTCTCCACGGTTTCCGAACGCGCCCGTGTCATTCCAAGCGAGGTCGCCGGAGAGGATGGTCGGATTCGACGCAATGTCGCGTTCACTGGTGAACTGCTCGGTGCCGTCGAAGCCGCCGTAGAGACGAACATCGGCGGTCAGTTCGAAGGTGGCCCCTCTGCCCGATGGCGTGGTCGGGCGGTAGGTGCCGCCACGGATCCAGATCGGTTCGCCAGAAACTACCGCATCGGCGATAGCCAGCTCAAGCGTGATGTATGCGTCGCCCCACGAGGAACCATCGTTCATTCCGGTGGCACTCGCATCAACGTGGATCGGGACTTGTGCGAGGGCCGAGGTGGCCGGGACGAGCCATCCGATCGCGACCCACAAGATGACAACTACGGAGTACCCCTGACTTCGTGCCCATGACCTAGCAGCCTGTGGCGAAAGTGCTTCGACGGCGAGGGTGAGCAGGAGGGCGAAGATCAAGGAGCCGCAACGAAGCAGTATCCGCAGTGATACAGGCGAGTTGCGGCGACGCAGAGATTCGCCCTCCTGCTCACCCGCAGCCCGAATGACTTTCGCCACAGGCTGCTAGCTGCTGCTCCTCGAACAGTTGACTCCCCACGACGCGGCCACCCACATAGATGACCGCCGGAACGCTGAACCCCCTCGACTCCTCCAACTACCCCGTCCACTCGCTGAGAAGAACGCCGAGATCGGCGCCATCCACCATGCCGTCCTGGTTGATGTCGGCTGCATTGCCGACGAGGCGCGGAACTACTGGGCCCCATGCCCGCAACAGAATCCCGAGATCGCTGCTCGAGACCTCGCAGTCGTTGTCAAAGTCTGCAGTGAGCGTTGGACGAGGCCTCAGTCGAAACGCGCGGGCGCTTGACTGATGTGTGCCCGTTCCGGTGATGATCCCGCTCTCCGAGATCGCGACGGGGTTGTGCACATTCTCACCCGCGCCAAGATTTGCGACCACTGAATTGAGGTCCACTCGCTCGCCGTCGAACCAGAGAGCAGGTCGGTTCGGCGCTCCGCCACCGCTGGCAATGGATCGTCCGACGATCAAGCCGGAACTGTTGATCGACCGAGGCTGTGCCTGATCGTGCCCATCAAGCGGCAGTGGCGGGAGGAGTGTGAACTTTCCGTCCTGCCAGACGAAGCCCGTTCTCGGTTTGTCGAAGGGAAGCGGTCCGGCGAAGCCCTCGCCGATGACATGCCCCGCATCGCTCAGACCCCTTGCATTGCTGTTCACGGATCCTGGGACGATCCCCAGATTCGTAACCTTGCCATCCGCCAAGGAAAACGCACGCCGCAGGTCTTCACCCGGGGGCGGCACCGTATCGCCGAACCAGAATCCGGCGATAATCCCGTCATTGTTGATTCCAACGGGCCGCTGTCTCTCAACTGGAAACGGCTCACTCAGGTCCACCAGACCCTCCTGGACGCTCCATGTCGCTGCGAGTGGGTGTGGACCAAGCACCGTGTCGCCGTACTCGCCAACGATCACGCCGGAGTCGTTGATGCCTGCCACAAAAGCGTTGTTGGCCCATTCGGGAATCTCGAAGATCTGGACCACTTCGCCGTTCGCCCAGAGGGCAGGGACGTTGGCAAGCCCTGGCATCGCGAGATTCACCCCAAGCGCGACTTCATTGAAGTTGTTGATGTCGACCGCTCGCTCAGCCCAGGACCATGGCAGGCTGATCACTTCCACCGTGCCATCCGGCCACCACACAAACGCCTTGAACTGGTTCGAATCGGGGCAGCCATCGATATACCCCACGACGGCGCCGGCTTCATTCACGCCAAGCCCATAGGAGAGTGTCTCAAAAATCCCGCACTCCGGCGCGACGTAGTACTCGACCTCGTATCCGCAGGGTGGCGGACCACCGGCCTGTGCCGAGCCAGAAACCCCGACCCCGACGACAACCCCGATGGACGCACACGCCGTCGACGCCAGGCAGACGGCTCGCGGCGAGAGCTTTCGGACGCCACCGACTCGTGAGTCACTTCGCATGTGAACCCCCTGTGTCCGCCGGCTCGGCCGTCGACTCCTCGGAGCCAAGACCAGCCGAGCGTTGTCCCAAGAACATCACGACGACGAAGAATATCCCTCGCCCCCCCTCCCCCAATGTCAAGCAAGATTGCTCTAACTTCTGAAAGGATTTGTGGTTAGGCCGGCCTCATCGTAACCAGCGCGATGGGGAGTGCGGCGTACGCGGGTGCGCACGATTGAGTGCGTGCGCGGAGCTGCTGCGGAACGCGCGGGCCGCGAGTCACGCGTTGGATCGACCGCTTTCGCAGTCGTGTCGGACAGAGGCGGGCCAGAGGCCCGCGCACCGAGGTCGCAAGGTCACGCGGGTGAGCAAAAGCACGGTTGGCAAGCCAACCGTGGCATTCAGGTCCGTGGCCTCGAACACTTCACGTGCCCCCCCTCTATTCATCCGCTCGACTCGATCGACCCAGCGGGCCCAGCCCGCGCCGCGTCGATCGTGCCGAGCGACAAACAGGTGCCGCGCACGCGGCACACCTCAGGAGTCGGCGAAGCCGACGACCCGGTCGGAGGAGCCGACCCCCCCGACCCTCACCTCTCCCTCTCCACCACCGCTTCCGCCATCGCTTCCAGAAGGTCGCGGGCGGGTGAGGGGACGAGACCCTGGAGTTCCCGTTTGGCGTCGACGACGAGCGCGCGGGCACGCTGGTGGGCAGCGTCGATCGATCCGCTCCCTCGCATCTGGGCAAGCAGGCGGGGCGCGTCGCGGCGCTCGATGGCGGCGAGGGCGTCGCGTCGCGCCGGCAGGTCGGCGGTGGCCAGATGGATGATGATCGGCAACGTCACCTTGCCCTTCTCGAGATCGCGCCCCAGGCTCTTGCCGACGATGTCGGCACGACCGGCGAGATCGAGCAGGTCGTCCTGGATCTGAAAGGCGATCCCGAGCGCCGTGCCGAAGGCGTCGAGCGCCGCAATCACCGTCGGCGAGCCGCCCGAGAGAGTCGCGCCAAGCCGACAGCAGGCCCCGACCAGCACCGCGGTCTTGCGGCGGACGATCTCGAAGTAGGTCTCCTCATCGAGGCTGGCGTTCTCTCGATGATGAAGCTGGATCAGCTCGCCCTCGCAGAGGGTGTTGGTGGTCTGGCCGAGGCGCAGGTTGATTGCGGGATCGCCGAGCGTCGAACAGAGATGGAAGGAGTTCGAGATCAGATAGTCGCCGAGCATGACCGCCATCTCGTTCCCACGGAGCCGGTTGACCGTCGCTCCCTGGCGCCTGACATCGGCCTCGTCGAGGACGTCGTCGTGCACCAGCGTGGCCATGTGGATCATCTCGACGACCGCGGCGACGACGCGATGTTCGCGACCGAGGACGGGCGGCTCGAACTGCTGCCGGGCGCGTACGGCGAGTCCGGTGAGGAGCACGAGCGTCGGCCGCAGCATCTTGCCGCGGTACCGCTCGACGTGGCGACAGAGAGCATTCACCGCCGGCAGATCGCTGGCCAGTTGAGCCTCGAAGATGCGCTCGACCTCGACGAGCTCCCGGGCGAGGAACTCGGCGGTCGGCTGATGCGCAGAAGTCGGCAGAAGCGCGGACACGGGCGGAGGCTAGGAGGAAGGGGCAGAGAGCAGCCGCTCGCTTCGCTCGCGGAAGGGATCAGAAATGGGGAATGAGGAATGAGGAATGAGGATCCGGCAGACGGATGACGCGGAGCTTGCCTGCCCACGCCTCGCCGCGCATGCATGGCGCCGGCAGGCAATGGACACGTCATCCGTTGAGCGGATCCTCATTCCTCATTCCTGATCCCTTCTCCCTTCACCGCTTCGTCCTTGTCTTGCTTCCCGACAGGTACGCAATCCACCCCTCGCATGCTTCGCCGCGCAGGGACGGGCGGAAGTTTCCGTCGCCGCCGCCGGCGCAATCGGTGCCTTCCCAGTAGACGGTGACGTCGCCGAAGCCTGCCTCGGTGAGCAGTTCGCGGAGTTCGGGAAGCGTCCACAGTCGCCAGTCGTAGGTGAAGGCCCGCTTCATCTCGCTGCCGTCTGGGAAACGGAAGTGGATGTGATTGAGGACCTCGCCGGTGATCGGGTTGTACTTGTGCTGATCCCACACGTAGACGAATCCGTCCAGCGGCCGTTCCTCCTCGAGCTCCTTGAAGCTGTCGCTGCCTCCGTAGGCATCGAGCAGAAAGACTCCGCCGGGCTTCACGCCGCGGAAGACATGCTTGAAGTAGCCAAGGAGGGCCTCCCGGGTCTTGAAGACCGAGTAGCTGAAGTTGAAGGCGACCAGCACATCGACCAGCTCGGTCTTGACCGTGGTCACATCGTCGCGGACCAGTTCGACCCGCTCTCGCTGGGCGTCGCTCAGGCGCGTGGCCGAGCGGCGGAGGCCCCACTCGAGAACCTTGTGATCGAGATCGACGCCGATGGCGTGGTTGGTGCGCCGACGCTTCACCCACTCGCAGCTCGTCGCGAAAGTGCCGCAGAAGTCCTCGCGGAGCAGAGTCGCGACTCGACCATTCAGCTTGCGGCAGACGCGATCGATGAAGTCGATCTCGGCCTCGGGCGACTGCACCGACAGCTCGTAGAGCTCGTGTCGATCGCTGGTTCGTGCAGTGCGGAAGGTCGATCGCGTGCGTCGGGCCATGTCAGGTGAATCCAGGAAGGCGTGGAAGCAGGCGGGTTGTAGCACAGGGCGCCCGGTCGCGCCCTCTGCCGCGGCGAAGGCGGAGTCGCCCATTGACTCCGCGGGTCGCCTCGCGCACCGTCTCCGGCGTGACCGCGGTCGAACTCATCGATCTGACCAAGTCCTTCGGTGGGCGTCGCGTCCTCGACATGCTCCGCTGCGCGGTCGATCCCGGCGAGTTCTTCGTCCTGCTGGGCCCCTCGGGCTGTGGAAAGACGACCACCCTGCGACTCATCGCGGGGCTCGAGCAGCCCGACTCGGGCGAGATCCGCCTCGGCGGTCGCTCGGCGCGGGCGCTTTCGCCGGGAGACCGCGGAGTGGGGATGGTCTTCCAGAGTTCGGCGCTCTATCCCCACATGACCGTCGGCGAGAACCTCGCCTTTCCGCTGCGAACTCGCGGCGTGCGCGGGGCCGCTGCGACCAGGGCCCTTCTGCGGACGGCGGAGCTTCTTGAACTCGAAGCGCTGCTCGAGCGCCGAGCGGATCAGCTCTCCGGTGGCGAGCGGCAGCGGGCCGCGCTGGGGCGGGCCATCGTCGGGTCTCCGCCGCTCCTTCTGCTCGACGAACCCTTCGCAAGCCTCGATCCCCCGCTGCGCGCGGCGCTTCGAACGAGGTTGCGGGTCCTTCACGAATCGCTCGGCGCCGCCGGGACAGCGACGACGACCATCCACGTCACGCACGACCAGGAGGAGGCGTTGGCCATGGCCGATCGCATCGCCGTCATGCGCGGCGGGCGGATCGAGCAGTCGGGCACGCCGCGCGAACTCTACCTGCGCCCGGCCACTCGTTTCGTGGCCGAGTTCGTCGGATCGCCGCCGATGAATTTCCTCGCCGGCACACTCGACGACGGAGAGCTCTTCCTCGGACGAGCCGACTCGACTCTCGACGCCGCGGGCGTCGCCACCGGCAAGCCTGCCCTCCTTCGAATGGGCGTGTCAGTGCGCGAGCGCCGCTGCGGACCCGTGCTGGTTGGCATCCGTCCCGAGCACATCGCAGTGGTGCCGCCCCCCCAGGTCACCGAAGTCGCGAACGTGGTTCGCGGCACCGTCCGTGCGGCGGTGTTTCTCGGCAGTTCGCTGGACGTCTGGGTTGATGTCCCAAGCCTGACTCGTGACGTGCGCGAAGGCTGCGGCGAATGCCTCAGAGTTCGGGCGCCCGCGGCACTGGACCTCCGCCCCGGCCTCGCGATCGCCCTCCGCCTTCCGCCCGAACATCTGCATGTCTTCTGGTCGAACGGG
>Ga0163155_10000974_pt1 | contig 35368 bp, 45 predicted proteins | sample OliLakLV19SP4G1_FD_148611 | JGI IMG/M metagenome (GOLD analysis project Ga0163155, IMG submission 148611) | Freshwater microbial mat bacterial communities from Lake Vanda, McMurdo Dry Valleys, Antarctica - Oligotrophic Lake LV.19.SP4.G1 | ecosystem: Environmental > Aquatic > Freshwater > Lake >... | reverse complement strand
ACGAGGCGAGCCGATGCGTCATATCTCGCCTGATGAATCAGATCGATGAGTGCATCTTGCATGACCAATGAATTCAAATGGACCCCGCTCCCGACTTAGACGACGACCACGACTTCGACCCCGACCACGACTTCGAACCCGACTTCGACCACGACTTCGAACCCGACCACGACCCCGACTTCGACCACGACTTCGACCTCGAACCCGACCGCGACCACAACCACGACCGCGACCCCGACTTCGAACCCGACCACAACTTCGGCCGCGCCCGAATCCTTCTTCGCTGATATTTGATGCCAGTCTCGAGCTCTATATCCAGCAATACGAGGCGAGCCGATGCGTCATATCTCGCCTGATGAATCAGATCGATAATTTGTTCAAGTGTGTCACTCACGTCCCACCCCGCAGCGCGGCGGCGATGTTGTCGTCTTGATCACCGTCGTATCGATAATCGTCGGCATACAAGCGTTGCGTCATGAGCTCGGCCCATGCCTTCGGAGGCGCATTCACTCTGCACGCAATGCAATACCAGAATTCTTGTGACGATGACCACGTCGCATCGACTTCGCAAACCGGACACCATACTCGTGCACTCTGCACGCGGCTCACGTCCCACCGCGCATCTGCTGTATCGTCGCTTGGCGAAACTCCGCTACCCGGCGCCACCACCGCGTTGCGCGGCGCAGTGTTCGTTCGTCGCAGTTGCATCCGCCGTTGGTCGACATCCCGCCGCCTGACAAGGCAGCAACGCAATCGGATCCGCAAGACACGAGTGGAGAGTCACCCGGTGGCGTTTGTAGCAGTTGGATAAAGCCACGAAGTCGGCGCACTTCGTCTTCCAACGCTTCGACACGTGCGTTTCGCCTCACGTCTTCACCTTTTCGGCGAGCACCCAAAGGCCTAGTATTTCAAATTCAGTCCACGACGACTCGCTCCCGCATCGTCGCCAAACGATGCCGTTCCAGCATTGGAGCTCCTCGGGGCGCGCCATGATTCCCGTGAGTTCAATTCGATAGATGCACTTCCCGCCTATGGCCCTGACAGTCTTGCGCTCACGCATCTTCCGAATCGCCCACGCGAAACTCCTGCCCTTCACCGGAAGCACGCGGATGCGGACACGGGAGAGCGATGCCTTGAATTCCGTAGACGTAATTAGCCACTCGTCGCGCTCGCGCTTACTCCCAAAATCGCGATGCACCACATATCGAGGGTGATGCATAGTCGCCCGGTATACTCGTGCACTCTTTTCACTCACTGTAAAACCCTCCTCTCCACGCCCATATCTTGGCGCGACGACCCTGGCTTCTGCGCGGGCATCGTCATCGCGACACAGCCAGCTTGCTGTCCGTCGTCGTCGGCTCTTCGACAATCAACTCAAGAGCACGCCTCGCCAGCGGCTTACGCAAAAGCTTCGCCTTGCCGTCGTTCTCGATTTGCCGAACTCGCTCACGAGTCATGTTCATGCGCGCTCCAAGCTCGTGCAGATTGAGCGGACCGTTGTCCGCTTCGTCCAATGCGCACGAATAGGGCATGTCCTCTACTTCGATATTGGGGAAGTTACGTTTGATACTGCCAACTTCGGTGACATCTAAATAAAGATGCATCTTGCACGAAACAAATGGACAAGGTCGCTCTGTCCCGCACTCACTACGCGTCTTCGGGCGCTCTACGTCTTCGGGGTACGGGTAGAGAGCAGCGCCGGCAGCGAGCTCCTTTTGCGTGATGAGCCGCATAGGCTGCGTTGTGGCGCGGGTCGAGTGCTTTCTCGTGGAGCGGCCGCGATCGTATTCTGCGCGGGCGTCGGGCTCGTTGACGCGAAGGTGGAGGGTCACGAGAGCTGCATCTCCTCTTGCAGCTCGAATGATTTCCTTTGTGCGACCGAGCGAGAGGTCGACGCAATCGACAGCTCGCTTCTCCGCACTGTTGGTTTGAGCCTGGGTCTTCTTTTTCATGGCACTCCTTTTGATCGGTTCTGAGACTTGGTTTCAGCTGCTGGTCAGGAGTCGAACATCCTGAGTTGCTTGGAGTCGGAGCGGGCCGGCCCCACGGCCAGAAGCAATTGCCCACTAGCGAGGGCCTCTAGATGGGTAAAAACGAATTCCGCTCTATCGATGAGAATGGCAAATTGACTATTCACTTTCATCAGGCGTCGAGCCTCACCAGCTATCTTCTGGGGACTCGCTCCCGTGCGCGTCGCGGTCCACCTGATCGCGCGTTGCATCTGCTTGCGCAGGAGCGGATTGTCCCCGATATACACCGCGCCAGCGCAGTAGCGGGTTGAGGCCTCGTCATGAGCGATTGGGGCAGCGGGTGCCGGCTCTCCAAGGACGCGAGTTGACTCTCTGAAGCTCCGAACGGCTTCGCGGTAGACAAGGATGACCTTGTCCAGCACGCGAGTTGCTTCGGGTGTGTCGCTCTTCGCCGCAACCTTGATCGCACCGGACTCGCTGAGCCAATATTCGAGTGCGGGCCGGCCGCCGCGCGTGGAGGTTTGCGCCACGATGGCGATAACCTCAGAATCATTGAGGATTTTGGCTTTTACCAGGCGGAATACAAGCTTCCGAACGTCCGCAGGACGCGCGTAGCCAAGCTGCTTCGCTAGCTCGACGTCCAATCCGTAGAGTTCCCCATTGCGGGAGACGTATTGCCGATCATCGACTCGCACTATTATTTCGTTCAAGTGTCCCTCCGTTCAACTAGGTGCGCCTAAGCACCCACAATTTGTGGCTGTTTTTCACTGCTAACCCGACACGTGGAATTGCGTGCATCTTGCACTAGGTGCAGATTGCACAAACCCTAGGGGGTGGAGTTACGCGGCGCGATCGGGTGGGGGAGATTCGGAGGCGGGCTCTCGCCACGCTTTCACCGGAATTGCGAACTGCGACTCGAGCCGACAAGCCATTTCGATCGAAGGCATACGGTCGCCCTCGACCCATCGGAAGACTTGCGCGTGGCTGCAGTCCAGCTGCTTGGCGACGTCGCGATACGACTTTTTGACCAACACCGCTCGCAACAACAGGCACCCCTGCGTGACATCTCGAAGCATCCCAGAACTATGGTTCTAACTGAAAACGTTTGCAAGTAGAAACATTTTGCCCGCGAAAGGACGTGTTACCGCTTGGAAACGATGGCTGCCGCGAAGAAGAAAAGCCCTGCGATTGGTGCGTTGGGCAAACGAGTCAGCGATGCTCTGCAGGCAGCCGTCGATGCTGGGCATGTGAAGAATGCGGCCGAGGTGGCTCGCCTAACTGGCGTACTTCCCGGCTACATAAGCGGCCTGATAAACGGACACCGCGGCGACAACGCCTCCGCCGCCATCATCGGAAGGCTAGCAACGGCGCTCCGTTGCGATGTCCAATGGCTGGCCACGGGAGAGGGCACGATGGCGCGCAAGGACCCCACCCCCGGCTTGACTGAGGAAGCCGTTAAGCAGGTGGTCGCTGCCGAGCTCGACCGCCGCGCCGCCCCTCCGCCCCAGCAGACCCGCACGCAGTGGTGGGACCCCGACCCGCGCTACCCGAATCTGGCGAAGGTCATCGCCCGCCTGGACGCCGCTGGGGACACGCGCACGAGCGCTTCGCGACGTTTACGTGAATTCTATCCTACATCCGCACACTCATTTGAAGGAGCTAGAAACGTTTCTATTTGCAAACGTTTCTATCTGGAACCATAACTAACCCATGAGCAACGCAACGACGGAATGCCCCGCGACGCTGAACGATATCGCCGCCGCAATCGCAGACGACGCAACCCGTTTCCCGGCCCCGCGCGTGACCCGTCGCTGCCCGGTATGCGAAGGCCTCGGCCACATCGTAATGGGCTACGACGACTGCGACGTCGTCGAGCGCTGCCTCGTGTGCCGCGCGACGGGCCGGGTTCGCGACACGGCAATCATCTTCCGCGCGGGCAGCACGTGGAATCTCGTGGACGTGTGCACGCTGACGGGCGAGTCGGTCGAAGACATCGTCGAGTGCGCGGACGAGTGGGACGAGCCGGGGCTGATGATGGTGTTGGAGTGGTGTTGGCAACGCAAACAGGACGAACTGGAGAGCAAAATGACTATCGAATGCAACGCAGATGTAGGTCACCCGTGCGACGCGAACGACGGCGACCCATGCCCCGCTTGCGCACGTGAGGAAGCGGAGCATCGCGCCGAGTACGACGCCGCGACACCAGCCGAGCGACGGGCCGTCATGACCGACCCGTTGGTGGCCGCATGACGGACACATACAAAGAAACCATGGAGCTTTTGCGCATGGCACATCAGCGGGCTGGAAAGCTAGTGGACAAGCGTCTGGCGCGCGCCATCGAAGGCAACCTTGATTTTGCTGGCGAGCTATACGCGGAAGCTCTCGTCAACACGCGCACGGACGCACCGGAGGTCGCATGACACCCATGGGCTTACGCGTCCGCGACGTACCGTGGCTCATCGTACGAAGCTGGCTGATGAGTGTGAGTGAGACGTTGCGGCGCTTGGCGTCGTCGTGATCGAGTTCAAGCGAGCGGTACCACATCGCGCCAACCGACACATGACGCAAGAGCAGAGGTTTGAGTTTTACGTGGTGCGCCGCGACAACGATTGTTGGGGGTGGAGAGGAAAATCAGTTCAGCGAGGTGGATACGGGAGCATGCGTCACCACGGCAAAAGCATGGCGGCCTCACGCTACTCGTGGCTTCTTCACAGAGGCCCGATTCCAAGCGGCATGTTCGTGTGTCACACGTGCGATAACCCGCAGTGCACCAACCCATGTCATCTCTTTCTAGGGACACCTGCTGACAACACTCGTGACGCTCTTTCGAAGGGGCGTATGAGCCAACTTGGAGCCGCTCGACCTTGCTACGCGAGGGGCGCGGCGCATCACTGGCACGGCGCCCACAAGGGCGAAACCAACGGACGCGCAAAACTTACGGCGGCCGACGTTCAAATGGTTCGAGCACGCGCGGCAGCTGGCGAATCGAGAGCGGCACTTGCTCGTGCGTTTTGCGTGTCGTGGACCGCGATCAACTTCGCCGTGAATGGCAAAAACTGGAGAAGCGTATGACTCTACAAATTCGTAAAGCAACCAAGACCCAGGCCCGTCTTCGTATGGCGATTCACGGGCCATCCGGTTCAGGCAAGACGATGACATCGGTGCTCATCGCAAAAGAGCTTGGCAGTAAGATATTGGTCATCGACACGGAGCGAAGCAGTTCAGAAAAGTACGCCGATTTAGGCTTTGACGTGGCGCCGCTATCGCCGCCGTATCACCCGAAATTCCTCATCGAATCGCTCCCAACACTTGGCGACTATGATGTCATTATCGTGGACGGGCTTACGCCGTTTTGGAACGGGGCCGGTGGACTACTTGAGTTGCACGACGAAGAGGTCAAAAAGCAAATCGCAACCGGACGCAAGGTCGACACATTCGCCGCGTGGAAGAACATCACGCCTATTTACCGGCGCATGGTGGATGCGATTCTTGCGTGCCCCTCGCACGTCATCACGACGCTGCGAGCAAAGACGGAATACGAACGCGACGACAAGGGGAAGATTCACAAGAAAGGCTTCGCGCCTGAGATGCGCGATCAATTCGACTACGAGCTCGACATCGAGGCCTCCATTATTGAGGACGATGGCGGCCACTACATGGCGATTCGCAAGAGCCGTTGCTCTGCGCTGTCTGGTAAAACCTTCCGCAATCCAGGCAAGGATATTGGGTCGATACTCAAGTCGTGGCTAACGGAAGGGGCGGTGAGCCCGCCACCAGCGATTGCACCGCCTTCAGCCCCCGCCACTCCGCGATCTGTCTCGACGGAAAGCGACTATGACAGCATCAAGGCCCGCTTCACGGCTGGAAATCTGGACGGTATCGGTGCCGTCATCAGAGCCGCTTCGCTGACTGAAGATCAACTCGCGGAATTCCGTGCGCTCTACACGAAAGCGCAGGCTGCCTGATGGGCTTGCGATTTTCTGCGAGCAAAACCGGGCTGCTCTTTGGATGTCGATATCCTTTCCGCAGCGACATCGGCGTGCCCGCTGATGTCCCAAGCGAGGCATCGGAGCGCGGTACTCGCGTGCACGCTGCAATCGATGGCGGGCCTGATGTGCCAGCCGAAGAACAAGGCTATGTCGATGCGGCGAAGCGCTGGCAAGCTGCCAATTTCTTGGCAGCAGACTGGCGCGTAAAACCGCGTAGTGAAGTCGCACTCTGGTGGAACGGCGGCACGAAGCGCGGCGAAGCAAAGCTCGATGGGCGCACGTACTCGGGAGGTCCAGAGCATGCCGTCTACGGCACCGCAGACTTGCTCGATGAGACTCCAACGCGCAGATGGATCTGGGACTACAAGACCTCAGACCGAAGCGCTTGGAAAGCGGAGCCTCAGCTACTGACGCTAGCAGTCATCGCAAATGCCGATGGCTATGGCGCCATCGAGCTGCGCGCCGATGGCACGTATCAAGAGCATCACATCAAGCCGCTAGATCCATGGGACGCAGACGAGCACGCACGCAAGCTCATCGCTCGCCTTGCTTCGGTCGAAGGCTCTAAGCCAGAGCCTGGCGATCATTGCTCTGACTACTACTGTCCGCTTCGTGGGACGTGTCCCGTCTACGTGGAAGTAGCGGAATCGGCGGTACAGCTAATCGCGCCGACTGCGCTTGTGCGACGCAAAGTAACCGACCCAATTGTCGACGGCGAAGGCCTCGGGGAAGCGTTGAGTTTTTTGGAGCTGCTTGGAAATTGGGTAGATGCAAAGAAGAGAGAGGCGAAAGCCTTCTGTGACTCTCAGGGCGGGGAAGTGCGCATCAGCCCGACGCACGTCTATCACGCTGTACCCACGAAGCGGCACGGCACAAGTGTGGAGCGCCTCACTGCGCTCGCTCGAAAGCGTGGCGCGACTGACGAAGACCTACTCGCTTGCGAGTCGGAGAAGACAACGCCGACCTATCGGCGACAGGCAAAAGCAGAGAGGAAAAGTGCATGATACACGCGACGATTACAGGCAATATCGGCAAGGACGCGGAGACGCGCGCGATACCATCAGGCGACACTGTCACAAGCTTTTCGGTCGCATCGAACCGCAAAGTCAAAGAGCGCGATGAGACCACATGGGTCACCGTGCATCTTTGGGGCAAGCGTGGCGAGAAGCTTTCGCAGTACCTTACGAAGGGTACCGCGGTTACTGTTGTCGGAGAATTCACGACGCGCGAGTATCAAGATAAGAGCGGCGAGAAGCGTACGTCACTTGAGTGCAGAGCGAGCGACATCGCTTTGCACGGTGGCGGAAACGCCGAATTGCGCCACGCGAAAGCGAAGTCGCCCGAACGCGATCGCCCCGATAGCGCTGGCGATGCGTATGAACCGAATTTCTGAGGTTTCCTAGCTCTACTGTAGAGCAGTTCGTCGGTATCGGACCGGTCTCGCAAGCGTGGAGTGTAAGCGAGCCGACGGCTTGGCGGATCATCCCATGTCTGGGCGCCCAGCGATGGTTTCTGCGTACACCCGCACACCCATCTTTGGACAATCGGACTGCCTCACCTTGCGCGCTGACTAGTCAGCGCTACTCTGTACTCATGAGCAGCGGATGTCGCGGCTCGCAGGAGGATAGCAAGATGGATTGGCAAGCAAGCGAGCAAGTGATCGGCAGTATCAAGGCGATTACATCAAGCGTGCGCATCAAAGGCTGCCGAGACGCCGGGGCTTATAAAAAAGTCGTTGTCGTCGCGGTGTTTGCCACGAGCGGCGCACCGATCGCTGCTCTTCAGTCTGCGCGAGAGATGCTGGATTACGCAGGCGGTCGCGCGATCACTGACACGCACGGATCAGCCGTAGCGCTCACCACGGAGCAGATCGCAGAGATTGAAGCGCACTTCGCCTGAGCCATCGCCTTGTGCTCTTGACTGAGCACCGGGCGGCAGTTCAGCCGATGGGGAGAGAGCATCATGAAGACCTTCGTATTTTTCGTGCAAGCGGATGGTGGCGCGATCGTGGACGGCGTGACAGGCGACGAGATGGAGCTGGGCGAAGGCTCGATGAGCGCGGATGAGGCGGTCGCTGAGCTCAAAAAAGGCAGCGGCAAATCGTATCGCGTCGTCAAGTCGAAGGAGTCGAAGCACGGCACCACGCACTTCGTCGAAGCGGTCTAAGTGATGGGGTCATCCGCAGGGCGCGTGAAAGCACCTCTGCTGAAGCAGCGTCGCAAATTCCTCGCGACGCACACTCTCATCGTCAAGCATGGCTTTATCGTCGTACGACGCGTCATCAAGCCGGACGGCACCGCGTCGCTCTATCAGCGCGCGGAGTGGAACGCGGGCAGTGCGCCGCTCTACACGCTCCGCGACTCGAAGCTTTTTTGCGATAACGAGTGGGTCGACTCGTGGAGTCTCCCTCCGCGTGCGAGTGGAAAGGGAAAGGCGCTCACTCATGCGGAGCGTGGCGAAAAAAAAGGCCCGCAAGTGTCGTGGCATATGACGCGCGATCTTTTCGATCGCATCGAATCAGTGCGCGGGACTACGCCGCGCAGCACGTGGATCGAAAAAGCGTGCGAGCGATGGCTGAAGACAAAAAGCAAAAAGCCCCAAACCGCCGGGTAGCGAGCCAAGCATGAGCCGTACGGCATAGAGTACGACCGATGCGATGATGAGAAAGATGCACATGGTTATGAGAAAAGAGATCATACTGCTCCACCTTTCGAAACGTACTCTCTCAGCTTCGACACTGCGCCGAGCGTGAGCGGACCTACGCGCCCATCGATGGCGCCCTTGTAAAACCCGAGTCGCCAAAGCGCCTGCTGATAGTCCTTCCACGTGCTCTCAGTCGAGCCGAGGAACAGCGACCGCTCGCGCCACCTTCGCCCCGCAAGTACCGCGTTGACGACGACAGGACCCTGAGCGCCGTCGCGCGCCATGCACCAAATTAGGAACGCATCGGCCGTGTCCGGTCCGGGCCAGCGCTTCCTGACTGACGATGCTGCGAGCGCGGCCGCGCCGATGTTGTACGCCAGGCTTACCAAAGCATCGAACTGGTTCTGCTCTGGTGCGGGGGTGAGCTTTGAAACCACGGCTTCGAACCGCACCAGGTCCCGCTTTTTTAGCGCGATGGCTTCGTCGTGCGAAATGCCGTTCGGCCACGACTCGCCGGGCATGATGCGATGCCCCCATCCGATGGTTTCGTAGCCAGCGGTGTCCTTGTACGCGTGACTGCAGAAACCCTCTTCGTTCGCGATAAAGCGAAGGCCGATGTCGCTCGTTACACCCATGCTAGCCCCCGTTCCGCTTGTTCTTTCACGAGCGCGTCGGTCCAGTAACGCTTCGAAAACCGAACGCCGCGGATGCCAAACGTTGAGCCACGGAGAGGGTTAGGAACAATGCCGGGATTGCCAACGGCCCACTTTCCGGCCGCGGTCCCCACGTTGTTGCTTCCTGCGATGCCTTCGATAGTCACGCCGTTGATAGCGAGGATGAAATAGTTGTTTCCGTAGCGAATCGAGACGTGGTTCCATTGGCGGACCGTCATCGTGCCGTAGGGCGCCGCGGAGTTGACGGCGATGACGTCGGTGCCGCCGCCGTGCTTGTTGTTGACCGTGTAGTAGCGGTACGCGTCGGTGCCTGCTCCGATGGTGCTCGAACTCGACGTGGCAAGCCATGCGTCCCACTCGGCTGAATAGCCCGCTGCGGTAATCGCGTTCGTGTTGCTTCGGCCAATCACGAACATCGCTGACGACGCCGTCGAGCCGAGGTAGGACCAGTGCAGCCAGAACGAGAGCGTCCACTGCACGGGAATCGCTATAGCGCTTGCAGCGGTGGCGAACCCGTAGGAGTTTTGCGGCAGGAATACCGCCGTTTTGCCGAACGGGCCTCGGGTGACATACCCGGCCGGTAGCGACGTCGCCGCGGCCGCCTGGTACGCGGTAAGCACCTGCGCCGTACCGCCTGGTACCGCGTTGCTCGACGACGCCATCGCCGTGTCGCGGTCCTCGTCGTAGAAGTGCGCAAACAAATCGTCCGCATCGAACGGAATATCCGGAAGCAACTCGGAGTTGCGAACCCACGTGAGGTTGTTCGTGCCGACGACGTCCGCGCCGATGAGGGACGTGCACGACCATCGCGTGTTCGCCCAGAGCGTGCCCTGGTTTACGACCACGTTCGCTCCTGAAGCGTTGCTGCCGGCGGTAAGCACGATGCGCGTCCAGGCGCCTGCAACGACGAGATAGGTGCCGTTCTCGGTGCTGAGCGCGTTGTTCGAAACGAAAACCGGATCGCCCGCAGCGATGGTCACGTCGTCAAAGGAGGCCGCGGCCGGAACGCCCGTGAGCGCGACGTTCGCGCGCGCGACGGCTTTGACGCGGATGCGGTAGTCGACCGTGACGTACGGCGAGGTGACGACGGTCGAGTTCGTCGTCGAGCCGCTCTGCATGTTGAGCACGAGCTGTCGAAGCTGGTCGACGCTCCGCTTCACCGCCTCAGGATTGGTTGGGTCCTGAAGCGGTTCGGTAGCGATTTGCTTGAGGTCGTTCCGAATGGCCATTACTTAGCGGGGCCGAACTTCACTTCCTCGGCCATGTCGGCGATCGCGCGACCGGCTGCGTATTGGTCAAGCTCGCCACGCACAAGGTCCGGGCCAAGGCGGGTGATCAGGATTCGAAGCATGGCCTTCGGTGCGTCCTCGCCTTCCTCGATGGCGTAGTCGACGACGCTTGCGAAGAGCCGTGCGAAGCCAGACATGCCGATCAGATCTTCGACGACTCCGGCAAGCGAAGTCACTTCGCACCCCCGTCCGCGTACTTCGCTTCAACGGCTTCGCGGCATGAGCGCGACTGTTCGCGCGTACCCGCTTCAGCAACGCATGACACGAGCTCCGACGTGAACGATGCGGCGCGAGGGTCGACCTTCGCCGACGCGCATGCAGTCAGCGCCTCGGGGATCATAAGGCCGATGAGTATGACGATGGGCAGTGCGAACTTTTTCATTTCATGTCCTTCGGTGTAAAAACAGCCATCCAATCGACGGTCGGTAGGAGCCACGTAATCGAAGGGAGCATTGCGTAGAACGGGGCTTTGCCGGTCCAAATCAGCGCGGTAGCGACGCCAGTCAGCACGAGCCACGCGGCGAAATTGCACAGGTCTTTATAGTCGCGGTACATCAGTGCCCCCTTGCCGTGACGACCCAATCGAAGATGCGAACAAGCAGCGGAATCGCGACCGTCATCGTAGCGGCAATCTTCTGCCGCGACACTTTCGACGCCTTCGCGTTCGTGGCCTGCGCGTCTTCAATGCGAGCAAGACGCGCATGCATCTCGTCCATGTAAACGGCAGACGCGGCCATTTCCGAGTCATGTTCCTGCACGGATTCCGAGACGGCACGGAGCGCTCGTGGCGCTATCGAGTCGAGCTTGCGTTGGCGGTCCTCTACCGCTGACATTCGCACGCCTAACCGAGCCGACTCGGAGCCTTGCCGCTGCTGCTCGTGCCGCATGAGGTTCATCGTCACGTTGATGCCCTCGAGAAGCTGCAGCTCGTGCTCGTTCATTTGACGGGCTCGGCTTCGACTACCTCGACCTTCGTCGTGGCAACCGCGTCCGTTACGACCTTCGCATCTAGCGTCTCGTCCACGGCGTAAACCATGTCGGCGCCGTCCAGCACGGGTACGCCCCGAGTCAGAACTGGCGGAGCTCCGTGGATGCCGCCTCCAATTTCAACTTGCTGAATCTCTGCGACCTTGGAGACTCTGTCGATTTCAGCAGCTAGCTTTTCCAAGTCCGATTTCGTTCCGCGCAATTTCATCATGTCACCGTCAGCGCATATCGCGCGGCTAGATAGTCGACGACAGAGCGCTTTTCCGCGACCGCAAGGGCCGCATTACACAGCAGAATTTCAAAGACTTTTCCGCGGAATTCTGCGCTTGCTTGGCCGCCTACGGCCATACGGCCGAGTGCGTTTGTCGATGAGATTGTGCCGGTCGACGAGACCGTCGCGGAGTTTTGAAAAATCGCGGATGTCGTGTTGTTGTACTCACCGAGAATAATCTTCGGCGTCGTCAAGAGTGTGCCTCCCGACGCGTTCAGCAGCGCACTACCCAAGAGCCCCGGAATACTGGTTGCGCCAGCGACGTTGAGAGTCAAACGCGGCCCAGCTGGTGCGTCTAGAAGTGACCGGTTACCAGCAGCAGAACCGATTTCAAGCGCGACGATAATCAGCGTGAGCGGCTGCGAAATATTGGCCGCCCATGCGCCTCGCGCGGGCATAAATTTCGATGACGCGCCAGCTACGTCGAATTGCAGCGAAGCCTGATTGTTACCCGCAGCGTCCGATGCACTGTACACGGGTTGCAAGCCGGTCGTGGCCTGCACGAAGTCTTTATTTGAGTCGCCAGCGACTTGATTCGCCCACACGCTGACGCCCGTGGCGATGGTGATTCCCAGGTCCGCGCGCCACCAACCGACGAGCGACGGGAGCTGAGTGGGTGAGAACACTGACGCCGCCGGCACCTCGCTCCACTGCGTTGCGCTACCGCGACGCCCCTGAGGAAGTTCGGCCCAGCCCACTGCGCTGACACGACCGCCCTGCGGCAGTTGGAGTGTCATTTAGTTTTTCGACTTTCCGTTGCCCCTTATGACAGCGGCGCCGGTGCCGGACGTAAACGTCCACACCACGCGAAGCCACTTCCAACTCATGTCGGAAATGTTGAACATGTAGTTTCCGGTCGCTGAAATCGCCTGGGAACTTCCCGACACGTCCGTCCAGTTCGTAACGGCGTTGTTCGCAGGGTTGTTGTCCAGCGTCCTTGTGCCGACGTCGCACGAGCCCTGCAGCTTCAGCGTTCCGGTTGGCGACGTTCCCGTGAGCACGGCCTGTATGGCCAGCGTGTCGATGTAGTCGCAGTTGATAGGGTCGCTGTTTTGCGAACTCGCGAGGTTGAAGTTGGCGCCGCTTATCTGGATCGGAAAGTTCGTTGTCCGCATGCCCTGGCGGGCGCGTTAGCCGGTGATCCTCTGGATATCCGTGGCCGCAAAAGGCCCTGTAGTTTTGCTGGTTTTGCCACCGCGAGGTGCGGCAGCCGAGGGCCCAGCGGAGAACGTCGCCTGCCAATTTTGCGGCTTTGCAACGTCGCCCATGAGCAGCCGAATCGATGCGCGCTGGGCGTAGTCGAGCACGGGAGGATTCTTCCGGGCGGATTCTTCAACAATGCGCTTTTGGACGTCTTCTAGAAGCTTGGGGTAGACGCGCTCGAGCGACTCGAGATGCGCCCGCGAGAGCGTCCCATCTGCGATTCGGTCAAATACCACGTAGGGGTTCAAGACGGTCTCTGCACGCCTTGAGAAGTCCGCCCATTCGCTCTTGGTCGGCGCCCATGGTGCTGCTTTGGCAAACGCATCGCGCGGCGCTGACGGCTTCGGTAGCGCATCATGCAGGTACTGCAGCGCGTCGATTTGCTTTTGCGTATAGGCCTTAGCGATACCTGGCGCGCCACCATCCGCGATGCCCGCGGAGACTTTGCCCACTTCCGTTGCGAACGACTCGGGATTCGCCATCGCAGCCGAAAGCTTGTCGGCGATCGCCTGGTATTCTTTGGTGCCGAAGATGGCTTCGAGATGGCCGTCGGGGGAGCTACGAGCGCCGCTCACGAAGGTTTTCTGCGATGCAAGCGACTCGAGCACGGAAGGAATGCGGTCCGCTTCGAGAGCGGCCTTTCGCATCGTCTGTTCGGTGAATAAAAGCCCGAGCTTCTCAGCCGCCGACGAGGCGATCGAGTTGTAATTCGAGCGCAGGTATTTGTTGCCCATCATGCCGACGAGCTGGCTGACACCACCGCCTACGAGTCCGCCAATGGGGCCGCCGAGCGCGCCGCCTACGGTTGCCCCGGTAACGCTCTGCGCGCCGCCGAGCATGTAATCCGTGAGGCTGTTCGTGCGGTTCGAGATGGCGCGGCCTACGTTCTGTTCGGCCGCCTTGTCGACGAGCACTGCAACGCGAAATTGATTGTTTAGTTTCTTGAGCTCGCTCAGTTTCTCGGCGCCGAGTTCCGATTCCACGCGCGAATCGAGAACGTCCTTGAAGATGTCGCGCGCAGCCTTGTACTGCTTGTCGATCTGCTCGGGGCCGGGCATACGCTCGCCGTAGATGAGCCCATCGAGGTCTCGACGAACCTGCACGAGCTCCTGCGCGTTCACTTCACGAGCGCCGTATTTGTCAGCAAAGTCATCGATGTACGCACTGACCTTCTTCGCGTGGCCTGCGTAACCAACCTTGTCCGCGAGCGGCGTCAGGATGTCATTTCGGAGTTTCTCCGTCATGGCCTCGCCGCTAAATCCCGTTTTTACCTCGCCGTAAATCTCATCGATGCGGCCGCCGACATCGCCTTTCGCGGACTTCGCGCGCGTCGCGAGGTTTGCAAAATCTTCGTTCACTTGCCGTGTAAGGCCAAGCTCTCGGAGCGTGCGGCCAGCTTCGGGAATCTCAGAAAGGCGATCGGAAATCTTCTTCAGCGGGTCGAGCGATTTCAGCGCTTGCTCGTCGGCGTACTTCTCGAGCGCGATACCTGCGCCGCCAGCTTTCTTTACGGCGCGGGAGAAAAGTTCCTTTGCTCCACCACCCACCACGCCCAGTGCTGCGCCTGCTCCGGCTCCGAACAGGAGCGCCTCTGCGGCTTGCTCCGGGTCGCCTAGCGCGGCTTCCGTGATGGCCTGAGGCGCTGCGACCGTGGCACCTTCCACGCCCATCTTGGCGGCGCTCGCGGCTGTCTTCTGAACGAGCGTACGAGCGAGGGACTGCGCCGCTACGTCGCCGACACCTTCCGCTGCGAGGCGACCCGCAAGGCCACGTGTAACAGCTTGCTCGGCGAGAGCGCCGGCCTTTGCTCCAGCCTTGAAGAGTGGCCCGCCTACGAATAGCGATGCGCCGAATCCGGAAACTCCACCGACACCTTGTGCAAATTCGTGTTCTTTTGCGAGCGCTTCGCGTTTTGCGACCTCGAGCGACGAGCCGGTTTTGTTTTGGATAATTTCCGGGACGCCAAAAAGCGCCTGGTTCGCGAACGACGTGAGCGCGACTTGAGCGGCTCCCGACAGGCCTTTGCGCTCGTCGACGTACTCACGCACTGCTGCGTTCTCAGGCGTATCGAGCGTGTAGCCGAGCTGGAGAGCGCGCTGGATATTCTCCTCAGGCACCTCGCCCGGTTTGCCATCGGGATTGATCACGGAGATGGTCTTGCCGCTCAGAATGGGCGGAGTAGCGGGGCCCGCTACGCCTGGGGTGGCTACGGGCATCGTGAGCGGAGCAACACCAGGCGCGGCCGCGGGAGCTCCGGCCATGATGCCAGTGAGCGCGTCGCTGGTAACGCCCGTGCCGTTCAGGATGGCGTCTGCCGAGGTGGCGGCCGGAAGCGCCATTACTTCTTTCCGGTGAAGCCGAGGTTTTGCGACTGCCGGTTTTGCGTCACATTCGGCGCGCCCTTCGTGCGCTGATCGAGCGAGTTTTGGTACGAAGCGTCAACGCGACGGCCCACCTCATTCAGCGTGTTGATAACCGACCCGTCCGTCCAGTTTGAGCTTGGGTCTTTGGGGATTTGCGAGTCGAGCATGTCGTAGTCTGAACCACTGAGAGCGCCGAGCTTTTGAAGGTCTTTGAGTCGCAGGCGCAAGCCAGCAGCAACAGACTTCATCGACTCCGCGCCCTGCGTGTTGAACGTCTCGTGACCGAACTCAGTGCGGAGATTCTTGAGGCGCTCGAGGCCCTGCTTCATGTCCGCATACGCTTCGCCGGAGTCTTTGAGCTTGATGGCGTCGTCCTTGGAAAGCGCCCTGGTCGTGACGACGGCGCCTGATGCATCGCGCATCGGCTGCCCATCTTGGCCAAACACCGGAACGGAACCGCCGCCGTTCTCGTTCGCTTTTGCGCCTGCTTCCGTCGCTTTGATGCGTATCTCTGCGGTGGTTTGCTGGTCTTTCACATCGTCGCGGTGATGCGCGTACTGTTGCGCCGCGCCGGCTGCTGCTCGCGCCTGATGTTCTTTCATTAGCGTCGTCTGCACGCCCGTCTGCGCTGCGCTCATCTTCGCTTGGATGTCGCCAATCATCGCATCGGCTTTCGCCTGCGCTTCGGGACCCTTGTTCTTGGCTTTCATCGTCTCGAGGTTGTCGATCATGTCACCGTAGATCTTTTGCCGCGCCGCTTGGCGAGCTGCCTCGTTCGACTGCGTGACGTTGCGCATGTCACCGAGTAGCGACCGCTGCATTTCGGCGTTCTTGCCCTTGCGGTCGATGGCGGATTCTTGCTGGCGGATATTTTTGTCAATCTGGCGCTCCATAAACGCGAGCGCCTGGTTTGGACCGCCCGTGCGAGCTGCGAGGCCGCCGCCAATGGCCGCACCAAGAACGCCGAGAATGCTTCCGAGCACTCCGGCGTCTTTCCAATACTTCGCGCCGTCGACCTTCGAGTTTTTGTAGTCGTCGACCGCGCCTTTGATGGTGCCGACTTGCTTGTCGATGCTGGCGGCTTCCGCGTCGCGCTTTTGCTGCGCGGCGAAATCGTTCGCCTGCATGCGCGTTTGGTACGCCTCGCGCGACTGGAACTCTGCGTCTGCGGCGTCCTGCGCGTTGACGCGTTGCTGGCCGATGTTGCGAATTTCTTGCTCGCCAAGTTGCTTGTCGCGCTCGAGACCGGCGAGACGTGGGTCCTGCATCGGTTTGCCGCCGCCACTACCACCGGGCCCACCGCCAACCCGCAGCTCCGGCTCCGGCTCCGATGCCAGGTGCAGAGGCGCCGAACCTGCGACGCTGCTAGGCAACGGCGTTCCAGCGCGAGAGGCCTTGTCGATGTCAGCAGCTTTATTCGGGTTGATGGGCGAGCGACCATCGGGCGTCGCAAGAACGCCGAACGAAGGATTGTCGCGTGCGCCTGCATCGATAGCGGCGCCTGTATTCGCGTTCTGCTCCTTAAGAGCTCGTTGCGTGGCCTCGTACTTGGCAACGTTATTTTGAAACCCTTCCGTTTCGCCAACGCCCAGAAGACGCCCGAGGCCATCTGCGAGGCCCGCTTGTGGGATTGTCGCATTCAGTTTGCCGTAATCACGGGAGTCAATGCCCGCGTACTGACTTGCCGGAAGCCCAGGCGCCGATGATGCTGTTGGTGTCGCTGCGGGCCCAAACTGCGCCGCTGTCTGCGGGTTAATTAGCCCCTTAGCTTGGAGTGCGGCCGCGTCGGCAGGAGAGAGTACGCCCATGCACGGGCGCGGCCGTTAGCTGGCTAATTACGCAGCAAAAAGCTTGTGCTCGAGAGCCTTCAGGCGCTTGTGCAAGTCCGCTTGCGCAGCGACCGTTGTTGGCAAAAGTTTCCCGTAGTTCACAACTTTTCCAATCGGCGTGTCGATGACCGCGCGTTTTCCAAGCTCGGTTTTCTCGAGCTCCTGCGCCATGACGGACACGTGCTTTCCGGGCTCGCCGTACGCGTCGTTCTTGTAGTCGTATTTGTGCGTTCCGATCGCATCGAGGAACGAGCGAACGTCCTTTGAGCCGTCTTCAACGTTGGTCTTCAGACGCTCATCCGATGCCGCGAACAGCATGGGAGCCATGGACAGAATCGTGCTCGCGACGCCCATCGCGGTGTTCGTCTTGCTCGCACCTTCGCCTTGCGAGGCGCCCGCGGCGGCAGCGTCCGTAGCGTTCTTGTGCGTTTGGGACTGATGGAAGTTGGATTGGAAATTCTGCTGCTTTTGCAAGTCCGCCATCTGCTGCGCGAGCGACGCTTTTTGACCCATGCCTTGCAACCCGAGCGACATCTGATCGTTCGCGTTGCGAGCGCCTTGCGCTTGCTGCGCTTGGAACTGCGACTGCGCCGCGTCCATGCCCTGCGCTTGCAAATCACGGCCACGAAGCGCATCAGAGAATTGCCCGTATTGCCCCATCGCCTGGTTCATTTCCTGCGCACGCAACGAAGCCGCACCGGCCGCTGCATTCTGCGTTGCGTCGCCCGCTTGCATCGCTCCCATGCGTTGCGCACCGGCTCGTGCCATGCCGCCTCGTGCCGATGCGGCTTGCGCCATCGCTTGGCGTGCGGCTGCGTCGGTGCCCATCTGAAGCTGTGACTGCGCGGCGCTTGGGCCAAGGCCCATCGCTGCATTTCGCTGCAGACTCAAGGCGTCGACAAGCGAACCGCGAGCTTGCATCCCGAGGTCACGCGACTGATCCGCTTGGCCGTAGTCCGCGAAGTTAGCGCCGCGGCCTTGCGCGTCTTGCGCCATGCCTTGGAACGCGCCCTCTTTGATGCCGTGGTAACCGGCGTCGCCCGATGCGGCGCCGACCGCCTCCGCTTGGCCAAGCACGCTTTGCAGGTAGGGGTCGCCGCCAGTCGCAAGTCCGCGGCCTAGTTGCCCACGATTGTTATCAACCTGCCATTGCGTCTGGCCTTGGCCGATTTCTTCGTTGACGCGGTTGTTATAACCGCGGTTATCCGACGCTGTTTTCGTCGTCCACTCGTCACTGAGTGAGGGTCGCCCGTCCGGTCCAAGTTTCGTGAGTCCCATGATATTTTCCTCCTCACGCGTTTTTGTCTGAAGTCCGAAGCTGCCGTGCGAGTTTCCCATCCACTGCGACTTCGCTCGCGATGCTTCGCAGCGTCAGACCCGCGCCGTTGTCCGCGGCGCCAGTCGACGCATCGGCAATCACGACACTGAAAAACTGGCCTTTTTGCGACGCAAGATGCACGCGCTTCGACGCGAACGCTGAACACGCCAGCGTTGCGTTCGTAGTCGCAAGGTAGGCTCCGCCATCCTTCGTCACAGTAAGGATCACGTTGCACGCGGACGCGGTACCGACAAATCCTACGCTCCGCATGCGGCCGTAACCTGCGAGCGATGCCATCGCCAAAATCGGAAGCGTCACGCCGATCGGAACCCAGTCTTTTGTCGAGCCTTGCCTGTCCCAAAAATCTGTAAGGACCTCTTGAAACACGCGGCCGTCGGTTTGAATGCGCGTCCAAAGCCCTTGGTAGAGGCACGCACTTGGGATGGTTTGCGCCGTGCCCGTGCCAGCCCCGTTGTAATACGTGCCCGTCGTCCAGCACGGGTCGCCCGCGTTGCCAGAGCGGTAATCGTAGTCGAACGCTACGGTGGACGTTCCGGTCAGACGAATCTGATTCGAGTGCGGGATGAGAACCGCTGATGTGATGCCGGCACCCTCCCCGATGAGTGGCAGGATGCGGTGGCCGATAGGCGCAATCTGGAGCGAGCGCGTAAGCAGCTGCACCTCGGCGCCTGACATGAAGCCGATGCCCTCGCCCCATGACACGACGGAGCGCGGGTCGACGCACCCGCTATCGGACTGGACATATTGCGGCAGTGAGAGCGACGAAGCGCCGTTTGCGGCCGGAAGCTGCCCCGCGAACACGTACGTCGCGGTGGACTTGAATACCGCGAGCAGCTCGCCGAGCGAACCAAACGCGACGGGTGATCCGCCTTCGAACGGGTCGAGCGTAATCGCTTCGTTGAAGCCGTAGCCATCGCCTTTAACGAACGGCTTCGAGAACCAAATCGTTCCGTCTTCGCCCGCGAGTACGATGGCGTTCTGGTGGTAGGCGATCGCGCGAGGGCCGGAGGGGATGATGTTGTCGAGCTCGCCGCCAGTCGTGTACAAGATCTCGCGCGCCGTCAGAAGCACGTCCGATTGCGTCGCGTCGAAAGTGACGGTTGGAATGCCGCGATTGTTCGCGACGACGCTGTCGAGATAGTACGTCGCGCCGTTCGCGGCGGTACGCCACACTTCGACGACGACGTCGCTTAAAAGCTCGTCGTTACCGTTGTACTTGTTCGTAATCTGCAGCGTGGGCGCGGTGCCTTGGATGCGGTTGTTCGCGCCCGTGAGTAGCGTCGACCTAGCGACTGACGGAGCGGAGCGGTGACGGTTACCTTGCGCGTCCGTCCACGCGTACGTGAATCGAATTCCGTACGTGCTCAGTAAAGTGAGCGAGCCCGTAGCGGCTTGCGTGAATGCGATCGGCACGGCCATATCAGGCGGATACGCGAACCCAAGCTCGAACACCGTCGAGCCGTCGAAAGCCTGCATGAGCCCGCCGCTGAAAAGCAGATGGTCGGGAGTCTCAACAGTGTGGCGCTTGATATCCGCGAAGTCGGCGGTAACCAGCGCAATTTGGCTGTCTTTGATAGTGAAGTTTACCTCGCTCGAGAGGTTGAAAAGCACCGGCAGCGTGTACGCACGCGACGTAGCGACGACGTCACCAACGATTTGCCAGTTGACCGAGTACCGGTCGGCGTTGGGCGTCGCGAGCTTTCCAGGTCCTGCAATCGCAACGATGCGATGTTGTTTCGTGGGCGTTGTGGCTGCGAGCCCGTTGCCCATGTCGAGAAGGAAGTACGAGCCTTGAATCGAGTGAACGTTGTGCGTCCAGCAGTAGACGCGCCCTGCGGTCAGGTCCTCGAAAGGTCGCGAAACAACGTTCAAATACGAGTACGCGATGGTGCCAGACGCGACGAGGGATGTGGTGAGCTGAGCGAACGACGTCGTGCCGTTGTACGTGGCCGCGAAGTACGCGCTGCCGCTCGCGAGCTCTTGAATCGCGATGCGGTTCGGGCCGGACGTGACATAGGGTGCAGACCCGAGCGAAACTGGCCCCACGAGCGCAACCAGCGGAACGGTGAGCGTCCAGCCACGGCTCGTGAGCGTGGCGCCGCCATCGGTGTGGTTGTAGACGAGCCACACGCGTGCGCTGGTGACGCGGATCGAAAAGTTTGTGATGTTTGTATGTGCTGCGCCAAGCGTCGTAGCTGTACCGAGCGTGTACGACGCGTTGACCGTTCGGACTTGGATGCGGTTTGCGCCAGCCGCGAGCTCGTAAACGACGACCCACTGGTTCGCGACGTTCAGGTCAACATCGAACGCCGTGAATGCGAGTGTCCCTAGCGCCAGAGTCGTCGTCGTCCCGAACGCGAGCGTCAGCGCATGGCACGTGGTCATGCGGATGCCGGTGACAGCCAACGCGTTCGTCAGCGCTCCAAAGAAGATGCCGAATAAGTTATTCGTCGGGTCTGCGACGACTTTGCAGGAGATGACGAGATTTGCCGTCCCGCCGCTGCCGCTCACGATGCCCGTACCGATGACGGCGCCCGTGTCGAGGCGCTCGAGCGAGTACTGCAGCTCGAGGTTCGCGTTGTTCCACACGGTCATGCGGACGTTGCCAATCACCGCGGACGAAGCGTGAACCCCATAGCCGCTTGCGGCGCCACGTGTTGCAGCCGCAATGGTGCGCGTGTCGATAACGCACTCTGAGACGTAGTCACGAAACGACCATGGCGTCGACGACGAGGGGTCGCCAAGCGCGTCGAGCTCGCCGTTACCGATGCGCAGCAGCCGGCCCTTGTACGTGCAAAGCGTCTCCGGCGTCGGGCAATTCCCGCTCGCATCAGGCGGTCGTGCCCCACCGATGCGTTGGTTTGGTGTGACGCTCGTTCCCGTGATGCACGTCGTACCGACGCGCTTCGTCAGCGAGCCGATACGGTCATAGTGCACATTCGTAAGCGCTTGCGGACGCGGGGAAAGAAGTGGATCGGAATCGAGATCGATACCGCCAGTGATCGGAATGGGGATGGTTTGCCACTGCGGCATCAGCCGTCCCACTCACTGTTGCGTTGATGCACGTCGATAATCTTATTTGCGTTCGCCAGGTCTCGATTCGCCGCCATCGCACGAATTCGCGCACGAAGCGCTTCCTTCCGTTGCATGCACGCTGCAGCAATATCAAGCGAGCCTTCCTTGCGCAGGAGCAAAGCCGCAACGCCATCGATCACGAACTCTTCCCATCCGTTGGGCCAGTCGATCGCATCGGCGTCAAGCGCGAGCGGGACGTACGCAGGGATGTACCAAAGCCGGTACGTGCCGAGCGCGGAGTCATCAGGCGTGATGTAAATCTGGTTACCTACCCAGCGGTATTTCTTCTCGCGCGAGCGAAAGCCGTAATTGTACGCGCGTCGATTGCGCTCGTTGAACGCGAACCGCGGGACTTCGTACCACTCGCTTCCGTCCTGGAAATCAAGGCCCGTGACTTTGAATACCGTGGACGCGGGCGCGTAGGTGTTGCCCGTCGAAATCGTGAACTGAAGCGAAGTGGTCTTCTCGTCCTCGAACCGAGAGACCACCTCTTCATAGAGCTCTGCCGCCTCGCTATTGATAAGCGAAAGATGTTCCGCACCGGAAATAAATCCGGTGTTTTCCATATGCGCTCGCTCAAGCGAACGAGTCTTGAGCGTCGTCACCGAGACGGCAGTCATGGGTTACCTCAGCACTGGTCGAAGAAATCTTTCATCGCCTGCGCAAAACCCGAGGCATCGTCTGCCTTCAAAGCTTTCATCGCGGCCTTGGCAGAGAGAACGAGCCCGTCTCCGAGCTCGTCCGTCTCTTCGTCCACGTCCTCTTCGTCGCTCTTTTTCTTTCCCAGAAGCGCGACGGCAAAAGACGGTTTGTCCATGTCAGACCGTCGCGAGCGTGACTTGCACGAGTGAGGCGGGCGCCGTGCAGCCGAACTGGCCTTTGAGACCCGCGCGAACTTCCACGCCGTCGGCGTTCGACTGCCGAAGCAGCGACTGGCCGTCGTTCTCGATGAGTCGAATCGCCTTACCGATCGTGTAGAGCGCGCAGTACTCCATGTTGAGACCCCAAGCGGTATTTCGCTGACAGTTTTGGTCGGCGAGAACCGTGATGGGACCCATGGGGCCTTGAATGGTGAAGCCGGGAAAACCGATTTCCGTCGTCTTCTCCTTGACCTCGATGTAGCGCCGCGAGTCGTGAATGTTCTTGGTGAGCTTGCTCCACTGCGGGTAGCTCACGATGTAGTGGGTCAAACCGAAACCGAGCTCGGCCGGACGGTTCGCTGCTTCGATGAGAGCGTCCTCGATAGGCTCCGAAGAGCCGTTGTAGAAGTTGCCGTAGAGGCGCGAGTCAACGCTTCGGTCTTGGCCGTAGAAGCTTTCACCACCGCTCGGAGCCGTCGAGGGGCACCAGCCAGCAAGGCCCGTGAGCTTGAGGCGCGAAGGTGTTGCAGAGTCTTGACGGTCGCCCGAGAGGAAGAGGACGTCACTGACAGCGAGACCCGTGATGGTGCCGCTGAACGTGATGACTCCCGTACGACGATTAACCGCCGTTACGGTGCCGGTGCCATCGCGAAGTACCGCGGTCGACTCCGTGGACGAAGCGCGGAACTGCATGCCGACTTCCCAGCCGTGAACGTCGCTGATGACGCTAAGCGTGATGGGCGATGCCGTACCGGACCCGACTGTACCGCGCGCGCCGAAGCCACCACGGAAGAGGTCGTATGCGGTGTCATTTGCGAGCGTGTTGAGGATGCCGTCAATCTCGGTCGTCTTCGCTTCGAGCCATGCGCCCTCGTCGTCGCCCGATGCCTCCATGGCTTCGGTGTCGATCGTGACGGTGCCGTAGTTCTTGACGCGAGTAAGATAGAACGCGTCGACGCGTGACGAGGTTGCCGCAGCAATCGTTTGCGTGGTCGCAAAGTCAGCCGAGCGCGATTGCGGGTTGCTCGTGAGCACCGGAATCGGCATGCGGCGTCCGGGGAATTTTTCTTTTTTCTTGAGAAGCGCGAGGAGCGGGCGGTTCTTGTAGACGAGCTGCTCCGGCGTGCGTTTCTCGTAGTAATCCTTCAAAAATGCGTCGAACGAAGTCAGTGTGAGAGCCATGCGAACCCCTGGCGACCTTCGAGGTCGCGGTGCGTGTTGGGTCGGCGGTGTTGGCTCTCGCGCCGGTGTGACTTCGCGGGATGCTCTGCGCTGTCAGTGAGGCGCGGGCGTTAGGGCGTCCGGCCCTTGATCTTCGCGAGCGCCGCTTCTCGCGCCTCGTCGGCCGTCCACACCTTTCGTGTGGATGTGGCAGATGGCGCGGCGCCAGAAGTCTTGCCAGCGGTCAGCGTCGTCTGACTGAGCTTCTCTTTGCTTGCGACGAACCCAAGCTTGGCCGCTACCTTGTCGTGCGTTTTCAGCTTCGAAAGATTATCGAAATAGGTCTTCTCGAGCGCGTCAGCTGCGTCCTTGTGCGAGAGGATTTGACCCGTCTCTTTGTAGTGTGCGTCGGCGAGCTGATAGAGCAGCTTGTGGCCGCCAATCGCGTTGATCAGCGGGTAGTCGTCGGCGTTCTGTTCGACGAACGCGTGTTGCTGCTTCGTGTAGTCTGCAATCGCTTGCTCTTGCTGCGCTTGTGTGGCGCTCGCTTGCGCTGCAGTGATCTTGTCGTCTTGCGATTGCTTGTAGTCGCGGAATTCCTTCTGCAGATTCTCAAGCTTCGCTTCGGGCGTGTCCTTTTGAATCACGTGGTCGACGAGGTGCTGGAACGTCTTGCCCTTCTTCTCGAGGAGCGAGAGCACGGCCGAAGGGTCCGTCTCGATTTGCGCCAGGAGCGCGTCGTATTCTTCAGCGCGTTGCTTCGCTGCGGTCAGCGTTCCGCGCTCTGCTTCGAACGCGGCCATCTGCTCGCGCGACGAACGCTCACGGCGCGCAATCTCGGCGAGACCGCGACTGATGCGAACGTCTTCGTCAGGAACTGCAGGCGCTTCCGGTACGGGCGCCTCAACGGGTGTTTCGGCTTCATTTGACTCAGGCTCTGTCATACGCGGGCGCGCGCGTTAGGCCGCCATGGGAGGCATCTCGGGACCGGGTGGACCCATTGGCATCGGAGCTGGTGGTGGCGGAGGCATCTGCGCTTCGATTTCCTCGACGACGAGGTCGAGCCATTCGACGAGCAGGTCAAGCTTGGCCTTAGGCATCCCGTCAGCACTGCCGCGAAGGAACGCGTGGTGGCCCATCGTTTTGCAGAGCTCGAGGTTGTCGAACTTGGACGGCCGAATCATGCGGCCGCGTTCGATGATCATCTCAAGGTGAAACTTCACCATATCGACCGGCGCACTCGCCATCGACGTGAACTGTTTCAGGTCGGGATACTCGAGCAGCGATATCGCAAGCTCTTCCGGGAACTTGTTCGGGAACTCTTGGCGCAGCTCTTTGATAAATTGAAGCTTCCCAGCTGGCTGGGAGGGCAAGAAATTCACCGGGTAGCAGCGCAGCAGATACTTCGAATCTTCGATGTCCGCGGTTCCCCAGTCCACCGCGCGCGCGCTGTTGTGGTTCAACGCGAGCAGCTTCGGCGCCTTGTCTGTCTTGGCGAGATAACGCGTCAGTTCAATCGCAATGCGCGCGTCCGCTACGGAGAGTTCCTCGTAGCGTTGGCTCTTCAGTGCGAAGCGCTCGCTCTCCGTGTCCTTGTACTCTCGAAGCGCGACGCCGCTGTCGAGACCGCTCGGCTTCTGCGACGACGCGGACATGGCAGAGATGCCCGAAACGGAGAACATCTTCTGCCAGATGTTTTCCGCATGCGCGTAAATCTCCGAAGGCTGCGCGGGCGCAGTCATAACCGTTGGCGGCTTGCCGACGTAGCGGACTTCTTCGCCGATTTCGTTCGACAGCGTGCGGGCGATTTGCGTCCCGACGTCCATGAAGACGCGCGGAACGCAGGCGAAATGCTGCGATTGCTGAATAACACGAAGGACGCGGTTGAGCTCAAGCTGCAGTGGGTAGAGCTCGTCGACGAGCGACGTTCCCCAAAAGCCCTCTAGATCGTCCGCCCAGCGGTAGAACGTCGCGGGAAGCCACGTCCAATCCCAGCCCTCGCAGTGAAGCGCCGCGTCTTTGATGGTGATGCAATGGCGACCGTTCTCCGCTTCGCTGGCCGTCGATACGTGCCAGCTCTCAAGCGTTGTGACCCACGGCGATACGCTACCATTCGGCCGTTGCTGCGAAGCGAGTATGGCGACTTCGTGCTTCGGAAACATCTCGACGAGCTTGGCCGCGAGCACCGGACGAACGCGGTGCATCTGCCACGGTGCGCCTCTGCGAGCATCGTCGTCGTCGACAAGGAGCTCATTCGGCGCGATGCGTTCTTGGCGCACTTCGCTGTCTTCAATGAACCAAAGTTTTGCGCCGATACCGTACACCGCGGCGTCGAGAAACTGCCTCTGCATAGCGGGGTAGTTCTTGGAGGCGTCGAACAGCGCGTCCAGGTATGCGGTCATACCCTTTGCACGACGCTCCATGCTCCAGTCGCCGTCGTCGGTGAGAAATAGTGGGCGGGGCTTCGTTTTCGAGATACGCGCGGCCGCAGTATCGACGCAGGACCGAACGCCGTTGAACGTCAGCGCGTCGCTTTGCGGACTAGCCAGCATCTTGCCGTACTCGCCAAAGCCAAAGCCGCTGATAGCTTGGTTCTGATACATCCGCGCGTTGCGGAGCATGAGCGAACGGCGCCACGCTTGATTGGCTTCGATGCGCTTCGCGACGCCCCATACGCTCGTCGCGAGTTGCTTTTCGTCGACCTTTTGCCATTCGTAATCTTTGGCGGCCGAGCTCATGCGTCGCTCAAAAGCGATGCAGGGGTAAAGCCGTCTTCGGTCTCGAGGCGGTCGCTATCAGCCAGGCGGGCTAACGCGGGAGGCGAGCCGAACGTGCTAGGCAATGTCACCGCCTCGCGAACCATCGTCATCCCGCCGTCTGGAGTGACTTTGAGATGCGTGATTCCGTACCGTTGAGCGATGCGAGCGAGGGATTTTACCGTGCTTGGGTCCACGCCATGGGGCGGGTGTTAGTCACCGTGTCCGATGCATGGCTACGTGCTTCCGTAAATCTGCCGAATGCATTCGGTACGTTTCAGCCCTCCCAAAACGCCTTCCGCCTCGGCTTCTCCTCGTCGTCTTCAGGCTCGGTCGGCGCCACTGGCACCGTTTCGTCCGCTGCGAACGCCGTTGCGGCCCGCCATGCATACAGGCACGCGTCGCTTAGGTGGTTCTCGCACTGCGACGACTCGACCAGCTTGCCCTTGTGGAAGTGCCGGTCATCCCAAACCAGGTCTTCCCATTCCTTCCGCAACGGCGCGGTAGCAGCCACGGTCTTGATACGGCCCGTGATCAAGTCGGAGTTCATGTTCGCAATCGCGTCGGCTTTGTCGCGCTTCTCAGCAGCTTCGAGGGGTAGCGCGTGACGCTGCACAAGCTCCTCGACGGCTTGCTTGCTGGCGTTATCGACCACGATGCGTTCGAGCGCGTACCGGCCCTGGACGTGACGAACCCACTCGGCCACTTGCGAGACGATGAGCCCCGAGCGCTTCTCTGCTTCGAGCACGTAGATGGTCTTGTCCCGCTCGCGGAACCCCAATACGACAAGCGCGGTCGCATCGGTGTACCCCAAATCCACGCCCAGGATAAACCGCGTGCACACCGGCGGCTCGACGACGTCGTTGCGCTCCGGCTCGTACCGGTAGACGCGCATTGACGGGTCAATGGCCCACTCGCCGAGGTAGTGCTGTTTGAAGAGCGGCGTCTCTTTGATGAGCGGGTTTTCAATGACCAACTCGGAGATTTCACGCTCCCATTGCGCAGCGACGTGCGGATTGTCCGCGGCGCTCCACCGGTGCAGCGACCACCCCTGGACGGCGCCCGTTGTGACGTCGTGAAAGTAGTTTTTGACGTTGCCCGGCGTGCCAACCATCGCCAGCCATCCGCCGTAGTCCACGAGCGTAGGCCTCAAGATGGCGTGCACGAGATGCGACAGGTCGAAACGCATCGATGCCGACTCGTCGACCACCGCGCAGGCGAACTTCTGGCCTAGAATCTTCTCCGCTTCCTCAGGCTTCGCGTCGACGCCAAGCAGGTAAATCACCGAGCCGTTCGGCAGCGTGACCTCGAGCTCTGTCTCTTTGAAACGCGACCCGAGCTGAAACTCGCGGTCGATCGCTTTAAGGACGTCCTTGTACATAATGCGCTTCGCCGACAACCGCGTGAGCGAGACGTACAAACACGACACGCCCGGCCGCTTGAGCGCCTCGGTGAAGAGCGCGAGACCCTCGCCGTAGCTTTTGCCAGCTCTGCGCGTGCAGAGGGCAGTCTTGAACCGCGTCGTATCCTCGAGAAACGCTCGCTGCTGCGGGAACGCGGACTGGATGAGCGTGCCCGCATCGGTCGACGTGCCGAACTCGCGGCAGAGCTCTTCGAGGTAAGCGAGGTTCAATCGTCGTCGACATCGAACTCGCGGTTACCCCGCTTTGTGACAGCCTTGGCCTTGGGCGTTTCGATTGCGGTGATGGCTTCCGCAACCGTCGGCATCGGAAGCGGCGCGTCGATGGCCTCGGCGTACTGCAGCTCGGGCTTCGTCGGGATGGCAGGCGTCCAAGACTTGACCGATGCGCGCTCGACGAACGTCGAGAGGCCCGTCGACTTGTGCTTGATCTGAACCGTCCCGTCGCTGAACCGGTAAAACTCGAACGGAGTTGGATCTTGACCATCGCCACTCGACGGTACGTCCCATCCGGCAGCGCGCTCGGGGCCTGTCATCGCCTCGTGATGCGACGGAGGGAAGGCAACTGCGCTGGCAAAGTAAACAAGCTTGAGCGGGCCGGAGTATTCCACGCCCAGGCGCCGACGTTAGCTCACATCAGCTCAGGAGCCGGACGCGGTACCGGTCGCGGAGCTCGTCGTTCACCGCGAAGCCGCCCGAAAATGTCGTCCACGGCTCGCGCTTCGGGTTCACGTGCTCGTACAGTTTGCGCGCTATCCCAAAGCCACGAAACGGTTTTTTGACGTACACGTAGTAGACGTGGCCATCGCTCGGGCGCGCAGCGATAAACCCCGCGAACACGCCGTTGACCGTCGCGACCCGAATCACTCCCGTGTGCACCACGTCCTCCGTCACTTCCTTATGCGCCGCGGCATCCCATGGTCGTTCGGTCCGCCTTGCATACTCGCGAGCTCCGATGCGCCATGCGTCGAAAACGAACGGCTCGTGCTCTGGCCCGGCCACGCCGACGCCGACCGAATCGCTCATAGCTCGCCCCGCGCCTTCAACGCCGCGGCCGCTTCGATGATCGTCTCTTCAATCTTCGCCCGCGCAACCCCATGAAAGTCCACGTGTTTATTCCCTGCTCGCTTCACGGCCGCCCAGGTAGCGGCGACCTTCGCCACTGCACTCGGATCGCCGCTCTCCGTTGCCATCATAAGCGCGTTTTCCAAGTGATAATCGACAGTTGCGTCGAGGTAGTTCTCGTTCGCTATCTCCGCTTTCGCCCTACGCGACGCTTCAGACGTGTCGTCCTGCACTTGGATTAGAGACAGGCCCCACTCACGTGCTAGATGCTTGTCCGTCTTGCCACGCTGATACACACAACGGCGCATCATGTCGGCGATGATCTCAATCCGCTCGGCAATTGGTGGGTGCGACGCCATGACCTGGGAAAATCGTTAGAGCGCTCGGATAACTGTCATGCGGTTTGTTAGGGCCTTTTCCGGCGCTCAAGTATTTTCACTGCGAATGCACGGCTCGAGAAACCGCAAGTAAGTACTCGCGGATAGCGCTCGACGGGCTCATGCGCATCGTGCGAGCAAAGGCTTTCATCACGCAAAGCTCGGCCTCCGATATGCGAATCACAATCGTCTTCTTGCGCTGCTCGCGACCCGTGAGCGTCGGGGGACGTCCGCGCTTCTTGCTCGCCTTCTCACGCTCCGGAGCGGTCCTGGCCCACCATGCTTCTCGCTTCTTTTCGTACGCTTGCTTGATCTGCGAGATGGTCCAAATCGAGGTCCCCACCCGCTTGGCGATATCCCGATACGCCTCGCCCCTCGCGACTGACTCATAGACCTCTCGATGCATAGGCGTCTCGAACCGGGCCTGAGCCGCGTATTCAACCATCTGCGATTGCCATTCGAGCTGAGACTCCATGTCCCGATGCTGCAAGTCCGGGCTCGTCTTGAGCCACTGCGGGTCTGCTCCGTCCCGACGCTGGTACTCCGCATCGACGTAGCCACCCGAGTCGAGCAGGTCGTCGTACTTGCGCTTGAGCGCGGCGAATTCACCGCGCGATAGATTCCGTTGCTCCGCCGGCAAAGGCTTGCTCATACGTCACCTCCGGTTTAATCTGGTGGTGTCCTTCGTTCGGTTCTCCTGCCGCCTCGCTCGATTCCCCCCGAGTGAGGCGGTTTCTATTTTAGCGCATATTTACGCTGAAGAGCGCGATAGCGGCTTCCCAGTAGGGATGCAGCATGTCCTGTACTCGACATTCTAGCGTTGAAGTGGATCCATTAAGCAAGTCGCTCACCGACCACTCGTGCGCGGCAAAACACTGCATTTCGGCCGTCACTGACTGTTTGTTGATCGCCGCCAACATCTCGTACCGCCGACGCATCTTGGCAGGCAGCCGAACGCTAACTGTCTCCGTCGCAATCAACCGGCCGTTGCTTACACTGTAGGTTCGTTTCGTTTGCCCCTCAGCGCCTCGCTAAGCGCCTCGACGGCCCGGGCATGGTCTGAGATGGCCTCGGCCACGTCGGCGACGCCTGAGGCCAGCTGAGACAGCGCATTGCCTATCGACGTGCCCGTCATGACCAGGGCTTCGGCCAGGGAGAGGCCGTCAACGGGCTTCCCATGCGCCTCAATAGACGCTATTCGCCCTGCTAAACGCTCAATTGCTTCGATTATTGCCCTGTCTACCATGATGTTCTCCCAGTGATACCTATTGTGACTAATGCAGAGTGCACACGAGTAACACGCCAAACCCTGCAAATATCCCTCTTGTTATTACTGTTACTATTGTTACTAATAATAATAATAATAAGTAATAAATAGAATATTGTATATTTTATACCTTTTGGAAAAAGTTCCAGTGACGCGTGACAAGGGGTCACTAGTCACGCGACGGGACCCATGCCTTGAACGTTTTTTCCCCCTGTCGGATGGTCTTGTAAACCCTCCCCAATTTCCGCATTATCTTGCCAATACGCTTACTTAGCTTCATGTCGAGGTTGCTTAGGTCGACGCCCAAACACGTGGACGTCACCTGGACGGTGGTCACCGGGTCGTTGGGGCGTTGGGCGAGCCACTCGTGGAGGGGGGCTTCCCACGGGTCCCCGGCGACGAAGTGTTCGGCCGCCTCTGAGCGGATTGACTCGACGTCCACAGCAAGCCACCAGGGCTCGCCCCCCCGGTACGCCGCCATGGCCTCGGCCCAGATCTGGTCTCGCCAGTCGGCGACGAGGGCTCGGTCCACGGGGGTCGTAACCTCGATCGTCCAGAAGCGCCTGGTGCCGGTGTCCTGAGAGAGGAACCGTAGTTCGTTGGTCGTACCAGCAAAGACCGAGTGCCGGTCGAGCGCTTCGTTGATCCGGCCATACGATCGGCGAAGAACGTCAGAACGCGTGGTAATGAACGCTTTGATCTTGCCAGCGTCGAATCCGGTGGTCAGCTGGTCGATTTCGGCGAGCTCGGTTATCCAGGTCCTCCGGAGCCTAAGCATCCCGTCCCTGTCAGGCGTCATGAACGTGTCAGAAAACCAGGGCGAGGCGAGCGCATCGAAGAAGCTCGACTTGAAGTACCCCTGCGGCCCGCAGAGGACTAGGATCGCATCGGCCTTGCAGCCTGGACGCATGGCACGCGCAACGGCGCTGATGAGCCACGCACGAAGCATGGCTTGGTTCACCTCGGTTGGGTCGATGTGCCCGAGTATGTGATGCAGGATGCGCCCGATCCACGGCTTGCCATCCCACACTAATGCCTCGAGGTAGCGGCGAACGGGATGGTACGAACGCTCAGATGCGATGTGCACAATCCCATTCCACATCATGTCTAGCGCCACGTTCATCCCATGCTTCTTGGCAAACACTTGCTCTCTCAGCTCGCCGAGTCGTGCGTCGGTCAGTGCGATCCCTTTCCACTCTGGCGTTTCCGTTACTTCGTTCCAGGCGAGGTCCGTATCGTGGCGCAAGATGAGCGCGACGTTGCCGTAGGTTTTGCAAAGTCCGCCCTTCTCGGAGTACGCCAGAAGCTTGCGCCATTCGTCGCCAGGGCTTGACGTTGGCGGCGGCATCACGGGAATGCGCATGTTCGTGACAGAGCTAGCGGGCGATTTTCGCGCGGTCGCAAGCGCCGATGCGATGGTCTTTTCGATTTCCAGATCATCGAGCCCTGCTGCGCGAGCAGCATCGGCGATGGGACCGGCGTGAGCTTCTGGATCTAAGTCGTGAGAGAGCAGGACCTCGAACGCGTGCGTTGCCTTGGAGAACAGCGTGTGATTGCGTTCCCCATCGCCAGCCGACGCGATGTCCGCGCAGACGCCATCAAGCGTTGCGGACACGTAGCCTTTGGATTTGCCGCCAGCGATGACGCGCATGGGTCGTTGAACGAGCGTGTCTTTCGCGGCTGATGCTATAGCGAAGAGCCAGTCAGGTATGGGTACGATCGGGACAAGGGGTCCCCATGAATACTGTCCGCCTTTGTAATGCTGAGAAGGCGCAACGACGATTTGTCCGCCTCCTACGCGCAGATCGATCCCATCCGCGATGCGCTTGTTTGCGAGGCACTTACGCTGCGCTGGTGTCAACGAGTAAAGCAAGTGCCGTCCGCGTCCAGAGCCTGAGAAGGCCGTGAGCGTCTCAGGAAGAATCTTACCTTCGGCGGCCCACGCTTCGATGGTGGCCTCCTTATCCGTGTCGAGCGCGCAAAGATGCGGCGGAATAGGGATGCCGATATTGCCCGTATGGCTACGAAACATGTCACGCGCTTCATCAGGCGTGCGCGCTGCTTTATCTGCCCACTTCACGCCAATGGGATGCTTGCCTGGCGTCTTGCACTGAGAGCCAGCGGGACAGAGGCAGACGCCCTGCGGCGTGACACCGTACACGCGGATGACAGGCCAGTTGTTTTCCGTGTAGAGTACAGCCGCTTCAAAAACGGAATGCCCGTCGGTGGGTAACCAATTTACTGCAGACATTCCAGCGCCTCCTCAACGGTTCGAACTACGTGAATCAGTGCGCCGTGTTTGCGCGCATGCTCGTGCCATGCACGCTGCTCAGACGAGACGCGCCCCGTCGCGGTCTTGACCTCAAGTCCAAGGAACCGCCCGTCGACGATGCCGACGAGATCGGGACTGCCCACACCCAGGCCGTACCGGACTTTATGTTCGCCGTCATAGCCGACGTTATTGCGCCAGAGCGCGACGCGTTGGGTCTTAGAGAGGGCGTGCCAGATGCTGCGCATGAGGGGGGTTTCACTCACGACGGCCGCTCCAGCGCCAACGCAAACAACACCGAACACGCCGCATGCGCGAGATGTGGGAGGCCTGATTCTGGATCGGCGTGCTCGCCCTCGATGACCCGCGCGAGATGCCGCATCGCCGCGTTGACGTACCGACGCTCACCGTCCTCGACGAGCAGCCAGTTGTCTGGATCGCCGTATTTATGAACGCCGTATTCTCGGACTCGGATGACGCAGTCGAGCGCGCCGAACATGCCGCGCAGGAGATGCCATTTGGGTTTGCCGGTATCGTTCTTACTCAAGCCGCCCTCCTTCCGCTGCACAATGCACGTATCGCCTGAGACGGCTGCGAACCGTAAACTGCACGGTATTTCGCGAACGCCCAACCGGGCTTGTATCCAAGCTCCCGCGCGTTCTGAAGCCAGCGCGTGAGCGTGTCGGCGCGCGTCTGATCGTCCTCGCGACGCTTCGCTGCGAATCGAATCGCTCGCATCGCGTCGCCCGTGATCTTAATCTCCACGCCATCGACCGTGTCCGGAGCGTAGCCGCACGACGAGCACGGGTATTCCGTGATGCTGGTACCGCAGCATGCGCAGAATTTTAGGTCGTCTTTCAAGCGGATAGGCTTGCCGAACAGACTGAATTCTCGCTCCGCATCGGGCGCGCCGTGGACGTGCGAAACGCCGCGGAGGTCGACGAGGAGAGCGTCGGTCTTGCCCGGCGCTGGGCGTAGGATGCGTCCAACAATTTGCAGGTACATCCCAGGCGAGCCGCACCCACGGGCAAGGATACATGCCGATGTGGAGGGCGCGTCGAATCCCTCTGTGAGGACGTTCACATTCACGAGCACGCGAGCCGTACCGTCCCGGAACGCATCGACCGCAGCCGTCCGGTCCTCGCTTCGCATCTTCGAGTGCACGACGACCGCCCCGAGCTCGCCCGCCCACTCCTCAGCTCTGGCGATATCCGGCGCGAACACGATGGTAGGCCGGTCGCCGCAGTGCGCGCGGTACGCAGCGACGGGATGCTGCGCGAGCTGTCCGGACTCTAAAGCACGGTCCGGACCGATGACGCGACAGGGAACGAGATGGCCCGCTGCGGTGAGCTCACGGATAGACGCCACGACGTGCATATGGTCGAACAGTTCGAAGAGGCCGCGCCCATCGGCGCGCTCGGGTGTTGCTGTCAGGCCGAGGCGGTAGCGGTACCCAGATACGATATTACTGTATTCGTCAGCGGCCAGGTGATGGGCCTCATCGCATATTGCCAAGTCCGCCTCAGGACGTAGCGAGCGCGCGAGCAGTGTCTGCAGCATCGCAATCTGCAGCGGAGCGGGACGTACCGGACGGGACTGGACGGAGCTGATGATGCCCGCTTCGATGCCGAGCGATGTGGCAGCGTCGTACGTCTGTTCGATGAGCTCCTTACGATGCGCGAGCCACAAGGCGCGCTTGCCACGCGCGATGGCGCGTGCTGCTGCGGCTAATCCGATGCGAGTTTTTCCCGCTCCGGTCGGCGCAACCAAAAGCACCGCTTCGCGACCTGACGTGAACGCTTCGCCAACCGCATCGAGTGCGGCGGATTGGTAGGGGCGGAGCGTCACGACGCCCACCCCGGGGAATGATCAACTCCGCTTGCACGGCACTTGCGCCGCCGCAGGTAGCGAAGGATGGCGCGGAGGAGTCTCATTTAGCCCTGCGCTTCGTTGTGATGCGGACGAAAACAAGATTCTTGCGACCGCTGACGACAGCGAGATCTTTCGCTTCAGAGAGAGAGCGCATTCGCCAATAAGGCCCATCATTATTTTTCGATCGGACGACAAGCGTCTCGTTGTCACTCGTCCGCACTTCCCATCGCACGCTGGTTATTTCCCAGTGCTTCAACGCGCTACTTCGCCCATCGACTCAATCGCGCTGCGCTCGATACGCAGCATATTGACAGGCATTCTCTGCACGTCTTTCCAAGACTTCTCAGAAAACGCACCGGTCTCATACACGATGCTCGGCTCTTTTAGCCAAACCAGATCGTGCGTAATTTCTACAAGCTCTCCCGTGTAAATATAATTTGCAGCAAAAACAATAACCTGGCTTCCAACTAATGATTTCAAATGGACCCCGCTCCCGACTTAGACCACGACCACGACTTCGACCCCGACCACGACCACGACTTCGAACCCGACTTCGACCACGACTTCGAACCCGACCGCGACCACAACCACGACCGCGACCCCGACTTCGAACCCGACCACAACTTCGGCCGCGCCCGAATCCTTCTTCGCTGATATTTGATGCCCGTTTCGAGCTCTATATCCAGCAA
>Ga0163155_10000973_pt1 | contig 35370 bp, 34 predicted proteins | sample OliLakLV19SP4G1_FD_148611 | JGI IMG/M metagenome (GOLD analysis project Ga0163155, IMG submission 148611) | Freshwater microbial mat bacterial communities from Lake Vanda, McMurdo Dry Valleys, Antarctica - Oligotrophic Lake LV.19.SP4.G1 | ecosystem: Environmental > Aquatic > Freshwater > Lake >... | reverse complement strand
CACTTATGAGTCCCTGACTTTACGCCGTGCGTCGTTCGATACCGAGTCGCCCACGCGTCGTATTGTGTGGGAGCAAACGATCCAGCCGTTTTCACTGGCGAGCGGCGGATTCGATCTGTATCACGCGCTGGCATTTGCGTCACCGCTCGCCCTGCTGCTGCCATCGGTCGTCACTGTATATGACTTAAGTTTTGTGCATTATCCCGAACGGCTGACGACGATGCGCCGACTCTATCTGCGCTGGCTGACGCCGCTCACCGTTCAGCGTGCGCGTCGTGTCATCGCCATTTCGCAAAGCACCGCGCGCGATTTGACGGCGACGCTTGGGACGCCCGCCGACAAAATCGATATCGCGACGCCAGGATATGACGCAGACGTTTTTCGCCCGCTCCCAGCCGACGCGATAATTGCTTTCAGGCGATCCAATAAGTTGCCCGAACGATTCTGGCTGTTCATCGGCACCATTGAACCGCGCAAAAATCTGGTCACGCTGTTTGAAGCCTATGCGCGGATTGACCCCAGTAAGCGGCTGCCGTTGATCATCGGTGGCGGCAGCGGGTGGGATACGGCACCAATTTTTGCGGCGGTCGAGCGGCTCAACCTGTCTCAGTTCGTACAATTTGTCGGGTTTATCCCTACAGAAGCGCTTTCGCTCTGGTACAATGCCGCAGAAGTATTCTTGTATCCATCTGTATTTGAAGGCTTTGGGCTGCCCGTTTTAGAAGCAATGGCGTGCGGGACGCCGGTTATCGTCAGCGATGCGTCGAGTTTGCCCGAAGTCGTGGGCAGCACGGGCATCCGTGTGCCGTCACATGATACTGAAGCGTGGCGTGTGGCGCTGAACCGCGCCTTCGACGATGATCAATGGCGACGACTGGCACATGAACACGGCATGAAACAAGCGGCAAAATTTACCTGGCAGGAAACCGCGCGCCAAACGGTGCGCAGTTATCAGAAAATTTTATGACCGAACAACCCCGTTTACGACGATTTATCGCCTCACTCGCTATGCCCGCGCTCGATGTGCTGCTCGTGATTTTGGCATTTGTGCTGGCATACATCGTCCGTTACGACTTGCAAATTCTCCGCCCCGTCTTAGAGTTCAACCGTTCCGCGTTCGAACCTTATTTGCCGTATGCGCTGATCTATATCCTGTGGCTGTACGTCAACTATCGCGGTTTAGGGCTGTACAAGACGATTCGTGGGCGCTCGTGGCTCGATGAGGTGTACACGATCATCAATGGCATCACCAATGCGACGGTCGTCACGTTGGCGCTCAGTTTCTTTTTGCAGCCGCTCGTGTTCAGCCGCCTGATGATGATCTACGTCGCAGGAATCACGATTATATTGCTGGCATCGTCACGGGCAATCCTGCGGATCGTACGCGCGCGCCTGCGTAAACAGGGTATCGGCGTGCAGCGTGTCATGGTCGTTGGCGCGGGCGATGTTGGCAAATCGGTGCTGCGCGCGATGCTGGCACGCCGTGATATTGGTTATGTGCCGGTCGGTTATGTCGATGAAAATCCCGATTTGGCGGCGGCGGATATGGGGCGCGTGCGTGGGTTAGGCGGCTTGGACGATTTACGCGATAAACTGCGTGAGCATCGCATCGACGCTGTGATTTTGGCGATGTCGTGGAGTCATCATGATCAGATCGTGCGTTTGATCCGCCTGTGTCAGCGTGAACACATCGAAGTCAGCGTCATCCCCGACGTATTTCAACTGAATTTGCGCCAGGTGCAGGTCGAAAACCTGGATGGTATCCCGCTGCTGCACATGAACGGGCATATACCGCTTAAAGGCACAAACAGGCTGTTCAAGCGCGCCGTTGATATCGCGCTGATTGTGGTGGCAGCACCGATCTGGTTGATTCTGTTTGGGCTGGTCGCATTGGCGATTCGCCTGGAAGGACAGGGCGCGGTTTTTTATTCGGCGGAGCGTGTGGGCGAAAACGGCAAGTACTTCCGCATGTACAAGTTTCGCAGCATGATTCCTGATGCGGATAAATTGCGCAGTCAACTGACACAACAATACGGCGATGATCCACGCCGCCCAAAATTCAAAGATGACCCACGCATCACCCGTGTCGGGCAGTTCATCCGGCGCACCAGTTTGGACGAACTGCCAAACTTGCTCAATGTGCTGACTGGGCAAATGAGCCTGGTCGGTCCCCGACCGCCAACGCCGGATGAAGTCCTGTTGTATGAACCCTGGCATATGCAGCGGCTCGTCGTCAAGCCGGGCATGACAGGCTTATGGCAGGTGAGCGGGCGCAGCGAAATTCCGTTCGACGAAATGTGTTTGCTCGATATTTACTACATCGAAAATTGGTCGATGGGCATGGACGCGCAAATCCTTATGATGACGATTCCGCGCGTGCTGCTGCGGCACGGCGCATCGTAGATGGCGTCTCGCGCCCGCAGTGAGCGTCGCTTTCCTCAGTGGGATGATCTTCCGAGCGGTGGGCGACGTTACTACCGTTTTCGTAAAGGTAAAAAGCGCGGCTATGCACGATATGTCAAGGAAGCAGACGCATCAGAAAACACAATGCTAATCGTGCAGGAAATTTATGACGATCAAGACCGATTGATTGCGGTACATGAAAAATATCCGACTGACAATGGACATCAACAGTTTGAGTTCGATGAGGATACGGGTGAATGAACGTTCAAAATGAACTGATCGAAAAAATTCTAGTACATGTAAACGGTGATATAACCGAACAAGAGTTAGTCACATGGGCGGAAGAGATGTTGATCGATGTGATCGAAAGCGACATCGATATTCCGAACGAGGATGTCTTGATCGACATCCTTACCTATCTCGCTGCCGCAGACGCACCGGGTTTTCCACTTTCGTGGTCACTATTGCGTGACTTTTTGGCGCGGCTTGGCACACGAGTGCATGTGACTACTTCTGCGCTTACGGTCTAAAGTAGGCGTTTAATTCTTCAACCACTCGCCGCGCTCGTTTTGATACCAGCCAAGCGGTGCAACAGGCGCGCAGCTCGCCGTGTATGGCTCGTCCGTCGGTTCGGCGGTTGAAAGTGCGGGTATTTCGAATACGACTTCGACATTTGCACCTGTCAGCGCGCGCACGAAATTGCTCAAAATAATGCGCGTCTCGTTTTCGGCGCGCGCTAAAATCCCGCCTTCTAATGCTGTATTCCGAAACCCGATCAGCGAGACATAATTCGCCAGCAAGCGCGCTTCGTCAGCATCGACCGCGCATAATGTCCCGTTGACTTCGTATTGACGGATGTAATCGACCCGGCACGACGTGAGTTCGGGCGCGGGGATCGTGAGTACATACACATCGCGCGCCTCGTCGAAGATCAGATCGTCGGCGTCGATGCCGGTTAAATCGACGCCTGCTTCGATTGCACCTTGCGCCACATGGTTGGCGGTATACCCGCACGACCCGGCGAAACCCTGCGAAATGCTGACCTGCACATCTGCCTGCGCCAACTGCACGCTGACGCTGACCAACTGACCCAGCGGCTCGATGCCGGTGACAATTGACTGGGTGCTGGTAATGCTGGCGACAGGCGGCGCTTCGACGCCGAGCGCTTGCCCGATGCCATTGAGCAAGCCACTCACGGCTGCTGTCGGCAGGATGATCGTCAGTGCGATCACAGCGATGACCAACAGCGCGATCAAGCCGCATCCGCCGCCGACCACATACAAACAGCCGCGACAACCACCACGATCACGATTAACTTGCGCGGGCGGCGCGTAGTGCGGCGATGTCATCTCGTCTTGCAGTGGGATCAACGACAGATCGTCGTCCTCTGGTAGTGTGGTTGGGGTAGGGGGTGGAAGTGTCAAGCGCGTGACCTCGTACAACACGAACGAATAGATATTGATTATACGTGCGCGCTGTAGGCACGTTGCAAGTCTGATTTATGGATAAAGAAGCGGGTTATCAACCTGTAAACCTTCAGCAGAATCTAATGAAGTCAGTGATTGATCGCGTTGGCGGCGTCCGAGAATTGAGTAAAACTCTACAGGTGTTAGCTCGCAGATGATGACGACGTGGTTCGCGGAAGGTTGTGTAATCCTTTGAACCCACCAAGAACCGATCTCAGGGAAATAGCGCTTTGCTAACGCACTGGTATCAAAGAAATAATTACTCACACCCGATCCTCACGATCTTCGTTGATATAGTCAAGTGATGCACGCGCACCCGGCGGCAGTTCAAGCGGCAATTTGATGTCTGGGAGTTCTATAGCGTCCAGCGTCATATGCGCTTCACCAAGTATGCCTGCCGCGCGCATCTTTTCGCGTACATATTCACGTCTGGCGCGCCATTCAGCAAGTGTATCGGCATCTGGTTCGGGTTCAGGTTGCGCTTGTGGCTGAATCACGATATTCACATCGCCAATCGGCGCGTTGGCGGGCAGATCGATAATCAGTTGACGGTCTTCGGTGATGCGTCCGGTCAGGTGTAAAGCGACCATGAGAAATAGCTCCTTCATCTAGGGGCATAGCACGATGCCTATGCCCCGACAACCAGCTTAAACGACTGCCACGGTCGCGGTCGCGCGCGCATCTTCTACCGAGCGCACAGAGTCCGCCAAAACGGTCATCGCCTCGTCAATTTGCTCATCGCTGATAGTGAGCGGCGGCAAAAAGCGGATGCAGTTGGTAAAAATGCCCGCGCGGATCGCAATCACGCCGCGTTTGAGCGACGCCGCGATAATTTGTTGAACTTCGGTCGGTGCGGGTTCTTTGCTCAACGGATTTTTGACCAGTTCCATCAATATCATCGCGCCCACCCCGCGCACATCTCCGATCAACGGCGCTTGACGCTGCAAATCGAGCAAGTGTCCGCGTATACGCCCGCCGACTTCTTCCGCGCGTTTCAAAAATTCAGGCTGGCGAATCATCTGAATGGCTTCGATTGCCGCAACACACGCGAGTGGATTACCCGAATAGGTACCGCCCAACCCGCCGGGATGCGGCGCGTCCATCAGGTCGGCGCGTCCGGTCACGGCGCTGAGCGGCATCCCTGCCGCCAATGATTTCGCCATGATGATCAAATCGGGTACGATTCCGTAATGCTCGACCGCGAACAGCCGCCCGGTGCGCCCGAAACCGCACTGAATTTCATCCGCGACCATGACGATACCGTGTTCGGTACACAGTTCGCGAATGCGCGTCAGGAATTTGGGCGGCGCGGCGATGAAACCGCCTTCCCCCTGTACAGGCTCGATGACAATCGCCGCGACTGCCGACGGATCGACCTGTGCCGTGAACGCATATTCCAACTGTTTGATCGCCGCATCGACGTAATCGTCTTCGGTCATCCCGCTCGGACGGCGGTACAGGTTTGGGAACGGCAGCCGATACACTTCTGGCGCGAACGGACCGAAACTTTTCTTGAACAAGCTGTATTTGCTCGTCATCGCCAACGTCAAATTGGTGCGCCCGTGATACGCGCCTTCAAAGACGATGATCGCGCCGCGTCCGGTCGCTGCGCGCGCGATTTTGACCGCCGTTTCGACCGCTTCTGCGCCACTGTTGAGCAAAATCGTCTTTTTGGCGTGGTCGCCCGGCGTGACTTCGTTGAGCAGTTCGGCAACGCGCACATACGGCTCATACGTGCCGACAATCGCGCAAAAATGGATCAGTTTTTCTGCCTGCATGTGCAGCGCTTCGACCACGTTGGGCGGGCAGTGACCGACCGCCAGCGTGCCGATGCCGCCCGCCAGATCGATCAGTGTATTGCCGTCAACATCGGTGACAGTCGCACCTTGCGCGCGCTCGACACCGAGCGCGGATGCTTTGCTCGCGCCGCGTGGCGTTGCTGCTTCGCGGCGGGCGGCGAGCGCCAGACTATTTGGACCCGGAATTTCGGTGATTAAGTTGATGGTCGGCATGGGCTTGTATTTCCATTAGGTAAATCGAATCAATCGCTTGATTTTACCGCGTTTTATGCGGCTTTATCGACCCGATACGCCAACCGCCGTTGGTGGTCTGCAATGGTTCATGGGGTAATGATGTTACAGCGCTACAATGCACCTATTCTCGTTTGTGTAGGGGCGGCGCTCGCGCCATGCCCGTAAGAGATATGCTTGTATGACCGATAATTTATCGCCGCGTCCCGCGCGCTGGCTGATCATCCTCGCGTTCGCGGCGGTCTTTTTGATCTGGGGATCAAGCTACATCGCTATTCGTTTCGCGGTCGAAACCATGCCGCCGATTCTGATGCCCGGCGTTCGATTCACCATCGCAGGCTTGATCCTGATCGGGTGGACGCGCGCACGCGGCGCACCCGCGCCGACCCGGAGTCAATGGCGCGCGGCGGCGATCGCTGGCGGATTGTTATTCCTGGTCAACAACAGCTTGTTGTCGTGGTCACAGGCAAACGGGCTGCCATCGGGCTTAGCGGCGGTCATTATCGGCACAACGCCGATGTTCATCGTGATTTTTCAATGGCTGGGCGGCGCAGGACGACCGCGCGCCATCATCGTAGGTGGCATCGCACTCAGCACGATTGGCATTATTGCGTTGATGAACCCGGCGCAAGCCATCGGTGCAAATGCGTTTAATCCGCTGCTTGGGTTATGCGTACTGATAGCGGCGGCGGCATGGGCGGGCGGATCATTGTTCGCGCGCGGTGCGGATTTGCCTCGGCATTCGCTGCTTGCAACCGGAATGCAGTTGTTGACGGGTGGACTGATGCTGCTGGTCTTAAGCGTCGTCACGGGTGACGCGGGGCGGCTCGATTTGAGTATTATTTCGACGCGCTCGCTGCTCGCGCTCGCTCATCTCACGTTCTCCAGCTCGATTCTCGCTTTTTCAGCGTTCGTGTGGCTGATGCGCGTGGTATCGCCCGCTCAGGCAACCACCTATGCGTATGTCAACCCAGTCATCGCGGTCATTTTAGGGGCGGTGCTGGCGGGCGAAACGCTCACGCGCGACACCTTGATCGCGGCGGCGGTGATCATCGTCGGCGTGTTTATCATCGTCATGCAGCAAGGTGTGAACCGCAGAGAACGCGGAGAGAAATCCAAAAAAATCTCTGTATCCTCTGTGTTCTCTGTGGTTCAATCGTTATTCCAGCGCTAAAAATGCGTCGCGGTACGCCTGCGCTTCTTGATTGGTCAAATCCGCATTCATTTGCAGCATTGCGTTTTGATTGACGTACACATACACAACTGTGCGCCGCGTCTCTGGGTTGCCGCGCAATCCGATTACATAATCCTGCCAGGTCTGTAAATCTTCGAGCGTGCGAAACGTCAGCACTTGACCGCCGCCCGGTGCGATGCGCGGGATTTCAAAGATCAGCCGTGTATTGAAGGTAGCAGGTGCGCCGCGTCCGACAGCGGTATCAGACCGCACATTCTCCAGCGCCAACCCCGCTTCGCTGAGACTTATCACCACTTCTTCGCCGCGAAAACGGGCGAACGGGCGCGGTGTCCCCGTCGGGGTTTGACCAGGCAGCGATCCGCACGCTGTGATGATGGCGATCAGAAACAGGATTGCGCCCGCGCGCACGACACGATATTGTTGAGTCATGAATCATCCTCTCCATACAGTTCAGGTCAAGCGGACGCGCTAAACCACGCCCCGACTTTGAACTCTTAACTTTCATCTTTCACCTGGATTATAGCGATGACCGTCGTTTATCACGAAGAAGATGGCGATATAAGCGTGCTGAATGGCAAGACGATCAGCATTATCGGTTATGGGAACATGGGACGACCGGTGGCGCTCAATCTGCGCGACAGCGGTTTGAATGTGTTGGTGAGCGAACCGAACGCAGAACGGCGCGCATTGGTGCAGGCGGAAGGCTTCGTTCTGACCGAAATTGGCGAGGCTGTCAGCCGTGCCGATGTGATCATGCCCTTGTTACGCGATGAAGCGATGCCGAAGATTTATCTTGAACAGGTCACGCCGCATTTACGCAAAGGGCACGCGCTGATTTTCAGCAGTGCCTACAACATCACGTTTGGATTCATCGAAGCGCCGCCGTTTGTCGATGTCGGTCTGGTCTCGGCGCGCACCAATGGTGCAACCGTGCGCGATCGGTATCTGACGGGCGAAGGGTTTGCCAGTTTCGTCGCGGTCGGGCAGCAAGCGACGCACGATACCTGGGGGATTGTGTTAGCGCTTGCCCGCGCGATCGGTGCGCTGCACGGTGGCGCGATTGAAATTAAATTTGAAGCGGAAGCGGAACTCGATTTGTTCTTGCAGCAAGCCGTGCTGCCCATCTTTCATCGCGCGGTGATCACAGCGGCGCAACTATTACTGCGCATGGGCTACCCCGCCGAAGCGGTTTTTACCGAGTTGTATTTGTCGGGCGAAACATCGGACTACCTGCGCCTGGCGGCGCAGCACGGCTTGATGGGTGCGCTCAAACTCAATTCGCTGCCCGCGCAGTACGGCATCCTAAGCCGCTACGAGCGCTTCAACGATACACGCCTGGAACGGCTGATGGAGATCACACTCGAAGAAATTAAAGCGGGCAAATTCGCCGCTGAATGGAGTAAAGAGTTCACTGCCGATTATCCGCACCTGCGCCAGTTATTACGCGAGCGCGAGAAGTTGGATATGTGGGAACTCGAACAGCAGACGCTCGACTTTTTGGGGCGCGATATTAAAAATGAAAATGACGAGTGATGGGTAACGTGTAAAAGTGAAAAGCCGAACGCAAAGGCGCTAAGGTAAAGAGAAACACGCAAGCACACTGCTCTTGTGTCTTTGTGGTTCTTTGCGCCTTTGTATTGACTCTCTACACCGTCGCCGGCACTTCAAGCGCTCGCACTTCAACGTCGCTCTTGGGCTGTTCATCGCCGGGACGGTTGAAATACAGCACGCGGAACGTTTCAGCGCGTTCGACGCCGATTTGTTCACCCGTCGCTTTATCCCAGCCTTCGATCATCGGAACGACGCGCTCGTCGATCTGCGATTTGTGGCACAGCAGCGATTTAATCTTGATGTCCCAGACATCAGAAACATCGACGGCGGTGTTGTCCGTCCCCTGATTGCCAATGGTCATATAAAGCGCGTCTACATTGTGCGGTTCCAAGCCTTCGGCAAGCAGTTCGGGGAAAATCGGGCGCGTGCCCGCACTTGGGAACACGGCATACAGCGATGCTTCGCCCACTGCACGATGATCGGGGTGGTTGATGTAATAAAAGCCGCGTTCGTCGTCCTGCACGATGAACGTCGTTGGATCCATGATCACCACGCGCTGCGGCTTGGTCTCGCGGATCAAACGGGTCAGGTCGCGGCGCAGTTCGAGCGTCGGCTGCAAAATCCCATCCTGATACCCCAAAAAGCGCACATCATATACACCGACAATGTCGGCGGCGCGCATTTGTTCGTCACGGCGCGTTTTGATGAGCTGTTCCAGGTCTTCGTCCGGTTTGTTGCTGCCCGCCGCGCCATCGGTGACGATGCAGTAGACGACGTTTGCGCCCGCGCGCGTCCAGGTGGCGACGCTGCCCGCCGCGCCGAACTCGATGTCATCGGGGTGGGCGGCGATAATTAGGATTGTGAATGGGGTTGTGAATGGCGCTTCCAATTTCAACGGCATCGTTAAAAAATCCTTTTGTGAAGTTCGAATATAGACGCCCTATACGCGCGTAAGATTACGCATCACATCAGCGATCTTTCTCGACCACGATGATTTCTTGTTTGACATACGCGCGCATATTGTCGCCTATATCTTTATGTACATGTGTGCCCGGTCCGATCTCGGCAAATTCACCGATCTTGACGCCGGGCATCGTCATCACATCGACGCCCAGAAACGCGCCCTGACCGATGACCGCGCCAAACTTGTCGCGTCCACTGTTGATACGCTGTCCTTTGATCATCGTCGGCACATATCCGCGATCAATGCGTAAATTTGCGGTCGTACAGCCCGCCGAAAAATTGACGCGCGACCCGAACACCGAATCCAGGACGCGGCAGGCGTGCATCGAGACATGATCCGCGACATAACTGCGCGCGATCTCGGTCGTAAAGCCGACTTCGCAGTTGTTTAACACCATCGAGGCGCGCACCAGTGCGTTGTTGCCGATGATTGTCCCCGCGCCAATGAACGCCGGACCCACGACTGCCGCACCCGGAAACACTTTGACATTTTCTGCGATATACACATCCCCGATAATCGCGGCGGTTTTGGCGATATACGCGCTTTCTGCGATGTGCTGCCCCTGAATTTTCGAGAGAAACGCATTCATCACGTCGAGCACATGCCACGGATATTTGAGCGCGACCCACGACCCCCGATAGCGCACGACATGATACTCATGCGCCGTCATCAACCCAGACATCGCGCGTTCGTAATGGTCGTCGGTCGAAATCGTTCTGGCGTACTCCGCGCGGATGGCGGCGAATAATGCCGCCGCGTTAGCGTGAATATGCGCGACAATCGTCACCAAATCGCTGGGGCGGTTATCCGCGCCCGGTTTTTCGATGATGCCTGTGATGCGGTCATCGGGCGTCACCATCAGGTAGCCGCCAGGAAAATAGTTTTCATGTTGGTAGCCAGCCAGATACGTGTGGTGTGGTTGTGCGCGATGCGCCGCCAGCATATCGAGATGCAGTTGATCGTCGGTGACATCGTGGACTTGCGTGACATATACCGCTGTATTCGCCGGGTCGGGGATCGCCGTGATCGCCGCCAAAATCGCGTCGCCCATGCCGCGCGGTTCGTGCTGGACAACCATGCGCGCGTTGACGCCGCTTATGCCGCTGATCAGCGTGGTCAGTTCGGTTTCGTTCGACGGGCTGCCGACGATGATCACATCCGTCAAGCCGAGCGCTTGATACCGCCGTAATTGGTTGAGCAACAGGGGCTCCGTGCCAAAACGGAGCAGCGATTTTTCGCGCAAGGGCCACATACGCGACGACGCGCCCCCCGCGAGGATGATCAAGGTTGGGGTCATAGGATTGCCTTTCGGTGTCTGAACGCTAAAAACATAACGCAAAGACGCGAAGGCGCAAAGTCGCAAAGTCGCAAAGCGGGTTAGGGGCGGAATTTATGGCGCTTCCGCCGAACCCGCCAACTTCACCCCTGTACCGCCGCTTCTTGTTCCACTTCGCGCGCACGCGCCAACGCGCCGCCGAACCCGCCAATCCCTTGACGGATCAAAAACACGAAGCCGAGCAAGGTCACTGGCAGCCAGATCACCAAATGGATCGTCAATGCATAAGCGGTCGCAATCGTTTCGGGGATCAACGCCGCGACTAAAACCACGCGCACAAAAAATTCGTACACGCCAAATTGACCCGGCGACGCGGGAATCAAGCCTGCCAGGTTGACGACGCCGACGACCAGCAGTGCTGTGCCGTAATCGATATTCAGAGTGAACGCGGTGGCTACGATCCAATACACGCTTGCTTCGAGCATCCAACTGGCATACGACGACAAAATTGCGCCGCACAAATCGATGGGCGACCGAAACGCTTTCAAGCCGTCGATAACATCACCGCCGAGCGCCAGCACTTTATCGCGCACTGCGCCGGGCAGCACGCGCGCGACGAGTTGTAACAGCCGCAGCATCCAAGTCGGTTTCGCCGCCAGCAAGAAAAAGACTGCCAGCGCCGCGATGAAGATCGGTGCGGCAAAATTGATCACGGTTTCGATTTGCGGCGACGCAATGTTGGTGAATGCCAGCGCCACCACGATAAATGTGAGCATGACTAGCCCATCGAAGATGCGTTCGATGATGACGACCGTCGTCGCGCGCGCCATCGGCACGGCGTTATTGCGTTGCAGCAAGAAAATGCGCAGCAGTTCGCCTGTGCGGAACGGATACACGTTGTTGCCCATGTAGCCGATACACACCAATCGGAACAAATCGCGGTAGGGGACGGCTTTGGTCGAACGCAGCAAAAACCCCCACCGTAAACTAATCACGGCGACGGCGGTGAAATACCATACCGCACCGAATGCGAGCAGCGCCCCATCAGCCGCGCGGATCGAGTCCAGCACCAGTGCGGGATTAAGTCCGTTGAAGGCGATGAACAGAAAAATCGCGCTGATCAACAGCCCGACGCCAATTGCGATCTTTTGATTTCGTGTCATGCGTGTAAATCCATTGTTGGTTTAATGAGAATCAGGCGGCAATTTATCCACCTTGATGCGTTGATTATAGACTGCACTCTATCAGCGCCACAGACTGAAGCCATGTGGTTATAGGGCAAACATATCAAAATCAGCGGATATTTGTATCGAGATCAGAGCGAGCGTGTAGGGGCGATCCCGTTTGGTCGCCCGTGCTTTTTATGGCGGGCGGGGACATTGCCCCTCCCCTACGAGCATTCTTGACGCTTGATGAACGCGCAGAAATTTTGATGCGTTTGCCCTATATTTGTACACACTTGAGGTTTTTTTTGCTTGCAATTCGGTGTATTGTTAAACTGATGGTGGACATGTGTTAATTTTTTGGAGTACGCACGCTCATGAGACCCGAAACGCCAGAAACCCCAGCGGGCGGTGACTCGCCCCGCCGTGAGCCGGATTGGCTGCACGAATTTGAAGAACTGGCTGACCGAGAACTTGAAGATGGGTCATCATGCGAACAAGTGCACCCGATTGTGCTGAATTGGTACGAGAATTTGATGGATGGCGAACCTCCGTCTGCTAACGACCGTGATTCGGTGCTGCAAGCAGCCGCATGTTTGACGACCGAAATCATTAACACGATTCCGGATGACATGTTCGATAAGCTGACGGCGGCATTCGATGAAGATGAAGTTGCCGGGTGGATCGAGTATGTGCTGATGATTGGACGCGCGTTCGAGCGCAGCCTTAATAACGGTCAGCTCGACGATCTGTAAAGCGACGGCGCTGCCCATTTTTCATACTTTTTTCGGATAATCTCACGTCATACACCCTGCTTTCCGTCTTACAATGAACGCAGATAATCAACCTGTATCGTCTGTGAGACGTAATGCAAGCGCCCAGCCCGAAAAATCGGATTGATCGACGCCAGATGACCAAATCCGCTCCCAAAAAAAGTTCCGATGCGCCGTCAACAAGCGGGTCGCCTTTGCGTTTGGTCTTGCAGGTCGCATCCACCGACGGCAAAGCGCCGAAAATTTTGGCGACCCCGCTTAAAGGACGCTTGATTATCGGGCGTTCGAGTCTTGATACGCCTGTGCCTTTGGATATCGATCTGCTCCCGTTCGATGCCGCCAACTGCGGCGTCTCGCGTCAGCACGCGGTCTTTCATTTTGAAAATGGCAGTTTAAGCATCGAAGATTTGAGCAGTACCAATGGTACGCGCATCAATGGGTTTCAAATTCAGAGCGGACGCCAGTATAAACTGCGTAACGGCGATGAACTCGAAATCGGTCGGATGCGTATACTGATTCAGGTCGTGCGCGCCCCGCATTGAGTTTTCATTTCCCCGATTTCTACACGACTGCACACATTCAACAAACCTCACCCCGCACACTGGCGTGTGCCGCAAACAGGCGTCATCTTGCCGAACCAACCCGTTCGCGTGTATAGTGAACACTGATTTTCTCATCGGTGTGGGTGTTTTTATGCTGCGAAGTTTTACCGACCGCGTATTCGCCGGCGTGTGTGGTGGCTTGGGCGCTGCGCTGCGCGTCAACCCCTGGGTGATCCGCGTGCTGTTCGCGCTGCTGACCTTGCTATCGCTCGGCGCGTTCGCTGTCGTCTACCTGCTGCTGTGGTGGATCGTCCCGGCGCAGTCATTCGTCGAACGCAAACGGGGTTTCCCGACAATTTTTGCGCTGCTGCTGATCATAATGGTCAGCGCGGGGTATGTCGTCGTCACGTATAATCTTGCGTCGCTCCCGGTCACGTTTCCGGCGGGCGTCAGTCCGTTCTGGGTACTGGCGGCGGTCGTGTTAAGCGGCGTCTTTTTCTTGCGTCAATTCAGAGGATAGGCGGACGATGCGCGTACAGCGTCGGACAAATTTTGTATTCGGGGCGGTGATCTTCGCGGCGGTGCTGGTGGTCGCGGCGAATCTGCTCAATGTGCTGCCGCCGGGCTTGTTCGACCTGGTCGTGCGCGCTGCGCCGGCGCTGTTGATTCTGGCGGGCATCTCGTTCGTGCTGCGTGATCGTGTGCCGCTAAGTGGGGTGATCGCGCTGGTGATCGCGCTCGCGGCGGTCGGGGTGATCGCGTTCACATCGTACAGCGACCGCGCCGGACGTTTGAGCAACGCCACCCAGCAAACAGTCAGCGAAAGCGTCAGCGACAGCATTACGCTGCTGCGTGTCAACGTCGAAACGCTGATGACCGAAGTCGAATTGATCACAGGCGTCAACGCTGACCGCACTATCAACGGCGTCTTTGCAGGCGCAGCGGCGAACACTATCGATGTGCAGTATGCCGAAAACAACGATAATACCGCCAACCTGACCGTGCTTGAAATGCAGGCGACAGGTTTCCCTGATTTGACCGATGTCGGGCGCGGTACGTTTCGGCTCGAACTGCCGCCCGAAATTCCGCTGGATATTCAGTTCATCGGCGCGGACGGGGCGGTTACGCTCAACATGAGCGGGCTGGCGCTCGAACGTCTCAATCTGGAAGCTGGAAACGGCAGCGTCGTCATCACGCTGCCCGATTACAATCCATTGTTCAGCCAACCAGAAGATACGCTCGGAGAAATCGCGGTGCGCGGCGGTGATTTGACGTTGTTCATCCCGCGTGCGGTCAGTGGTCAGTTCGATTTGAATACCGCCAGCGACCCCGACTATGACCCGTCGATTTACAACTTACTGGCGAACGGCGTGCTTGAAGCGCGCGATCTCGTCGTCGCGGATAAAGTCGTGCGTTACACGCTTACTGTTCCGCGCGGCAGTACCCGCATCGAAGCACCGAGTTAATCTGACTTTTGTAGGGGCGCAGCGCGCTGCGATGCCCATCAAGGGACGATCCATTCGGTCGTCCCTGTAATAACCGTCCGCTAAATTTCGCCACCCATCCGTTAAGATTGAACGGCAGTTGCATTAAATCGTTGTACCTTGTGCAAAATGCCGTTATGCTTTCCACAAGGGATCGAACGATATCCCACTGTATCCCACCTGCCCATTCATGTGGATCAACGGCTATGGCGTGGCGAATACATCTGAGCGAAAGACCGATCCGACGCATCGACATGCTTCCGGGCAAACCGTCGATCCTCTCTGCATGGACAGGCGCAGATCAGGTGACGTTTCTCGATTTGCAGACGGGCGCGAAACGTGGCGAAAAATCCCTCGACAAAATTGACCCGACTGAACGCACTACCGAAACATGGAGCGCATTCATGGATGGCTTGACCGCCAGCAACGGCGTGTATTTGCCGTCGGTGCGTGCAGGCAGCGCGACTATTTTGACGACCCCCGATGGCACAATTCGATTGATTCGCGTCGGCACACGCGCGCTCTTCTATGCCAACAAAGGCATCGAAACCGTGCTGCCCATCGATGAAAATGTACAAACATTCGCCGCTGTCGATATGGATCGCACATTGGGGTTGGTGGCGGCGCTCGATGATGCGGGCAAACTCCACTTGTACCAGCAAAATGTGAAAATTATGACGATTGATACCGGGTTGGTGATTGAACCCGAACAGCGTCCGGATGTCGCGGTCGTCAACAACGGCGCGTCGATTTTTGTCACCGATGGCAAACAGATTATCGCGTATGGTGCGAACGGCACGTTACGACGGCGCATCGAGTTGTACTATTCGTTCGGGGCAATACGGGCGTCGGCGGATGGCAAGCTGCTGGTCATCACCGACCTGGACGCCAACGTCATCCGCATCTATAACGGCGATACGCTGACTCCGACGCATCAACGGTTTGGTGTCGATCTGCTCGCGGATGCCAAGCGCGTACAAGTCACGCCGGGACCAACCACACCGAGCGGCGCATTGGGTGCACTCGCGGTCAATACACGCGGCGTGGTCGCTTTTTCGGTGGGTGGTTCGCTGTGTGTGACCAATCTGGCGCGCTTCAAGCCGCTGCCGGGCATCGCGCCTGTCGAAGAAGACGAAGAAGACTTGAAAGCGCTCGACAACGCTGCCAGTTTTTTCCCCGAAAAACCATCAGACGCACAAACCACCGTAAATTCTTAATCGTCAAATTGATGTTGTGCCCATTAAGCGACGTTGTAGCGGCTTGGCGTGGCGAGCGTCACAGGCTGCCTTCTGCCAGTGCGCGCTGCGGGAACACCATCCGTTCCAACACGACTTGACCGCGATCGAGTGCGAACGCATTGGCGCGTTCAAAGTCCGCGTGCAGGTCGCGCACGAGCCGCGCTTGCGCGTTCGCCGGTTCTAGCGAGAACACAACGATAGTCGCGGCGTGCGTGCCCGTCGCCACGATCACCCACTGCCCACCAGGCATCGATTTACGTGCCAAGCCGGGGTTCGGGCGGTTGGGCAGCGTCCATAATTTGCCCGCCATTGCCGCCAAAAGCGCATCATCCGGCGCGATTTTACCGCCGCTTATCATTGACCGTGTCGAGCCGACGCGCATCACAGCGTAATACTGCGCTTGTGCCGCGAATTGACTGCGTAAAAAGCCTGTTTGACCTTTCACACTCATCACGCGCTGCCATGCGTCGCTATCGGGGTCGCGTTCGATTAGTTTTTCGATGATCGTGCGCTGCTCACTATAGCGTTTATACATGGCATGAAACTGGACGCTGTTGATCTTACCCTGCGCGAATTCGTCGGAGATCAACTCCATTTTGACGCGAATCGCGTTCAGCGCGCCGTTTGGATCGTGTGCGGATGGATCAGGCTTGGGCGGCACGATCGGTTTTGGCGCGGGCGCAGGCGGCTGCCCAGACGGTGGAGTCGGGCGCACCGGAGAGCGGAACGGGTCATTCGTGCGGTCAGCGCTATCGTCGCGGGGCGGTTGGTCACTCAAAGCGCAGCGTCCTTTAAGACATCAAGGTCAAAGTCACATAACTGTAACACGAAACGCCGCGCCGCGAAAACACACGGGATGGTTGTTTGGCGCGTGCAGAGGCGTATGGTAGGATCATCGCCTGTAGACAAGTGTTTTTGGGACGTATTGGATGCAACACTGCGGCTTATATTTTACACAACGGCACATCGATGATGCGCTCAAACAGCGTGACCATGAACCTTTTAAGACCGCGTGGTCATCGCTGGATGCGCTGACGCTGCATGACAGCGCCAACGTACTGCGATCTGGCTTCTGGTGGAAGTTCACTCAAAATCACGCCGCCGCCGCTCATGCGCTGCCAATCCTCGAAGCATTGACCGTGACACCGCTGTCGGACGATCTGCCGCTGCTCAACGAAATTAGCGAGGTGCTGGCGCTGGCACAAGCCTATGAACTGCTGCGCGATTACGATGCTTTCGAAATGGGCGCTCAGGCGCGCTGGATCGATGCGTTTCATGAGCGCGTGAGCGCGTTGAATACCCGCCGTGATCTTAAACTGACATTTGTCGAACAGCTCTGGCTGAATACGCTCAATATCGCCGCCGGAATTGTGCTGGATCGCCCGAAAATCATGCAGGTCGGCATTGACGCCTTCGAAGCGGTGATCCGCGATGAAGTGCGCCCGCAAGGATTTCTCTTGCAAGCGGTCGATGGCAAGGATGGCGGCGGTATGGAGCGGCAAATTCTCGCGGCGGCGGCGTTGACGTTGGCGGCGGAAGCTGCGAGTCATGTCGGCGTCGATTTATGGGCGTATCACGTGCGCGGGGTGAGCGCGCTGACGGCGGCGATCTACCCGATCTATTACTTTTACACGACTGATAAATGGAAATGGGATCCAAAATTGCCTGCCGAAACCGTACAGGCGGCGTTTCGTCAGCACGGCAGTTATCTGGAGATCGTGCATCGCCGCACCGAGTCGAAAGATGTTCGCACGGTCTTGAGCGAACTGCGTCCGATATGGAGCGCGCATGGCGGCGGCATGACGACGCTCACACACGGTATCGTCACACGTAAGGGCTTGTTCGGTTAAGTAAAACAGGGACTATTATGAACATAGAAAAATTTCAACCCGTCACGCCGGATATTATCCGCGAACTAATCGCTATTTTGGGTTCTGATGCGGTGAGTACGGCGCGCGCCGATATTGATTTACACGCGAAGGATCAGTCACATCACGCGGCACACGCGGCGGAAGTCGTGCTGTTTCCGACGACTGCCGATGGCGCAGCGGCGGTGCTATCGTTGGCGAACCGCGCGTGCATCCCGGTCACGCCGTGGGGCGTTGGCACAGGGCTGGAAGGCAATTCGATTCCGGTACGCGGCGGTATTTTGATGTCGTTCGAACGCATGAACAAGATCGTTGAAATTCATGCCGACGATTTTCAGGTGACAGTGCAGCCGGGTATTGGTCACAAAGATTTGAACGCCGAACTCGCACGTTACGGCTTGTTTTTCGCGCCTGATCCAGGTGCAAATGCGACGGTCGGTGGCATGTTGGCGAACAATGCCGCTGGCATCAGAACGGTCAAGTATGGCGCGAGCAAAGACAATGTATTGAAGATGCAGGTCGCGCTGGCGGATGGGCGTTTAATTCATGTCGGCTCGCGCTCGGTCAAGCAGTCGAGCGGCTATGATCTGCTGCATTTGTTCGTGGGCAGCGAAGGCACGCTCGGCGTGATCACCGAAGCGACCTTAAAGCTCGTGCCCGTGCCAGCCTTTATGAGTGCGGTTGTCGCGTCGTTTCCGACGATTGCGGCGGCAGTCGAAGCCGTCGTCGCGGTGCGCGGCAGTGGGCTAGACCCGGCGGCGCTCGAACTAATCGACGCGGCGCACTGCCGGATGCTGCGCGAAACTGAAGGCGTCGATCTGCCGGACTACCCGACGGTCTTCATGGAGTTTCATGCGGCGTTGGCGGCATCGCTCGATGCTGGTTTGACGACTGTCCGCGAGATATGCGACGAGATGGGCGCGGTGCGCATCCACGCCACGACCGACCCGACCGAGCGTAAGCGTTTATGGCACGCACGCCACCACAGCTATGAAATTATGGTACGCAGCGAGCCGAACAAGCAGTTTTTCATCAACGATGTCGCGGTGCCGATCAGCGCATATCCCGCGTTGATTGCCACCGTCGAGCAGATCAAGCGCGACATGAACATCACTGCATATATGATTGGTCATGCGGGAGATGGCAATATCCACGTGGAGTTTCCGTTCGATACCCCAGACTCCTATCAGCAAGCGATGATCGCCAATAAGCAGATCGTGCAGCGCGCGATTGCACTGGGCGGCACGGCGACAGGCGAACATGGCGTTGGCATCGGCAAAGCGCCGTATCTACCGCTTGAACATGGCGAAGGTTTGAACGTGATGCGGACGATCAAACACGCGCTCGACCCGAACGGCATTTTGAATCCCGGCAAGATATTTGTGGATGTGCAAGATTGATGGCGTCCTGACGGGCATAGGCTTGCGATTTGTGAAACAGATGCACTTCGCGCTGTGTATTGAGAAGACGATGGGCAAGTCATCGTCATGTAGGCTATCAGGCTGACCGATACGCTTCAGTTTGTCAGGGCGACCGAGCAGGTCGCCCGCTCGTCATGCCCGTTATGAAACACTTCCATTTTGCGCCAGCGATTCCATGTATGCCAGCGCCGCCCGCTTAAATTCACCGATCACTCGCGCGCGATACTCATCGTCTTTTGTTTGGGTCAGTGGTAGTACACCGCGAATCATGCTCATCAATATATCGGCGGAAATCGCGCGCTGTGCGGCTGGAAGGTGCGCTGCTTTGAGCGCGATGATCCGTTCAAGATCGCCCACCATTTGATGACGGATGCCATCTGCCGCCGCTTTAAGTTCTGCCGAAATCCATTCACTGTTGAAGATGACATTGAAACCCGCGTGTGTCGTGTCGAACTCCAGCATGGCATTGATCGTGCGTTCAACCAGCACGCTGATCGGCACATATTCCATATCGGGCGTGAACAAACGCGCCGACAAGGTTCGCATTTCATTCATGTAACGCAGCGCAAGCGCGTACAGTACCGCGTCTTTGTTGGGGAAAAATTGATATAACGACCCGATTGATGTATCTGCTCGAACTGCTATCGCCGAGGTGGTCATGGCTTCGTAGCCAACTTCTGTGACAAGTATTGCGGCAGCATCTAAAATGATGTCAACACGACGCAGACTCCGCTGCTGACGCGGCGTGCGGCGCATCGGTTGTTCACTACTCATTCGTCGCTCCATCCTTTTAAGAATTGCTACAGTCCGTGCGCTGTACGCAGGCGTCGATGGCGTCCTGATGATTTGTGGACTCATCTTATGCAGATTGCGCTCATCCTAAGTCCTTCTCCCTCAGGGAGAAGGACTTCCCCTACCGCGACGGTTTTTCGCCCCTCAGCCCTGAGGGAGAGGGGCAGAGGGAGGGCTGAAAACGAGGGGCTTGCGTAAGGTGAGTTATGGATTAAGAATACACATAACTGTATGCATTTGATAACCATTTTACGTTGAAATGAATCAGCAAGTTCTAAGTATACCAAAGTAGCATGTGGGTGTAAGTCTATTTGTGAAGGTTAATAGACGGTTTGCTTAAAAATAAGATGAGAAAACTGTAATTATGGGTAGTGCCATCGCGTTTTTAGCGCGGGGATAGACGCCGCAGGGCATTGCATCTAAATTCAGTGAATCACGAAACCTTGTTTTTGCCCTCACCCTAAATCCCTACCCTCAGGGCGAGGGACTTCAAAAGCGCGTTTTTCTCCCCTTCTCCCTGAGGGAGAAGGGGTCGGGGGATGAGGGCTGGTGAACATCCGTGATTCACTGAAATTGACAAGACCTTGAGCAGATAGGCTTCACTCCAAGCCGCGCGCAGACGCTTGGCTTTGACACCGACTTTGAGCGAAGATTCGTGTTTGAGTAAATTCAGCGCGATATGGCGCAGAACGGCGAAGTTTTGTGGACTGGTGCCAACGCGGGTTCGCTGGTCATCTTCGCGGAAAGCGACATCCAGCACCCAGTGCAAGCCATTTTCAATGCCCCAATGCGCCCAGATCGCTTTCAATAAAACGGAGGCTGACCCAGGCAAGCTGGAGATGTAATAGTGGGTTTCAAGCGTGGTTCGGTCAGCCAAACGACGCTCACGGCGGACTTTTACCAGCGTTTGCAGTCCCACCCACTGCTGACTGGTGCGAAAGTCAGGACTTTCAAAAGTTCAGGGATGGCGGTGATTTCGTTTGACTTCGCCTCCACTTGGCGTTGTCCCAGCGTCAGCTGGTTGGTACTTGCCCACGCACTGACCATGTAAATGGCTGCTTTGCCCAAGCGCTGGTCATGGGAACGTCGCCTCTGCTTGCCGTCGATGGCGACCACTTGCCCCTCACTCACGCTAAACGCCGCCTGCACCCAACTCAAAAACGCTGCTTGAAATTGCTCAGCATCCAACCGACTAAACACGCGCCCAAACGTGTCATGCGCTGGGATACCGTTCGCTAACGGCATAAACTGCCGCAAAAATTCGATTTTCTCATTCCCCCACCCGGCTATATCCACCCAATCATCGGCACCGCAGATGACGGCACACATGGCGATGACGATGATGTCGAGCAGGGCGTACTCTTTGGTTCGCTCGACTCGGGGGTCGGTGACGCTCTCGAAGTGTTTACTGAGACTCAACGGGCGGGGCTGGGGCTGGCTCATCGGTTATTCTCCTCATTCCGCTTGAGTTTACCCGATTTCCATCCTTCATTTAGATGCAATTACCCTGGCACACGCCGCGTCTACAATGTTTCTTTGATCAACGCTGCCAGCTTTTGGGTGATACCTGGAACAGCGGTAAGTTCATCAACGCTGGCAGCGCGGATCGCGCTAATCGAATTGCCGAATGCCTTCAAGAGCGCTTTGCGCTTGTTGGGACCCACACCCGGCACTGCTTCGAGCAGGCTCACCATGCCGATTTTCTGGCGGCGTTGGCGGTGACTGGTGATGGCGAATCGGTGTGCTTCATCGCGGATGCGCTGCACCATATATAATGCCTGACTGCGGCGCGGCAGCATAATCGACTCTGGGCGACCAGGCACAAAAATTTCTTCGAACTGTTTCGCCAGCGAAACAACTGGCACGCGATCTAATAAGTCGAACTCGTTCAGCACTTCGACAGCGATATTGAGCTGCCCTTTGCCGCCGTCGATCATGAGCAGATCGGGCAGTAAGCGCCATGTTTCGTCACGGTCTTCTTTGCCCGGTTCGATGATCATCGGTTCTTCCAACGATGTTTTCCAGCGATTAAAGCGCCGCGTTAAGGCTTCGCGCATCGATTGAAAGTCGTCCGATCCTTTATGCGTGACGGTGCGAATATTGAACTTACGGTACTCGCTTTTCTTGGCGACGCCCTGCACAAATACAATGCGACTGGCGACGATTGCTGTGCCTTGTGTCGTCGAAATATCGAAGCATTCGACGCGCACGGGGGGTCTGGGCAAGCCAATCGCCTCCTGAAGTTCCGCCAGCGCGCCTTCTTGCTTGTGGGCGTCGGCTTCCCATTGCGCGCGCAGCATATTGAGCGCTTCTTTGGCGTTTTCTTCCGCCATTTCGATCAGGTGCAGTTTATCGCCGCGCTGCGGCACGGTGATCGTCACGCGTTTGCCGCTTCGACGGTCGCGTAACCAACGTTCGATGATGCGCATTTCTTCAATGTTTTGCTGAATCACGATTTCTTCCGGGACTTCGCTGCCCGTGCCGTAAAATCGTTTGATGAATTCTTCGAGAATTTCGGGGTCGGTTTCGCCTTCTGTACCGTCGAGTGGGCGCGAGTCACTGCCGATTAGTTTTCCGTTGCGGATGAACAAAATCTGTACCAGCGCTTCGCCTTTGTCGCGTGCCAGCGCAATCACATCGCGGTTGGCAAAATCGGCACTGACCGCTTTATGCTGGCGTGTGATGTATTCAATCGCTTTGAGTTGATCGCGAATCGCCGCCGCGCTTTCAAAATTGAGCGCTTCGGCGGCGGTCGCCATTTCGGTCGCCATGCGGTCAACTACGCCTTCGGATTTGCCCGACAGCACATCCATCAATTCCTGAATCATCTGCCGATATTGTTCTTGATTGACCCTGCCGATACACGGTGCGTTACACAGCTTGATATCATAAAACAAGCACGCGCGCGCATCGTTGCCGGTAATATCGCGGTCACAAGTCAAATACGGGAAGGCTTTACGCAGCGTTTGCAGCGTATTTTGTACTGCCCACATTGCTACATAGGGTCCGAAGTAGCGACTGCCATCATTTTCGATACGACGTGTAGTTTCAACTTTTGGAAACGCGGTTTGCCATGTGATTTTGATGTATGGGTAGCGCTTATCGTCTTTCAGGCTGATGTTGTAACGCGGCTTGTGCCGTTTGATCAGCGTTTCTTCAAGGATCAGCGCTTTGATCTCGTTTTCTTCAATGATGAAATCAATATCAACGATGCGCACACGGAGTTGCAGTGTTTTGGGGCTGCTTTCAGCGCTCGAATTGAAATAACTCCGTACGCGATTACGCAGCTTCTTCGCCTTGCCAATGTAAATAATCGTCCCGTTGATGTCTTTCATGATATAGACACCGGGCTTGAGCGGCAGATTGGCGAGAATCGTCTTGATGTGATCGGAGGGTTGGAAGACCATAAGGTTGGGCTGAGAACTGCCTGAATCGAGTTAGGAATAGGCTCTATTTTAGCAGAATCAGAACAAAAATGCGACGACGACCATGCGTATATACTAAGATTATGTTAAATTCTCTTGCGCGCTTAAAATTCGGCGCTACGCTGGATCGGATTCTGACAAGGAGCCAAACATGACCGACAGTAAGATTCATATCTTCGACCGTGCCACTGATTTCGTCGTATACAAAGCTGGCGACGTGATCTTCAATCAAGGCGATGAAGCTCACAGCATGTACGTGATTATTGAAGGCGAAGTTGAAATCGACATTTTGCCTGACCTGCAAGAGACGGTTGATAAAGGCGGCTTCTTCGGGGAAATGGCATTGATCACCGATGACCCGCGCAGTGCCACCGTGCGTGCCAAGACGGATGTGAAACTCGTCGCGGTCGATGAACGCCGTTTCGACTTTATGGTGCAAGAGACGCCCGGCTTTGCCATCACAATCATGCGGATTTTGGTACAGCGCTTGCGCCGTCGCAACCAGCACGTCGCTGATTTGCTCAAGCAGATCAATCATCTACAATGAGTTTGGACAGCCTAACTCACGTGGTTTCGCTTGTGCTACAATCGACTGTACAGATTAACGCAGGTTGATTGATGCACGTACCCGTTTTATTAAATGACGTATTGCAGTATTTGATGCCCGAAGATACACCACCGACGCGTGTCATCGATGGCACAGTTGGGGCAGGCGGACACGCCGCTGCATTGCTCGATCGTGGCGCGGGCGCGTTGTTGGGCTTGGATGCTGATCCGACCGCTGTCGGTTTGGCATCCGCCGCGCTCGCCCGTTTTGGTGAACGCGCGCATGTTGTCCATGCCAGTTATGTCACCATGCATGAACAGGCAGCGGCATTGGGCTGGGCGCATGTCGATGCGATTCTGCTCGATCTCGGTGTGTCATCGATGCAAGTCGATACCCCCGAACGTGGATTTTCGTTTCGGTATGATGCGCCGCTTGATATGCGCTTTAATACCGATACCCACGACTCAACCGCCGCTGATCTCGTCAACCACATGGATGAGGATGAGCTCGCCACCATTTTTTACAAATATGGCGAAGAACCACACGGACGCAAGCTCGCGCGCGCCATTCTGCAAGCACGCCCTCTTTATACCACGCGCGATTTGACCGGTGTAATCGAGCGTGCGACTCCCCGCCGACATGATGACAAAATCCACCCGGCGACACGTGTTTTTCAAGCACTGCGGATTGCCGTCAACGATGAGTTGGGCGTAGTCGAGCGGATTTTGCCGCGCGCCATTGATTTACTGGAGCGTGGCGGTCGTTTCGCGGTGATCAGTTTTCACAGTCTTGAAGATCGACTGGTCAAAGAAGCGTTCAAACGGGCAGCGACCGAATGCATCTGTCCGCCAGAATTTCCGATTTGTATATGCGATCATCACGCGTCGGTCAGATTGATGACCAAAAAACCGATTATTGCCGCCGATGCCGAGATCGCTGTGAATGCACGCAGTCGCAGCGCTAAACTGCGCGTGATCGAAAAGTTGTAGGGCGACTCGATCGGTCGTGCCCGTTTTGGAGATGTTTATGCAGACGGTTCCACATGCCCAAAAGCAAGCGCGCTGGCGTCCACAACGGCAGGTGATAGCGTTGGCAACGCTTGGTGTTTTCGTGGCGATTATCGTTGGTACGCTGTATTTGTCGCAGTCATCGCAGATGGCTACGTTGGGACGCGAACTGGAGGACTTGATTCAGACGCGCGACCGATTAGAACAAACTAATGAACAACTGCGCGCCGAAATCGCTGGTCTGCAAGGTATGGCGAATTTGCAGACGCGCGCGCAGGAAATGGGCTTTCGATTTGCTGACCGCAGCGATATTGAGTATCTTGTCGTGCAGGGGTATAACCCCAATCGTGAAGCGGAGATTGCGCCGCGCGAAGTCATCGTTGAAGATATCCCCGTGTATGATGAGTCGTTGATCGGCTGGTTACAGCAGCAGATCGACTCGTTTCAGCGCGATGCAGATTCATGAGTAAGTTGCAGGAGTCACGCTAATGGCTGTAAGTGCGGTGCTGCCACAACAGGATATTTTTCGCCGCCGTTTGCCCTTCGTCGTGGTCGGCTTGGTGGTCGTCACGCTGATTTTGATAGGGCGTTTGGCGTCGTTTCAGTTTCAACTGCTCACCCCCGAAGTGTTGAGCTATCTGCAACGCCAGCGCGATGCGAACTATCAACAAACGCTGGAAATCGGCGCGGCGCGCGGCTTTATCTATGATCGCAACGGTGAACCGCTGGCAGTCAATACGCTTGAATACCGTATTGGTGCAAGCCCTAACCTGATTAGCGACCCGCGTACCGCTGCTCAGGAACTTGCTGCCGCGATAGGCTTATCTGAACTGGAAGTCTATGAACAATTGACGAGCGACGCGGTATGGGTCAATCTGGCGCCGCGCGTCAACGCTGAAATCGGTCAACGCGTCAACGCGCTCGATATTTACGGCGTGCGCACCGAAACGATCCCGCGCCGCAGTTATCCGCAGGGCACGCTGGCAGCACAAGTGGTCGGGTTCGTGGCAGGCGATTTACAAGGCTATTACGGCATAGAAGGCTATTATCAAGGGGTGCTGGCGGGTGCGAGTCGTGAACGAGAGATCAGCAATATTCCTTTCGCCGTATCACAGCTCGACCTGCGGGAAGATCGTGGTCAGGACATCGTACTGACGATTGACCGTGATGTGCAGTTCGTGGTCGAACAGGAACTCCAGCGCGCAATCACCGAAACGGCGTCGATTCGCGGCACGATTCTGGTGATGAATCCGCGCAATGGCGATATTTTGGCGATGGCGTCGTATCCGTCTTATGACCCGAACGCATTTTATGATGTTGCGGATGCCGAGCAGTTGGTCAATCCGGCGATCAGCAATGAATGGGAGCCAGGATCAATCTTCAAAGTGCTCACGGTCGCATCCGCGATCGAACGTGGCACGATTAGCCCACAGTGGAGCTACAACGATCAGGGCGTATATACCTTCGGCGGCGTCGATGTTTATAACTGGGATGGCGCAGCGCATGGCGTTGTCGATGTCACGCAAATTCTGGTTCAGTCGCTCGATGTTGGTGCGGCGCAGATCGCCGTCGGTATGGGGTCGAACGATTTTTACAGCATGATGAACAGCTTCGGTATCGGGCGTCTGACAGGCGTCGATATGCAGGGAGAAGCTTTTGGAACGCTCGCGGTTCCTGGCGACCCAAACTGGAGCGAATCGGAATTGGCGATCAATTCGTTCGGTCAGAGTATCGCGGTCACGCCGATTCAGATGCTCAGCGCGATAGGCGCCATCGCCAATGATGGGTTGATGATGCAGCCGCATGTCGTGGATCGTATCATCGACGGCGAGAATGTCATCCCATCGCAGCCGTCGGCACTCGGTCGCCCGATCAGTGCTGAAACCGCGCAAACGGTATCGGATATGATGGTCGCGGTCGTACGTGACGGCTTGGATGGTGCGGCGTCGGTCGATGGCTACACTGTCGCGGGTAAAACCGGCACTGCACAAATTCCTACGCCCATCGGCTATAAATCGGGCGTCTCGATTGTCTCGTTCGTCGGCTTTCTGCCAGCAGATGACCCGCAATTGATTATTCTGGTCAAGTTGGATGAACCTGCCGAGTATTGGGGCAGCCGCGTAGCCGCACCAGTATTTCAGCGTGTCGCGGAACGTCTTGTGATCCTGCTGGAAATTCCCACCGACGATATTCGGCGTGCGCTGGCGGAACAAGGCGGCGCGGTCGGGTCGATTCAGCGGTAACCTGATAGGGCAAATTTGGATCGTTATCAAAGAACCTATGACATTGATTTTTCCAGATCGACATGTAGCAGCCATGATGCGCGAAGGAGTACACCACGAGCATATTATCCTTGCGCATGAAGGCGATACCGTCATTAAACCAGCGATAGGATAAACATTTAATGCTATCACCTTTACCTTTTGCGCTCAGTGTGGGCGTACTCGCATTTTTACTCGGCGTCATCTGGGGCGGACCCTTTGTCGAAATTCTACGCCGTTTAGGGGTCGGTAAACGGATTCGTGTCGAACTGGCGGAAGAACATCAGAAGAAAGCCGGTACGCCAACGATGGGCGGCATCATGATTTTACTGCCGACGATCCTGATGACCTTGGCGCTCAATTTAGTCGCTATTTTGCGCCCAAATGCTGCCGTTACGGGGTCGAGCATTTTACTACCCTTATTTGTTTTGTTCGGTTTTGCCGTACTGGGTGCTTACGACGATTATGAGGGCATTCGCCGTTCTCATGGACGACCGCTTGGCGAAGGTATTACGCCGCGCGCTAAATTCGCCGCGCAGGTGATTTTGGCGCTGATCGCTGCGTCCATCATGTCGCTTTATGATGGCGGCTTTCAGTTCGCGAATGAACTGCCGATTCCGCTGCTCAATATCCGCATTCCATTGCCGCCGATTCTGTTCATCCCCATCGCGGCGTTTTTGATCGTCGGCTTTTCAAACGCGCTCAATTTGACGGACGGACTGGACGGGTTGGCGGGCATTATCACCGCCAGCGCCTTCGCCGCTTATGGGATCATCGCGTTCTTGCAGGGACAAATCTTTCTCGTGCAGTTATGCTTTATCCTGGTTGGCGCCTGTTTCGGGTTTTTGTGGTACAACGCACATCCGGCGCAGTTGTTCATGGGTGACACGGGCGCGTTAGCGCTCGGTGCAACATTGGCAACCGTCGCGATCATGACCGGACAATGGCTGCTGCTGCCGATCATTGCGATTGTTCCCGTCGCGGAGGCGGTCAGTGTTATCTTGCAAGTCACCTATTTCAAAATGACCAAAGGACAGCGATTGTTTCGCATGTCGCCGCTTCATCACCATTTTGAATTGAGCGGGTGGAGCGAAACACAGGTCGTACAGCGCTTCTGGCTTGTCGGGTTGTTGAGCGCGATGGCGGGGGTGGCGCTGGCGCTGTTATGACCGATCCTCTATCGGAAAAAAAGGTCGCTGTACTCGGCTTTGCACGACAGGGACGCGCGCTGGCGCGCTGGTTGCCCACGATTGGCGCGCGCGTACTGGTCAGCGATGATAAAACAGCACAACAACTCGGTGTGAACCCATCGGACTACCCCGGCGTCGATTTCGTATTAGGCGGGCATGTGCCGGATATGCTCGACGGCGTCGATGCGCTGTGTGTTTCAGGCGGTGTACCGCTCGATCTGCCGATTGTCGTAGAAGCTATTCAGCGCGGTATTCCGTTGACGAATGACGCACAGTTATTCATGGAGCGCTGCCCCGCAAAAGTAATCGGAATTACGGGTAGCGCAGGCAAGACGACCACCACCACACTGACAGGCTTGATCCTGCAAGAAGCGCGGTTTAAGACATGGGTCGGCGGCAACATCGGGGATGTCCTGCTCGATGTGCTGCCACAAATCGAGCGTGATGATCGCGTGGTCATGGAATTATCCAGTTTTCAACTTGAATTGATGACGCACAGCCCGCATATCGGTGCGGTGCTGAATATTACGCCCAATCACCTCGATCGACACGGCACAATGGAGTCGTACTTAAATGCAAAGGCGCATATCGTCGATCATCAGGTGTACACCGATGGTCAGGTCGATACCGCCGTGTTGGGGTGGGATGACGGCGGCAGTCACAGCCTCGAAGAACGCATCGTCGGCAGATTATGTTGGTTTAGCGCGCTCAGTATGGTTGGAGACGGCGCTTTTCTCGCTGGACGCCGTTTGATCGTCGTCGGCGACAGCAGCATCGAGGATGGCGACCCGCGCGTGGTCCTGGAACGCGACGAGATTCCATTACGCGGCGATCACAATGTGTTGAATGTGTTGGCAGCGTGCGCTATTACGGGTGTGGCGGGCGCGCCAGTACAAGCGATGACAAGTGTGATTCGTGGTTTCAAAGGGGTGCCGCATCGCCTGGAAGTCGTGCGCACGCACGAAGGCGTAACCTATATCAATGACAGTATCGCAACGGCGCCAGAGCGGGTACTCGCAGCGTTGAAAAGTTTTGACGAGCCACTGGTGTTGTTATTGGGCGGGCGCGACAAAAAGCTGATGTGGGATGAGATGATCACGCTGGCGGTTCAAAAATCGCGGCATATTTTGTTGTTTGGTGATGCCGCTGCCATGATCGCGGACGTTATTCAGCGTATTGTGCCCAGCTTCGATAATTATTCGCGTGCCGACTCGCTTGATCAGGCAGTCGAGCGGGCGCGCGAACTCGCGCTGAGCGGCGATGTCGTGCTGCTCTCTCCCGGCGGCACAAGTTACGATGCTTATGTCGATTTTGCCGAGCGTGGTGAACATTTTCGGCAGTTGGTCAATAGTCTGTAAAGCGAGTGTCACAGGTTGTTTGCTTGCAGACGCACATACCTGCCGCTAATGCATCGGCAAGGGTCTGCTAAAGACTGACGTGCATCATCAACACGGTAAGCAAACGAAAGGACAAGTGTAATGTCTCGTTTTATCGTGTTCGCGCTGATGATTTTGTTGGTGCTCCCTGCTGCTGCACAAAATAACACGCCAGAAGTGACCCCCGAAATGATGCAACCACTCCCCGCCGAAATCGTGATCGATGTCGCCAGCATTCTTCCTGAAGGCGTCGAATATCACCCGACGCTCTCAGGTTTTCTGTTCGGGTCGCTTAGCGAAGGCACAATTCACCGCGTCGATGTCGATGGCACTATCAGCGTGTTCGCTGAGGATGAAGGCTTGGTTTCAAGCGTAGGTATTCATGTCGATGCCGCGAACAGCCGCCTGCTGGTTGCGAATTCAAACGGCAGCACTCGTGATCTTGCATCACTGTTCGCCTTCGATCTGGAAACGGGCGAGCTATTGTACTCGGCGGACATGTCCGACCTTTACACCGATACCGAAACTGCACATTTTACGAATGACGTGACCGCCGACGCCGACGGCAACGCCTATATTACTGATTCCTTTGCGCCTGTGATCTACCGCGTCACGCCGGAAGGCGAAGCATCGATTTTTGCGCAAGATAACGCTTTCGCCGTCGAAGGCTTCGGTTTGAATGGCATCGATTATCATCCCGATGGTTATCTGTTAGCGGCGGTTGGTGCGAGCGGTGCGATTTATAAAGTGCCGGTAGATGACCCGACGAGCATCACCCAGGTGACATTGCCGTATCCGATTGGGATTGACGGTATGGCGATTGATGCCGACAACAACCTGATCGCGGTGGGTCGCCCGCAAGATGGTGAAGGCGAACGCCAGGTTATCGCTGTCCTTGCGAGTACCGATGATTGGGAATCGGCAGCTATCACCATTGCTGCCGAGACCACTGGCGCGGCGACCACACTGGCACTTGCCGATGGCGCCGCGTACTACATCAACGCCTATCTGGGCAATCCAGAGCAGGAACAGTATCAGATTGTGCGCGTCGATTACGCTGACATGATGATGGAGTGACATACTCCCCCCGCCTTTAGGCGGGGGCTTCTACCCTCAGGGAGAAGGATTTCCCCTACCGCAATGGTTTTTCACCCCTCGCCCTGTCAAAGAGGGGCAGGGGGTGAGGGCTGAAAACGAGGGGCTTGCGTAAGGTGAGCTTTTAGGTGCCGTCTAGAAATTGATCATATGCCCTTCAAGCCCGTGCGCCGCCTCTTTAATGGCTTCACTGAGCGTCGGATGCGCATGGACATTGCGCGCGATCTCGTTCGGCGTCAGTTCCGCCATACGCGCCAATGTCAGTTCGGGCAGCAGTTCGGTCACATCGGGACCAATCAGATGTGCGCCGAGCAGTTCGCCGTATTTCTTGTCGCTGATCAATTTGACGAATCCGGTCGGGTCGCCCAAGCCGTGCGCCTTACCGTTCGCCTGAAACGGAAACTTGGCGACATTGATATCGTAGCCTTTTTCGCGCGCTTGCTTCTCGGTGTAGCCAAAGCTGGCGACCTGAGGCTGACAATACGTCGCGCGTGGCAGCATATCGTATTCCAGTTCAATCGTCGGTTCGCCCGCAATCGCTTCCGCAGCGATCATGCCCATCGCCTCCGCAACATGTGCCAGCATCAATTTCGCCGTCACATCGCCAATCGCGTAAATATGCGGCACGTTCGTTCGCATATGTCCATCGATTTCGACCGCGCCGCGCTCGCTCAGCTTGACGCCTGTTTTTTCCAGCCCATAGCCTTCGGTGCGCGGCTTAAAGCCAATCGACTGCATCACTTTATCGGCTTCTAGCGTTTGCTGTTTGCCATCGCCCGTGGTCACATTGACGCGCACACCGCTTCCGGTGTCCTCGATGCTGTCTACGCGCGTCTTGGTCATCACTTTGACACCGAGTTTCTTGTACTGCTTTTCCAACTCCGCCGAGACCTCTTCATCTTCAAGCGGCAGCAGCCGATCCAGAAATTCTACAATCGTGACATCGACGCCATAATTCTTCATGATGTAGCTGAACTCGACACCAATTGCGCCGCCACCCGCGATGATGATCGATGCGGGCAAGTTTTCTTCCATAATCTGTTCTTCGTAGGTGACGACTCGCTCGCTCAATGTCGTGCCGGGAATCAAGCGCGTCGTTGCGCCCGGCGACAAGATACAGTGCTTGAAAGTCAGCGTCTCTGTTTTGCCGTCATTGAGCGCGACGTTGATCGTATTAGCGTCTTGGAACTCTCCCCAACCGTCGTATTCGTCGATCTTGTTCTTCTTCATCAGGAAATGCACACCCTTGACGCGACCGTCTGCGACCGTGCGGCTGCGTTTGTACGCCGACGCATACTCGAAGGTGACTTCGCCGGTGAACTTCATGCCGAACTTTTCGGCTTCTTTCGTCACAATATGCGCAAGTTCAGCATTGCGGAGCAGTGCTTTGCTGGGGATACAGCCGACGTTGAGGCATACGCCACCCCAGTATTTTTTCTCGATAATCGCGGTTTTCAGCCCCAGTTGACTGGCTCGAATCGCGGCGACATACCCGCCGGGACCTGCGCCGACCACGACGACATCATATGCTTGCGCCATTGGCGTTATCTCCAAGTTGATAAATGTGATTTGTGAATCATTGTAGCGCTGTCACGTCTGAACTAAAAGACGCCGACGAGTCCATCTGTACAGTATTTAGACGCTGTTTAAGGGAAAAATATGACGAGGATAATTACCAGATCGTTTCCAGCGTTGACAACCCTGTTTTTCCGTCATGGCTGATCAATTGGATATGCCAATGCACCACCGTCTGTACTTGCTCACAGCGCACAACAAATTGCGATCAGCGTCCATCAAAACCACGAAGGGCGCCCATGTGGACGCCCTTCGTGTCTTTCACATATGCCACAGAACCCAAACGCTTACGGAGACAGCAGGCTGGTCAGGTTGAAGAAGTTGTTACCTTCATTACTTTCCGTAACCAGATTGTTGACATCGACCGCACAGTTTGCCGTCGTGTTCGATCCGCCACCCGAATCGAGCTGCGCCGTGACGGCTAAACTTACCTGCGAACGCGCCCCCAAACCACCTATCGAACCGCTGAACAACTGATTTTGCGGTGTGAAATTGCACGCGCCGATAACACCCGGCAGCGCGACATCGCTTTCATTGCGAATCGTCAGGAAGAACTGGAATGGTTGTCCCTGAATAATGGTGCGGTCATACTGAAGATTCGTGATAATCGCGTCCGGCAGTCCTGTCGCGGGGGCAGCAGTTGCCGTTGCACCAGCGGCAGGAATATTCGTTGGCAGTGTCACAGGGCGCGGTGGCGGATTGATTTGTGGCAAACTGCTCGTGTCCCCCGTGACGTTAATAATCGTCGGCGCGACAAAGCCCAGGCGACCATCCGGCAGACGAATTTGATACCAGCCTGAACCCGTACTGCTGATGCCGACGACATCGACTTGCTGACCAATGCGCAGCGCTGTCAGCACCGGGTAAGCGGTGGTATCACCCGTGCGAACATTGCCGTTGACGGATGCCGTGCCTATCGCTGCGCCGCTCGTAATGGGCGCTGTATCCGGCACTGCTGTCGCCACGACGAATGCTTCTTCGGTGACCACTGGTGCTTCTGGTGCTTCTGGTGTCAGAAACGGTGGGATTTCATTTTCGATGCGCAGCGGACTCACCACAGACTGCACGACATCAGCTTCGTCTTCGAACAAAATCGATAAGCGCAGCTCGAATAATCCATCATCGTTCAGCGTCGTGTCCCACACGCCGAGCACATCATCGACAACGGGCGTCCCAGCGGGGATCGTCGCAGGCAGCCACACATTATCTTCTTCGGGGAGCACATTTTCGTCAGGGACAAAATCATTGTTCAACGGGCGATATTCCAGAAAGTAGCCGACCATCCCCGCCAAATTTGCGCTTCCACGCACTTCAAATTCGCCGCGCAAGACGTAAACAGGCGGCGGAAACGTGATTTGTGCGTTTGGATCGGGCTCAGCAGGATTAACAGTTTCTTGTCCATAAACTGCAAACGCGCCAGTCGCTATCAAAAGCGCGATCAGCAGGGCTGCAAAGCGAGATTGTTTGAACATGCGTGATTTCCTTTGATAATTCAACAACCTCAACCCTAATCAAAACCGCTTTTTCGCGCAAGGTACATTTGACCTACGCTATACCCACCCCTCTAAACGCCGCTTGAGGGTCATCATGAAGGTGTCGCCTTGCGCGCCATCGACCACCCGATGATCGAACGTCAGCGACGTATATACACACGGGCGGATAGCGATCATATCGTCGATGACTTTGACGCGCTTTTCCATCATACCGATTCCCAAAATGCCGACTTGTGGTTGGTTGATGATCGGCATCGCCATCAAACTGCCGCTTACGCCATGATTGGTAATGCTGAATGTACCGCCCTGAACTTCTTCTGGTTTGAGTTTTTTTTCGCGTGCCCGTGTCGCTAAATCGTTGATCGCGCGCGCAGCACCGAGCAAATTCAAATCATGCACGTTCTTGATCACCGGCACGATCAACCCATTGTCGAGCGCGACCGCGACACCGATGTGAATGCCGTTGACCAAATAAATGCCGTCATCCGTCCAGCGTGCGTTCAAATACGGCACAGTCTGTAAGGCGTCGGCTGCCGCGCTGACGAAATATGCGGTTAGCGTCAGGTTGACGCCTTGCTTGGCAAACGACTCTTTGTGCGCCTCACGATGTTTGAGAACCGCACTCATGTCAATTTCAAAGACGGTCGTCACATGCGGGCTGGTGTGTTTGCTCATGACCATATGATTGGCGATCGCACGCCGCATCGCCGTGAGCGGAATCAATTCACCGTCGATGCCCGCCGGAATCGCTTCGACCGGATGCACCCTTATATCTACATTCGACTTTTGTAGGGGCGACTCGGTGGGTCGCGCTGTTACAGCAGTTTCGGTTTGCGGCTGATCCTCGTAATCGACCGTCGATTTGAATAAGTCACCGCTGCCAGGACGTTCCCACGGCGGCGTATCGTCGGTCGGCGCGTCGTCCTGTATGCCATCGCGTTCTAAATAATCCTCGACATCGCGCTTGGTCACGCGCCCATTCCGACCCGTGCCGTTGATCGCCGCTAAATCGAGCTGATGTTCCGCTGCCATACGCGCCACAACTGGCGTCATTTGTCCGTTGTACGCGATGGGAACCGCGTTGACTGCCGGCTGTTGATGAGTCGGCAGCACATGCTGCGCGGTCACGGGTGGTGAGTCATCCCCAACGATCTCGCCCGCCGCACCGATCACGGCGAGCAGTGTGCCACGTTCGACTGTTTGCCCTGCTTGCACATAAATCTTGAGCAGTACGC
>Ga0163155_10000972_pt1 | contig 35387 bp, 36 predicted proteins | sample OliLakLV19SP4G1_FD_148611 | JGI IMG/M metagenome (GOLD analysis project Ga0163155, IMG submission 148611) | Freshwater microbial mat bacterial communities from Lake Vanda, McMurdo Dry Valleys, Antarctica - Oligotrophic Lake LV.19.SP4.G1 | ecosystem: Environmental > Aquatic > Freshwater > Lake >... | reverse complement strand
ATATTTAACTTTGTGAAAGATGGAATCTGCCTAGGGCTGGCGGCAGCCAACTCTAAAAGAATATGCAGAAACATTGCAAACAGGCTTTTCACCTGACAGATGATGCCTTTGACGGTTAAATTCATAGGAGTCCAAATTTAAGTACTGCGTGGCTGGGTTCATATCCTGATGCTTGAACCGTTAATTGAACTGAAGGGAATCTCCAAAGCGTTTGGAGAGCAAATTGTACTCGACTCGGTTGATTTAACTATTTATCGCGGGGAAGCACTGGCAATTGTGGGTCCTTCTGGCACGGGCAAATCAACTATCCTCAGGATTATGGCGGGTTTGCTTGCGCCGGATGCAGGGGAAATTTGGGTGCAGGGGAAACGCCGTCAAGGGTTAATTGAAGATTCTGAAGATCCGATTGGCATTGGTATGGTATTTCAACAAGCGGCGCTGTTTGATTCTTTAACCGTGGATGAAAATGTCGGTTTTTTGCTATATGAACATTCTGTCGGTTTTTTGCTATATGAACATTCCAACCTATCCCATCTAGAAATTCGGAAATTAGTCAGCCACCGATTAGAAATGGTGGGGCTGGCGAATATTGGCGATCGCTACCCGGCGCAGTTGTCGGGGGGAATGCGGAAACGAGTCAGCTTTGCCCGTGCCATTATGTCCAATCCAGCCAACACTAAAGATACGCCTGAAGTGCTGTTATATGATGAACCCACGGCGGGGCTTGACCCGATCGCGTCCACGGTAATCGAAGACTTGGTGCGTCAGCTTCAACAGATTCAAGGGGGCTGCGGCACCTATGTGATGGTAACCCACCAAGACAGCACCATTCGCCGAACCGCTGATCGGGTGATTATGCTCTATCGCGGCAAAGTGCAGTGGGATGGCAAAATTGATCAAATTGATACAACCGACAATCCTTTAATCCGCCAATTTTTTAGCGGTAAGGTGGAAGGACCGATTCAAGTTGCGGGTTAATCATTGTGTGAGGGCAGCGTATGCGATCGCGAACAGTGCGAGAAGGTTCAGTAGGCTTGCTGATTTTGGCAGGCATTGGCTTATTTATTGGGATTGCCTTATGGCTTCAAGGCATTCAGGTTGGTAAGCGAAGCTTCACAATTTTCATTGAATTTGCGAATGCTGTCGGGCTACAGGTTGGGGCACCCGTGCGTTATCGCGGAGTTACCGTAGGCAAAATTGTCGGAATTCGCCCCTTGCCCAACAAGGTTGAAGTTGAAGCAGAAATCTCTCCAGCCACCACTCTGATTCCTAAAGAGGTGATCGCTCAAGTCAACCAGTCGGGGCTAATTAGTCAAAGCGCGATCGAACTTACGCCCTTAACTCAACTCCCCGCTACCGTTAAAACCACCCCTTTAGCCAAGGATTGCACCCCAGGGCTTATTTTATGCAACCAGGCGCGTTTATCTGGCGAACCTGGATTTAGCATTGACGAACTAGGGCGCGCGACGATTCGATTTGCCAATCTGTACACTGATCCCAAGTTTTTTGCCAACGTCAACGGAGTCGTCAAAAACACCTCAGTTGCTGCCACAGAAATTGCTGCCCTCAGTCGCGAGTTTGCTCTGCTTGCAAAAGACGCTCGTTCAGAACTCAAAAACTTGTCCTCCTCGGCTCAAGCCATTACTCAAACCGCCAACCAACTCGGTGCAACGGCTGCTCAGGTGAATAGCCTGCTGTCAACGAACCGAGCTACCCTGGTTTCCACTCTAGACAACATCAATGCCACCAGCAGCGACCTGCGGGTTTCTGTTGGCAAACTGGGTACGGTGCTAGGCAAGGTTGAGCAGGGCGAATTCATCCAAAATCTAGAAACGCTCTCTGCCAATGCTGCTAAAGCTTCGACCAACTTAAGAGCCGCAAGTGATGCCCTTAACAGTCCTGCTAATCTGCTAGTGCTGCAACAAACGTTGGATTCTGCCAGGGCAACGTTTCAAAATGCTCAGAAAATTACCGCTGATTTGGATGAATTAACCGGAGATCCAAAATTTCGGAGTAACTTAAAAAATCTGGTCAATGGATTGAGTGGTTTGGTATCCTCAACCCAACAGCTTCAGCAACAAACCCAAACGGCTCAGATTCTTGTGCCGATCGCTGCTTCTTTAAATCATCCTGCCCAAGCTCCTCAGCCCCCTAACGCCGACACGCTGCCCAGCAACAAACTTCCTTTACAACAGCAAGACGTTACCCAGGAATAGGTCAGGCTGAGCAAAGCCATAGTCCTAGGCTTTCAAGACTGCCTCCGTTCTCTGTTCTTTCCACTCTAGAATTAACAATCGCTATTCGTCTGTTTGCTGAATCTGCTGTTGAATGCGGGAGCTTAAGGGGCTGTGTTTGGAGGCAAGGCGAGCTTTGCCGGAGGCTGCCCAATCCTGCATCAGTTGAATTTGCTCTTGGGCAGTGCGGGCAAGAGGCACCATTTGGCTGGCGGCTTCCAAAATATCATCGGTGGTAAAGTCGCGGTTTTGGCTAAAGCCAATGTGCATCGCTTCCACTAACGTTTGCTCAATCTCTGCCCCAGAAAAATCGGGGGTTTCGTAAGCAAGGCGATCGCAGTCGTAGCTTTTGAGCGTGTGGGGACGCAGCCGTTCTAAATGGACGGCAAAAATGGCGCGGCGTTCTTCTTGACTAGGCAACCCCACAAAAAAGATTTCGTCAAATCGTCCTTTTCGCAGCATCTCTGGCGGCAGTGCTTGAATGTTGTTGGCAGTGGCGACGACAAAAACAGGCGTACTCTTTTCTGCCATCCAGGTGACAAAAGTGCCAAACACCCGGCTGGTGGTGCCCGCATCGCCGCGACTATCTAACCCCGAAAACGCCTTATCAATTTCGTCGATCCACAAAATGCAGGGAGCCAAAGCTTCTGCGAGTTGAATCATTTGGCGGGTGCGCGATTCCGATTCTCCGACTAATCCGGCAAACAGACGACCAACATCGAGCCTTAATAAGGGCAGGTGCCAGTGATGGGCGATCGCTTTTGCCGTGAGAGATTTACCTGTGCCTTGAATGCCGACCAGCAGCAACCCGCGTGGATGGGGCAAGCCGTATTGCCGGGCGCGATCGCTAAAAGCACCGCCGCGTCTGAGCAGCCAACCGCCGCGTCTGAGCAGCCAGTCTTTCAAATTATCCAAGCCACCAATGTCGGAAATGTTGGCGCTCGTGGGATAGAAATCTAAAATTTGAGTTTGGCGAATAATCTGGCGTTTTTCTTCTAAAATCAGTTCCACGTCTTCAAGACGAACTTCGCCGTGGGTGGCGATCGCGCGGGATAGCACTCGTCGAATGCGATCGATAGACAAGCCTTGGCAGGAGCGCACCAATTCATCTAGGGTGCGCGGCTCCAAGCTTTGCCCCGTTGCCCTGATCAACCGCTCCACCTCTGACCGAATTTCGGCGGCGGCTGGCAGTGGAAATTCTATCACCGTGATCACTTCGCCCAAATCTGCGGGAATGGTGAGTTGGGGCGACAGAATAACAATATTTTTCGGCTGAGATTTCAGCATTCGTGCAAGGTTTCGCAGCTTGCGTGAAACCGATACATCATCTAAAAACCGATGAAAATCTCGCAGGATAAAAATGGCAGGGGCGCTGGCTGGCAATTTTTCAATCAGTTCTAATGCCTGTAGAGGATTGCGTTTGCCAACGCCTGTATCGTTAGGGTTGCCCTGATAGCCATCGACAAAATCCCAAACGTATACGGCACGATTGCCTTGGGTTTTGGCACTGTCGGCGATCGCGGCTTCCACCCGTTCTTCTTCCTGAGTAGGAATGTAAATTAGCGGATACCGCGCCCGTAGAAATAGCTCAAATTCATGACTAAAACTCATGTCGCTAAACTTGATAACTCAAAGTCGAATGAGTTCATTATCGTTGGGCTTCTAGCTTAAAAAACTAATTTTGGCTAGATAACTGATCTTTAAATGCTGCCAACCCAGCCCAGCGGCGATCTACCGCAGGATTTATCTCATTTTGTGGCAATGGAATCCCTTCACATTGCTTATCGCAGAGTTTTCGGAGGGGGATTTCTAGACAAAGCTGCTCATAAAGCCATTTGGCAGGGTCGAAATACCCCTCTGGAGACAGAGATTCTACCAAATCTTCGGGGGCAAGATCGCGATCGAGGAGCGCATGATTGAATTCTTCAGCCGCTTCATCTAGCCAAATTAGTTCTGCTGGTGTAATAGACAGGCGATAGTTATATTGCTGTAAACAGCGATCGCAGGTAAGAGTAATAATGACCTCTGCCTTGCCTTCCACTTCTAAATAGTTGCCCTGATGCTTAATGCGAACCAGTCCTTTGACGGGCGTGAGCGATCCTAACTCTGGTATCACTTCATCAATCTGCTGAACATCAGTTTGCTCAGGTAATCGGGTCAGCCAAGGAATATGAATGGGTTCCATAGTGCTATCTTTTCCTCCACACCTTGTCCCTGTTGATCAAACTGTATTTTTCACCAAAGATACAACCAGACGGCGATCTGGCTCTTGACCTCGACTTTGGGTTTCTAGATCGGCGTACTCCTTCAATATTGTATGCACCTGGCGGCGTTCTGCCGCAGACAGTGCCTTCAACTCTACCTCGCTGCCTGTTTCACGAACTTTACTAGCCGCACGATCGGCGATCGCCTGTAGCTCAGCGTAACGACGTAGGCGATAACCCGCCAAATCTACGGTAAACGCACCCTGCTGTCCAGACTCTCGACCCAAATTTAGAATCGTATTGGCTAAGTATTGGATCGAGTCTAGAACATCGCCCTCAGTGCCCATGAGTGCCTGAATCTGTTCAGGCGCTAGCGGTTTTTCATCAATCACCAGCCAGCAGCTATCTTCCCAAAACTCTGGGCTTTTTTCCGACCGAACCGAAGTTGGAATCGCTGCATACTGAAGCAATTCTTTCAACCACTGCTGACCCCGCTGTTCCCGACTCGTTTCCATACCTAACCCTGAGCTTTCTTTTTCGTCCGTCCTGGTTCAAATGGAATGGTGTCACCGCCCTCTTTCTTTGCCGCTTTTTCAGTTACCTTGGCTTCATCATCAACTATTTTCTGGATTTCTTCGGGCAACGCTTCTCGCGACAAGATAAAAGTCTGCGCCGTTTCCATACCTAACCCTGAGCTTTCTTTTTCGTCCGTCCTGGTTCAAATGGAATGGTGTCACCGCCCTCTTTCTTTGCCGCTTTTTCAGTTGCCTTGGCTTCATCATCAACTATTTTCTGGATTTCTTCGGGCAACGCTTCTCGCGACAAGATAAAAGTCTGCGCAGTTTGAAAGACGTTGGCGATCACCATATACATTAGAACACCAGCCGGCAAAGGGAAGAACAAGAACATTCCAGAAAACAGCACAGGAGTGATTTTGTTTATTGTGTCCTGGTTTGCATTTCCGGTAGAGCCTTGCCCCGAAAGCAACTGGTTGACGTAAATGCTGACTCCGAAAAAGATAATCATGCCGACCACATCCCAATGAATCTTGCCATCAGGATCAATGGCACCCACATGACCTAACTTATCAATAAACAAAAATCCCTTGTTAGTTGCCAGCCCCGGAACGATCGCCTTAAGCGCCACATCTCCGGGCTGCAAAGCTTCGACTGTTCCGTCTTGATTGAGCGTGATGCGTTCTGCACCGCTAACAATTTCAAATCGTGGAGTCAGGTCACTGTCAGGATATTGCGCCAATAAATCGGTTAGAGGCTTGCCTTCAGCGGTTTGAAACTCGATCTTAGTTTTTTCTCCAATCGCTAGCTGAGTCCCACTGGGCGCGATCGCAATAACGGGAGCATGAACGCTATCTGCAAAATAAATATTTTGAGGTTTGGTTAAGAATGCCTGAGGCTGAACTTGCTCAATCTGATCGCGAGGCAAAACTTGAAAGCTCATTGTGTAGGGAACGTCTGAAAATGGCGACCCCCGCAATGTGGCAAATAACGCAAACAGGATCGGCATTTGAAATACTAAAGGAAGGCAGCCTGCCAGCGGATTGCCTAACTCTTGCATCACCTTTGCCATCTCTTCCTGCTGTTTTGCAGGATCGTCCTTGTAGCGCTCTTTGATGGCTTGCTGGCGCTTTTGCATCACCGGCTGAACAACTTTCATCCGGCGCATATTACGAATTGAGCCAGCGCTGAGCGGATAAAGCGCAAGGCGAATGACCAATGTTAGAGCGACGATCGCCAAACCATAGCTCGGCACAACCCCGTAAAAAAAGTCCAGGATCGGCAGCATTACATTGTTGGAAAGAAACCCGATACCAAAGTCCATTCGCGTTATCCTGACCCTTTAATGAGTTCGCTGAATCTACAGTGATTGACTATTCCTAGCATACCGACTGATGGCAGCCCCTTAACAAGTGCGGTTATTACACCAAGCGTACTTTGGATGCTCTATCTTAAATGTTACTGCTGAGTACCAATTCCACCGCTTGCAGCTTTAGCAGCAGGTGAAAGCTGGTCGCTAATAAAGTTGTAAACATCCCGGAACCTGGGCACTGCTCTAAGTTCCAGGCGGCTCCCGTCTTTCAGCGTGATTACCATATCACCCCAAGCACCCAAACCACGAGGCACTGTGACCACTTTAGCAATTTGGGAGTAAACAATATCTGAACGATCCAGTCCTCTCCATCCACCTGTGACAGAAATTCGGCGATCGGTAATGCGATAGCGTAGCCAAACAGCACGGGCGATCGCGCCCACCGACAGAGGGATGCAAATAACTGTAAACCCCAACAGAATGTTGAAAATCAAATCTCCAACGTGAGGACCGCCCTCGTAGTACACATCCTCTTTAATCGCCATTTAGAACCTCAAAGTCTGCGAGCAACTGTTCTAATTCTTGCAGAAATTGTAAGTAACTGCACTGAATTGCCGGAGGATGAACCACCACTAAAACATCTAGATTTTTCGCAATGAGAGGCAGCAAGTGGCGAAAAGCAGCTTGAATCTGACGACGAATCCGATTCCGCACAACCGATCGCTTATCCACTTTCAAACTAATGGAAATGCCAATTCGGGTTGGCGAATCTTCACTAGCAGACTGCATCAGTGCTGTTGGCATCGACAAGGGCACATTCAGGGAATCTCTCGGAGATTCACGTAAAACCCTCAAGGAAAAGTACTTTGTTTTAAGGCGAGTTCCTCGCTGATAAACCGCACTAAAATCTTTTCGATGCCTTAGCCGATTCTGCTTAGGGAGTCCCACATTAACCGCGATCTCTTAAGAAACCGACAACTTAGCCCGTCCTTTCTGCCTACGAGCTCTAATGACTCGCCGACCATTGGAAGTTCGCATCCGAGCGCGAAATCCAGAAGTTCTTTTACGTTTGCGGCTAGTGCCGCCCAATGTCCGTTTAGTCATTTTATCCTTACCCCAAGCTTCCCAAACAAGGTTTGAAAATTCACAGTCTACAAGTTTACCACCCTTTAAGCAAAGCTGTAAGAGGCAGAGCAATTCATCTATGGACAGTTCTAGCGATCGCCTAAGAAATTTGAATCACCCAAGTCCCTAAATAGCGCAGTAGGGGCAAATCGCCGGGGGACATGATTTGGCAGTTAAAGTAGAACATGCCGCCTGAGCTTGGGTTTTTCACATTTTCCAACCAGATTTCCACTTTTGTATTCGCAGGTACAGGGTCTTCAGGAAAGATTTCGATTAGGTTGTTATCTTTATTCCAAACCACTTCCTTCAGCTTCACTGATTTCCCCTGAACTTGTAGCTCAACGCTCTTTGGGTCGAAAATACCTTGGTAGTATTCAGGATAGGAAATTGCGAACTGGGCAACTGCTAGCTTCATCTTCTTAGCCGGAAGGCGAAGACGGTAGCGATCCCAGCCTCCAGCCCTGCCGCCAAAATCTAGACGATAATTGAGGTTGTCATCGCCTTTGGCACCCCCAAATAGGGTTAGACCGGGCAAACCGCTTTGAGCGAGGCTAATTAGGGGAACCGCTCCAACTAAACAGCCCGCGATCGCAAACCCAGCGATAAAGCGTCGTGTCGATAATTTAAAAAACATACTCTCCTTAACCCAACTAGCTATTTTAATCCGGCTAATATTCAACCTATCAAATCAAAATAGTGATTTGCGAAGCTTTAATTTATTCCTATTTACTCTATCAGGATCTACGCAAAACGACATTTGGCTACTCCTGCCCTAGGCAGACGCAAACTGCTGAAGTAGGTTCCCAAACAAAATAAATCGGCTAAGAAACGCGACTGCTAGTGGTCTGTCAGGGAAAATCTGACGAGTTAGAACTATATGAAGAGTCTGCATTCTAGGTCAAACCTATAGCTAAGAAGTACGTTGGTACTCTAAGTGAAGAAGAACGGCAATTCCTTGAGCAATTCACAACGACGGGGAAGCATGGTGGCTATCAAATCAACCTGCTCGAATTCTTTTGAAAGCAGCTCGAAATCAACCTTAAAACTTTTAGAACATCCGCTAAGGATGGCAAAGCGCTTGACGCATTGTTTTCATATTCGTTGGCAGATCAAACTGAATTGCCTGCTGAATCAACAGACTTGGAATTGGAATCAGGGGTGTTGCCTGAACAACGTAGGTTAATAGGGTGCCGCCAGCAAAATCCTTCAGGGTTAATTCAGCTAAAAAGTCGTGAAAGCTGCCTGATTCAAGCTGAAATTGAATTCGCTGCTGAAAAGTTTCAACCACTCGCAGATAGATTTCGACTTGGGCTGATAAAAATAGAAAACTTTTGCTAGCGGTTTGATAAAGCCGTTTGCACTCTGCCTTGGCGACGCTAGCAGATTTTGAAAAATCATCGGTCAGCAGGTAGCTGTTACTAATATCTGGAAAATATCGAATCCACTGTGGATAATCAACCAGTTGTTGCCAACCAGATTCACGGGAAATGGGCAGATACATCTGAGCCGTAACCGCTGCTCCCCAGGCAGTATGAGCACGAGTTTCAAGTAAAATATCTCCCCGCGTGAGCGCCGCTAAGTTAGGTTCCTGAGAAAAACCTGCGGAAAGAGTGCGATCGCAATTGAAGCTTGGTGCAGTTGAAGCGCAGTTGAAGCAACCATATGAATTCTTACCTCCTCGACTAAGTTCAAAGCCAGAAATAAATAGGTAAAAATTTAAGTAGGCTTTAATCAATTAAAGTGCTTTAAATAAACTGTTCTTTCTCAGAGATTACTCCTATTTTGTGTAAGTGTGTTGCGTGATACTGCTGAAGGATATGAAAATTTCACAAATAGCGACGTAGTTTTCCCACCCAGTCGATTTTTGGAAGTGTAAAGTTTGTTGTGAATAAGTTCCTCAGTCTTTTTATTACTATTGGACTTTATATTCTTGGCATTGCGCTAGTGATGCTGTCGGTGCTGGTGGTGCTGAAGGGGTTAGGATGGGTGACTAAAATTCCCGATTATTTAGCATGGGCACTCGCACTATTTGCGATCGGCGGTGGCATTTTAGGCGGGTTACGCAGCCTCAAACCGTGACTGATACACCAGAGGTAATGATGATGACAAAACGCTTTAAAACAACCACGCTTGTGTTCTTAAGTGTTGCAGCGCTAACGCTGGCGCTCTGGATTTTGCGAGGGCTAACGTTACTAGGCTTTATGCCGGGGTGGATTCTCTGGGGGCTGATCATTGCCTCCATTTTGCTGGCGGTCCTGGGCGCGATTCGCTAGACCCTGATGGCTGAAATAATCATCGGGTTGAATCTTATTGGAGGCGTAGTGCTTTTGATGCATCGCTTTGCCAACAGTGAAGTTTAGCTGTGCCCCAATCAACAGGGTTAGCGCCCCTAATTGCAACCAAAGTAGCACCACAATCACGGCTCCAACCGCTCCATAAATCCGGTTGTAGTTCCCAAAGTTGGCAACGTAAAGACTAAACAACTTAGAACAGATTGCCCATGCAAGCGTTGCCAAAAAGGCTCCTGGTAAAATTGGCGTGCCTCTATGCCAACGGCTCGGTCCAAATCGATAAATGAATGCAAAGGCGATCGCCACCATACTTAGCGCCAACGGCATACTCAATTTTTGCCACGCTCGGAGTAGTTGAGGCTCCATAAAACTCGGACGTTGTGCCACCGCTTCTACAAGCTGATCGCTTTGGCTTACCACAATTTTGATGATCACATCGCTGACAAACACGACGGTAGAAGCGGCAACCAACAGCAAAATAGTTCCAATCGTCAAAATAATTGAGACAATCTTAGATTTCCAAAAAGGGCGCAGATGCCGAGAGGAAACTTGGTGAATGCGATCGAGCGCGCTCATCGTGGAGCTAACCGCTCCTGATGCTGCCCATAATGCTGCCAAAAAGCTAAGTGACAGCAAACTGCGACTGCTCCCTGGACTCACTTCTTGAATAAATCGTTGAATGATCTCTAGCACCTCCACTGGAGCTATCCAGCTTAGCTGTTGTGCCATCTCGCCAAATGCTGCCTGAGAAGACCCCACCAAGCCGATCGCGGTCAGTAATGCCAGTGTTGCCGGAAACATTGCCAATGCCGCACTATAAGCAATTTCTGCCGCCAATCCGGGCAGTCGTTGATTTCCCGTGCAAACGACCACCTCTTTCACGGTGGCTAGATTGAGGTATTTGAAAAAGCGCAAAAATCGGCGAGTCATCATTAAACGGGGCACACGATACCCACCTAATTAAGGGAATTATTCATAGTTTGACTGATCTAGAAATACTCGTGAACTGAAATTCAGTTATGACGATTGTGCCAGTTTGCATTGATGCCATTTATAAACCTGGCAATCAAAGATTGGTCATCGGTGCGGGTAGGGGCACCTCTTGTGGGTGCCCTCAAATCTACAATGGGCAGGCACAAGACCAGCCCCTACAGATTCATTCGACGATTTCAAAATTACGTGAGAACAACCGCTGCTGGATTAATATACGCTCTGGCGATCGCCCCAAATTCTATCTCTTGTTTAAGCTGCCTTCAATGGGATAATCTAAATCACGCTAGTAACAGCGATGTAAGGCTAAGAGGGTGACCTGTGGGACAGTATGAGCGCTTGATCATGATGGCAGAAGATGAACTGACACAATACAGCACCGATGCCCGAAAACTAGAAAAACTACGCCAAAAAATTGGTCTGTCTGTCAGCGCGAGGGAGCAAAAGCAGATCAAAGAAACATTGGTAGCAGAGATTCCGACTGATCCGATTAGTCAAATAATCGTTGACCAACGGCAGACAGTCGCCCTCCCTTTTTGGGGGATCGCTGGATTAGGGCTGCTGTTTGGCATCTCCATGCTGCAACCGTTAGATCTTATTGTGACTGTGATTGCAGGTGGACTAGCGATCGCCCTTCAGCGCTACGGCTGGAAACTTGAAGCAAAACGCCTGGTGCTGCAAACCCTGTCAGACATTGAAGAAAGCACTCGCAAGCCAGAAAAGTAGGGATCAGGTTTCGGGTGTCAGGTGTCAGGTGTCAGGTGAATTCTTGGAACTCAAAACTCAAAACTCAAAACTCAAAACTTTTATCTCTTATTCCCTCTCATTACAGAGTTGGCGAAAGTGATCGCCGCGTTGCTCAAAGTTTGGATATTGATCAAAGCTGGCACAGGCGGGTGAAAGTAGCACGACGACCGCACCCAACTGAGGCGCTAATTCCCGCGATCGCGCGATCGCCCGTTCCATAGTCTCAACGATTTCGTAGTTGGCATAGTTTGCCTGATCCAGTCGATTTGCAAATGTAGGGGCGGCAGTGCCAATCAGCAGAACCGCCGCTGCTTTTTGGTGAATGGTGGCAATCCAGGCGCGATCATCTCCTTGTTTGGCTTCACCACCTGCAATCAAAATTGCCGGACTTTTGACGGAAGACAGCCCAACTTGAGCCGCATCGTAATTTGTGGCTTTGCTGTCATTGATAAAGTCGATGTTTTGCCAAGTGCAAATGTATTCCAGCCGATGGGGCACTCCTGGAAAACTTGCCACGGCTTCAGCGATCGCTTTCTTACTAATTCCTGCCAGTCGGGCGGCGGCTACTGCCATCAACAGGTTTTGCTGATTGTGGTTTCCGGGCATTTTGAGCAGGCTGGCTGGCAAGATTAATTCCGCTTGGGTTCTGACCCAACCGTCTTCGATGTAAACGCTTAAATCAGGATTGCCAGGGATATTTGCTAAACCTTGTACACTCGTCCAGCAGGTATCCGATCGCACCGGTTCCGCCATCAAGTTGCCGACGCTACGAAGATAGGGATCATCGGCGTTGAAGATTTGCCACTGCGATCGCTGCAAGAGTTGCGCCTTGATGTTGTAATACCGCTCCAGGGTTTTGTGGCGACTGAGATGATCGGGTGTAAAGGTTGTCCAGATGCCAATTTTGGGAGCGACGGAAGCAGACGCTTCGATTTGATAACTGCTCAATTCAGCGATCGCCCAATCGGGTTGTTGCGCTGCCAATGCCACTTCACACGCTGCATAGCCAATATTGCCAAATGCCGGAGCATACAGCCCAGCCGCTGCAAAAATGGCAGCCGTTAATGCGGTCGTCGTCGTTTTGCCATTGGTTCCGGTAATGCCCACCCAGGGAACATCCCTTAAATTGCGCCACGCTAATTCCATTTCGCCAATGGTTTCAATTCCCAGCTCGCGACAGCGCAACAGTCCCGGCACATCCCACGGCACCCCCGGACTGACTACGACTAACTCAGGGGCGATCGCTTCAGGATCAAAAAAACTGCCTAAGTTGACCCCAATCTCTTCAGATGCCAATTGCTGCTGCTGTTGTTGCAGGGCTTCTGAGTTGCCAGAATCATTGACGACCACTTGCCAACCTTCACGTTTGAGCAAGCGGGCTGCTGCCACTCCTGATTTTCCCAGACCGATTACACAGGCTTTAGGCATAGCTGCTGAGTGTAGTCTTTAATTTTGCACCCATCATATTACTGCGAATCCGGATCGCGCGATCGCGTTGAACAAGGCGAACCGTTATAATCCCAGGCATAAGATGAATTCACTAAAACTCACATGAATCTTTCCACAGGCAACCGCGCTCAAGCTCCGACTATCAAACGCTTCACGGTAGAGGAGTATCATCGCCTGGGTGAGCTTGGTTTTTTGACAGAAGGCGATCGCATCGAATTGATTCGAGGAGAACTGGTATACATGGCAGCAAAAGGGACCGCGCACGAAGCTTGTAACCGAAAACTAATTCGAGAACTTCCTAAACTCATTGGCGATCGGGCAACGCTTCAAGATCAATCTCCTGTAGTCATGCCAACTGATGGGGCACCCGAACCCGACTTTACGATCGTCAAGAATCGTGCTGATGACTATTTAGAGGCGCATCCAACGCCAGAAGATGTCATATTGCTGATTGAAATTTCTGATTCTTCTTTGACTTACGACCAGGAAACAAAGCTGAGTCTCTATGCTGAAAACAACATTCAAGACTACTGGATTTTTAACCTACTGGAAAACGTTTTAGAAACCTACAGCGAACCCTATCAGAAATTGCAAGGAGAGTTTGGTTATCGACTTAAAAGAGTGTTGTTGCCCAATGAAGCGATCGCCCTGCCTCACTTCCCCGATTTGATCTTAGATTTATCCAAAACCTTTCCCACAAAAATCACTCACTAAGCAGCAACGCCCGATAGCGACCGATCGCCGTTAATGGAAAGTGTTGCAGATACAGGTGATATTTCAAGTAGAAGTGTCCAGGAAAGCCTGTGCCAGTGAAGTGGTCTTCATCCCAAGTACCATCGGGTCGTTGGGTTCCCAGGAGATACTGTATACCGCGTTCAATTGCAGACATCGCATAAACGCCAGTCGCGTCGCCTGCGGCTAGCAATCCCGTGAGTGCCCATGCGGTTTGCGAGGCAGTGCTGTCGCCCTGTCCCATTAAGGAGCGATCGTTATAGCTAAAGCAGGTTTCGCCCCAGACATCGCATAAACGCCAGTCGCGTCGCCTGCGGCTAGGAATCCCGTGAGTGCCCATGCGGTTTGCGAGGCAGTGCTGTCGCCCTGTCCCATTAAGGAGCGATCGTTATAGCTGAAGCAGGTTTCGCCCCAGCCGCCATCTTGGTTTTGGCAGGTGATCAGCCAGTTTGCGCCCCGTTCAATTTCCCGTTGACAGCGATTTGGAGCCAGTAAGGAAAGGGCAGACAAAACGCCGCTTGTGCCGTAGATGTAGTTGACACCCCAACGCCCAAACCAGCCACCTTCGGGTTCCTGCTCGTGACGCAGATAGGCGATCGCGCGATCAATGGCGGATTGGGACAGCACTGCCGGACTGTTACAATCCAACCGTCCCGCCATTTCCAGTACCCGCGCTGTCACATCAGCGGTATTGGGGTCGATCATGGCTTTCAGATCGCCATAGGGCACCTGGTTGAGCCAAGCGGCATCGTTGTTCAGGTCAAAGGCTGCCCAACCGCCACCGTTGCACTGCATTGTGGCGATCCAGTTGACGCAACGGGCGATCGCCTGCTGCTTCATCGGCTCGTTCGGCATCTGGACGGCGTTCAGCGCCATCACCACTACTGCCGAGTCATCCACATCGGGATAAAACCGATTAACAAACTCAAATGCCCATCCTCCTGGCTTTCCAGCTTTATTTTTTACCGACCAGTCGCCATCATCCAAAATCTGGTTATCTAGCAGCCATTGGGCACCTTTGACCAAGGCTGGATGGTCGGGCGCAATGCCAGAATCGACTAAGGCACGAATCACCAATGCCGTATCCCACACGGGCGAAAGGCAAGGCTGTATCCAGTAGCAGTCGGCTGTTTCAATCGCAAAGCGATCGACGGATTGCATTCCCCTTACTACGGCTGCATCGTTGGCATCGTAACCGAGAGATCGCAGTGCCAGCAAAGAATTCAGCATGGCGGGAATAATTCCGCCCCAATCGCCTGTGGGTTCTTGGCGTTCTAGCACCCATTTTTCTGCGGCGGCAATTCCTTCTTGACGAAACGGCACCAAATCCAGCGTTTCCCCTAGCTTAAAGGCGCTATCGAGCCACAAAAATACATCGCTCCAGTCGCCTTTGCTGGGCAGTTCAAACTTGGCATTTCCGCGCCCTTCGATGTACAGTTCATCCAAATTAATCGCTGGATCAACGATATATACGGGCTTTCGATCAAACACAATTAGCAAGGGAACGGTACTGCCCCGCGCCCAACTCGACATTTCATAAATTGGAAAACTGTCGGGCAACAGCATCAGCCAAGCTGGCAGAGACGGCAAGCCGCTCCAATCGTAGCAGCCGATTAACGCCAGATGAAACTTGGTGAAAATGCGAGTTTTACTAATGCCACCGCGATCGCAGATAAATTTTCGCGCCCGTTGCAACGCCGGATCAGAGGCAGGCACTCCCAGCAATCGCATTGCCATGTAGGCTTCAACAGTTACGCTGAGTTCGCCGTCCCAGCAATCGCATTGCCATGTAGGCTTCAACAGTTACGCTGAGTTCGCCGCGATCGCCATAAAAAAGCTCCCACCCGCCATGATCGCGCTGTTGTCGCCGCAGATAATTCTCAACTTTGTGCAACGGGCGAGTCGCCTCAGTGCCCCAAATTTTGTGGAGCAGCACAGTCTCAGATGCCATCGTCACGTTTGATTCTAGCTCTGCCCACCAGTAACCTTCTGCCGTCTGTAGCGATAGCAAATAGTTTTGGCTGCGATCTATAGCCTGATTCAGTTTTTCTGGCGTTATGTTTGACTGCGAAACCTGATCCTGAGTTTGCATTGATTCACACTCCTCCCCCACGTTGATGTATTGTGCCTTTGTCCACTGAGTTTGGCAATCGTTTTGCATTGATTCACACTCCTCCCCCACGTTGATGTATTGTGCCTTTGTCCACTGAGTTTGGCAATCGTGCTGATGGGTGAAGTAGTTTTGGCGATCGCGTGGGTGAAGTGGTTTTGGCGATCGCGCTGCTGCTCAGGCTGATTTGGGTGTATCCCGTAGAATCCGGGTATGGGCGTTACTAAATTAGGAGATGAAATTTGTCGAGACAATTGGTTGTGGTTGCCCTCAACTCAGTTTAGAGTTGGCACAAGACATTATTCCTACAGTCAGAAATCATGGTTGCATTTAGCAAATCGCTCTGATTAATAACCACTGCCCAAACAATCAGGTTAATTAGTTAGTGCGAACACGTTCTTCCAACAAAGACTAAAACGCCTTGAATCTGGACTAGAGAAGCATCTCGTTTCATCACTTTAAACTCAGGGCTGGAGTTGGCAGGCTCCAATCTGACATAAGCGCCTTCCTGATAAAACCGTTTCAGAGTGGTGCCTTCTCCGGCAACGTGAACCGCCACAATGTCTCCCGGCTTGATCCGATTGACCTCCAGGTTGCGGCTTAAAATCACGATATCGTTGTTGCAGATATGTGCGTCTATCATGCTGTCACCGATTACCCGCAACGCGTAGTTTCCAGGTTTGTTTAATGCCTCGGAGACGGAATAAAATTCTGGCGGGTGATCGGTGAAAGATTCAACAATGCCTCCAGCCGCGATCGCTCCCCAAAAAGGAATTCCACGCCGTTTAGTTTCCCTCAAACTTTTGACTGTCCTTGCTTTTCCTATTTCCCGTGTGATGGAGCCTTTGCATTCTAAACTGTCCAAAAGTTTTTCAACATTGGATGTTGATCGATAGCCAAGTTCTTTTGCCATCTCTGCCACCATTTCGCGAGTAGACGGAGGATAGCCATGGCTTTCAAAGTAGCTTTCTAGAAAATTCAAAAGCATTTCTTCGCCGACATCGGGAGTAACCACGATTTATCTGCTTAAAAACAATACGCCGATTATAGTACGTATGAATCACATTGCAAATAGCTTTTGAGTTAACTCTTGCAAATTCTTTAGACCGCGCAGGGAGCCAGAGATGAGATGGATGGCGGCGATCGGTTGGCGTAATAGGGCGATCGCCAATTCCACAGTCTGCAAGGAACCTTCGGCATTAAAAGCATTACTGAGATTAGGAATGTTGTGATGGCAATCATCGCTAACGACACGCAGAACGGCGGTGGAAACCCCGATCGCGTTCAAAATCTCCAAAGCAGCAGCACTTTCCATATCTACAACATCAGCGTTGAATTGAGTTGCAAGCTGCTGTTTATCATGAATGGTGGAAATGACGCGATCGCTCATCACACCGCGAACGATTGGCACATTTAGCAGACTCTGGAGTTTGGCAGTCAAAACGCGATCGCAAGTGTAGGCTGTGGAAGCAAAACTGTCGCGATACAACACTGCATCCCTGATCGCCAGTTTTGTAGTTAAGCCGCCGCATAAGCCCATCATCAAAACCTGCTGTCCTTTATAAAGACAGCCTGTGGTTTGTAGCGATTGTAAGTAGGGTGCGATCGCCGCTCCGGCAGGTGTGGCAAAAGTGGCAAAATCCGTCGGCGGCTCAGAGATGCCCCGCAATCCTCGGCAAACTGCCCGATGCTCTGCTCCTTGCGGCACCAGAATAGTTTGGATGGGAGTATTCAAAGTGTTTCTAGCCCCTTGCTTCCAATTCTTTGCCCACAGGTTGATTGGGTTTCCGCTTTGGTAGAAGTTTTGCCGTATTGAAAGCAAGGGACGCGATCGCGGGCAAAAAATCGGGACGCAGCAATTCTTCAGGATAAGCCTGCATCCGCTTGTCGTTTTCCGCGATGCACATTTCCAAAAAGGATTCTAGGGTTAAATCAATCTTGACCGCTTTAGCTCCTGCCGCCGTGAAGCCTTTCTTATTAGCCGATTTCTTTTTACCCTTGCCCATACTCATGAAGTTATCCAGTCGCCGAAATGCGGCTCCGGTGTACTGTTGCAATGAGGAAAATGGACGCAGCGCTCCCCGACCTTCAACGATCTGCTTGTGGGCAATCCAGTTAACGAAAAACACCATATGACGGGCTTCTTCGTCTACGAGAGTGTTGAAAATAGTGAACAGGGCATCGGGGATGAAGCCACCCTGACGAGCAATGCCAAATAAGCCAAAGGCAAAAAATGAGTCAAAACATTCGCCATAGCCAAATTTAACAAAGGCAGGCTCTAAGTTTTCTGGCAAAGGCTTTTCAGCACGTTCGGCGACTTGAATGCCGTAGTGATTGATCATGTAGCCAATCACGCGACCATGACGGGCTTCTTCTGCCGCTTGCAGGGCGATCGCCACTCGAATTTGGGGGTCTTCCACGGTTTCTGCATACGCTTTCAGCATCACGCCCGCTTTCCGCTCGGTATATAGCGCTTCATCCCAAAAGGGAATCCGCTGGAGCCGTTCAATCATGGCGCTGTCGAGTTCGGGCCACGCCAGTGTTTCCGGCTCATACAGCAGATGGCTATCCATAAAGCTCTGACAAAACAGATCTTTATGAGCCTCAGACCCAATTTTCATCGTTCACTCCCTTAAAAAACTCGGTTTCAGATTTCGGGTATCAGGTGTCGGTTTTGGGGCTGACACGCTTCTTCACTGTAAGCTACGACCTAAAAAGAAGGCTAGTAGTTACTTAGGGTCGCGTTGGGACGGTTTACGAAACGCCCCGACGCAGCGGTGAATTGACTGCAAAATTGAAGATTTCTAAAACAGTTGATTCAGAAATTGGGGAACTGTTCGGTACTATGGCAATACGCCAGTCACTTATCACCATCTAATTTAATGGACAATTTAGATCCCAAATTTGTGCGATCGCGCTTCAATATTTCCAAAATTGCCCTTCAGCGTCCGGTTTTAACGCTTAGCTTTTGGCTGGCGGTGGTTGTGGCAGGAGTGCTAGCATTTAGTTCGCTCAAATATGCGCTGTTTCCAGATATTACCTTTCCGGTGGTGGTGGTAAATGCTTCCGCACCGCTGAAAACTGCCGTGGAAACTGAGCAAAAGCTGACTAACCCCATTGAAGCGACGCTGAGCAGGTTAAAACAACTGGATGGCGTGGTGGAATCTACCACCTATCCAGGGCAATCGGTGGTGCGGCTCAAGTTTGTTGTGGGCACCAATTTGGAGGAAGCGACTCGCACGGTGAAAGCGGCGTTAAAAACTGTGGCATTACCTGACAAAACGACGACAAAGGTAATTCCGGTTAACTTAAACGAAGCAGCAGTCGTCAGCTATGCGATCGCGAGTCCATCTGAAGATTTAAAAGCATTGAGCAAGACGGCAAAAGATCAGATTATTCCCGCGATCGCCAAACTACCTGGCGTATTGAAAGTGACCTTGTCGGGTGAGCCGAGCAAGCTGGATTTGACCAAACTGCCGAAGCTAGAAGATTTGACCAAAAGCGGTACCCTAGTTCGATTTAACGGGCAGGAAGCGATCGCGTTTCAAGTGGTGAAAAAGAGCGATGCCAATACCCTAGAGGTGGTGCGCCAAGTCAACCAGGAAGTGGAGCGGCTGCGAACCAAACTGCCCGCCGTGCAATTTTCTGTGGCTGCAACCCAAGCCGATTATATTGAAGCCGCCACAGATGAAACCGTTAAAGCCTTGATTGAGGCGATGATTCTGTCGGTGATCGTGATTTATCCCTTTTTGTGGAACTGGAAGGCAACGGTTATTTCGGCGCTAGCAATTCCCATGTCTTTGTTGGGAACTTTCATTGTCATGGCGTTTTATGGGTTTAATTTAGAAACGATTACCCTGCTGGCGCTGGCGTTGGTGATTGGCAATGTGGTGGATGATGCGATCGTCGATGTGGAAAATATTGCGCGCCATTTAGAAGAAGGAGAAGCTCCCCGGCAAGCGGCAATTGCGGCAACCGATGAAATTGGATTAACGGTTACTGCCGCCACCTTAACCGCGATCGCCGTTTTTCTACCTGTGGGCACTATGGGCGGCGCGTTAGGGCAATTCTTCAAGCCCTTTGGCATCACCATTTCGGCGGCGATGATCACGTCTCTGTTGGTTGCCCGAACTCTATCTCCCCTGCTAGCAGCATCCTGGCTAAAACCGCCAAAACCTCGCGATCCAAATCATCCCACCATTGCCGATCGCTTTCAGCGCGGGTTTGATCGATTAAATCAGCAGTATCAACGGCTATTGCAATGGTCGCTGAATCATAAGGGGATTGTGGTGGCGATCGCCCTTGCCAGCTTCATCGGCGGCTTAGCGCTGATCCCGCTGATTCCCAAAGGTTTCATTCCCAAGCTCGATCGCGGCGAATTTAATATTTCCTACATTGCTCCTACACCAGAGATCCCAGATGCACTGAAACAGGCACTATCGGGGCAGGCGATCGGGCAAGGTGCGATCGATCCTCGTCAGCTATCCCCCGGCGCTTCGCTTGAGCAACTCGCAGCGGCACAAGGTCGCCCATCCCCACCTCTACCGGAGTTTGACCCGCTCAAGGATTCACTCAAGGTCGCCAAACAGCTAGACCAATTTGTCCAGCGATCGCCCGATGTCGAAAGTACGTTTACCATCGTTGGGTCACGGCAAGGCGAACCGAACAAGGGCATTATTTATATAAAGTTGAAAGGCGATCGCACCGCTAATACTGCCGATATTCAAGATCGGTTTCGGCGAGGTTTGCCTAATATTGAAGGCGTAACCACCAGCATTGAAGACATTCAGTTTGTGGATACGGGCGGCGACAAACCCGTGCAAGTGCAGATTCAGGGCAATGATTTGCAAGCCCTCGATCGCGCTGCCCAAGAGATTCAAACTCGCCTCGCCAAAATTCCTGGGTTGGTCGATGTGTCTACCACAGCGCAAAATAATTCCGACAGCGACATTCGCGAAATTCAGCACACCAATAAACAGCGCGTTGCCACCATTAGCGCCAATTTGGGGCAAGGATTAACAATTGGCGAAGCAGGCGATCGCGGCACCGCAGAGGCTAAAGCGGTGCTTCCCCCAGAGATTACTCTGCGTTTGGGCGGCGATTCTGCCAGAATTGACGAAGTTTTGAGTGGCTTTGGCAAAACTCTAGCGCTGTCTTTGCTGTGCATTGTGGTCGTGCTGTTCGTGCTGTTCCGCCGCTGGACAGACACCCTCGTAATTTTCCTATCGTTGCCGCTGTCGATTGTCGGTGCCATGGTGGGCTTGCTGCTTGCTCAAAGCGACTTTGGCATCATTTCCTTAATTGGCATCATCTTTTTGCTGGGCTTAACCAGCAAAAACGCGATTCTAATTGTGGATTACATTAACCAACTGCGGCGATCGGGTTTTCAGCGAGATGATGCCATTCTTAAAGCGGCTCCCGTTCGTCTCCGTCCTATTTTGATGACCACTGTTGCCACCCTGTTAGGAATGGTGCCGATCGCAATTGGTTGGGGCGCTGGGGCAGAACTGCGATCGCCCATGGCGATCGCCATCATGGGCGGCTTGATCACTTCCACTCTGCTCAGCCTGATCGTCATTCCCGTCCTTTACGCCCTACTAGATAATTTCCAAACTTGGCTCAACAAGACAGTGCGAAAGATAAAAAAATCAGCGCCCTAGCCTTAGTTTTGACGAATTAGGCTAACGGGTAAAAGCAGTTTAAACAAAATGAAAACCGCCATGACGTTTGATGAGATTAGAGAAGTGTTAGGGCAAATTGCTTTGCAGCAACAGGAAAGCAGTAGAGGTTTAGAAGAAACAAGGAAAATCGTTGATTCTAACGCTCAAGGTTTAGGAGAGACGAGGAAACTTGTTGATTCGACCACTCAAGGCTTAGAAGAAACGAGGAAAATCGTTGATTCTAACGCTCGTGCGATCGAGGCAAATGCTAGCGCGATCGCGGATCTCCGAGAAGTGATCGCACAAGATCGGCGCGATACTCGTACCAGCATTGAAGACTTGGTACAAATGGGGGTTGAAACCTATCAGTTGGTGATGCAGAACAGTACCGATATTAGAGGAATGCAGGTGGAGAGCCGCCGAATTTTGAGGGAATTGCGCGATTCGCGCAGCGATCGTGGAACGAATCACCGTAGAGGTGAAAGTTCATAAGCCGCACCCGTTTTGCTAGTTCAAACAAGATATGTACTCAAACAGGAACAAAAAGGGGATGAATCAAACGCGAGTATTCGTCACAGGGGGAACGGGGTTTGTGGGTACAAACCTCGTGCGTCTGCTACTACAAGAGGGCTATGTCGTAAAAGCATTGGTGCGCCCCAATAGTCGATTGGATAATTTGCAGGGATTGGATGTGGAACTGGTGCAGGGCAGTCTCGGCGATCGCAACTTAGATCAGGCAATGGCTGGCTGCCAGGGATTATTTCATGTTGCTGCCCACTATTCCCTCTGGAAAAAAGATCGCGACATTCTGCATGAATACAACGTCTTGGGAACGCGCAATGTTCTAGCAGCAGCACGATCAGCCGGAATTGAGCGCACGGTTTACACCAGTTCAGTCGCGGCGATCGGGGTGAAGCAAGGCGCGATCGCTGACGAAAGCTACCAAAGCCCAGTGGAAAAGCTGATTGGAGCTTACAAGCAATCTAAATATTGGGCAGAACAAGAAGCCGTCAACGCGGCACAATCTGGGCAAAACATCGTCATTGTGAATCCCAGTACGCCAATCGGTGCCTGGGATATTAAACCCACGCCCACAGGAGATATTGTCTTGCGGTTTTTGCGTCGCCAAATGCCCTTTTATCTACATACCGGTCTAAACCTCATCCATGTGCAGGATGCGGCATGGGGGCATTTGCTGGCGTACCAAAAGGGAAAGACAGGCGATCGCTATATTTTAGGGCACCAAAACATGACCCTCAAGCAACTACTTGACCAACTAGAGCAAATCACCGGACTCCCTGCCCCCTCGCGCTCCATTCCTGCCTGGATTCCCCTTTCCGTCGCGTCGATCGATGAATATCTGTTAGCCAAATTGGGCAAAACGCCATCCGTTGCGATCGATGGCGTGCGGATGGCAGGGCAACTGATGTACTACGATGCTTCAAAAGCGGTGCAAGAATTAGGGATTCCCCAAACTCCCATTGTTGCCGCTTTGAAAGATGCCGTAGAGTGGTTTGTAACTAAACACTACGCATAAATTCTAGTTTGCTCAGCGATAGATAAACCAAAGCGATGCAATCCCTTTGAATAGCTTCTATTTCCTAGCTCCTAGTACCTGCTTCCCCGTTCCCTATTTTTCAGTAAGGAGTAAATCGAGCCATGGCAGTTAGTTTTCAACAAGCAATGGATATTGGCAAATACATCGTTACCCAGCGATTGAAAGGGCGCAAAAAGTATCCTTTGACGTTAATGTTAGAGCCGTTATTTCGGTGCAATCTTGCCTGTTCTGGCTGTGGCAAAATTCAGCATCCAGTCGAGATTTTGAAACAAAACCTGTCGCCTGAAGACTGTTTTGCAGCCGTGGAAGAATGCGGTGCGCCTGTGGTGGCAATCCCTGGTGGTGAACCTTTGCTTCATCCTCAAATTGATGAAATTGTGCGCGGTTTAGTTGCACGTCGTAAGTACATTTATCTTTGTACGAATGGCATTTTGCTAGAAAAAAGCTTGCACAAATTTGAACCATCCCCCTATTTTTCTTTTAGTGTGCATTTAGATGGGCTGCGTGAACTGCATGATAAATGTGTCGATCGCAAAGGGGTATTTGATACTGCGGTACAAGCAATCAAAGCTGCTAAAGCGAAAGGGTTTCGCGTCACTACCAACACCACCGTATTTGAGGGATCTGACCCCAAAGAAATTCAAAACTTCTTTGATTTTGTCTCCACCCTTGGCGTAGATGGCATGATGATTTCTCCGGGCTACGGCTACGAGTGGGCACCCGATCAAGACCATTTCTTAAAACGGGAGCAAACAAAAGCGTTGTTCCGCGATATTTTGGCTCCTTACACGGCGGGCAAAAAGAATTGGAACTTTAACCACAATCCGCTATTTCTAGATTTTTTGACGGGTGAGAAAGACTATGAATGCACCCCTTGGGGGATGCCGAGCTTCAGCGTATTGGGCTGGCAGAAGCCTTGCTACTTGCTTAATGAAGGGCACTATAAAACCTATCAAGAGCTATTAGACGGAACCGATTGGAGCCAATACGGGCGTGCGAGTGGCAATCCTAGCTGTGCCGACTGTATGGTGCATTGTGGCTATGAGCCTACAGCAGCGGTAGATGCGATGAATCCTCGAAACATTACGCGATCGCTCGGTTCGGTGTTTAGTATGAGCCGCTAATGCGATCGCTTGGACTGAGAACAGCAGCTTTGCTCTCAGTCCAAATGGATTTAAAGCCAATAGCTGTCAATCGCCGTGCTAACAATTGCATAGGTTACTACTGTTTCAGTTTTGAGATTTCTAATTACTTATCTTCCGGAAATTCTACTGCCAGTAGTGAAGAAACGATGATAACCGATTGCTTGTATAACAGAATTAGAAGCGCTAATTAGTAGCGTCTAAGAACTTTTTTAATTCCTATTAAATGTCAAGCTGGAGTTGATAAGTTCTGTTTCAGGCTATTTATATTAACGCTTTAATTAAAGTCGTTATTTATTTAGACAGATTCTTTTGATTTGCGATCTGGCTGTACTGCAAAGCTCAAGCCTACAGTCGTTAGTTTGTTTTAGGGTTGTCAAACTTGTCCACTTAGAAAGAGTTTTATTTGAATACTTTCTTCTTGAAATGTGTTTCTCAAAGACAACTAGTTTGGCTCAACAACACTCAATAAAAGTGTTGATAGATAGAATATTTTTTGAGTTTTAGATGACATTAAACTGTTTGAGAGAGAAAGACTTTTAAGTTCATCAAGGTATTTTCATCTTAAATGAAACGTCTTGTTGTATATTTAGAGCCAACCTGGTGTAATGACTTAGAGGAGTGAATCCATGCAGCTATGCAAAAGTGCTTTAGAAGTATTAGAAGAGACAAGTCGGACGTTTTACATTCCCATTAGTCGCTTGCCATCGGGGCTTCAAGAAGCCGTGGCTTCTGGTTACTTGTGTATGCGAGCGATCGACGAAATTGAAGATCATCCAACCTTGGACAATGCACTTAAAGCAAAGCTGCTACAAATTATTAGCTTGACGCTGCAATCTGGCACCCACGAAATGCGGGCAAGTGATTTGTCGGGTGCGCTCAGCGATTACAAAGACTTGCTGCCAGAAGTCTCCTATCGAATTGGGGAATGGGCACTGTTGGCACCAGATTCGATCGCGCCGCGAGTCTGGGATGCAACGGCGGCAATGTCCGATCGCATGGCATATTGGGCACGGATCAACTGGAAAATTGAAGACCGCGCCGATCTAGACCAGTATACTTTTGGGGTAGCTGGAGCCGTCGGCTTGCTGCTATCCGATCTCTGGGCATGGTATGACGGCACCAAAACCAACCGTTCTCACGCGATCGGCTTTGGTAGAGGGTTACAAGCCGTCAACATTCTGCGTAATCACAACGAAGACAAAACCCGTGGCGTAGACTTTTTTCCAACCGGATGGACGGCTGAACAGGTTTACAATTATGCTCGTCAAAACCTTGAGCTTGCAGATGCTTACACCGCCGCACTCACCATGGGTCCAGCCTTAGACTTTTGCCGCATTCCCCTTACCCTAGCTCATGCCACCTTAAATGCCATGGCTCAAGGAGAAGCCAAACTGAGCCGCAGCACAGTAATTGATTTGGTTAGCCAACTGACTGGCAGCAGTGTTGGCTGAACGAAGGGCGGATTGAGCAAATGCGGCGGATAGGGTTAGGGCTGGAGAATGAGACGTTTATTCTCCCTCAACCTGCGCTCGATATTCATCAGATGACAACGTGTCATCTAGATTGATGTCGTCGTCAATTCGTACTTTTAGCAGCCACCCTTCACCGTAGGGATCATCTCCCACTTGCTCAGGCGCTTCTAATAAAGCACCGTTGATCTCAATCACAGTGCCGCTAACGGGAGCGTTGAGGTCTTCAACTGCTTTCACAGATTCGATCGTGCCAAATTTCTCCCCTTGCTCGATCGCATCTCCCATGTCAGGCAACTCTAAAAATACGATATCTCCCAGTTGGTCAATCGCAAATGCAGTAATGCCAATAGTGGCGATTTCTCCATCTAGCCGTGCGTATTCGTGGGTGTCAAGATACTTCAAATCGCTAGGATATTCCAGTGTCATAGGTCTTCAAATTAAAGTGAGATTGCATGAGAGTTGAATTCCAACCCTTATAACTCATACCTTAAAAATCAGGATTCCTAGCGATTTTCGTAAATAATTTCCACGAATGACTCGATATTCCTATTAAAAGGATGAGGCTTGAGGGCGACGATAGAAAGGACGCTTGACCACGATCGCGGGATGGAGCTTGCCTCGAATTTCGACCTCCAATGGCTGACCTAGTTTAGAAAACTCCGTAGGCACATAAGCAAGGGCGATCGGCTGTCCTAATGTAGGTGATTGGGTTCCACTGGTCACAATTCCTGCAACTGTACCGTTTGCGATCACCGGATAATCATGCCGCGCAATATTTCGCCCTTGCATTTGCAAGCCTACCAAGCGACGCTGCACCCCATTCTGTTTTTGGGATGCCAAAATGGAGCGCCCGATAAAATCGCCTTTACTATCTAGGTGAACCAGCCAACCTAATCCAGCCTCCAAAGGCGTGGTTGTGTCGTCGATATCTTGCCCATAAAGTGCCATTGCTGCTTCCAATCGCAATGTATCCCGACAGCCCAAGCCGCAGGGAACCACTCCTACCGCTAGCAATGCTTGCCAAAGTTTTATCCCAACTTCAGGCGACACCATCACCTCAAAGCCATCTTCTCCGGTGTAGCCCGTGCGCGCCAAAAATCCAGGTTGCCCTAAAACCGTGCCCTCTAAATGTCCAAATGCTTTGATAACAGACAGGTCTTCCTTAACGAGGGTTTGCAGTTTGGCAACGGCACCCGGTCCCTGCACGGCAATCAACGCTTGATCTGCTGAATAATCCTCAAACGTCATCTCAGTTAAATCTAGATGACTCAGCATCCACGCTTTATCTTTTTCGATAGTGGCAGCATTGGCGATCGCCATCCATCGCTGGCTCCCATCGCTGTCAGTGCCCTGGTAGTAAAAAATCAGATCATCAATAATCCCAGCGTGGTCATTCAGCACCACCGTGTATTGGGCTTCTCCGGGTTGCAGACGGCTTAGGTCAGACGGGACAAGGGTTTGAAGCTGCTCCAAAACAGTTTTGCCAACAAGCCGAAATTTTCCCATATGAGAAATATCAAACATCCCCGCTGTCGATCGCACGGCGTGATGCTCATGGGTGATGCCAGAATAATGAACAGGCATTTCCCAACCCGAAAACTCCGTCATCCGAGCATTGAGCGCGATTGCCACAAGCCGAAATTTTCCCATATGAGAAATATCAAACATCCCCGCTGTCGATCGCACGGCGTGATGTTCATGGGTGATGCCAGAATAATGAACAGGCATTTCCCAACCCGAAAACTCGGTCATCCGAGCATTGAGCGCGATTGCCAAGGAGTAGAGCGGAGTACGAGAAAGCGCTGTGGTGCGGTGTGGGTCAGTCACAAGGCGAGTGTAAAAAAAGAACACCCTTAATCTTACCGGGCTAGTTCGATTCAACGCTTACAAAAACAGGATCACTAGCAGCAAAAAGCCGAACATAGTGACTGCTGTGGCGATGAAAGTACCTGCGATCGAAGACTCTGCAAAATCAGTCTTTTGTGCCGCAGAATCGGAATTTGAAGAACGCTGAATCAAAGTGGAAGACTGTTTCACCGGAACCTCTGGAATTTTTCTGTGATGGATAACGAAATGGAGTCATTCAATCTTCTACAATTATACAAAACTTTACATACCCCAAACGGGGTAAACAGGAGAACCCTCACAACAACCTCAACTGAGTTTGCTGAGATTCTACTGGCTCTAGGTTTGCAGTTTCATCTGGTTCCAAGTCAGCCCACGTGATTACTTCCGCAGAAAGTAAACCCTGTGCTGCTTCCACGATGTCGATCGCGATCGGTTGCAAATCGTCGCGGCTTGCTAGGTAGGTTTTGAGGGCATCCATCGGGTCGAGCGTGTTGCTAGCGCCCAGTTCGGGCAGGCGAGGGCGCGCTAACTGGCTGACTACTTCGGGGTGAATCGTGTAGCTGTGGGCGATCGCCAAGGCGGCTTGCAATCCATTCGCGTCAATTTGCTCAAGCTGATCGGTGCGAAATTGATAGACTAAGCGCACCACCGCATCTTGAATGCGATCGGGTGGCAAGGATTTTAATAGCGCCAACTGGGGATCATCTGACTTTGACACATCCACGGCGATCGTCCGAAAAGAACGCACCGGCACCGGGCAAAATTCAAACCGGGCGCTGCCTTTTTCTAGCTGCACCAACACATAGCCTTTGTTCTCCTTTTCCTCGCTGAAATCTACTCGTTCAATGCTGCCAGGGTAGACAATTGGGGGTTGTTCGCACAGCACTTGATGACGATGGACGTGTCCAAGGGCGACGTATTCAAAACAGGGACGAGCAATTAGCGACATGGGAATAGTGAAGCCTTTGCCCACTGCCAAAAAGCGCTCGGCTCCAACCATCGCAGTATCCAGCATGGCATGAGCCAGCAACACTGTAGGAATGGCGGGATCTAACTGACGAATTTCTCCTTCCAATGCCACCCGCAGGCGATCGCCTAACATTTGGTTCACATCTCCCATCGATAGCCCTTCGGCATCGGGGCGAGTCAGCAAGGTCGATCGCGTCAGCCAAGGGAGGGTAATCACCTGAATATCGCCGTTTTGGGTGGTGATGCGATGGGTTTCTAGGCGATCGCCCACCACAAAACCCGGTACACCCAACGTGCGATAGATGCACAAACTTGCGCCCCCCTGCCCCTGGGAATGCTGATCGTGATTGCCAATTAACAGTACTGTCGGAATGTGGGCATCGGCAAGACGGCGAAACTGGCTGGCAAAGGCTTGTTGTACGTAGGGCGGCGGTGTGGCATCGGGAAACGCATCGCCGCCAAACAGCACCAGATCCACGGGTTCAGAAATGGCGCGATCGATACAGCGTCCCAATGTCTGCACAAAATCCTCTAGGCGCGTGTTCAAACCTGTTTCAGGATTAACTCGCCCGTGGACAAAGCCACTGCCCATATGAATATCCGAGAGATGCAGAATTTTGATCATGGTGCAGTTTTGATCATGGTGCAGTTTTGATCATGGGACAGACGCGATCGCGGTTGCAAACAACTTCCTCAATACTACTCGCGTGGGGAGTGCGGCGCACCGCTTAACGGTGTTTTGGGAGAGAAGTCCCCGATTCGATAAGGATTTTAGCTATGTTCGTTTCCTCGTTTGAACTGTTGGTTAAACCGATCGGGTAGTGCGCTAGACCTGTGGTTAGTTGATCCAAATTGTCTGACACAGTTCATCTCTGCCAACACTAACCACAGGTCTACAACCTGACCCAGCGATCGCTGGCGCTATTTTGCTCATAAAAAATCAGCGATCGCAGTCAATTAAAAACTAACTGCGATCGCTGATAATAATTTGCAGATACTTCTATGAAGCAGCAGCCTGACGTTCTTTCGCTTCCTTAATCACCTCTTCTGCCACATTGCTAGGGCAAGGGGCGTAATGGGAGAACGACATGGAGAACTGTCCACGACCAGAGGTCATAGTGCGAAGATCGCCGATGTAGCCAAACATTTCGCTTAAGGGCACATCAGCTTTAATTCGGGCACCCATGCCACCCGTTTCTTGAGATTTCATCATGCCGCGACGACGGTTAAGATCCCCAATGACATCGCCCATATAGTCATCCGGCGTAAATACGTCTACGTTCATGATGGGTTCAAGGATCTGAGGTCCCGCTTTGGGGATCGTTTGACGATAGGCAGCTTTTGCCGCAATTTCAAAGGCGATCGCAGATGAGTCAACCGGATGGAACCCGCCTGCAAGCAAGGTAAACTTCAAATCTACGCAGGGGAACCCAGCCAATACGCCCTTACCAATGCTGCTTTCAAAGCCTTTTTCAACCGCAGGCCAATACTCTCTAGGGACACTACCACCAACCACTTTCGATTCAAACTGGAAGCCAGTGGTAGGCTCGCCCGGTTCAATCACATAGTCAATTTTGGCGTATTGACCCGAACCACCGGACTGTTTCTTGTGGACGTAGCTATCTTCCAGACGCTTGGTGATGGATTCGCGATAGGCAACTTGAGGCTTACCCACTTCCACTTCGATGCCGTGCGTCCGCTTGAGAATATCCACTTTGATGTCTAAGTGCAGTTCGCCCATCCCTTTGAGGATCGTCTCGCCGCTCTCTTCATCGGTCACCATATGGAAAGATGGATCTTCTTGAACCATTTTGATCAGCGCCATTGCCATCTTTTCGTCGCCGCCTTTAGTCTTCGGCTTAACGGAAATGGAGATCACTGGATCGGGGAAGACCATCGGCTCTAGAGTTGCAGGATTTTTAGGATCGCAGAGCGTGTGTCCCGTTTGCACGTTCTTCATACCCACGATCGCAATAATGTCGCCTGCCTGCGCCGAATCAATTTCTTCGCGGGAGTTGGCGTGCATCTCAACCAAGCGGCTAATCCGCTCAGTTTTGCCTGTGGCTGTGTTGAGAATCGTGTCGCCTTTTGACAGCTTGCCAGAATATAGACGGGTGAAGGTCAATGCGCCAAAGCGATCGTCCATGATCTTAAAGGCAAGCGCCCGCAGTGGTTTTTCTGGATCAACGATCGCAAAAGTGCCTGTCGCTTCACCTTCCAAATCCACTTCTGGCTGAGGTTTTACCTCCATGGGGTTGGGCAGATAGTCAACCACCGCATTTAACACCAACTGCACGCCCTTGTTTTTAAACGACGAGCCGCAGTAAGTCGGAAAGAATGCCAGATCGCGAGTGCCTTTGCGAATGCAGCGTTGAATTTCTTCGATGCTTAACTCTCCCCCTTCCAGATATTTCTCCATTAGGGTGTCGTCTTGCTCAACTGCTAGCTCAATTAGCTGTTCACGATAGGTTTCCACGTCATCTTTCATGTCAGCGGGAACATCTGTAATCTCATAATTCATGGGGTCGCCAGAGTCATCCCACACCCACGCTTTGCGAGTCAGCAAATCAACCACGCCCGAAAACTTGTCTTCAACGCCAATGGGAAGCACCATGACCAGCGGTTTAGCGGCAAGCACTTTTTCAACCTGCTTGATCACGCGGTAATAATCAGCACCCGTGCGATCGAGCTTGTTGATATAGATAATCCGCGCTACTTCAGAGTCGTTGGCATAACGCCAGTTCGTTTCGGATTGCGGTTCCACCCCGCCCGATGCACAAAACACGCCAATGCCGCCATCCAATACCTTGAGCGATCGATAGACTTCGATCGTAAAGTCTACGTGACCTGGAGTATCAATGATATTTAGCTGGTGGTCATTCCAAAAACAGGTCGTTGCCGCAGATTGGATTGTGATGCCACGCTCCTGCTCCTGTTCCATAAAATCTGTTGTTGCCGCGCCTTCGTGAACCTCACCAATTTTGTGAATCTTGCCAGTCAGCTTCAAGATTCTTTCAGTTGTAGTCGTTTTGCCCGCATCTACGTGAGCGAAGATGCCAATGTTGCGATACCGAGTGAGGTCTTTCATAATTGCTCTCTAGATTGAATGCGACAAACTGTTGATGACCACCTTCTAGCGTTACCCAAGGGGAGTCGTGCTGCTTTCGCCGATTGAAGCGAGATTTGTCGTGCAGAAGATTAAAAATCCTGGTGCCGTGTTCTAACAACTATTTCTAATTGTAAATTGTTCTGATGGCGCAATCAAAGAGATTAAGGTGGATAGTCCGATTCTTCTGCCTATCTTGACAAAAGGTTGCTGTTTCAGCCAACCCACTACGCATCCTTTTCGTCTTTAACGATTCTTGCTCCAGTCACTCTATTAAAATTAAGCTTTAGAGTTTAGCTTGTTTTAGGGCGCTACTTTTTCCCGCTTAGCAGAAAAATCTGCTTAAGGTAAATGTTTTGGCTGTTCTTGCTTGGGCTTGCCCTTACTGAAAATAGATCTATCAACTTCTTCCATAATACTCAAAACATGAATCACATGCGCTAACTAGGTTCACAGACAGAGGCAAAGTGGAGTAAAAATTTGATTTTGTCAAAAAGTTTGGACTGTCAGACTAATCCTCTAACTTTTTAAGCTTCTAAAAGCTTGGAGTGCTTTCGCATCTTTGCAGTGACAATCTCTCACTCATCTATCACCAAAGACAGAGTTCATCCTTGGTAGAACTCATTAATCTAAAGTCATGTTGTAAAACTTTACTATTCAGGAGATTCAATCATGGAAACCCGTACTCCCAACGCTTTGCCTCCAGTTGCTAACGCATATAATGGCAAAGATCGTAACGCTTTCTTATTCGGTTTTACACCCCAAGCTGAAATCTGGAATGGCAGACTTGCAATGCTGGGTTTTGTTGCTTATCTAGGCTGGGATATTGCTGGATATAGTGTTGTTCGCAACATTTTTCACCTGTTTCCTTAAGATTAATCCATTCTCATTTTTTGTAACCCCTATATGCTTAATAGCTAACTGCTTTAAGACATCTTCATACCTATGTTGATGCCGAAGTAGTTAGCTTTTTTAATAGTGCTGTAAAAGCAGTTGTATTACTTTCAATTACTTTCGAGCAACTTAGTCTTCTAATACTTGACGGATTCTGCGTTCTAACTGTTCTAGATCCAGTCCACCTTCGTCTGTTAGCTTTTTTAATAGTGTTGTAAAAGTAGTTGTGTTACTTTTAATTACTTTCGAGCAACTTAATCTTCTAATACTTGACGGATTCTGCGTTCTAGCTGTTCTAGATCAAGTCCACCTTCGTCTCGACTGATGCGACGGACTGTAGGATTCACCTTAATCAAATCTTGTAATAGATCTTGTAAGACATCTTGTTGTTGTCGAGCTTGAATTACTTCACGAGGTTCCTGCACCATATCTCGCACAATAGTATCTTCGGTTCTAGATGCGATCACTGGGTCATGTTGTCCATCGATATAAACAAAAGTTCGCCGACCCGGACCTCGTTCTACCTCAACTGGTATCAAAGCTGTAACATGATCCGATCGCACATACTTTCCAAACCCTAAATGCACTAGCATTGACGATTGAACTTTCATACTGCTTCTATTGCTATGTAGTGCGCTATGTTTCTATTATAAAGCTTGCCTAACTTCTCTAACAGTCTGCTGTGATGGGTTCTCACCCATTTTTTGTAGAGATATGCCCACTTTCGCACCAGCAAAAACATCTACAAAAATATTTAGAGTTCGCTCTATTGTAATCCCCATTAAATTATCAATTTTGTTCTTGAAAATACTGTGTTATGTCTTTCGAGATAGTTTCTAAGGAAGTAGTATTTTCATACCTCGAACACTACTTTCGGCGGTTTATAACTGGCTCTTTTGAGAGACGCTTGAGAGTTTATTTCTTACTAATATTATGGGAATGAATTCAAGGCTTTAATTATGGCTTACGAAGAGACAGCATCCAATCATGAGTTTAAGGAAATTCAGCAACCTTTAACTCCAGAAGAAGTTGATCCTGCTCAAAAGCATGCTCAGAAAGAGGAGATTCAAAGGGCTACTGCACCCCTAACTGTCAATCCAGGCGATCGCATCGACAATTCAAAAACACTCGAAGAAAAAGCTAAGCAAGTTGCTGTAGATGCACCTGATATTACAGGTGACCATATTGTCGTACCAACGTACTTTGTTTTCAACATGCCAGACGGCACTCAAGAAGCGCTACATCATGTTAAAGATGCTGAAGAAATCTCTGACATGATTCGGCTAGCCCGAATGGATGAAAATGGTAATCGAATCTGGTGGTAAGTGCCAACTCTCATTTCTCCATATTTTGCGACTTGGATAGTTGGTTTAAAAAAGTTGTGTTCTGATCTCGCTTAATCCGAGTTAGGTTAAGCGAGATTTTTTGTTAAACCCTATTTTCTAGTTGTGTACAAAGCTATTGCTATTCAGATACTAAAGTCAGAAAACATAGCTTTATTCGGCAATTTTTTTAAGATCTATCTTCAGATACTTTTCGGTTGATCAAAGCTTTTATAGGCTAGTGAAAAGTTTAGTAAATAGGCTCAATCACTATGACTACTGACATTTCTCCAAGCTCTCAAAAACCAGACTCTCAATCGACTGGTAATGGCTCTCTTGGCATTGGTATTTTGCTGATTGTATTGGGTGTGATTGCGATCGCCCTGCCTGGTCTTTCCACCATTTTTGCAGAAACATGGATCGCCCTATTTTTGATTACCGCAGGTGGAGCCAAAATAGCTTACGGTTTTCAAAATCGTTCTAGCCAAGGATTTATCTGGCAGATCTTGCTAGGTATTCTTTACATCGGCACAGGGGTGATGTTGCTAGTCACTCCAAGAACAGGAGTTTTGTCGTTGACATTGCTACTAGGCACTTTTTTGCTAACTGAGGGTGTATTTGAATTAATCATGGCGTTTAAAGTACGTCCTCAAAAAAACTGGTTATACCTTTTAGGCAATGGCATCATTACGCTCGTTCTAGGTGGCATGATTTGGGCGCAGTGGCCTTTAAATGCACCTTGGGTGATTGGCACTCTAGTAGGAGTCAGCATCCTATTTACTGGCATTTCACGAGTAATGTTGTCTCTAGGAGGACGTTCTACTCTAACCCCCTCTAACCTCGAAGCTTAAAAGCATTCACTTGGTAATTTATTGATTTAATTTTGTATCAGGTAAGGGTGCTTTTTGTAGATGCCCTTACCTGGACTGGATGATTAAGTAAGACCTATTCATTTTATTTAACAACGGCAACTTATATAGAGTACGGGTTTGGAGCGAACAGTAACATACCTGGGCAATCCGGCTTTTTCAAATAGACTATGATGGTAGTACGAGATAGCGGTAGGAATTTTGTGAGAAGGTGGCGATAATCTGAACTAAGACGTAGGAAAAATCCACAATTTTGACATAATCATACTAGAGCGATCGCAGCGAATAGCTCACTCTGCCGAAGTTCAAGCCTGTAGCCATAGATAGTCCCCATCCATACTTCACATAGTATTGCTTGCTTTTTTTAAGGTCTAGCTGCATTTTCAGCCAAAATTCTTAGTCAGATTTGACGGTGTTGCTCTGCTGAGTTTAGAGCTAGAATTTTTTCTAGGTAATCGCGACAGTCTGAGAGCCAAAACTAAGTTTTTTCTTCATTGATGCGGCTATTTTTATTTTCTAAACCAGCTAGATCAATTAGCGCTTCTACAAAACTTAACTATTTCGGCGTTTTTACTCCACACAATAAAAGATCAAATTCATGATTACATGTCACAATCCTTCTCTCAGCGAAGAACCCCGGAACCAAGCGATGAAAATTGCTCCAAAAATAGCGCAGGAAACCCTTCTGGGCTGGCTAGAAAGCAGTGGTAGGTTAAAGCCTTATGAAGCTGGTGAATTTAAGGATCACAAGAGTTCAGAAGACTTAGATGATTTTTTAGAACCAGAAATTCATAGCTTGGACGATGAAGAAGAGGGAGAAGAGTAAAGGTAGATA
>Ga0163155_10000969_pt1 | contig 35447 bp, 31 predicted proteins | sample OliLakLV19SP4G1_FD_148611 | JGI IMG/M metagenome (GOLD analysis project Ga0163155, IMG submission 148611) | Freshwater microbial mat bacterial communities from Lake Vanda, McMurdo Dry Valleys, Antarctica - Oligotrophic Lake LV.19.SP4.G1 | ecosystem: Environmental > Aquatic > Freshwater > Lake >... | reverse complement strand
GCAAAAAGACAGACAATCGAAGCTTTTTTGGAGAATGGTATATGGAAGATAGGAGTTAATCATCAGAAAAAGTAATTTATGAACGAAGCTGAAACAAGAGCAGAACTAATAGATCCTAAACTCAAAGCCTGTGGCTGGGGTGTTGTTGATGGTTCAAAAGTACTCCGAGAATACAACATTACTGCTGGAAGAATCCAGATAGGTGGAGCAAGAGCTAAGAAGCTTACCGCTGACTATGTATTGGTATACAAAGGCATAAAGCTCGCAATTGTTGAGGCAAAAAGTGCAGAACTTGAAGTCGGTGAAGGTGTAGCCCAAGCAAAGCAATATGCCGAAAAAATGAAACTAGAGACGACATACTCTACTAATGGCAAAGAGATTTATAGTATTTGTATGAAGACTGGCAAAGAGGAGCTTGTAAAGAATTACCTTACTCCTGACGAGCTTTGGAATAAGACATACTCAGTTCAAAATGAATGGAGAGAAAAGTTTAGCGCTATCCCTTTTGAAGATATAAACAAAACAAAAACTCCGAGATTTTATCAAGAAATAGCGGTGAATAATGTATTGGAAGCGGTGGCAAACAATAAAGACAGAATACTTTTGACACTGGCTACCGGAACAGGAAAAACAACTATCGCATTTCAAATAGCTTGGAAACTTTTTAAGAGCAGATGGAACTTGAAACGTGACGGTAGTAGACAACCCAGAATACTATTTTTGGCAGATAGAAATACTTTAGCAAACCAAGCCTTTGGTGAGTTTACTGGTTATTCTGCTTTCTCTGAAGATGCCCTTGTTCGAATTAGTCCGAAAGAAATAAGTAAAAAAGGTAGCGTGCCTACTAATGGAAGTATTTTCTTTACTATCTTTCAGACCTTTATGAGTGGTACAGATGCCCTAGGTAAATCAGCTCCGTATTTTGGAGAATATCCAGCAGACTATTTTGATTTTATTATTATAGACGAATGTCATCGCGGTGGAGCAAATGACGAAGGAAACTGGAGAGGTATTCTCGAATATTTTGCCCCTGCTGTGCAACTTGGTCTAACAGCTACTCCTAAAAGAAAAGACAATGTAGACACCTACCGATACTTTGGTGAACCTGTTTATATATATTCCCTAAAAGAAGGTATCAATGATGGATTCCTTACTCCTTTTAAAGTAAAGAGAATAAAAACAACTCTTGATGATTATATCTATACTAGTGATGATCAAATAGTTGAGGGAGAAATAGAAGAAGGAAGACTCTATACCGAGCCTGATTTTAATAAGATTATTGAAATAAAAGAAAGAGAGGCAAAACGTGTGAAGGTGTTTATGGACGATGCGAATCAGAACGAGAAAGCAATTATCTTCTGTGCTACACAAGACCACGCTTTAGCTGTTCGTGATTTAGTAAACCAGTACAAGAAAAGCACTGATCCAAATTATTGTGTTCGTGTTACAGCAAATGACGGAGAAATAGGAGAACAGTTTTTAAGAGAGTTCCAAGATAATGAAAAGACAATCCCAACGATACTTACAACATCTCAAAAGCTATCAACTGGAGTAGATGCTAGAAATATCCGTAACATCGTTCTAATGCGACCAGTCAACTCTATGATTGAGTTTAAGCAAATAGTAGGACGAGGAACACGTATATTTGATGGAAAGGAATTCTTTACCATATACGACTTTGTGGACGCTTATCACCACTTTGCAGATCCTGAGTGGGATGGTGAACCAATAGAAGAGGAGTCTTGCCCTAAGTGTGATCAGATACCTTGTGTATGCGAATCTAAACCGCCAAAACTGTGCTCTGTCTGCGGCAAGTCACCGTGTGAGTGTGTTGTTCTGCCTCCAGTAAATTGTCCTGTCTGCGGGCAAAATCCTTGTATTTGTAAGAAGAAGATTAAAGTTAAGTTAAGAGGAGGTAAAGAGCTTGAAATACAGCATATGGTCTCGACTTCTTTCTGGAGTGCTGATGGTAAGCCTATTTCAGTGGAAGAGTTTATGCAAAACTTATTTGGAGCATTACCTAATTTATTTAAAAGTGAAGCAGAATTGAGAGAGATTTGGAGTAATCCAATAACAAGAAAAACTTTACTGGATAAACTAGACCAAGCTGGTTATGGAAAGGACGAACTTTCTACCCTACAAAAGTTAATCGATGCAGAGAAGAGTGATTTGTTTGATGTACTAGAATATGTCTTTACTACCACAACCAAACCGATAACAAGAGAAGTAAGAGTATCTCTGGCTGAGAACGCGATATTTGCAACACTAGACGATAAGCAAAAAGAGTTTATAGAGTTTGTGTTAAGTAAATATATTGAAACTGGAGTAGAAGAGCTTAGCGAAGAAAAACTCTCAAAATTATTAGAATTAAAATATCAATCTCTTGAAGATGCTAAAAGTATTTTAGGTGAACCGACAAAAATCCGCTCCTTATTCTTTAACTTCCAGAAGTACTTATATGCTAGATAGTAGTTTTATTTTTGTAAATAAATGTTTTTTTCTTTTAATGTAATCTTACTCTTAAAACAACCCAGCAATTCTCGTTTTTCATCTACTGATCCGTCTTTTAATATAAACTTCGCATAATCTCGAACATCAATATCGTTGATCTCAATTTCTTGTTTTAAACCTAGTACTGAGTGTTGAAATTTCTTGATTCTCTGTACTTCGTCTTTGATCCTATCCCGCATACCTATTTCGTTTATATCTATTTGATCCAGTAGTTTTTCAAATTGCTTTATCAAATCTTCCTCGTTTATATACCCACATTTACAAAATCTATCTTTTGATTTTGCACAACCGTAATACACATGGCGATTTACGCTACCGTCTTTAAGTTTCTTGAATTTTTCTTCAGCTGTAATACCAGATCCACAAAGCCCACAACTCATCATTTTTATGAACGCGAATTCTTTTGGTTCTTGAGTTCTTAGTACTTGACTTTTAACTTGCTGTTGAACTTGATCGTATAATTCTTTGGTTATTATTGGCTCATGCCTTCCTGCATAGAAGTTGCCACTTTTTCTTGGGTATTCAAAAACCCCATAATAAAACGGAGTTTCTAAAAAGAGATATATGTTGCTAAGTGTTAGTCCTTTGTTTCCGTTACGAGTCTTTAAGTTGAGTTCAAATTTTAACCATTGATATATTTTTCTACCACTCCATTTTTCATAAGCTACTTTTTCAAATATCTTTTTAACAATATGAGCACGTTCTGGATCTAAAATAACTTGGCATTTCTTATCAATATGTTTTTCGTTTAGATATCCAAATATCGCAGGACCAGGACGAAGTCCCATTTCACACCTAGTTCTTAATCCTCGTTTAACATTAATACTCTTATTGTCATTCTCAAGTTTTGCTTGAGAACAGAGAATCATCAGTAAGAATTTTTCATTGGGCGAATTCTTGAAATGTTGTCCATATGTTCTGATTTCAATCAGTTTGTTTTCGTCCATAAGATCAACAACAGACCCAAGGTCGCCAGCGTTTCGAGAAAGTCGATCGGGTGCCCACGTCATTATTCCTGTATATCTACCTCTCCTAACATCTTCAAGTAATTCTTTAAATACTGGTCGTTGTCCTGATTCTTTGGCGCTATGAGATTCTCTTCTTATATCTACAACCTCAAGTCCGTCACGATCTGCAATAGTTAACATTTCTTTTACTTGAGATTCAATTGAAAGAGCTTGTTTTTCGTCTGATTCGGTCGACTTTCTTGCGTATAGAACATACCGAACCTTTGCTTGTATTATCTCCGTTTTAACACCAAGGTTATTTATATACTGTGTCTCCATATATATATTAATGACAGAGATCACTAGTTTTGCTAAGTCTTGGCTTGTTGGCAACTTGTTGGTAACTTCCTCTGACATTTTGACTTTCTGCGATAGGATGGTCGTTGAATAATAGGGTCGAAAATATTATTATTCATGTACAACTTAAGAATTACCCTTTTCCTATCAAAGCAAGTAATTCCTTTTTCTGTTTATTCGTCATAGTCTCAGGTTCTGTTCCATTTTTATCAGAAAGAATTCTCGGTTTCGTATAATTTCTTTTATTATTAATCAACCAAAATTCTATAGACCGTTGATTGCCATTTCTAATATTAGATACTAACTTGCTTTCGGCGAGATCATTTATTGATTCAAATCCTATATTCAGCGCACTTTCAACCGCTTCCTTGAATTCAATATCTTCTTCCATCCAGCGATAAACACTTTGACGAGATACAGTCAAACTCTCACACACAAGAGAGATGTTTGGGACTTTAGATAAGCCTTCTATAAATTTCTTTGTAAGTTTAGATTTCTTCATCGTTTCTTATCACTCTTACTTTACCCCCAGACATCTTTTCATATCGAGAAATAATGAGGTCACAATAAATAGGTTCAAGCTCGACAACATAGGCTCTTCTTTTTAATTGCTCACATGCTATCAACGTACTCCCCGAGCCACCAAATGAGTCATATACGATATCATTTGGTGTAGTACACCTTCGTATTGCTTTATGGTGAAGTTCTGATGGTTTTGAAGTAGCATGTGCATACTCACTTTTATTCAATCTCTTTTCTGCCCAAATAGTAATATCATCTAAAGATTGATTTCCTGTACCAATGTCTGCATTTAATACTTCTGTTAAAGCTTGCTGTTTTTTAGACAAGTACGGAGAACCAATTGTTCCATAGATACACGGTTCGTAACATTTATTGAACGCCACTTGTGGTGTCGGGTTATGTCCATTCTTGATCCATAAGCACACTCGTTTGTTTTGTATGCCTAGTGACCTGTAGAGAGTTTGTACTATCCATATTTGTTGTTCAGTATTCCAGTAGAATACATGACAGTCTGGATGAGCAAAAGATATTGCAGTTTCAATATTCTTCTTGAGAAATGCTATGTATTCTTCTTCAGTTCTGTTGTCTTCGACATCTCCGCCATAATGTTGTTTACCTCCTAATCCTTTTGCATAATCGATGTTTATATTATAAATAGGGTCTGAATATATCATTGAGGTTTTTTCTTTGCCGAATAGCTTTTTGAGAACATCTGGATCGTTGGAGTTTCCGCACACCAGTTTATGTGTTCCCAGAAGAATCAAATCGCCAGATTGTGTTTTTGGAATCTTTATCTTTGCTAGTTCTTTTTCTTCGTCAAATACTTCGTCGATAATCTCTAACGGAGTATCCCAAATATCGGAAAGTTCTAATGAAGAAAATCCGATGTCACTTAGCAGGGTGAGATCAAATTCCTTAAGAAGCTCCAAATCAAATTCACCTTGGTTTTTATTCAATCTAATATTAAGCTCCTTTTCTTTTTCGAGGTCAGGAATATCAATATAGACGACAGGTACTTCCTGTATATTAAGACTTTTTATCATAGAGAATCTAAAGTGTCCTCCAATAATGATATTCTTTCTTCCTTTAGCACTATTAACAAGTAATGGATCGACTATTCCAAACTTTGTAATACTTTCTTTCAGTTGGTGTTCTGCCTCTTTGTTCCATTTTCGAGGGTTATAATCGGCAACTTTTAGTTCACTTACAGGCACATGCACAATGGTTATTTTTTCTGACATAGATTTATATAATTAAGATAATAATTGACGCACACAAAAAAACAGCTTGGTAGCCGCCTTTTCTCGTTCAAATATTGCAATGAAGAATTGGCAAATAACTAGTACGCAAATATGCGACTACCGATTTACCAACTCCACACTAATTTCCTTGTTTAGTATTTAATTCATCTGCCAGAATTATAGGGCGTGACATTCATATACCTGAATGGGTAGGATTGATTCATTTTAACCAGAATCATATGGCGTCGTCTGGTGTTTTATCATTATATAAAAACAACGATGTATTAGTACTTGTTGGACCACTTACGACCAGTATTCTTTAATGATAAAGACCTTTTCCGTAAGTAGCATTTAATAATTTAAAAAGAACTCTACATATAGTATATCATACCACCGTTAAAAATGTCAAACCAATATTGTCGCAGGTCTTAAAGTGTGATATACTAAAGAAATGCATGCAAAACAAAGACAGCTTTTAGCTCTCATAAACACTGACCCAAATATTGGATCTTACAGCCTAAGGACAATTGCCGATAAGATTGGTGTACCTGACAAGCCACAGATAGTGAAATATCACTTACAACAGCTTGAAAAGGCTGGAATGATACAAATGAACCTTGAACAAGGTGTTATCAAGCCAGTAAAAAAAGGTTTTGTTAAATCTACTGTTAACACCGTGTTTTCACTCCCTGTCGTTGGAAGTGCAAACTGTGGTCCTGCAACTATATTTGCGGAGCAGAACATCCAACAGTATCTCAAAGTATCATCTTCTATGTTGCCTTACAATAAGAAAGAACTCTACGCTCTCGTAGCACAAGGTGACAGTATGCAATTAGCACAAACAAATGGAGGAACTATAGATAACGGAGATTTTGTATTAGTTGATAGTAGTTACAAAACACCAAGAGACGGAGAAATTGTTGTTGCCGTAATCGACGGTATGGCTACCATTAAGCGTTATTTCAAGGATGAAGAGAATAGTCGAATTGTTCTCAAGGCGGAATCAAACACAAAATATCTACCAATATTTATCCATAAGGATGATGACTTTCATATTAGTGGCAAAGTTGTCGGAGTTATTAAAAGTTAATTTATTAAAATCATGACAAAGAATTACATTCGTAATGCAGGAAAACAATGGACACCTACTGAAGAGAGACAACTCAAATCGTTATCAAAGGATAATACACCAACTCGTGTAATTGGGCTGAAACTAGGTCGACCAGAGGGTGGTGTTAGAAATAAGGCATCTGAACTTGGTGTTAGTTTGAGACCAACAAATCAGTCTCCTTATAATCGAAGGAAGAAATAATATGAAAAATATATTCGTTAGTTTTGCCATGGAAGATAAATTCGCTAGAGATAATATAGTCCATCAATCAAATCAACAAAGAACCCCTTTTACTTTTGTAGACATGTCAGTTAGAGAACCATGGAGTGAAAGGTGGAAAACTCAATGCCGGGAAAGAATAAAAGAGTGTAATGGCATGATCGCTTTTGTCAGCAATAACACATTAAATGCCGACGGTGCAAAGTGGGAAATTAAATGTGCTTATGAAGAAGGTGTTCCAGTATTTCCAGTGTATGTCCATGATTCTGGAGCTACACGTCTTCCTGCTGAGCTTAGTGGAAAGAAGATTTACCACTGGACGTGGCCCAATATTACCAATTTTGTTAACTCCGTTAATTAAATGAAGCCTGAAGACGTAGAAAAAAAGCTCTTTGTCTCTACAGGGGAAAAGTATGGAGACAAATACGTTGAACATCTCTTAGATCAATATAAAGTATATGTTAGTGCTACTGAAAAAATTAGTGACAGACGTCAAAAAACAAATGAATTTTTTCTTGGTTTAAATACTGCACTTGTCGCATTACTTGGTTTTATCTCAACAAAAACTAGTCCCGCTGAAATTAATACGATACTAGTTTTTTCTGCTATAGCAGGAATAACGGTCTGCTATCTCTGGTATAGAATTATTGTTTCGTATAAGGGTTTAAATGATGCAAAGTTTAAAGTGATACATGCTATTGAGTCTAGGTTGCCACTAGCTTTATATGATACGGAATGGGAAATGCTAGGTAGAGGAGAAAATAAAAAACTATACTGGCCTTTTAGTCATATTGAGCTTTTTGTACCAAAAATTTTTATGGGAATTTATGTAATTCTCATTTTGTCAGTAATACCTTGGAAAGTATTGACGTCTTATTTTGGTTGCTTATAAAAGTTACACTTTCATGTAACTTTTATAGTCGATATTGTGTCACTTTTGTCACTTTTTATAAAATAAATTATATGGATATATCTACTAAAGAAAATGGAATAACCCTCGCAATTGAAACTCTTGAAAACAAAGATGTTGTTCTTGTAAGGTTGGGACTTTTTTCTTTATTTGCTACTAATATAGAAAAGATGTTAGCTGAATATATTTTTGAAAAAACAAAGAATGATAGTCTTCGAGATACTCCACTGGGTGTGAAAGAAAAAGAATTTAATAACATAGTAGCTTTATATGCCAAGGATCGATACAAGAAAATAACACACAAGTTAAAAGCTTTCAAAAAACGTAGGAATGACTTAACACACAAAACTCTTATTATTGATCCGAAACACTTTCCTGAAGTCTTATTTATTAATTGGAGAAATACAGAAACTACTGATGAAATCTCAAGTGAAGCATATCTTGCTTATATTAACGATTCTATTGATATTGGACGAGATTTACTGGCAGATTTAGTAACCTTATTTTTATATGAGAGCTTGGAGGATAAAGAATTCACTGAGGCACGAAAAATGACAACAAAAATGCCTTTCTGTTTTTATAACAAACATTGTTAATCTTTTTTAGGTGCTCGAGTTGCGTCGTTGTGGTAAGATAAAAGTATTAAAAATGTCGTTACAGGGCATGACCGACCACGATTCTAGCTCGAGTACGCCAGCCAAAAAATAGAATCGCGGTTTTCACCAAAATTCGGAGCGTAAAGCAACGACGCGACTGGGGTTTCTGCCAGAATTCGCCAAGGGTTTTTGAAATCCAAAAAGAGCGAGCGGGACGCGAGGCGGGGGTTCGAGCCAATCTTTTTAAGAAAATCTCTTTTGGTTTCGAGATTTTCTTCAGAAGCGATAATTATGGCTTGATTACTGTCTAAAATGAATTGTTTAGAAAGTTCGAGCCAGCGATTGCCTTTTCGTTCAAAATCCTTCAATTTCTCTGAAAAATCAATTTTCTGGTTGAGGAGTTTTTGCTTTTTCGCTATATACTCCTCGCTTGTAATTGTGTTATCCAAATGAGCGTCAAGGAGCTTGTCCAGCGTCTCCTCAACACTTTTGATTTGATTTTTCAGATTTTGAACGAAAAGGGCGTCAGAGTGGAAACTGCTCGCTTGTTCCTTATCTAGTTCAGCGAGCATGAATTCTTTCCCGCAAAATTGCTTCGCAAAACCGAGTCCGCATTGTATTCGCACATTCTGTACTTTCCATACTTGGAAAGCTCTGTGCTTCGCACAGAGGCGCGCAAGCGCACAGATTGTGCGATTAGTCCGCATCAGGATTGTTTTGGAAAAAAGTTCGGATTTTGTTCAGGAGACACAGCAAGCTTGGATTTTGCGAGTAGATTTCACCCATCTGCCTTGCATCCATTGACTTTTTTGTAGGTTCTAACCATTCTTTTATCTCACGAACCTCTTTTGTCATAGATTTTATTGGGAATAGCAAATCATCCCATTGAATACTCAATTTTTTGTCTTTTAGTATGTGCCTATGCACGAAGGAGAGAACGTGGGAGAATTTTGGCAAGCCATTCAGGATTATCTTTTTTTTGTTATAATAAAAAAATGAAATATATAAAACTAGCACTCGTTGTTTTTGCAATTCTTCTGATTTCCTTGGTAGTGATTTTCTTCTATTTTCAAAAGTAAAAAGTTCTGAACAAGTTTCAAAAATTGTTGGAGAGACATATATTGTCGGCTACAAAACATATGAAGAGATAAAATATCGCTATTTAGCACCTGTCGATTTTGATAAAAATAAACCAACCATAATTTTTGTTCATGGATCTATCGGATCATTACTCGATTTTAAATCACTGATTATCGATGAACGCATGCAAGAAAAATATAATATGATTTCTTTTGATAGACCTAACTACGGTGATATTTATAATGAAAATTTTATACATAACATATCTTTCGAGGCAGAAATTACATTAGATCTTTTACGTGATTATGTTTCTGGTAGTAGAAATATAATTGTTGGCTATTCTTACGGCGGCCCCATTGCTATGCTTGCTCAATTTGATGATGTCATCGATGAAACAGTCTTGGTATCACCAGCCGTAGATCCAGAAAATGAAGTTATCCCATTTTAAATGTTTTTCTATAAAAATCCCTACACTCGAGTTCTTGTTCCTCGGGTATGGAAAGAAGCATCAAAGGAAAAATTGAAGCATGCTGATGATCTTAGAGAAATTCAAAAATTTTGGAAACTTGTTGGTAAACCAATTGTTCATATACAGGGTACTCGTGATTCGATCGTTCCCTATAGAGGAACTGTAAATTATCTAAGAAGTAATATAAATTTGGATTTTTATACACATATTCCTGTCCCAAAAAAGGTCATGGGTTTGTATATACAGAAAAAGAGGTCTTTATAAATTATTTTTTAAATAATGATAAATAGTCATAAATAGTGATAATGCTTAACGTTTTCATGCTTTCCACAAAATAAGTTATCTTTAGTCAAGTAGTGTGGTAAATTTTATATGTATTGTAAATTAATCTATTTTAATATTATGTCGAGAAAGTCATTTTTCGGTAAAAGTAGTTTTCGATTTTTGAATCTCCCCTATTTGTTTGTCGCCATTCTACTTTTTGGTGGTGTCGTTTGGTACTCTTACCCCGCTGAAGCTGCAACGACTTACACTGCTAATCTAAATGTCATTCAAAATGCAATAGAAGGAACTACTAATATAGAATATATGATCACAATCACTCCAACTAACGCCTCGGGTGTTCCTATTACTTTCGATAGCGCTTTTACTGGAGGTTCTACCGTTGCCGGGACTGACTTTACTGACGTTTCAGGAACGGGAACATTCACAATTAATAATAATAAATCAGCATCTGCACTCTCTGTTTCGGTTATTGACGATATGGAAGTAGAAGGAGATGAAACTGCTGAACTTACGATAAGTAACTCAAGTGGTGGTGATACTACTATAGCTGCATCATCTGCAATAGCCACTATCACCGACAATGATTCCGCCGGTGAATTCTCCGCCACGGCAACAATCGCCCAAACCACCGATGGTATTGACTACGTCAACACCAGTGGACCCGCTACCGTATCTATTTCTGACGGTTCTACGTGTGTTACTGAAGACGAGCTTAAAGATTTTCTGAATGATCGTTGATAGTAGTTATAGGTCTCGCATTCACTTCACGTTATAAATTTAACTAACTATCATGGATGAAACAAAAAAAAATGAAAGAATGACAAATTTCTTTTTTGAAATAGGAACAATGAGAAAGTTGAATCGAATGCATTCACAAATACTATTGTCGAATGATTATTCAGATACTATTGCATCGCATACCTATCGCGTCGCAATGATAGGTTGGTTTTTAGCTCAAAATGAAAATGCGGATCCATACAAAGTATTTACGATGTGTCTATGTCACGATATGAATGAAGTACGAAGCAATTATCATAACTGGGTTCATAAGAAATATGTTAAAGTTTTTGATGATGAAATTATGAAAGATCAGTTGGGCACTCTTCTATTTACATTTTTACACGATATTACTCGTGAATACAAACAACGCGAAACACATGAGGCAAAAATATCTAAAGATGTGGATCTTCTTGATGAAGTTTTATTATTGAGAGAATATGAAATGCAGAGTAATACAGAAGCGACACTCTGGTTAAAAGGAAAAAATTCCATAAAGGACGATAGAAAACCAACTTACTATGCGTTACTTTATTCTGACACAAGAAAAAATTAACAGAGCAAATATTAAAAATTTCACCTAGTGAATGGTGGGAGAATTTTTATACAAATGAAAATCGATAGATATTATTAGTAAACAAATATCAATACGTCGTATTGGTTAAGTAAATCATTATGGAAACGTCACTTTTTACTCAAATAATTCAAGTTATAATAGCCATTGGAATTTTCAATGTCTGGATTATCAATTTTAATAAACCAACAAAATACCGAGGTGCAGGTGCAAAAAATATAAAGGATGAATTTAAAGCATATGGGTTGCCTCTGTGGTCAGTCTATCTCGTGGGGTCTGTTAAAATTGCTGTTGCGATGGCACTTTTACTTGGGCTCATATATCCATCTATTGTACCTTACGTAGGATATATTTTGTTAGTACTGATGCTTTCAGCAATATTTTTTCATGTCAAAATAAGTGATCCGCTCTATCGAGCAATACCTTCCCTCATTATGCTCTTTCTTGCACTTCTGCTTGTTATTTAACTTCATGCTATAATAAATGCCAGTTTTGAATACAAAAATTATGATAATCACCATACTTTCAATTGTCGCGATTTTGGTCCTGTGGTCCTTATGGGGGGTTTTTGCTTCGCGAGTAGAACAAATCGAATATACTGTGCTAAATGAGAATGATATATATCAAATAAGACTATATCCTTCGCATATTGTGGCACAAGCTACAGTCTCTGGCTTCTATAAGGAATCTCGCTCATCAGGTTTTCGAATCGTTGCTGGCTATATCTTTGGAGGAAACACTAAAAAAGAAAGCATTGCCATGACGGCTCCCGTACTCACTGAGAGCGCTATAGAAGAAAATCTCTCAGAAAAAATTGCCATGACAGCTCCTGTTCTTGTAGAGACTGGACAAAATTTGCAAACTATTTCATTTGCTATGCCGAAATCTTATACCATGGAAACACTGCCAACACCGAATGATTCTCGCGTTCAGATTGTTCAAATTCCAGAAAAGAAATTTGCAGTCTTAAAATTTTCTGGCTACCGATCGGATAACCGAATTAAAAAGAAAGAAATGCAACTTCGATCAGCTCTTGAGCGTGATGGTATGACAATTCAAGGGAGTGTTGCTTATGCTGGGTATAATGCACCAGGGACACCACCATGGATGACACGTAATGAGGTTTTGCTGGAAGTTCTAAAATAAATTGACTCGTGGGGATATATTGAAAGCCTTAGAAAATGTTGGAAATCTCAGAATAAATTATATGATATCGATCACAAAAAAAACTCCTCCTATCTGGGATGTTATTGTTATCGGAGGTGGTCCTGCGGGAATGATGTCAGCGCTACGCGCTAAAGAAAGAGGATTGTCTGTTCTCTTGCTTGAGAAAAATAAAAAACTTGGTAAAAAATTGCTCATCACTGGTGGCGGTCGCTGTAATATTACAAATGCAACGTATGATTCGCGAGCTCTTCTTGTAAAATATAAAAAAGCACAAAAATTTCTCTTCTCACCTTTTTCGCAATTTGCCGTTTTCGACACGGTAAATTTTTTTGAATCGCGAGGACTTGCTTTAAAAATTGAAAATGAAAGAAGAATGTTTCCCGTCACGGATAGTGCACGGTCTGTCTGGGAGGTTCTCGTAAATGATTTACAAGAGAAAAATGTTGTCGTGCGCCATTCATCAAAAGTTAATAATATTATTAATAATATGAGAAATAACATTTTTGAGATCACGTTACAGTCACCACAGGTGGGAAAAATCTCTAAAAAAATTTCTCCAGAAGTTCTCTATAGCCGTGCATGTATTGTTGCCTCGGGTGGAACTTCGCATCCGGAAACAGGTTCTACAGGTGATGGTTTCAAATGGCTCAACGATCTCGACCACAGTATTATCCCAAATTCATACTCGCTTGTTCCTATTACTATTGCAGAGACATGGATTAAAAAAGTTAGTGGCTTGACTATCCCGGACGTAAAACTTTCTCTCTATTCTGATACTAAAAAACACAGCATCGCTCAAGGTAAAATTCTTTTTACGCATACTGGCCTTAGTGGGCCTACAATCTTGAATATGAGTAAAACGATTGGTGACCTTTTGTCTTATAGCGCTGTCGAACTTCATCTTGATCTTTTCCCTCACATGGATCATGGACAGCTCGACGCATATGTTTTGTCGCTGTTGACGCAAGACTCGAACAAGATGATTAAAAATTCTCTTCACGTACTGATTCCAAAAGCATTGATACCAATTTTTCTTTCTATGACAAATATTGAAGGAGAGACACAAAATAATAGTCTTCAAAAAGACAAACGAAAAGCCCTCGTCACGCTATTGAAGTGTGTAACACTTCGCGTGCGAGGGCTTTTAGGATCCGACAAAGCTGTTGTTTCATCGGGTGGTGTAAAGTTAGAGGAAATCGATACACGTACAATGCAATCTCGCATTATTCCAGAACTTTACTGTGTGGGCGATGTGCTCAATATCGATCGTCCTTCAGGGGGATATAGCTTACAACTTTGCTGGACAACAGGTTATGTTGCCGGAGATAATGTTTTGAAACATTATTGTGGAACAAAAGTAAGTGCTTGACCACTATTCGCTCCTCGGCCCGTTCGACCAATTCGGTGAACGTAATCGTCGAACGTATTTGGAAGATCGTAGTTAATCACATGTGACACATTGTCGACATGAATTCCTCGAGCAGCAACATCAGTTGCTGCAAGCACACGCGCATTGCCACTCTTGAATGCACGAAGAGCTTGTTGTCGTTGATTGTGACGTTTGTTTCCATGAATTGATTCTGTTTTAATACCATGCTCATTGAGTTGTTCCGCAAGTCTCTCTACACTGTGCTTCATACTTCCAAAAATAATTACTCGTCGAAGTGATGCATCGGAGAGAAGACTTATGAGCGTTTCAAATTTATTACTATGATTGAATCGAACAACATCTTGAGCAACACTTGTTGTGATGTCATGTTTCTTTACAGAAACAATTTTTGGCTCTCGCAAGAAATCATGTGCAAGCTTATTCGTTTCAGATGACATTGTGGCAGAAAAGAAAAGCGTCGAACGATCTTTTGGTGTTGCACTTAAGATTGAGCGCATGTCACGAATGAATCCCATGTCGAGCATACGATCCGCTTCGTCGAGCACTACTGCTGAAATTTTTTCAATCTTAAAATGCTTGCGCTCGATAAGATCCATGATTCTTCCAGGTGTACCTATCACAAAATGATTTTTACGTGCAAGCCCCTGCATTTGAGGACGAATACTCATTCCTCCAACGCAAATCGTAGAGTAAAGTTTAAGTCCTTTCGAAAGTTTTCGAAACTCCGCGTCAACTTGTAGAGCAAGCTCTCGTGTTGGAGTGAGAATGAGCGTTTCTTGTTTTGGATTCTTGAGTGTGTTCTGTATAAGTGGAACAAGGAACGCTGCAGTTTTACCAGTTCCCGTTTCAGCAAGACCAATTACGTCATGACCTGAAAGGACAAGAGGAATGATCTGATCTTGAATAGGGGTCGGTACAGAGATACCCATTTCATGAATAATATTTACAATTCTTTGATCAAGACCGAAGTCTGAAAATGTATGAGTTGCTTCATAAGCACTTTCGGGTGCTTGGACAGGATTTTTATTTATATATTGTGACGGATTGAAAGTCGGCATCACACGCGGGGATCGTCGTGACCCACCACTTTGTGAATGATTTGATCGTGAGCCACCACTTTGTGATCGACTAAAACTTGGCCGCCCCGATGAAGTTCGACCTGCTGGAGGTCTACCTGTTGAAGATCGATTCGAAGAAGGCCGTCCTGCTGAAGACCGATCTGAAGAAGTTCGCCCCGTGGATGAACGTCCAGAGCTTGGACGACTCGATGTCGTCCTATCAGTAGTTGAAAAACGAACAGTTGAAGAACCTACCGATGATCGGCTTGGGCCTGAGCGATTCGATGTTCGTGTGCTATTAAAATTGTTTTGGCCTGTAGAGCCTTCGCTTGCACGAAATGTGCTTGGGCGACGAGAACTAGTCCCGCTCTGCCGTGGTGTTGATGATGAATACATATTGTATTTCTTACCTAAAAAACGTTAAACGCTCATTAGTATTTTTTACCTGAGAAATTTTGACATTTCTGTGTGGGCTGTGCAGGTTATAAAATCAAACGGAAATTGATTAAGCAATAACGTCTGCAGCTAGAGAGCCCTACACGAGATTCAAAAGCTAGAAGGATGATAATACACTATGAAATAAAAGTCAAGTATCTCTCCTTTATCCACAGTGTATTTATATGATAGAGTTAAATTATGAATAAGTGGCTAAAGCCGGTCGTCTTTCTATTTTCTCTTATTGGAGCACTTGTAATACTCTCAATATATTCGCAATCAACGAGCGACGCAAACGAGTCAGGGCAGGCATCGATCAAAAACCTTCTTACTTCTGGATCTTTCGCTACTCGAATTTCAGAGCAAGGTGATTATGTCTTTGAAGATACGCAAGAGAATTTTACAATTGTAGCGCGCTATCCAAAAACTGATATCGTGGCACTCGATCGTGACTTCGAAAAATTTGCTCAAACACAAGTTGATTTTTTTCACAAGACACTCGCGCAAGAAAATTTAAAAGAAAGTAGTTCGCTTCTTATCAATTACACGACGACACGTAGTGATGACTATATCTCATTTGTTTTTACCTTAGAAGAATCTTTGGGTATATTGTCTCGTATAATATATTACAAATCATTCACGTATGATACAGATGGTCAATATCGTTCACTTGGTAGTATTGTGGAACTTACTCCGGAAGTTGTTGAGATGATAGGCGCGCGAGTTGAGGAGGATGTGAGGGTGAAAGTGGAGTACGAGGTTTCAGAAGGGCGTATGGAGCGCGCGCTCGATGCAACTGGGCGTGCATTTGAACTTTTTCGTATTGATCAAGAAAATATCATTTTCATCATCCCATCATATAAATTATCGGACAAAATGGGTTCAGCCATAGAGATCTCATTACCATTACAAGAACTAATAAACTTGCAATACTAGTCCTGTTGGTGCAGACATAGATCAGATTATTGTTTAATATATATGTGCGGTATTATAGGTTACATTGGTCAAAAAAATGCTGTTCCAATTTTGTTGGATGCTTTGGAAGCAATGGAATATCGTGGTTACGATTCAGCAGGAATTGTCACTCAAGAAACCGGAGTTATTCGTGTAGCGGGGCGAGTTGCGTCTCTTCGTGAAAAGGTTTCAGAAAAATCATTTTCAAAAAGTGGTATTGGTCACACCCGTTGGGCAACACACGGAGCTCCCACAGAAAAAAATGCCCATCCGCATATTTCTCCGGATGGAAAAACAGCAGTTGTACATAATGGAATCATCGAAAATTTTCGTGAATTAAAAGATGAATTCTCTACATATGGACTCACGTGCACATCCGAAACAGATACCGAAATGGTTGCATTATGTATTCAGTATTATCGTGAACAAGGTATGTCTCTAGAGGAAGCATTTTTGAAAACAATACCTCGTCTTTCCGGCACCTATGGTCTCGTTGTTATCGATCCAACTGACTCAGCAGTTCTTTATGGCGCTCGTCTCGGTAGTCCACTTATTATCGGTATAGGAGAAAAAGAAGAATATTTTATTGCTTCAGATGCCTCTGCTCTCGCTCCCTATACTAAAGAAATAGTCTACTTGGAGGATCACGATATCGTTAAGCTTTCACGAAATGGATATCATTTTTTAAATGAAAATTTGTCTGGAATGGTGCGACCTGTTGATCGTATAGAATGGGGTCTTGAAATGATTCAAAGGGGCGGATATAAACATTTTATGCTGAAGGAGATTATGCAAGCAAAAGAGGTGATTGAAAATTCGATGCGTGGTCGTCTTGATTTTAAAAACATGACAGCAAAACTTGGCGGGCTCGAACACGTTCGAGAGCGATTGACCAAAACAGATCGTATTGTAATAGTTGGATGCGGTACAAGTTACTACGCAGGTTTGGTCGGTGAATATATTCTCGAAGATCTTGCCCGCATACCTGTTGAAGTTGAACTAGCGTCCGAATTTCGCTATCGGAATCCGCTTATTAACGAACGCACCACAGTCATTGCTCTTTCTCAATCCGGTGAGACAGCAGATACTCTCGAAGCACTTCGTGAAGCAGAGCGTCGTGGTGCATTGACACTTGGTATTGTAAACGTAGTAGGTTCATCTATTTCCCGCATGACGCAGGCTGGTGTCTATAATCACATAGGTCCAGAAGTTGGAGTTGCCTCTACAAAAGCTTTTATATCGACACTTGTCATATTAAATCTTATGGGACTTATGCTTGGTCGTGAGAGAAAAACTATTTCATATGAAAAAGGAAGACAGCTTGTTGACGCTTTGACTCGACTACCAGAACAAGCACAATCAATTTTAGATTCAGCTTCTGACATTCAAAAGGTAGCGAAAGCATACAAGCGCTCACGAGATTTTTTGTATATTGGACGCAATATGATGTATCCCATAGCTCTTGAAGGTGCCTTGAAATTGAAAGAAATTACATATGTGCACGCAGAAGGATGCAGTGCAGGAGAAATGAAACATGGGATTCTTGCCATGATCGATGAATCCTTTCCCACTATTGCTATAGCGCCTAAAAATATGTTGTATGAAAAAATGATATCAAATATCGAAGAGATTCGTGCACGTCGAGGTCCTGTGCTCGGTGTTGTTACGCAAGGGGATAGTAAATTAATTTCTCGTCTCGATCATTCTCTTATTATCCCTGATACTGAGTTAAGCTTGACACCGGTACTCGCCACCATTCCATTGCAACTTTTTGCATATTATAGTGGTGTACAGAAAAATCTTGACATTGATAAGCCACGCAACCTCGCAAAAAGTGTAACGGTGGAATAGAAAAAAACGCCTCGCACTTGCTTGTACGAGGCGCTCCCTAAGTAACGTAACGGATTTACATTTCCTTAATCTGTAATTAGCTTATTCTTGTAATCATGTAAATGCGTGACGCTGCGGTATGTAAGAACCAAAATCGAAATTCGTATAAATCAAAAAAATGTGACTTCCTCTTGTCGCTACCACGAGCATACTTCGGTTGTCCTTCCAACTCGTTGGATTCTTTCAGTTTAATGATTACTTTTTTGAACGCTGTCTTCTGAATCCCGAACGTAGATCGAAATTCCTCTGAATTGAGTTCATCAAACATGGCTTCGTTATAAATCTCATAATGAGATATCTTTCGAAAGGCCGCTAGCATTTTCATTGCCTCATTTACCGTAGTATCCGGATCGAGAGCTAGATCTGGCTTTGTCTCATTTGAAATTTTCAGAAGGTGCACAGATACAGGCATAGTCGAACTGGAAGCAACCGAATGGACGCTGCCGTTGGTCTTGATTATCGGATTCCCTAACGCATCTACTTCTGGCGTGATTTCCACTTCTGGCGTGATTTCCACTTTTGGCGTGATGTCTATTTCTGGTGACGTGCTTCTCTCGTTTTCATTCATGACTTGATGGTTTTCAAAGGTTTATGTAACAATCACATTTATTATGTTATTTGTCAATAAATAGAGAGTGGTGTTAAGATTTTAGAAAGACTTGCGTTTTAAAATGAGCTATGATAAATTACAGTGATAAGCTGATCGATCCGATCTTCTCTCCTGGTCCTTCATGGGACGGCTAGCTTTTACTATTACGAGTTTAGTCAAACAAGAGGTTAAAAGCCTGTTGTTTTGTGTGTTGTTGTATGCCTGTATCGACACCGCGAACAAAAAAGTACTTTTCAAAGTACAAAGAACCACTTGCCGAGTTGCCCAACTTGGTAGAAACACAGTTGGATTCATTCCGACAATTTTTGAGTATAAGCATGGAAGAAGCTGTTCGCGAATTTTCGCCAATTTCAGACTATTCTGAAAAGAAATTCACGCTCGAATTCCTGGATCTCACACTTGATGATCCAAAATTTGACGAGTATCATGCGAAAGAAAACAAACTTTCATACACCTCTGATTTAAAAGTGCGCGTAAAATTGCACAACAAAACTCTTGGTTCAACTCATGAGCAAGAAATTTTTCTTACCGAAATACCCATGATGACAGATCATGGGACTTTTGTCGTTAACGGTGTTGAACGAGTAATCGTGCCTCAGCTAGCACGAAGTTATGGTATTTTTTTTACCGAAAGTGAATCATCCAAAGAAAAACCTTATTTCGGAGCAAAGATTATACCTGTTCGTGGAGCGTGGGTAGAAATAGAAACAGACAAAGATAACGTCATGTATGTTCGCATTGACAAAAAGCGAAAGTTTTCATACAGCACATTGCTTCGTGTTTTTGGATTTGCCTCAGAAAAAGATCTTCTTGCAATTTGTGAAACTGATGAAGAAAAAAAGGCCATGTCAGCATCTATCGCAAAAGACACAGCAAAATCACAAGACGATTCATATCTTGAAATTCATAAAAGACTTCGTGACGGAGAAAAAGCAACCATTGAAAATGCAAAAGAATTTGTCGATGGTATTTTTGGCTCAGATCGTTACGATCTTTCACGGGTAGGGCGATATCACTACAATAAGCGTTTTGGATTTTCTCTTGAAGATAAAATTGTAGATTCGCAGTCAACTCTTACTCAAGAAGATCTTGTAATGATTTTTAGACATATTGTAAAACTTAATACAACACCAGAATCACGACCAGATGATATTGACCATCTTGGTCTTCGTCGTGTGAAATATGTTGGCGAACTTCTTCAGGCAAAAATGCGTACAGGACTAGCGCAGATGAAGCGAAATATTCAAGACAAAATGTCGACAATTGACACAGAGACTACTCTTCCAATACAAATTATAAATCAGCGACCACTACAAGCTCGTGTGAAAGAATTTTTCACAACAAACCAACTTTCTCAATTCATGAGTCAGGAAAACGTCTTGGGCGAAATCGAAGATCTTCGTAAGCTTTCAGCTCTTGGGCCGGGAGGTCTTACTCGAGAACGAGCGGGTTTTGAAGTACGCGACGTTCACCCTTCTCACTATGGTCGTGTTTGCCCAATTCACACTCCTGAAGGTCCGAACATTGGACTCATTCTTCACCTTGCAACTTATGCGCGCATCAATCATTTTGGAATGATTGAAACACCTTATATTCGTGTAAAAAATGGAAAGATCACACAAGAACTTGATTATCTCAACGCAATGGATGAAGAGCGATTTATCATTGCTCACTCTGGTAATATTCTCGATACGAAAGGTGCATTCGTATCAGAAATGGTAGAGATTCGTACGCAAGGAAATCCGGGAATGGCTAAACGAGAAGAAGTAAACTATATAGACGTAGCCTCGAACCAAGCTTTCTCAGTTGCGACATCACTTGTACCATTTTTGGAACACGACGCTGCGAACCGAGCATTGATGGGATCGAATATGCAAAAGCAAGCAACACCATGTATTATACCGCAGGCACCACTTGTGGCGACTGGCATGGAAGAACGCGCAGCGTATGATACAGGACGTCTTGTAATCGCAAAACACGCAGGTATGGTAAAGGCTGTTGATGCACGGAAAATAATTATTACAACATCAAAAGGTGATGAATCCTATAAACTCATAAACTTTGTTCGAACAAATAATTATTCAATGTTCCATCAGCGTCCAGTCGTGTCTGTTGGTCAGAGTATACAACCTGGTGATTTGCTCGCAGACTGCTCTACAACCGATGGTGGCCAACTTGCAATAGGTCAAAATATATTCGTTGCATTTATGTGTTGGTCGGGCGCAAACTACGAAGATGCGATTATTATTTCAGAGCGACTTGTAAAGAATTCAATTTTCACTTCAGTTCGAATTGAAGAGTATGAATGTATTGTTCGCGATACAAAGCTCGGTGAAGAAGTGACAACACATGACATTCCAAATGTTGGAGAATCAAAACTAAAAAATCTTGATGAAGAGGGGATTATACGAATAGGCGCGGAGGTTCGCGAGAACGATATTCTTGTCGGAAAAATTACGCCAAAAGGCGAAACAGAACTTACGCCAGAAGAACGACTTCTTCGATCTCTTTTTGGAGAAAAAGCGCGTGATGTGAAAGATACTTCACTTCGCATTGATCACGGAAAGAAAGGGCGCGTAGTGGGTGTAAAAGTATTTTCCCGAGATAAAGGTCAGCATCTAGAGTCGGGTGTTCTCAAAAAAATATATATCGAAATCGCGCAAATTCGAAACGTACAGGTGGGAGATAAGCTTGCAGGACGACATGGAAATAAAGGAGTTATATCGACCGTACTAAAAGAAGAAGACATGCCATATATGGAAGATGGTACTCCAGTGGATCTTATCCTGACACCTTTGGGAGTTCCAGGTCGTATGAACCTTGGCCAGATTCTTGAAATGCATCTTGGCTTTGCTGCATATCATCTTAACTATCAAGCCATTGTTCCTCCTTTTGCCGGGGCAACGCCGGAAGAAGTAATGTTGGAAATCGAGAAGGCAGGATTTAAAAATACTGGCAAGGTCAAACTTTTTGACGGACGAACAGGAGAAGCATTTGATCAAGAAATTGCTGTTGGTTATATGTATATGTTGAAACTTCAGCACATGGTTGAAGATAAGATGCATGCGCGATCCGTCGGTCCGTATTCATTGATAACTCAACAACCTCTTGGAGGAAAGAGTCAGTCAGGAGGGCAACGATTTGGAGAAATGGAAGTGTGGGCACTGGAAGGTTATGGGGCCGCGTACACTCTTCGTGAGATGCTAACTGTAAAATCTGACGATATTATGGGACGATCACAAGCTTTTGATTCTATTATTCGAGGTCAAAATATTAAAGAACCAAATGCACCGGCATCATTTAAGGTATTGCTTCACTATCTACGAGGTCTTGCTCTTGATGTACAGGTTGCTCAGAATAATATTGATATTACACACTCTGATTCTAAGGTCGACAGTGCAGAGATTCTACCAGAACCTCTTGCGTAAAGTGCTACCGTTAAACTTATAGCTTATGAAAACAATCACTACATCAAAGCCCAATCAAACTGATTCGATTCGTCTAACTCTTGCAAGTCCGGAGAAAATTCGCGAATGGTCATATGGAGAAGTTACAAAACCAGAAACGATCAACTATCGAACTGGGCGCTCTGAAAGAAGTGGTCTTTTTGATGAAAGAATTTTTGGACCTGAAAAAGATTATCAGTGCTACTGTGGGAAATATCGTGGTGTTCGATATAAAGGAATCGTTTGCGAGAAATGTGGAGTCGAAGTAACACGTGCTATCGTTCGGCGAGAACGAATGGGCCATATTGAACTTGCATCACCTGTATCACATATCTGGATGCTACGAGGAATTCCATCTCGTATGTCTCTTCTTTTCGGAATTTCTGTAACTGATCTTGAGAAGGTAATTTATTTTGCTGGATATATTGTAACAAGGGTTGAAGAGGGAGAACGAGAAAAGATTCTTGCTATGCTAGATACAGAATTCAAAAGCAAGATGAAAACGCTCACTACGGAAGAAGACAGAGATCGTCTTCGTGATCTCTTCGCCACAACAAAAAAAGAAATTCAGACTCTTGTTGAAGGGCAAGTTCTTTCGGAGGTTCAATATCATCAGTTCTCATTTAAATATGCAACGCTTTTTGAAGCGGGAATTGGTGCTGATGCAATTTATAATATTTTCAAATCGATCAATCTCGAAAAACTTGAGCAAACGCTCGAGGCTGATCTCGAAGATGCACGCGCCACGATTCGTCCAAAAATAGAACAACGTCTTCAGCTCGTTCGCTCACTTTTGCGCGCCGATCTTAAGCCTGAGTGGATGTTTTTGAAAGTTATTCCTATCATTCCACCGGCTCTTCGTCCCATGGTTGCACTTGAAGGAGGACGACACGCAACATCAGATATTAACGACCTTTATCGTCGTGTGATCAATCGAAATAATCGTCTAAAAAAACTTATGGACATTGGTGCTCCGGATGTTATTTTGCGAAATGAAAAACGTATTTTGCAAGAAGCGGTCGACTCACTTATAGACAATTCAATTCGAAAGCACAGCGGTTCTGTCGCTATGAGTCAGTCACAACGACGACAGCTCAAATCTCTTGCAGATAATCTTAAAGGCAAGCAAGGACTATTTCGAGGAAATTTACTTGGAAAGCGTGTTGACTATTCAGGACGTTCCGTTATTGTTGTTGGTCCAAATCTTGCTCTTAATCAGTGTGGTTTACCGAAATTCATGGCCCTTGAGCTGTTTCGACCATTTGTCATTTCAGAGATTATTGCACGTGAGCTGGCGTTTAACATTCGTGGTGCTGGAAAATTGATAGAGGAAGCAACTCCGGAAGTGTGGGAAATTCTTGAAGATGTGATTCGTGATAAGTATGTTTTGCTCAACCGAGCACCAACACTTCACAGACTTTCTATTCAAGCATTTAAACCGCTACTTATAGAAGGAAAAGCAATTCAGGTTCATCCTCTGGTCTGTTCTGCATTCAACGCCGACTTCGATGGTGACCAGATGGCAGTCCATGTTCCGCTTTCTAAAGAGGCACAGCGCGAAGCTAAAATGTTAATTGCTTCAAATCGTAATCTATTAAAACCACAAACAGGAAGTCCTATTGTGAATCCATCACAAGATATTGTTCTGGGATGTTACTGGATGACGAAGTTTGTCGAAAATGTAAAAGGTGAAGGCAAGATTTTTGCTGACCCAAATAGTGCTATTACTGCATACGATTTTAATGCGGTTGATTTTCGTGCAAAAATTAAAGTTGTAGGAACTCCTTCTTCTAAATATGATGTATTTAAAGGTCAGCCTTTCGAAACCTCGGTAGGGCGTCTGCTGTTCAACTCAATTCTTCCTCAGGACTTCGAGTACATTAATCATGAGATGACAAAAAAACAACTCTCAAAACTTATTGCAACGATTATTAATCGTTATGGTATTGATGCAACACCGCCTGTTCTTGATAAGATCAAGAATTTTGGTTTCAAATATGTCACACATTCTGGGAGTTCATTTGGTATTGTTGATGCACGTGTTCCAGAAGGAAAACCTGCTATTGTAGCTGAAGGTAAGCGTGAAGTTGCTAAAGTTATATCGGCTTTTAACGATGGATTGATCACGGACGAAGAACGATATCGAAAAACTATTGAGATCTGGGAAGACAAAAAAAATCAGATCGGTGATCTTGTAAAAGAACATATTCGTGAAAGCGAATCCATTGCTGATATGGTTATCTCAGGCGCACGTGGGGATTATGGTTCATTAAATCAAGTTTCGGGTATGAAAGGAGTTATTGTGAATGTTTCTGGAGAAGAACTAGATTTCCCAATTATCTCAAGTTACAAAGAAGGTCTTTCACCTCTTGAATATTTCATCAACACTCACTCGGCGCGTAAGGGTCTTGCTGACACCGCTTTGAACACGGCAAAAGCAGGTTATCTCACACGCCGTCTTGTAGATGTTGCTCAGGATATAGTCGTCCGTGAAGAAGATTGTGGCACAAGGAAAAATATAGTTGTTAAAAATACAGGATTACAAGGAGAGAAGCTCTCACTTGTTGAAACAATCAATGGACGAATCTCTGCAGAAGATATTATTGTGAAAGGTGAGACACTCGTAAAAAAAGGAGACATGATTCATCGAGATATGGCAGAACGTATCGAATCGGCGGGCATCACAGAAATGAAAGTACGCTCGCCTTTGATGTGTGAAACTCGCCATGGTGTATGTCGAAATTGCTACGGATGGGACATGGGACGTCAAGGTCTTGTGAAGCTTGGTGAAGCTGTTGGTATCGTTGCAGCGCAAGCCATTGGAGAGCCGGGTACTCAGCTTACCCTTCGAACATTCCACACAGGAGGAGTTACAGGTGAAGACATTACACAAGGTCTTCCACGTGTAGAAGAGCTCTTTGAACGACGAACACCAAAAATTCCAGCAGTCATTACAGAAATCGATGGAACAATCGCGGAGATTAAAATAGATGAGAATAAGAGAAAAACTATCGTCGTCCTTGCAGACAAAGGAGGTAAAGGTAAAAACGAAGTTGAGCACGATGTCGATCCACGACGCTACGTTACAGTTAAGAAGGGCGAACATGTTTTTGCTGGCCAGCTTATGACAGACGGATCTGCAGATATTAGAGAAATCTACCAACATGGGGGCCAGCTTATGGCGCAACAATACATTATTGAAGAAATCAATAAAGTGTACGAACTCCAAAGCTCAGCAATCATTCCAAAGCACCTCGAACTTATTGCGCGTCAGATGTTTTCTCGTCGAAAGATTATAGAACCAGGAGACACACTCTTTACAACAGGAGAAGTTGTTGAAAATATGGAATTCGAAAGAGAGAATGAACGAGTTGGTCTCGAAGGAGGAGCACCTTCAAAAGGTGTACCTGTTGCCATGGGAATCTCAGAGGTTTCACTTTCTACGAAGTCGTGGCTTTCGTCCGCTTCATTTCAGCATACGACACGAACACTCGTTACGAATGCGATTCGTGGTGAGCGTGACGAACTTCGTGGCTTGAAAGAAAATGTTATTATCGGGAATCTCATTCCTGCAGGAACTGGTTTTACTGACGAATTTGTTGACATGTCAGACATTCGAGCGGAGAACAAAAAAGAAGCCGAGATCGAACGACAGAATCGCGAAGAATATTCACGATCTCATGAAAGACCAGAGTAATAGTTCATTGCGTGATGCGCGTTAACGCGATACGTTAGGTGTGATGAGAAAAAGAGTTTACTAGAAAGAAGTATGTAAAAGCTATCATGTAGTATGAGCGATGCTGTACGACAGATAAAAGAAAAGCTACCTCTTTTGGATATTCTGCAAGAGTATCTTGACTTCACACAAGCAGGTGATAGCTGGAAAGCACGCTGTCCTTTTCATAATGAAAAGACGGCTTCTTTTCACGTAACTCCAGCAGAAAATGTTTTTTACTGTTTTGGATGTCATCGTGGCGGTGATCTTTTTAGTTTCATTCAAGAACATGAAAATATGACATTCAAAGAAGCGCTTGTTATGCTTGCAGAAAAAGCTGGCGTCATTCTTGATGGGCAAATAAAAAAACCGTCAACAAATTCGGAGAAACTTCTTGCTCTCATGAGACATGCAGCAGATTTCTATCATCGTCAACTTCTTCTCGATTCTGAGGTGAAACAGTATCTTGTTGAGCGCGGACTTACTGAAGCAACAGTGCGACTCTTTCGTTTAGGATATGCGTCGACGACGTGGGATAGTCTCACGACATTTTTAAAAGCATCATCATATACAGAACAAGACATGCTCGATGTGGGTCTTATAATTGCTCGAAAAGATGCAAAAGGTGGATACGATCGATTTCGAAATCGTATTATGTTTCCTCTCAATGACCCACAGGGTCGTGTTGTCGGCTTTTCAGGGAGAATTTTCGACGCTCGTGTTGAGAATAAAGAGAAAGCCGGTGGAAAATATATTAATTCTCCTGAAAGTGAATTTTATGACAAGTCATCAATTCTCTATGGTTATGATTGTGCAAAAAAAAGCATATCGTATGAAAAATCTTGCATTATCGTTGAAGGTCAAATGGATCTTGTGATGGCACATCAAGCAAATACAAAGCATTGTGTAGCTCTCTCTGGTACTGCACTTTCGGAAAGACAACTCACGTTACTGGCTCGCAGTGCTACGAAACTAATCTTTGCTCTTGATGCAGACTCAGCGGGATCACAAGCAGTAACGCGCTCTGTCCTCGCAACACTAGAAAAAGATCTCGATGTCGCAATTGTTCAACTACCTGTAGGAGCAGATCCTGCTGATGTAATTCGCACAAGTCCTGAAACATGGCATAAACTTTTGGAAAAACCACTGAGCTATATTACGTGGAAATGTAGAGATATGAGAAATAGCGATGCGCGCACACTTCGCTCGATTCTTATTCGAGATGTATTTCCAGCGCTTCTTTCTATGAAAAGTCCTATAATTCTTGAACGCGCTCTTCAAGAAGCATCGACACATAGTGGTTATACATTCGAAACGTTATCAAAAGAATTTCGTACTTGGCAATCAAACAACAAAGATGCACTTGAATCATTTGAACCTATTTCTGATTCTTTATCATCTAAAGCTCTTACATTGGATGATACTTCTTCTGATACGTCTCGAATAGGAACATCATCGAAAGAATCACGACTGATTACTCTTTCAAATCTTATTCATCTTGCAAAACAACGTACGGAGAGTAATGAGAATCCTGACGACGTAGTAGTATATGCAGAAGAAATATTGTCACGAGAAAGAGCTGATTGGCGAGAACGCTTGCAAGAAGAACCAAGGGCTTTGATCGAAACACACATGATGTATGGAAATGCACCTCTGAAGCATATTTTTCAGTCAATTCGAGAAGTGACATTTATCATAAAACGTGATATTCTTACACAACAAAGAAATAATTTACACATCGAACTGCGACGCAGTGCAGATATGCCTGAGCGACGAAATGAACTCCTCACTTCTATTCAAAATATTGATTCACAACTTATATCACTAAATGATCTCTACCATAGAGAATAATCATATGGCAACAAAAAAAATATTTCGAGTAAGCAAACCAAAGAAAATGGATTTAATAAAAAAAACTATGGGAAAAAATCAAAAAAAAATCGCGTCGACGAAAAATATTTCTTCTAAAAAATTTGTAAAAAAAATGTCTTCAAAAGCACCCCTAAAAAAGTCGACACAGGGAAAAGCATCATCAAAAAAAATCGTGCCTAAAGCCACCTCAAAAACTGAATCTAAAAATATGCCTAAAGCAGGATCCAGACAGGTTTCAAAAACTGCACCTAAAAATACTTCCAAGATAGTCTCAAGAAATATTTCCAAAACAGCATCTAAAAATATTTCAAAAAATGTCTCTCGAAGTGCGCCCAAGACAGTTTCAAAAAGTATTTCTCGGAACGTGTCCAAGGCAGTTTCGAAAAATGCTTCAAAAAATCCACCCAAAAAAGTGGCACCCAAAAAAGTCCTCATCAAAAAATCTCCCATAAAAAAAGAATTGAAAGAAAAAAAACGCAAGCCTCTCGTGCAAAATAGAGCAATGCAGACTCGTCACGAACGACCCAAAAATATTTTGTCAATTGCAGAAAAAGATGTCCAAGCGCAAGAACTTATTGAAAAAGGGAAAAAACGTCGCTTCATCACGTATGACGAAATCCTCAAGACATTTCCTGATATTGAGAAAGATATTTCGTTTCTCGAAGCACTGTATGACAGACTCGCTCAAGCGGGAATTGAAGTTGTAGAGGGAGCCAGCTTGCTCGATTTCAATGATACTTCATATGAAGATCTGCTCGCCCACGATAAATATGGGAAAAAAGACAGTAGCTACGATTCTATTCAAATATATTTGAAAGAGATTGGCCAGTATGACCTTATTAAAGCTGACGAAGAAAAAGAACTTGCCCGTCGGATTGAAAATGGTGACGAAGAAGCCCGAAATTTGCTCGCGACAGCAAACTTACGCCTCGTTGTTTCTCAGGCAAAAAAATATGTTGGGCGTTCTCCTGATTTGACACTTTTGGATCTTATACAAGAAGGGAATCTCGGTCTTTTCAAAGCAGTTGAGCGTTTTGATTGGTCTAAGGGATTTAAATTTTCTACATATGCGACATGGTGGATTCGCCAGTCAATTACGCGCGCACTTGCGGATCAATCTCGAACTATTCGTATACCTGTTCATATGGTTGAAACTATTTCGAAGTACAAACAAGTTGTTCGACGCATGACACAAGATCTTGGACGTTCGCCACTTCCAGAAGAAATTGCAGTAGAAATGGAGTTGGATGTTGAGAAGATACATATGATTGGGAAAATTAATCAAGACACACTTTCTCTCGAAGAGCCTATTGGTAGTGATAGTGATGAGAAATCAACTCGTGGAGAATTTATTGCTGATCAAATGATATCAAGTCCCACCGAAGATTCTTCAAAGCGTATTCTCAATGAACAGATTCAGGCAATCCTTGATGATCTTTCTGATAAAGAGCGGAAAATTATTGAAATGAGATATGGACTTGAAGACGGGATTACTCATACGCTTGAAGAAGTAGGTCGAGAGTTCGGTGTTACTCGGGAGCGCATACGTCAAATTGAAGCCAAGGTTCATGAGAAGATTCGCATGAATGAGAAAATTCAGAAATTGAGAGACTATTAACATAAGAAAATCATTTTTTCTACAGATCTGATACAATGGGAATATTAAAAGTTATTAAATAAACAAATCGTATATGTGCAAAAATAATTGTTGCGAAGGTGGAAAATGTACTACAGGTTGTTACACAATGTGGGTGGCTCAAATTCTGGTTATTATTGGAGCATTAAATTGGGGCCTTGTAGGGCTTTCTATGATCATAAATGACGATTCTTCATGGAATGTTGTGAACGCAATTTTGGGCAGTATTCCCGTTCTCGAAGCAATCGTATACTTACTTGTTGCTGTCTCAGGAATTTATATGATAACTGGTTTTTCATCATCGAAAATGAACACAAAAGTAAATGGCATGAATTCAAATTGCAAAAGCTGTGAATCAGGAGCTTGTGACTCTCATAAAGAAAAAGCCTAAAAAGCACGAATACTTGCCAAAAATATATTTTGTGGTAATATGTATTTTATAATATTCATAGTCTGACATGATCAATTCCACCGGAGACATTATTTTATACGGAGTGCTTTTTTTAAGCCTATATTTTCAGGTCTTTTTGATGTTTACTTATGTATTTCAAAGTGATAAAGAAAAGAATTTAGACACAATTGGAGCAAAAAGAGTCCCGTATGCTCCGACTGTTGATATTATCGTACCTTGCTATAATGAAGAAAAATCTGTTGAAAAGACGATAGAGTCATTGCTTGCACTTGAATATGATTCATCAAAACTCCGTATTCTTGTGATCGATGATGGTTCAAGAGACAAAACATGGGAAATTGTTCAAAAATATAGAGATCATTCCCAAATTGTACTTTTCCAGAAAATTAATGAAGGAAGTAAGTTTTCCGCATTGAACTATGGATTAGCCCGGGCACACGCTGAAATAGTAGGCTGTCTTGACGCTGATTCACGTGTGGATTCACAAGCACTTAAATATTCCATAGAAGAATTTGAAACAACGGGTGCACATGCTATAACGCCTGTTATTCTTATTGATCAGCCAAAAACACTTTTGCAAATTATTCAAAAAACAGAATTTGAACTCGCGATTTTTATAAAGAAGATGTTTAATCGCGCTGACGCAATCTATCTGACACCTGGCCCTTTTTCACTATTTCGTAGAGAAGTTTTCAGTATTATAGGAAATTATAGGGAGGCTCATCATACAGAGGATTTTGAAATTGCTCTTCGACTACGTTCTCACGGAATGAAGATCGGATATTCATCACGAACAAAAGTTTACACGATGGCTCATACCCGTTTTAAAAATCTCTGGAAGCAAAGAATTCGTTGGACATATGGCCATTTTCGAAATGTTCATGACTATAAGCATCTCGTATTCGATCCAAGAATGGGAGAGATGGGAATGTTCGTTCTACCATTTTCAACTATTACGATGATTTCAACGATTGCAATATACATAGGAACGTCAACGCTTCTCATTCGTTCACTTATTAGAAGAATAGAAGAAGTTGCTCTGACTGGTTTTGATATTCCAACAGGTATATCACTTTTCTATTTGGACGTTAGAACTCATCTCATTCTTTCTGTTCTTGTACTTTCATTTACTATGTTTGTTATTTACAAAGGGCGAAGCATCGTGAATATTCGTCGGATTTCACCTGATATGGTTTATGGCACACTCTTATATGGTTTTGTCGCACCATTCTGGGTTGGGGTTTCTTTTGTTAAAGCACTACGCGGAAAACAAGGTGTCTGGTAATAGGTATCGCGGCACAATCAATTCATTATGAAAAAGAATATTATTGTGAAGCATGTCTCGATCTTCCTTATTACGTCGCTCATTTTTGCGCTCGGTTTTTTTCTCAGTTCCACAATAAATGGAAAACGAATTCGTGAAATCGAATCTCTCCAACAGCAGATTGCTGTAGATATTCTATCTTCGGAAACTCAGTTTAACCTGCTTCAGCAGGTTTCATGTGATCAGCAAGGTGGAAATGTTCTTTCTTCAGAAATTGCTCTTTTAGGGGAGCGACTTTCATTTATGGAATCCCAGTTAGGCTCGGAAAATTCTGAAGTACAACAACTAAAAACATACTACTCACTTCTCCTTATAAAAGATTATCTTCTTGCAGTAGAACTTCAAGAACGGTGTGGTTTGTCATCTGATAATATATTAGTCTACTTCTATACTTCTGAATGTGAGGATTGTCGTCGTCAAGGTTTTGTTCTAGATCGATTACATTCAAAATACCCGGAACTTCGTGTCTATGCGTTTGATGCGAGTCTCGGAGTTGGTTCTATTGAAACATTTCAAAATATCGTAGGATCTCAAGGATTGTATCCTTTGATAGCTTACAATAAAACACGTTTAGAAGGATTCTATTCTTTTGACGAATTGGAGGCACTTTTACCGATCGAAATGACAATGCCACCCGTAACAGAAGGGGATGTTCTTTCAGAGGAGAATGAATTAAATGAAAAAGGGGATAGTGCACTTGATGCGAAAGATGAAATACTATTAAATGAATAAATTTTTTTATATAAAGAAACCCGCGATCCATTGATGGATCGCGGGTTATTCTTGTACGTTGCTTACCGTGAAGAATATCCATTCTTCAAAGCAAGGTAGTTGTTCTTTGTTTTCTCTGCATAGTCTGTGATTGAACTATCTGCAAAGTCTTCAAGACGGCCAAAACTGTCGGGCGAATTGAGCCAACTTTTTCCAGCAGATGAAGCTTTATCTTGTCTATGATGAGATAGCGCGATCAGCTGTAGCATGTTTAGTCGAAAAAGATCATTGTTGCTATTCATGCGATATTTAAGCTCTGAGAATTGGTTCTCGTCGAGTGAAGCAATCCATAAAGCTACATTAATCGTAGCGAAAAGCCATGTCGCAACGACGTGATCATCTCCCTTAAGTTCGCTCACATCTTTTGGGATCTTCATACTTTCACCCAAGCAAGGATTAAGAAGAGACGCACCTTTTCGATTTGAGCCGACTTCTGATATTGCATAAGACGTAAATTGCCAGAGACCGAACGAATATTCAGAATCTCCAAGTGACGGTATGGAATGCACGAATTCGACGCCTGCTTTTTTCAAAGTAAAATTGAGAACGCGGACATTTGTTTTACCACTATTGCTTGGCATTATTTCTGTTAAGCCAAAGGCTGTAAGTTCGGTAGCCCCGACGCCCTTCATGATCTCAGTTGCTGCTCGCAGGCGCTTATCAGAGAGACCGCTCAAGCGAGGATGTGCATTTCGCAAACAATCAGAAGTGATCCATTTGCTGCGCTCATTGAGGGCTCTGTCTGACTCTTTGATGAATTCAGAAAGACTCATTCGTGCTGTACCCTTTTTGGAATGCACAACTTCGTGGTATTTTCGATGCTTCTCTTTAAGCACTTTTTGCTTGACTCCCGATTTCATGTCATAGAGCCTTTTTAGTTGCTCACAGAAATCCGCGTCTATCTCGCTTCCCACAGTTATGGGACCCTTTTCGAGACAGATATACCGGCAGAACAATCCTCCAAGCTTTGAGCCTTCGAGATTGCCCGAAGGGTATGTATTTACTCCGCACTTTATCCCTTCGTTTCTCTTGAGAATTGATGAAAAAAAACTAGAGTAATTTGAAACGAATCCTGAGGCCATATATACCAAAAAGCAAAGAAGACATATCATGAAGATTCCCCTCATGAGTATGCCGTAATGCATTGCCTCAGATGACTTCTCGGAAGTCTTGCTGGGATCAATTGGCTCGTATTTACGCATGATTTTTGATTTGGTCTGAGGATTTGGTCTGAGATTTATTTCGAGGAACTTTGCAGTTTAATTGCAATGGTACAACATTTTGATAATTTGTCAAATTATTTGGATATAGCGATCTATAGAGTACAGCGAATAATTAAAATTCACAGAATATAAAAAACCAAAATGAATATAGTACAATATGACATATGAATCGCCACTCACTTGTCTCGCTTATTTTTATCGCTAGTCTATCCGCTGTGCTTGTGAGTATTGTTGTAGAAGAAAAAAAATCAATAGAAATCCTTTCAGAAAATACTTCATTATCCATATCTAGCTATGAAATAGCTGGGTCTCAATAAGCATTGAGAAGGCGTGATTTAAGACCATCAAAAAACTAGCACCTTTTTCTTGTGGACTATTTTGACTTGCAAAATGAGGTGGTTGGGACTCTTTCATGTGTGCGATGTGACTTTATACATAAGTATGTTATATCAAATGGTTTGTTTAGAGACTAGAAAGGAGGGAGGTTGTGATATAAGGATTATTTTTGAGAGTTTTTTGTTAAGATAGGTTCTATCAAGGAGTATCTTTACGACACCACTAGAACCTACTTTATCAAAAATTCATAACAAAAGAAAATGGACTCGGTTTTGCGAAACTATTTTCTGGGGAAAGGATTCGCAAAACCTCGGCTACTGATTTTTGAAATTCGGCGGGATTTCGTTTTGGGTTTCCGCGCGCAGGAGGGGTCTGGGGAGGAATGCGCACGATGGTTCTTTGGAGCTGGAGCAAGAAAAAAAGGAAGAGCATTGCTCTTCCTTTGGTTTTAGATCTTTTTATATTTTGATAAAGATCTTAGGGTAAATCCGCGTTTTGGAAAAAAAAGTGTTTTCGTCATCGTTGTCGATGACTACTTCGGTAGTCGCTCCGGCAAAGTCATATTTGCTTTTCAGTGGAAATGTAACGTTATTTCTGTTCAGAAGTTCTTGGGTCTCCCTCAGATCTCCATCCGTCCACAACGTTATATTTTTTCCTTCCCCTTCGTATCTTTGCAATAATTCCAAAACTCTTTCATTAAGATTTCCCTTTATGAAAAGGGTCCCGTCAATATCGCAATATACGCCTGCAATATTTTGACCTTTCATTACTTCTTCTCTTTCTTGTTTTACCAATAATAGAAAATCAATAACGTCCTTGTCAGTTTTATCTTGCATGGATGGAAAATATTCCTTTGTTTTTTTAATGCCGCTCGCAACCATTCGCTTTTCGTGTTCGTCAGCGGGATTGAAAATATCTTTTGATTTTTCAAGATCATGAAAGACAGTTCCAATGACTTTTTGCATCTCACGATTCGCTAAGTCCGGTAATGATTCACTGGCTATTTCGAATTGGTTTCCAACTTCGAATAACTTAGGTAAATCTTTAATCTCGCTTGCAATATCCCAAATCCTTACATTACTTTTAGAAAGTAATAGGTCAATTTCGGGACGTATGTTACGCGCAGCTTCAATAGGTATAGTTTCCAATAAAACTATTTTTTGCATAGGGTTCGCTCTTAATAGTTCATTTGCGACATCAACACCATGACAATCTTGCAGCCACTCCCTACTATGTCTCACGGCAGTTAAATCAACAAAAATTATTCCGTTTAATTTAACAACCTCATCTCCCAAATTTTTATTAAAACATTGAATAAGGGTGTCAACGAGTTCTTTTTCTGATCCTTCTGCGAATTTAATGTTTACATCTATTGTTTCCATGTTATTTGATTTTAAGAGTGAAATTAATTTTGAAAGTTACCAGACCAGCCAAAATTTTTAGCAATTCTGATAACCTTCAAAATAACCCTTTTAAATCAAGCCATTTTCGTTAATTCCTTAATGAATTAGGACACGTCTGTTAAAGTATTTAAATGAAAAAAGCTAAGAAAATACAAAAGGTAGAACGAAATGAAATATTCATTCTGCTAGGTAAAAAGTATTCAATG
>Ga0163155_10000968_pt1 | contig 35456 bp, 54 predicted proteins | sample OliLakLV19SP4G1_FD_148611 | JGI IMG/M metagenome (GOLD analysis project Ga0163155, IMG submission 148611) | Freshwater microbial mat bacterial communities from Lake Vanda, McMurdo Dry Valleys, Antarctica - Oligotrophic Lake LV.19.SP4.G1 | ecosystem: Environmental > Aquatic > Freshwater > Lake >... | reverse complement strand
GTTCATTAGTGCCAGGAGGGACCCGCGGTTCTTGGACAGGCGTCATTGTGTCAGTCGTCTGTGTGTCATCAGGTTCTGTCGGGCTTGCGATCGATGCCACCATTTGGTTTTTTGGGGGCAGGCAGACGGTCGGCAGTGGTGAGATGCAGACGCAGACGCATCGACAGTCGCAGTAGGCGTCGCAGCAGGCGGGCTCGCTCGTCCGCCACCTCGATCGCGGCGCGGATGTGGTCGTCGTCGGGGAGTATGATCTCCGTATCCCGCAGTTCGAGCGGAGCGGGTGGAAGTAGAGCGGCAGATGGTGGGGTCAGATCGGGCATCGGCACCTCGGGTAGTAAGGATCAGTCGTCGGCCACATCATCACAGGGCTGATGGTCGGCATCGAATTGCGCCACATAGCACCGGACTGCTTCAGAGACGATGAATTTTTCCTCATCCCAATTGAAGACCAAGGGGTCAAGGAAGTTCTCCTCGTCCTGCTGCTGGGTCACTGATTCGCCCGTTGATTCCATGTCATCTTGCATGGTTCAATCCTTCGCCAGTTTTTCGGACCGCGCCCGGTACTCGCTGGCCTTTGCCATCAGCTTCCCGGCACGATCCATCGCGTCGAGCCACGCGCCGCGGTAGCACTCTTGCTCAGTTTCGTAAAGGGTGGATGCATCGACCACGACTAGGTTGCCGTGGTGTTCGACGAGAGCCTTCCCCTTGCCGATTCCGAGCATGTGGAGAGGCGCAGGTAGATGTCCCGGTGGCCCAGGATGCGGAAGCGAACCGCCCAGATCTTCGCACCATGCCAGGTACGGCCGATCTCAGGAGTGCCCCACTGGTTTCACTCCAACTCCGTTTAGTACGTATCCCCCCCTCCGACTCTCCCTAGGAGGTCTTATGGTTGGGATATGATCTGAATACGACAGTGTACACTAAGCAAGGTCTTTGCGCAAGGGGACTACTCCCACCCGACCTTTTGCGTCCTACCGGGCTGGCCGTTCTCCTCCAACCAGTCGGCATACACCAGCCGGACAGTATCGTCCTCTGGGTCTGCGATGATAGCGGACAGGAGTTGTTTGTCGGTGGTCACGTATCACCCTCCGTTTGGCGGTTGCCGAATCAGTCTGCCAGAAGTTCCAGCAGCTTCTCCGAGTACCGGATGTACGCCGTCGACGACCCATCAGCCCACCACGCCGCAGTCCGCGCCGCTTCCGCCGCCCGCGACACCGAACACGCCGCATGCACCACCGAACACCCCGCAACCCTCGCCGCCTGCGCCGCAGCCCACGTCGCCGCTTCCGCAGCCCACGCCGCAGCCCGCGCCGCAGCCCGCGCCGCAGCCCGCGCCGCAGATTCCGCCGCCCGCGCCACCTCTATCAGCCTCGCCGCCACCTCCGCATTCCACACGCCGCTTGCGATCGCGTTCCGGTTCGCCTCCATCACCTCCCCAATCGCTGCGAGCACCTGTGTCTTCACACCAACATCAATCCGCAAAGACTTGACAAGCAAAGTGTTTTCCTCAAGCAAATACAAAGAAAATCTCCACCTGACAGACTCCACGTCTTTGCCGACCGGAATCGCGTTCAGGAACCGCGCCGGGAATGTTTTTGCCAAGTCGTTCGGTAGGTTCTCGAATAGCGTGTCTTCAAGTCGAGCCAGCCATTCCGGTAGCCCCAACTCGATCTGGTACGCCGCGTGATTGTCGCTATGGATTGTGCAGCCGACAGCGCAACCCTTTCCCCCTTGCCAATATTTCCCCTTCACAATTTCATCCGCCGCCGCATGGGCGCGGACTCGTGAAAGGTATTTGTCTTTAACGGCCACGTCGCCATGAAATGCGATCATACCAGTCTCCGTTAGTACGTTCGTGAGTTGTGATGATCATTCAACGCTGTTACCGGTCTTCGATCGCCAACCGGCCACGGTGGACATCATCGGCGTGCAGCCGTCGAACCGAGCGGCCTGCCCCGCTTCCTCTTCGGTGGATCGATCGGAGCCGTGGGGGTGGAGACCACCACCGGTGGTGGCTGCCTCGGCTCCTGAAACTTCTTCACGAGTGCCGTCGCCAGTTGGAGCGTGGTTGCGTTCGGAAAATCCAGGATCGGAACCTGGCTTAGTTCCTCGATCAATTCCAGTAGCGTCATGGTCGGCTTCCTTCATGGCACGTTGGGTTAAGAGTCCACTCTGCCCCGCTACCCGTTCGGCAAGCGATGCCGTCAAACGCTCCAGTTCACCGATCCGATCAAGAAGCTCCTGGCGTGTCGGCTGTTTAACGGGCATCACCCCACCCCCACTGACTGAAACAAGTTGGACAATAAACCTCTCGCACGGCCGCGTAAGTTCCTGACAGTTTTCGCGAATACCAGCCCGCCGACGCAACCAGATTCCCTGATTCGCAATAGCTGTCACAAGCCCAACACTGCGAGCGCGTTTGACGCTTCGGTTCAGCCTCCTCCGCTGCCACGCGCATCCGCTCGATGCGAGCATCGAGTTCGACTTCTGTGAACACATCGTGTGCCGCCGGTGTGATCGGTGTGGTGTCCACATCAATCCGTTCGCAACCCATCGACGCAAAGGGGCTGCGAGTCCCCGGGACAAACACCATCTGGTGTTTCTTCGCTTTCGTCATAGCCACGCTCCACCGCCTTTTTTTGGTTTGGCTTCGAACACCGGGCCAGGAAACGACCTGGCCCGGCTATGTCGATCCTCGGTTCGTGGTCAAACGATTGTTGGGAATGCCTCGATGTTCTTCCACATCAAAGTGGAATGGCGTCCTGGTGGCGGTGCGCCCTCGCGCATTCGGTTCCAGGTCTTGATAATAATGGCTGCGCGCTCTTGTCGCGACAGGTTCGATTTCTCGATCTTGCGCGTCCTACCCTTGCGTTGGGAGTCGGTTTCGTCAGGGTCTTCGGGATTGGACTTCAGACGCTTCATGAGCCTGTATTCATGGGAATGCTCAATCAGCCCAATGGATTTAAAAACCCTATCAAACAGTTGCTTGCATAGATCGGTGTCGCGTTGTGAAAACTGCGACCATAGGAAAACAGCCAACCCATATGGGATAACCTTCGCGACGTTATAGACTCCCCGTATAGCATTGTCTGCCGCGATGATTTCCGGGTTTTGCTGAGCGATCTTTACGATTTGATCGTTCGAAATTGTTGCCGATCCGTTAGATGCCGACTGTGAATCGTAGGCCACTTGCCAACTCAGTGCTGCTGCCAGGTCTTTTGTGTGCGAGAACCCCGCAATAGCCAGCACGTCACCGCCTGACCGTTTGGCGTGTTGGTCGATTGTTTCAAAAGCATTGCAATCTATCCCCCACAGGCAAGCGAGCAGCACGCTTTTACCAGTCTCGGCAATTCCCATCAAACGGTTTTGGCCGTTCGCGAGCCGAGCCGTATTGTCCCACCCGACGGTATCACCGTTGACCATAAAACCAAGTCGGTTCAGTGTAACCATAATCTTCTTAAACGATCTTGGTATGCGGTTTCTTCGCCCCTCCTTCTCGGTGTTTGTCGCCTCCAACATTTCGCGCGCCTCTTGCCCCGTCGGTGACCAGTAACCCCACCGCAGGGTACGAATGGCTTGCTCCGCAATCGCTCGGTACGCTGGCTCCATATCGTGTGGAAGCGATCCAATGAGCGGGAGCAGCACGCTTTCTGGCGGTGCCTGACCGGGGAACCTCAAGACGCTGCTGGTGTTTACAAGTGATGCCTGCGGCGCATTAACCTTGCAGCTTGCAACAGCATCGCCGCAGTGTTTTCCATCGACTCGACTAGCTTCCATGGTTCTTCTACCTTTTCGTTTGTTGCACCAACGCTTACAAGCAATGTCGCAACGTTGGCAAGTTGTGTGGCCACCTCCGCCCACTGCGGATTAGGCTTCTCTGGCTCCGTCTGAGGCTTCCTTGCCTCTCGCCGCGTCACCTTCGGGTTCTCGATCCCCGCTCGCTGTACTTCTTCGGGTTCACCGGCGAGAAAGGCCGCCGTCGAGACAGCAATCCTCCCCTCATCAACCGCCTTGGCCAGCTCCGGTATTCCCTTCTCAATCACCCTAGTTGCTCGCTTGATCGAACTCCCCGATACGCCTACGAGCCTGCCGATCTGATCGCGCGTCTCCCCGACCATGGGGTCGGAAATCGGTTCCGGTCCCGTGACCGGAACCGATTTCGCATGGGGGCTTTTGCGATCTCCCCCAGATAATCGCTGCCGATCCTTCGCTTCCTCCACCAACTTCTCTCGCAACGTCGTTGCCCTGGCCCCGATCATTGACCGCTGTGACGGTGTTAGATCACGGCGGTTCTGCTTCGAGAGAACGTAAGTAACCGGGTCGGCCGTTGTGATGGTTTTGAACCGTGGTTCAACCCCCGCCGATTCGCATGCCTGTAGTCGCCGCCTGCCGTCAATCACCTTCCCTTCAAACAGCTCGATAGGGTCTATCAACCCATTCGCTTTGATATCCTCCGCGAGTTTTGGAATGTTTTCCTCATCGAGCGGCATCAACCCCGCTGCCTCATGAATATCCATCGTCTCCCCTGATTGTTCGTCAGTAAATCAACACCACAGCAGCACCGAACAACACCGCGACTAGCACACCGACTGCAATGCCGAACATGAACGCGCACGCTTCACGAGACTCACGCTCAAGGGTCGGCAGAAGATACGGTTGCAGATTCGTCGTGTGAAAATCACGGCCGCACGCTGAGCACCTGGACCCGAACGCCATCTGACACCCCCCTGCTCTGTACCGTGACCACCACACCTGGTTCGCCCATCACATCCTCGTAGCACCACTCGACCGCGGTTTTGTCCCCGTCGTCGCAGCCCAACCATTTCGCAATCGCGTCCCGGAGAGCCTTGAACGCGCTGCGTAAATTGTCGTCGTCCATCTCCTGCCACCCGATCCGCCGCCAAGTCACAACCACCGGCAACGGCGGTTGGTGGCTGGTCAGCCCCGACCCTGCGAGTGCGAAATAGAGTGCATCACTTTGGATCTCTGCACGACGCCGCTTTACGGTCCAATGGTCCCTGGAATTCGCTTCACTTTTCACCCGGCAACTCAGGGTCAGAGTTATCAACCACTGCCCGGCCCGCTTGATCCGGACGCACGGCGGTTTTCGTTTACGTGCGGAAGGTTCTTCGCCCGACGCGGCGAGCACCAACCGAGTCATTTCAGGTGAGAGCTTCATTCCCACGTTCACTCCTCCCACACTCGCGGACCAAAAACATCGAAGCCGTCCGCGCCATGCTCGATCGCCCAATCTGTGCCTGCCGCCCGTGCGTCAGGGTCGTGGCGATAAGAGTTCCATACACCACTGCCCGGGAGGTACGACCGGTATCGCGCGGGAGCTAAGTCTCGGGCAACACCCATGCACACAACCCGCCATCGATCGCTGGTCACAACGACTGCGGGCAGGATGGACGACGCAAATACCCGACAAGATTCCCCCATGTCAGCGAGTTCAGTGGGCAGCCAGTAGGCGAGGCGGCTGTGGTCGATTGGTAGGCCGGCGATCGACACCAAGTCTGGATCGGCAAATGGAGTCCCGAAGTCCCACCCCCGACCATCGCAGTCGGCGCAGGTAAACTCGGTCCCCTCGACCATCTCACCAGTTTCCCAGGACGCGTACACACCCCGCCCCCCGCACGGTGTGCAAGGAAGGCGGACGATGTGGTCAAGGAACCTCCACAGGTCGGGCAGCGTGCCGAGCAGGGCAGTATCGGGAACCGGCTCGTCAAGGAATCTCTCGACGACGGATTGATACTTGACCTTGTTTTCGCTTAGCTGCACGGCCCGATCACCCGTCCTGACCCCCAGGATAGACGTGGAATCAGTGACGTACTTCCACTCGCCGTGAGTCTGGATCGACTCTGTAATCTGGTATCGCTGCGGCGGGCGAAGCATGTAGCGTTCAAGGAAATTCACGTGGGACTCCCGTGTTCCGTTGATGCAACCGCACCACCGCCACCAGGGCCGTGAGCCACGAACCGCGTCACACCGGCCAAGACCATCTCCGCGAAGGCAACGCCTTCTGCCTCGCCCTTCAACTGCCCAACACGCCAGGCGTCAAGAGCCAGGTTTCGCGATGCTGGGGAGTCGAGAACCGCGATGATCTCAACCAACAAACTCTCGATTGTTTTCATGGATGCCCAGACGAGCAGAGGGTAAATAAACCCTCTGCTCATTGGAGGTTACGATTAAATAAAGAGGAGATCAGAACGGAATCATGTCGCCGGTCTTTGCCGGCGAGCCATCGGGGTTACCCCCCACTGGTGCCGACTGGATTCCGTCTTCGCGTTTCTTCGGCTTCGGCTTCACTCCGCCAAGCTCCTGGCAAGCCTTGATGTGATCCGACAGCTCGTTGCCGTACAGCCACGGACACCACTCCGGGATCGGCGTGCCAGCCTTAAATTGATCGAGTTCAACGAGAGTGATAGGGTAAGTTGGCTTTGGGACGGACTTGAGGAAGATAGCGGGAACCGCCGCCATCCCCGCGATCTTGGGATACTCACCGTTCATGACCACCGACAACATGCACGGCTGACCCAACTCGGAAGAGATGTCGAAGTCGGCACCGTCTTCCGGAATTGTCTTCCCGGTCCTCGACTCGATCCACTTTCTCAAGGTCGCCTTCTCGTTCAGACTGAACGTAAGGTCAGTCCCGATCACGTGGTTTTTTGTGGTGCCCGCGATCTTTTCACCGGTCAGCTCCCACGCGAAATACGCGCGGTGTTGAACTTTCACCTTGCCGCCAAACTCGTTCTCCTGAGTGCCCATGTCGAAGATCCCAACCAGGACCGCCAGGTGATTACCCGGAGGAGCTTTCTCATGCCCGCCGCCGCCGCCCTTGGTCTGCTTCAAAGTCATCGCCATAATTAATTCTCCACAGGTGCCGTAGCACCTTCCACAGGTGCCGTAGCACCTTCCACAGGTGCCGTAGCACCTTCCACATCCACCCAGCGGAACACCCGCCGGATTGGCTCGTTAACGGGGATCAAACCCCGATGAATAATTCAAGAAAGTAGACCACCAAAAACACCCCACATGCAACCAGTTATTCTATCCGCCGTCTTATATTCACGCCGCCGCTCGCACATAGGGAAAACCGTAGTGCGAAGTTGGCGGAAACATCAAACCTAAGCTATAACTTCCTTCCTAAGTCCCATGAAATGAAAGCCTTGCGACGTAGTTTTGATTATACTCATCTTCTTCGTAGCTTTGTAGAATACGTCGGTCGTAAATTTGGATTCGCGGTCGATTTCTGATCGCAAAACACTCTCTCGAACTGGAGCGTCGGCGAGCCTTTCCGTTAACCAATCCATGCACAATTTCACCTGGGTCGGTGGACCATCGCTCGGGCTCTTTTCTGCCTGGTCTCCGAACCCTCGTGGGGCGTCTGGCGGAGACGTGTCGTAATCACACCGGTCGGACTGCAACGTCATCCCGAGAGGTTCCGGAAATAGTGCGTTCGACTTCTGGACTTCTATCCGCCGCTTGGTCTCCGCCTCGCGGTTCTCCGAGGTGATTCGTATGACCGTTCGCACCCGCTCCTCGGCGCGCTTTCCGTAGGTGTTTTTTGACGCGTTCAAGTGGGTGATGACCACAACGCACAACCCAAGCCGCATCGACATGTCGCTGAGCGGAGCGAAGAACGTCCGGGCCTCCTCTTGCTTCGCAAGGTTGTAGGATGTCGTCCCGCCCGCCGTGTCCACGACCAAAAACATCGGCTTGGCTGCCTTCACCCGGCGGTAAAGCGTGGCGAAATCCTCGCGGGTGTTCAGGGTGATCCCGCCGAGCGGGTCTTTTTTGGAACCGCTGTAAGAGATGCGATCGCCGAACCCAAAAGCCTGGGAGTTGTCGAGCAGTTCGCCGTGGTTCCTGTCGCCGGCGACCCACATCGCCAGATATGGGTTTTCCCACGGTGTCGTTGGCGTTCCGTCCGGCCAGGGCAAACCGAGGTGTACGCGGCGGCACAAATCGAGCATGAACCTCGTCTTGCCCGCCCCACCCTCTGCGGAGAGTAAATTAACGGTTGATTTCTGGAACCACCTTTCCCAAACCCACTTGATGCCGAGGTCGTATTGTTTGAGATCCGCGTTCGTCGCGAACGTATAATCGGGGACGATACCATCGTCAGGAAGACCACCTTCTGCGGGTACAGCCGCGATCGGTGGGAACACCAATGTCGGTTCGTGCCTGCCATACCCGGCGTCAACCAAAGCCCCTGCCGCCGCAGACCAGTCGCCAGCATGGTTCAGAATCGCGTAGGCCGCGAACTTGCTGTACGCGGCGTCTTGTTCAAACTCACTATTACCCGTGAAAACATAAAGCAGATCGCCCGAACCTTCCGTGTGGCACTTCCCGGTTGTCGCACTCACGCCACGGGACTTCCCTGGTCGTGTCCAATAAGTCACGTCTCCCGATGTGCGGTCAACCCTCCAGCCGTGCGGTTCAAGGATGTCTAGCCACGAGCCGCGACGGTTAAATTCATCCCCCGGTCGGTCGCCGTGAGCATCGGACTGGGCAGGAGCAGGGGACTTAAACCGCTCGTGTGGAACATACTCGTTGGACTCCTTCGCGACGTTGACGAACGCCTCGTAGTCTTCGAGGGAAATCTGTACGTCGGCGTCACCGCTGTCCAGCCATCCATCGGACTCGATCTCGTATATCCGATTCAACTCATGACAGGCTGGTGGGCACCCCGGCGCGAGAACGTAATGGCCCTGCCCCCGGATCTCGATGAGCGTTTCCGTCTTCGACCGCATCGCCAATTTCAAGCCGGAAGTTGCACCCTCACGAATTCGGCAATAGAGATGCCGACCACCTTTCGGAGTTTGGACAATTGGGAAGCCCGCGTAAATGCTGGTCAGCCCAAGTTCCTCAATCCGCTTCACCCAATTCGACCACGCCTGCTGACTCTCGAAGTCGATCACGGAAAGGTTTCCGCTGACCTTCCCGCAGACAATCGCCAGCCCAACAGCCCTCTCGTTGTCGAACCAGTGGGACAGTTCATCGACAGTTGGAAACCGTTCGCGGTACTGCTCGACATCACCTTTAGCTAACGCCGGAGCCTTGGACCCATCCGCCCGGATCGGTATCACGGACAACCCGACCCTCACGTATCTGGTCGCGATGCTGTGTAAAGTCTGAACTGACATGCCAGGTTGTCTCCACTGCTCGTCAGGTACACCAAATCACGCCTCACGCCGCCCGCGATGCCAGAGTCAATTCGACTTCTTCCAACAGCGCCGACAGCATCTCGGCCCGGGGGGTGTTGTCGAACCAGTTCAGAAACACCCGGCACTCGGCGAACCCGCCGAGACGCTGATCAGCCTCGAAGCAAAGGCGGGCGAAGAACATTTCCACCTGACCGACCGTTTTCAAATCGTCGGTCTGCCATCCGCAGTACCCGAGAGCACAGGCCGCTTCGACTGGCCAGTCCTGCACGCACATAAGGGGTGGCGGTGTGGTCGTGCTGCCCTGCAATAATCGGGGGTCGTCGGACCGCAGCGCCTCGGCAAGCGCTTCGAGATTTTCGGTGGAGAGCGCTGGGGCAAACCCATCTCTCCATGCCCATTTCCATTTCTCAAACACGTTCGATCTCCACAGATTGAAGCTGTCCGCCACACCACTGCTCACACTCTCCTCTGGTCCCACGCACCGATCGGCCCGTGTCCCAATCGAACCCTTGCCAGTATTCCAACGTAAAACTGCGGATCAAATCGAACCGCCCGCACCTCGACAAGGCAAACGAATTGTCCCGGTCGATGAATTCGAGTTTGACCACGATTAGACCCCTTTGTTAAAACTTGCACCTTTGGTGCCCATGCCAAGCCCTGCCGTGCCTAGCCTTGCCACGCCTGGCCTGGCCCACTTCACCGTCGTGGGAATGATCCACGATACGCCCATCCGGCGAACGCACCTTTGGTGCCCTTGCCTTGCCAGGCCGTGCCGTGCCAGGCCCTGCCGAGCCGAGCCCAGCCCCGCCCCGCCTCCCCGTGTGGTTCAGATCAGTGCCCGATTCGGCAGCGCATCCGATCCTCTCGCTCCTGCGCCATCTCTTCGGATGTCCTTGACCGACCCTGTTTTCGCTCCTCGGCTCGCATGACTTTAAGTCTCAGTCGCAGATCGTTGCACACGTCGCACCCGCCAGTTTTCTGTCCCACAAATCTGGGTGGGAAAGTGTTCTGGCAAATCGGCCGGTTCTCGCAGCGGACCAGTTTTGGTGCTGCTGTTTTGAGCCTCTTCTTGTTCACGGATTGGTTCCTCCTTTGGTTCCAGGTCAAACATCGCAAAGTCGATTTCGAGCGTCTCACCGTCGAGGGTAAGCGCGGTCATCGACTCCTCCTGCCACACGAACACTGCCCATCGCCGTGGTCACCGTGGTCGCACTCCCGACGATTTCGGTCTGGCCAAAACGCACAAGCCATAAACGAGAGTAGAAATCCGGTTATTGAGACAAACAGCACTTCGGCGGTCATGATAATTCCTCGTGACTCTCGCTAGTCCTCTGCAACCACTGCACCAACCACCGCCTCGGAACAAGTCGATGCCGACCGGTGCAGGAGAACGGCAGTTCGCCGCGGTTCATCCTCAGGTAAAGTTCGCTGCGGCTTATCCCGCTGAATCTGGCGGCGTCCACCAGCCGCATGGCGCCGTCGCCCCAGATCTGGCTGGGGTCGGTCGGCACGGTTCGCAGCACGTCCAACTCGTGTTCGAGCCGGTCGAGCCGGTCGGTAATGATTTCGAGAAGGCCGGGCATGGCTCAGCTCTCCCCGCCGAGGTCGGGAACCATGACCGGTCCGGCCTTCGCGGCTTTGATAATTTTGACGCGCGATTCGATGATGTCGTAGCGGCGCTCGACTTCGGGACGAAGAATCGATCCCGTGATGTCTGCGATGGTGTCACCGGAAAGATCCGCGACCCAAGCCAACATTTCGGCAAGGTCTTCTCGAACGCGGATGAGTCGCGTTCGGTGTTCCCCGGGCGGTCGCCCTGATGGTCTGGACATGGTTGCTCTCCCAAACTGTGTCCGCGTTAAAGCGGGGCGTGTTACCACTACGAAGTGTATACATCGACAGGCGTGACACGTCAAGCAAAAATAATTGGAAGCGTGAAGCGAACCCACATATAGGTGAATACTGTGTACGCGTAACAGGGTGACAGCATGAACACTTGCGTCAATAACCGCCAGCTAAAGCAGGCGGCTTGTAAAACATCAATCGTCACACCCAATGCCTCGGCGAGAGCGGCGGCCAGCCGCAAACTCGGTGCGCGCTGGTTGCGCTCAAGTTTGGAAATTGTGGTGAAGTGGGTTCCTGACGCGGCGGCAAGCGCCGCGAGGCTCAACCCGGCCGCAGTTCGGCGAGAGTGCAGCGCGGCCTCGGTTGTTGCGGTTGTTGGGGTCGGCCTTATCGCGTCTTGCGTTTTGTGGTCGCCACTGCTTCCGGTTCTGGCTCCGGCTCCGGGCCTGCAATCGCTTTCGTGTCAATCACGATCGTGGCGAGCATCCCGCGAAGCTCTGCGAGGTCGGCCGGCGGCGTCTCACCATCGGGCGTAATGGCTCGCAAGCCGTCGGCGGTTCCCAGAACAACGGCTTCCGCTGCCTTGCGGCGAATCCAGGTAAACGGGTTCATAGTCGGTCCTCAATCGTGGTGAAGGAATCCCCGGGCGAAGTGCCAGGGGGAGTAGTGGTTGTTGTCGCTCAGTCGTCGTTGCCGACGTTGCGGAGCATCAGCCACAATCCAGCGAAAGCCAGCATGACGCAGCCCGTAAGGGGCATCCCGGCTGCGATCACCGCGACCCCACCAATCCCGTTGAAGATGAATCCGAACATGCTTGGCTCCCGTGTGCGTGTGGTTCGTTTCGACTACACTGGTATAATACCATCAGTCTAGCATATGTCAAGGATGATTCCAGGAATTATTTACACTTGCTAAACCGACACTACTGAGCTAGACTGTGTGTAGAAAGGAGGCACAATTCATGCCCCGCGAGAAAGCAAAGAGGAAGGCAGACCGAACCCAATTGAACGTCCGGTATGACGCGGACACTGGCGAGAGGGTCGCGAAGCTGCTCCCGGCAGTGAGCGCGGCGCTGGGCCTTGTCGTCTCTCAGTCGGATTTGTTCCGACTAGGGATGATCGAGTTGGAAAAGAAATTCATCAAACCGACTTGACGTGTGCTAGACTCGGTGTATATTACCAGTGTCGAGACGGAAACCACACACGAAGGATTACCAATGCTTGCTCAAAACAATGTCACCGCGATGTCTGCAGCCGTCGAGGAAAACCCCGCCGACATTACCGCTCGGCTGGCCCTGGCCGACGCGGTCCAGGAAACCGGCGACGAGGTTGGTGCGGTCGAAATTCGCCGCGAAGCGGAAGCCCTTGCACTGCGGGCGGCGATCCTGACCGCAAAGGTGTGGCTCCGCGAAGATCAGGTATTCACCCTCGGCACGGCGATGGCCGCGAAGGGTCACGCGGCCCGGACAGCGGAGAGGCACCTGGGCCGCGGCGACGCGGTACAAGTGGTAATTTACGCCGACGCCGCCATCACCAAGACCGGCTTGCGACAGGTCGGCAACGGCCCAATACTCTACTACCGGCAGTCGAGCGGGGGGAAGTGGGGCCGATCTGCCCAGACCTTCCGAGTGTCGCTGTAACTATTTCCCACATTCCCCGAGAAACGTATTGCAAATCTCGGGGAGCAGGTTATATTACCAGTGTCGAGACGGGAACCACACACGAACGGGAGACTGAGATGCACGCGAATCTGCCGGAAATCCATGTCGTCGCGGTGAACAGTCAAAGCGATGACGGGGTGTGGCACACCTCAACATTCTGGACACGCCATGCGCCTGACGGCCGTATCCTGAAAATTCTGGAGCGGTGGCATGAGGACGATCTGGCGGGGATTACCATGCCAGCCTCGTCGGCAGGCGCGGACTGCGGCCGCTTCGCTTAACCCAAAACGACGCCCGGGCAACTTTATCCGGGCGTCGCTGACCGAAACAGAACCACACACACGAACGGGAGACTGAGATGCGAATGAAAATCATGACAACGGTCAACGACCTGCGGAACTGGGTTGATACCGCGACCTGGGAAGGACGAACCGAGGCGGACCTAGATACCCTTGTGGACGCGATCCGCACTAAGGAGGGCTGTCCGGCCTGGGGTGAAGACTTCCGCGAGTTCCTCGACCGCCTGCCCGAGAATTTAGTTGAACTGCTGTGACCACCCCGGTTTCACGGGCGGCTCAACTTCGAGCCGCCCCTACCGAGACAGAACCCACAACACGAACGGGAGACCTGAGTCATGAGCAACGCATCCGATATCACCCGCGTCACCTACCGATGGGACGATCAGTGGGGTGTCCCATCGGGCTGGTACTGCGAGACATTCGCAGACGACCGCCTGGTCGACGACTCGATGAAAATATGGTTCCCGGTCGCTGTCGATGATTTCGGCATCGACGAGAAAATCGGCCTGGGCGAGTCATTGGCGGCGGCGTTCGGAAACGCCGAAGTTATTTATTCCTGACCCCTGGACGACGGAATCCACAACACGAACGGGGGAGCCGGTGACCAAACCAAAACCCAAATCCGAACACCGGCCTCGCACGGGCCGGATTCGGCGGCTCGGAGTTACACGAACGCGGTCGTTCAGGATCACCGACATTGAGTGGGACATGCTCCGGACTGCGCTGGCGCAGTCGCGGGCAAAGACGATCACCAAAACCTAACGACCCCCTCACCGGAGAACCCCCGTGGAACCTATCGACCACCGATCGACCGAGATGCCGGTTTGCCCGCAATGCGGGCAAGCGCGGAAACTGGGATTACACATATCACCGACGACGATCTACGACGACACCACAATCGCATTGCATCTGGGTGTGCCCCTGGCCGCCCTGACCCGAGCACGTCGGGCTGGGGGGCTTCGATTTACCTCTGTCGGACGGCGAGTGCTGTTGCTCGGGCAGAACATCATCGATTGGCTCGAAGCTGCCGACGGCGCTCCCGTCGCTGGAAAGGCGGAGCCCAATCCACCCCCCGTTGCGACGAACGCACCACTGAAGCAGCCGGACTGGAGCCACAACAGAGGACTTGCCGACCACTGCCACCATCTGGCCAGGTCCGCTGTTGCGGCCTTGGGTCTGGAGTGGGATCAGACCAGCCCATCCGACCTGACGCGCGAGATAGAAAATCTGCGGGCCGCGGCCAACCCCGAGAAGGCGGTGCCCAATGCCCGCTGCTAAGGCTAACGATACTGCCATAAGGCAACTTACATTCGGTTCCCTGTTCCGCTGACATCGTCGGCGAACAATGCAAGCAGCGTCATCAGAACCTTGATGATGGCAAGGATTTGTTCCTTGTGGTCTATGATCCATTGGATCACGTTCCCAAGTTTGTCGAGCAAAGTGCCGTCACCAAGCCCTTCCGCTTTCGACTGCACCGCCGCAGCAACCACGGTATCATCGTCGAGTTGCTCGACCAACTCCCACGCCTTTTCCTCACTGATCGGCTTGGAGTTGCCACCGACGAGCGCGAACCCGTCTTTCTGGAGCCTCGTAGCAAGCCGGGCGCGAATCAGTTTCGCGAACAGTCGTTTGCCTGGGCGTTCGCGAACTGCCGCCGCCACGGGCTGAGCACTCGTTACCGGCGTCCAATCCTGCGACCCTGACGACTGCCCTGCTGCCGGGAGGTTTACCACCACCGCCGGCTGCGAATCTGGCTTGTTCAACCTGCCGTAGATCACCAGCGCGAGGATCATCAAAATCGCGATTGTCTTCGCCCAATCCGGGAGAAGCTGATATTCATCGCGTATCCAGCTTGCCCCCGACGGCTCCGCTTTCGGCGTCGGTGGTGGGACTCGGGTTGGGATCGGAGCAGCATCACCAACAGTTTTGTCGCCAAGCGTGTTCGGTGTCAAATCAGACATTGCTACCTCTTTGTTAAACGAACATTGTTATCAATTGGTAAACGGCCATCCCACCTTGTGGTATCCGAGTCGTGCGCGGCAACCGGACAGCGAAGCGCACATCAGGAGAATCGGCGGGATATTCCCCCACCAGTTCGCCTCGAGGCGTTCCGGCAGAAGATACCACGCTTCGTGATCGGTGCATCCGGCCTCGATCATTCGCAAATAAACCCGCCTGCGAAACTCGTCGTCGAGGAACAATTCCGCCATTTGCGATTCGGTGGGCGGCCAGCGGCTTCGCACCAGGACAGCGACTCGCACATCCTGGACATGCGACCGGTACGGTCTGAGCAGACGCCTTGCGCGAAATCGCGACTCGGCATCTCCCGACCTCTCCGCGTGGAGCAGAGCGCCCCACGCAAGCGGGCCGAGTTTCTTCAAACGCTCCTCGGCCCTTTCGCGAACACCAAAATCGTCGGCACCGAGACGGCCAACGTCAGGAGCAATCACGAAGATGACGACGAGTGCGCACACGGATCACCTCGTTCAGCGGTAGATCGGGACCGTGACAATCTGGCACGTCCCATTTCCGTTGCAGACCTTCTGGTATCGGTACCCGACCACAACAGGATCGGGCTTGGTGGCGACAGGGCACTGACCCGGGCATCTCCCCTCGGGGCACTGGCACGACTGACCGCAAATGCAACCAGTCTTCTTGACCTGCGTATCGAGAGGCTTCGGCAGTCCCGACGGCATAGCCTTGGGTTCAGTGCCGCGGATTTTCTTCGCAGCAGCATCGACAGCCTTCCTCAGATCAGCCGCGGGCACGGGGCACGGCAGGGTCTTCTCAATCAACAATCGATCTCCGACCGGGTAGCCGATCACCACAGCTGGCCCGGTCACTTCGCCGAATGTTTTGGCCGACACGAAACACGTGATCGCACCTTCCACCTTCGGCCCCTCGCACGACACGTAGACCACGAGCGGTGACTGGTCGAGGATCGCCTCCTTGCCGCCGGTCGCGTAACTTTTCGGTTCGGTCTTGCGCGGCGCTGGGGCTACGACCACCTTCGGCGAGTGATCTCCGATCGCTTTGGCCACGGCGACTGCGGCCTTCGCTCGACGGTCGCGGTCGGCCTTGTCATCGCCGGACGCGAGTCCCGCGATCCCGATGATTGCGACGATGACGAGGAGGCTGTTGATCAGAAAGCGAGGCATGGGATCTCCTTTGCAAACAGGGCGAACGGGGTTCGGTCTCGCTTCGGGGCGAGGATAAAAAGATTCCAGGGGAGCTTGCGAGCCGGGAACCCGGTGACACCGGAATATGCCCGACTGCCACCCTGGCGCAGTGCACGGTCCAGACTCTCAGCCGTAGCCCAGAAGCCCGCCGTGGTTGGGTTTCCCCATCCAACCGGACCAGTGTGATACGCCTGGCCGGTGCGGACGCCTTTTTTGTCCGGGACGTTGGACCAACTGTTCTCGACGTGCCCATACTCTCGGCCGTCCGCGGCGACGTAGTATCCATCAATCGCCATGCAGTGGTTCCAACCGCTGACGAGGTCAGCGGCCACGCCGTTTGCGTCGCGCCGTTCGCTGTATTTCCAGGTCGCACACGCAGCCACGGAATACCCGCTGGCGAGTGACTGCTTGCACTGCAACCAGTTCATGACTCGCACACTGTCCTTGACCGGAAACCGCCGGGCGATCTCGATCAGCTCTTCCGGAACGCCCGAGAGGTTCCATGACCGGGCGCGGGTCGGGTCGTACTCCGTCAGATCCCAACGCCCGTATTTTCCCTTCGGAACCAGCCCACCGACCTTTGTTAGCCACGCGGCCGCGCCGACATCCGAAGCACCGTCAAATCGACTGACCGAACCACCGAGGCTTCTGAACCCCTGCACCTTTGCCCCGGCGTACGCCACTTCCTCAGAGTAAAACGCGAACTCGCTCTCGTCGCCGCCACGGCTCAGGATCTCGGTTGCCAAGGTTCGCTCGACCGCGCTCACAGTCCCAAACCCGACACACGCTCCGGTTGGGTTCTGATCCTTGAGCGGCGTCGGTTTACCTGTGAGTTTTTCGATCGCCTTCCAAAGGAACACTTCCTTCGGCAACTCGCCCATCACAACCTGAGCGGCCGGTGTGTCAGCAAACGACTGGAACCGGGCCGTGGCCAGATCGACTTCGTTCGCTTCCGCGTCCGGAAACCAACCGGTCGTGATTAGCAGTTCCGGCTCTGGTGGGAGCGGCTCCGCGATCGGGGCGATGGGCGGCTTGGACCTTACTCCAAGCAATACCACGGCCACGACGAGCCCGACACCTCCACCAAAAAGTAAGGACTTGAAACGTCCATCCCAATCTGTAGCGCGACCCATTAGAACGCCTCCAGGATCGTTGCGAGGTGTAAGAACAGTGCCGCCGATCGCTTCCGCTGGTCGTCGGTCAGCGGCCCATCAGCGGGGAAGATCGTGCCCAGTTCCCGCGACACTTCGTCACGCACACCGGACAGACACCGCGGCCCTTTCGCGGCGTCCACCATCTCGGCTGCGGACTTGCGAGCGAACGCGATGAAATCGCCTGCGGTTGAGAAGGTGGGATCACCAGCGGATTTGGCGACGAGGCGGTAAACGCTGGCCAGATCCTTGGCGTGCGACTGTCTTTTGATGACGATCTTTTCGGGGTCAGAGTCGTAGGCAGCCTTGAGCCGGTCGGCAAGCAGATCGACTGGAGGCAGAGGTCCGGGCGGCAATGGTCCACCGTCTCCGACCACGATAACCACCCTCGCAGATGTCCCTTCGGGCGATGTCACAATCACCTTGTAGCGGCCTGACTCGTCGCTCGCGAAGTCGGCGAACTTCCCCGCGTCGCAGGGGAACAGGTCTGCTTTTTCCTCGTCAATCAGCAGCCACTTCGAAGCAGGCTCCGCGGAGAGCCGCAGGATTCGGCCCTTCGGCGCCCGCACCTCCAGCCACTTCGCGGGGTCGCCGCGCGGAACTTCGACAACAGTCGGAGGCGCGGAGAGTACAAACGGGACGGGCATGGTGAACGCGAAGAGGGTCATTAAAAACAGCGGTGATCGCATTTGCAATCCTCCGAAAATCATTCAGATAGGTAGGGTCAGTTTATCACAGTCTTCGTCTCTTTAGATTATCAAGTGGTATAAGGCGCAGGTTCGCCAACGGCAGTAACCCCCACAAGTATGCCACCTTTGAAATGGTAATCTTCCGAGTTGATCGTTTTTACAGTTGTGACTCCTACATAGTCCTCTCCATACGCTTTAGATACTCGAAAGGTTCCGGCCGGCGGAACTCTCACCCAGGTGGAAGAAAGGCATGTGTAGACTGATGCCGTCTCGGATACGGACGGCCACTCGTCGCGCCCGTTGATAGAAAAGATCGCCATTCCGTCAGCGGGTGCCAATGGGTCAAGGCTCGCGCCCAGCCATGCGAAACTATTGAACGCGCCTGCGTCGTCGGAACTGTAAACCCGTAGTATTGGCGTGCTGATCGGTCCAGATACGGAAAGCGGAACACCGTAACCGGGAGTAGTAGGATACGGCGTATTAAACTTTGGAACAAGCAATGCTGCGTCATCGTATGCGCTGTTTGATACATAGCAATTCCCAATTGCAACATATGGGCTTAGGCGTGTCCCATCATTGCCGCATAGTATTACGTTTTCTGGATTTTTGTTGCTGGTGCCTAACCCCTTAACATACAAACCGAAGTCGTTTGATGCTGCCGAATCGACTGTAACATTGCCCTGGAAAAGCGCGTCATTAGTCCATGTCTTTACACCGACTAGGCTCTGTGTTGTTATACTCACTAATCCTGGGTAGCTCGTGCTGGCAAACCCAATCGGGATAAATTCATAATAGCCAGCCTCCTTGCTCGGCTTCATCATCACGCGCATGCCAGCGACAGGGTTGGATAGGTTGGAACCGTCAATTTGTAGCGGACGGGCGTTGTACGTCGCCGATTCGCTTCCGTCGTCAACTGCCGCTCCGCTACTCGTGGTTAGCGCGACCCACTTCCACAAGCCCACTGATGAAGTCGTGAGGCGAGCAAAGAACCCGCCGCCGGTGGTCGCGGCCGAAGGAGGCCCGAGGAGAATCACCGCCCGCTTCGTTCCTGTCCCCGTCTCCTTCCAGATGATTCGAGCAGGCCCGTCCATCGCGCTGGCGAGAGTCGCAGTCGTCGCGACGGCCGGGACCGCGAACGTGTGAGTCGCATCGCTCACGCTGATATCACAAACTGCCGTACCCATGACGACCGCGCGTCCGGTGTCGCCATACGTCAGCGGCTCGATTGTGATTGCGAATACGTCCGTCTCCGCCGCCGGCGCAGTCCCCGGGAAAAGAGGGTCGCGTCGCACGTCATACGGGTAGTCAACCGCCGAGATGATCGGGGTTCCGAGGGCGAGCACGGAGAACGCCGGGAGCGTGCCGCCGGTGTCGTTGCGGACGAGAACCCGGCACGCTGGCGTCAGCACGTCGCGGCCGTTCTCGCCGGCCAGGTCGTTGCGGCGTGCGCGTTCGCGCCTCGCCGCTTCGAGCACCGCGTTGACGGTGTCGAGCTTGTTGATGAACGGCGATGGTGAGCCGGCGGAAGCGTCGGCGAGCGGATCAGGCACGGATCAGTTCCCTATTTCTAGAAGGTCGAAGTTCCCGCTTTCATACACCCGCTCGACATAAGCAGCTTCGGGAACCTGGAGGATCTGATTCGCGTCGGCCTTCGACTTGTAGCCAACCCAAATATAATCCCAACCGAGCTTGGTGGTGACGATGATCCCGTTGCCGATGGCGAGATTCACCTCGTTGCGCTGGCAACTGAACTTGTGGGTGATCTCCCACTGTTCCCCATATGTGTGTCGCGCGGACGCGCCGAGGTAGAGCACGGTCCCGGGCGGAAACCCATAGAACTTCTTCGCGTAGTTCACTTTCCCCGTGAGTTCCCACACCCTGGTCATGTACGCGAAAGTGCATGACGCGCGTTTCACGTCAATCTGCCAGTTGAACGCGGGGGTGATGATGTCGCACCCCTTCACCTCGTCGGTCGTGACGCCGATCGCTTGTTTGTTGTTCGGCGCTGCGGCACCCCCAACCCGCCATCCTGGGACCCCCGTCGCGGGGTTAACCCGAGACTCGCGGCTCTGTGTGATGTGGACGTTTCCGCCGGTCGTATCCCAACTGATGTTCGGCCCCAGTTGAACCGGGCCGTCGCCGCCGGCGTCCGGTCCTTCGGGGTTCTCTGGTGTTTCGCCGACCGCCTCCTGTGTGTCGATGGTCGCGTACTCGACCATCACATACCAGATTCCGCCACCCTGGGGGTCGGCCCTCACCGATTTGCGAACCAGATTATCGTAGATTCGCGGGGTGGAAAGGATGGCAAGTTCGTATGTTTCAGTCTCGTCGTTCGTGCCGGTGACAACGTACTCCCGCGTAAGCGATGCTGTTTTTGCATCGATTGTGAACACGCGGGATTGATGACGTTCGTAGATGTTCGGCATTGGTGTCACTCGGTGTCCGCGGCATCCTTAATCGTAAATCATCGCTGACCCATCTCACGCCAGAGTGCCGGGTCCACACCCCAGGCGACCACACGCACGCTCCCGTCACCCATCGCCACCGGGCAGCCGGTGTGCGGGCCTCCGAACCCCGAGTCACCGTTGTAGGGTATCGCGTCCGGGGCCGGGGTTTTGCCCGTACTGCGGACTGTGGCGCGGACATCGTGACCGGCGGTCCACCAGTTCCTCCCACAGCACGCCATGAACATGGAGCCGCCGGTTGTGCTGCTGTGCCCGACCAGAACCGTCTCCGACAGCCCACGGCCGGACCACGCCGCAGGCACACCACGCTGCCCCGGCACGATGAGTCCGTCGCCCGGCGAGTGGGACGCGACATACGCGGCGTGGTAGTCGGCGAACCCGACACTCAGTCGTGATGGGCAGGTGATAAGTCGAACGTCCTCCCACCACGGCTGCGTCACCACCCGCCAACCCCCGGGTGCCGGGTACGCCGACGGGTCGGCCGGCCACCGGTCCATGGCGGTCAGGTGGCCGTGGCAGGCGAGGGCGAGTTGCTTCAGGTTGTTCTGGCACTTCAGCCGCGCCGCCGCTTCCCGCACCTTCTGCACGGCAGGCAGGAGCAGGCCGACCAGGATGGCAATGATTGCGATGACGACGAGCAATTCAATTAGTGTGGCGGCGGGCCGGGTGGTCACGGCGCCCCGCACTCGGCTTTGAGAAATCGGTTTCGTTACGGAAAGATCCATCAGAAGCCATCTAAAAGTTATTGGTCGTTTATGACGCGCGTTACGGTGTGCCGCCGTCAGTGATAATCCACCCAGACGATACCAGCGCTGCCCTCGCCGTAGTTGGGGCACCTGCGGAATATCGTGCCGAACCTGCCGAGAACGTGACGTTCGGCCGCTCGACCTGAGCCTCCCACGCGGGGAGCAAAAGGTCGTAGTTTGCTTTGGCAAACCCGGAGTTGGTGAACATTAAAGTGGCGTTCGTCATTGCAACAATCGACCACCCGGATACGTCCTGATTGAACGCAGTGCAACCCTGGAACATGCCCGCCATGTTCGTGACCGAGGCGGTATTAAAGTTTGATACGGACTGGTTAAACACGGTGCAGCCGAGGAACATGGAATCCATGTTCGTAACGGCAGCAGTGTTGAGATTGCTTACCGATTGATTGAACGCAGCGCATCCGTAGAACACACCCGCCATGTTTGTGACTGAGGCGGTATTAAAGTTTGATACGGACTGGTTAAACGCGGTGCATCCGAAGAACATGGATCCCATCGTCGTGACAGCAGAAGTGTTGAGGTTGCTTACCGATTGATTGAACGCAGTGCAACCCTGGAACATGCCCCCCATGTTCGTGACCGAGGCTGTATTAAAGTTTGATACGGACTGGTTAAACACGGTGCAGCCGAGGAACATGGAATCCATGTTCGTAACGGCAGCGGTATTGAAGTTCGATACACTCTGGTTGAATGCGGAGCAGCCATAGAACACACCCGACATCAACGTAACTGCTGCGGTATTGAAGCTCGATACGCTCTGGTTGAACGCGGTGCATTCACGGAACATGGAGAACATGTTCGTGACGGACGCGGTATTCGAGCCAGTCGCATCAAAAGTCACTAGGTTCGAGCACCCCCAGAATGCGCTATCAAAACTACCCCAAACAATGCTCCCGAGCGCCACCCCCGTCAATTTGAGCCGATCACCTGCGTTGTTGAAAAAGATTCGCGGGAACGTGCCGGTGATACGAATTGTCTTGACGCCAGCGACCGCGTAGACGTGCGTCTTTGACGTGTTGGTGGTGTATGACTCGATAACACCGTCGCCCCAATCAACCGAGTAGTTGTAGGTTCCAGACGACGGCAACGGCAGGACGAACGTGTCTGACGCGCTCCCGGCCTTCGTGGTGTCCACGGTCAGCGTGAACGGTCGCGAAGGTCGCGCAAGAACGATCGGGAGCAGTGTACGGGTGAGCATATCACACCCCCAGCGAGTGGATTCGGAGGGTCTTCACCGCTGACAGGGTTGGAGTGAATCCGCCGTTGGTCACGAGGTAGCCAAACAGTGAAGTGCTTGCGTTGAGCTTCACCTTTTTGTTGATCTGGTCCGCCTGCACGAACAATGTCGAGCCCATATCCACCGGCGAGCCGACATCAATAAAGCCGAGGTAGCTAGCGCGGTCGCCCGCAGGTAAATCCCAGGGTGCGTTGTCGGCGAGAGCCGATGGCGGAGTCGCGTCGTACAGGTGGAGCCGGAATGAACTCATTCCCGCTGGGATCGCGGCCACGTCGATACGGTGATCCACACCCGTGATAATGATGTGCCCGCCACTTGCACCGATCAGCGGGAACTCCCACGCCGCCAGAGTCGCGCCGACCACATCGCCTGCGGTATACGCAGTCGTGTTCGCAGGTCGGGTGACCGAAACTTTCGCGCAGTAGCTGGCACCGATTTGTGTCAACAGGCCCTTGAGCAGAGAAACCATGCTCGCGCTTGTCGCCGGGTTGGTGACAGCCGCGTCGTTTTTGTATCCCTGCGTGGCGTCGTCGCCGTCCAAAATGCTAGCCATTTTGTCACCTCAGTTGGAGTGCCACCACCAGGTTCGCCAGCTCAACGGCCGTCTTTTTCGTGTTCTCGCGAATAGCTTTTTGAATCTCAGTTTCCACGGACACCTTGTCGCCGTACCCGAACTGTCCCAGGGATGAGCTTGCGTTGAACCCACCCTTTACCGCAGCGAAACCGGCATTCAGTCGACCGCCCATCATCCCGTAATCCGCGAACCGCTTGGCTTCCTCGTCTCCCATTCCGGGTGCACCTTGCTTGATTGCCGAGATCGCTTTTTTGAGCCGATCGCGGCCAAGCCTGGCCCGGCCAACCGCCGCCGTGGTGTCCACCGAGAGCATCGATTCGAGATCGAGCGCGCTCACACCGGCACCGCCGGCGATCCCGATCAGTGCCCCGACCGGTCCAGCGGTAACAAGGCCGATGCCGCCGCCGAGCGCGGGAGCAAGTGCCGGATTGTCCTTGATGATTTTGGCGATGGAGGAGACGAATGCGTTCCAGCCCTTCCCCAATTGAACTAGCAATTCAAACCAGATCGCCCGGACGCCGTTCGCCATCACCTCGAACGCCCCTTCCAGATCACCGGCCTTGACCGCCTCGACCAGCCCGCCCCAAGTTTCTCCGAAGATCTCGCCGAGCCCCCGGAAGGATTCGCCGATGGTAGAAGCCATCTCTTTCCCGGCTTCCGTGTTGGTGACGAACAATGCCGTGAGCCCTGCGATCGCTATCACGGCAATGCCGACCGGAGACGTGATCGCGGCAAACATCCCCACGACTGATAAACCCGTGAGTTTCGCGGCGACCCCGATTCCCGTGATAGCGATAGCGACCGCACCGAGTACCCGCACCCCGCCAGAGTTAACCTTCACGAACTCGGCGACCTTACTGACGATCGGCGCGAGAATCTGGAGGATCGGCGTGAGTGCGTCTTGGAGTGAGCGGATCGAGTCCTTGAAATCGTTTTGGATCTTGAGTGCAGCTTCCGCTTCCTTCGGATTCACGAGCGGCGCGGAACCGAGCAAATCCTTGAACCGGCCGCGCGTGTCGTCCATCACCTCTCCGACTGACACGCCGGCGCGTTCGGCAGCGTGTTGAAACGCCCCCATGAGCTTGATCGGGACTTGGAATTGTCGGGCGAGTTGGGCAGTCTCCGCGAGACGTGAACCACCACCGAACAGTAAACCGAGGGGACCGGCACCGAGGGCGGCACCGCCGCCCATCATGCCGCCTCCGACCTTCGAGAGCATCGACCCGAACGACCTCACCTTGGCCTGGATCTTGTCCAGGGCTTTGGTGAGATTGTCTCGAAGGTTGAGTTCCCAAAAGCCGCCGCCGGCGCGGATTTCGCCGCCCTTGCCGCCGCCCCCGCTCGGTTTCTGAGTTCCCATGTCATCCCCCTGCGGAGCCCACCACCGACCGCCACCGCCGCGCCGCCCAACTTGCCAGGTGCTTTTTCATCGCCTCGCTTGGCGGTTCCGCTTCCCGGAACGGGTTCAACTCCTTCGGCAGTTCCTTCGGTGCCCAGATCGCGGCCGGGATGCACCGAATCAACCATGCCACCAACTCACCCTCGAATCCGCTCCGCCCCGCCGCCGCCCACACCAGTTGCCGAAGCGTCATCCCGGAGGGGTCAACTCCGAGGATTCCGGCGAGACGCCAACAGGTTTGTTCAACGTCGCCATCACTTCCCCCACGTCGAGTGCTTCCAGTTCCGCCAGCCCCTTCGCCGTCACAGCCGTCGCCAGCTCCTTCTCCTTCGCGACCAGCGTCAGCAGGAGCGCCCGCCGCTGGCTCGGGCAGAAATCCGCGTAGGCCCGGATGAACGCATCGAAAGCCGGTTCGAGCTGGTCGCCGCCCATCGCCGCGAACAACTGGTCCTCGGTCACCTCGGCGTGTTGTTTCGAGCAGAGCGCGAACAGGACTCGGCAAAGCAACTCAGGATCGGCTGCCAGTTCGTGCAGCCGGCGCATCTTGTCGTCGAGAAGCTTCGCCAACTCGAATCCAGTCGCCTCACGCACGCGGCGAAGTTGCAGGGTTTCGATGGAGACAAGCCACTCGCGGCCGACACTGTCTCTAAAAGTCGCCATCAGTTCACCATCCCTCGTAACAGGTCGCGGAACCCTGGCAACTCGGCCTTCGCCGCCGGTTCCATGAACGGGTTGCCGCGATAGTGCTTGACCTTAGATCCCGACCGGGTCTTCACAGTCGTTGTCCCGCCGTGCTCCAGCAGTCGGGGCGCTTCGCCCTTGCGAAACGGAATCGGCCCGACGATGAGCGACTTGCTCACCGCGTCGTAGGCGAAGAAAATCAGCCGCTTCAAGTCGCCGGCGTGGGAACTCGGCGGCTGCCCTGGCGGGCTTGATTTCTTCCGGGTGCGGATCGATGACCTGGCCCGCGTGCGGACGAACGCGCCGAACTTACTGAGCACCTTCCTGGTTCCGGCGTCAATCGCGTCAGTAACCGCCTTGCGGTCAAAGAACGCGGACTTGGCCTGTTTCAAGTTGAATTGCATCGGTCACAGGGTGGTGAAGGTCGGGGCCGAACTCGCGCCCATGACTACCGTCTTCGGGTAGCCGCTGCTCGACCAACCCGGTTTACAATCGAAGGAGTCGTAAATCGATCCGTCGATTTCTTGCGGTTGCCCGGTCATGTTGATCAGCCATTCTGCGCGGAACCCGCGAGCGCCTTCGACCGAGATCGCCGCATCCAAAAACATGAGATCCACCAAAGTCGTCGGCGAGAGTGACGCGTTGGCGATCGCATTAAACGCGGTGTCCGCGTCGTCGGCACGCATGGTCATCGAGACGCTCAGGTCGGCCCTGGCCTTGGCGTACAACTTCGCGCGAGTCTCACGCGCGCCAGCTTCGACCATGTCCCAGGGCATCGACGGGGTGACGTCCTTCACGAGCCCCATCCCCCCCCACGTTGGTGTTCCGTAAGTGCCGGTGTTGCGGTATACAACGCCCGCGACGCCCACTTTGACCGCTGATGCCGCTGCCATTTGAGCACTCCTATCAGGCGTCCCGAATCTCGGAGAACGCCAGTTCTGTCATGGAATAAAACAGCTTGCCGCCGCCGGTCAGTTTCTCGACATCACAGACAGCCACGTCCGCGCTTAGCGTGGTCAGCTTTTTGTTCCAGCTCGCCGGCCCGTCGTGCGAGAAATCGAACCCCTGAACAATCTGTTCGTAAACAAAATCTACCCGCGTATCGATCCATGCTGTCGGCGGGTCGCCCGCATCCGTGTATCGCTCGACAACAAGGACTGAAACATTGTGAATAAATTCGTCTTCACCCCGCGTTGCCGGCCCGTTGTCGTAATCCGTTGGGAAAACGTATACCTGACGTCCCCCCAACTTCGTCTCAGGCCGGTCGCTGTCGCCGATCCGCTTGAAGTAACAACGTGTTACGCCGTCGATAATCGCGGCATCAGTCCAGGCCGCGAGCAGCGCCGTAACCAGGCCGTCGCAGAGTGTGAGTGTCGGGGTGCTGGCCACGGGTCACGCCACTCGTTTCGTGTGAATCCGGTACTCGATCCGGGTCGTGTCCGTGTATCTCCACGCCGGGTCACCAGTGTTTGTGTCCTGGATCTCGAACACCAGGCCGACCGCGTCCGTGATCCGGTCGCCAATCTGAGGCGTGCCGAACGCCGCCAGGTCGCTCGCCAGGATCAGGTAATCACCGTCGCCGACTTCCGTCCTCACCGGCCCTTCGGAGTTGGACCCACTGAGAGTTTGGCCGGCAACGGCCGGGACAGTTCGTGAAGTCGCACCCCGTGTGTATGTCACGTCAGCGCCGTCCGCCGAGGCGAGCATTCCGGGAAGCCAGGTCGATGCCTTGGAGAACAGATTCGACACGGTCACACCCCGGCAGAGGTCAGAAGTTGGGCCAGATGGTGCGCGTACTGGTGGACAAGCATGTCAGGGTCGGCCTTCGGGTTCGCACCCGCCGCACCCATCACCAGGGCTGTCGTGACAGGGGTTCCCTTCCCCTCCGCAATCGCGGCCCCCACGGTCGCCACGTCGAGCGCCTTAACCGCGGCGTATGAGCCGCGAGGCATGTCCGCGATCGATGCCCGGATTGCCGCTGCAGCTGCTGCCAAATCGTCGTTCATTGTTCGCCCTCAGAGGAGGTCAGAGCCGTGGAGTCGAACCACGCAAAGCGGGCACCCGCCCGGCCCTGAACACGGGTTTGTTTAGCTGGCGTTCTGCTCGGAGAACCGAGCCCGCATCCAATCAACAACCAAGTCCGCAGTTTCGGTCCCGGTCGTCTTTTCAAGGTGAGTCATCAGGAACCAATGACCCGTGTAGGCATCGACATTGAACACGGTTGCCGGGAGCACCAGCGAGCCGTTGATATAAATTTGCACGTCCGCCGGGTCACGCATGTCGAACCACACTTCGACCCGCTCGGCGACCGTTAAGCCCGCTACGAAGTTGATCGTGGTGTCGGTGGCCGCGACCTCCGTGGTGCCGTCGTCCGACTCGGCAAAGATGTCCAGGGCTCCACCATCGAGGTGAATGAACACACTGTCCGCGATCGTGTCGGCGTCACTGGCATGGGTCGCGTTCGCGATACCGAGCGAGTAGTCCGACGCGCTGCCGCTCCCGCCGACCGGCACGCGGAAAGCGAACTCAACAATCGCGTTCGCCGCTTTTTGGAACCCGTCCGTCGAGACAAGATCGACCTTTTGGGCTTCGCTGGTCGCGCTCAAGTGGTAGTAGTTTGACCCACCCATCCGCCGTGGGTAGTTCAGCGACCCCGCCAGAGCCGCCGGCGTGCCTACCAAAATCGAGTTTGCGGGATCGTTGTGGAGGTCGATGTCATATCGGAGGTCAACATTGATATCGACCGCGCAAGTGATATCCGCACTGGCGGCGTCACCGACGAATCGTCCAAGGTAAAAGTCGCGGTCGTTAACCTTCTTGTAATTAACCGCACTGGCAGAAACGTCCCAAAATGCGCGGCCCCCGTCGAGCCCGACGAATCCGGCCGTCTTGGTTACGGTGAACTTCCCCTTCGTGTTGAAGTTCACGCGGTCGTTGATCGCTGCCGCTTCAAGGCCGGTCTTGACGGCCGCTCGGCCATCCTTGAGCTGGAAGACTTCGCCACTGGCGATCGCAGCCAGTGCGGTGACTCGGTTGTCGTGGCGGTCGCGGATGTAAGTTGCCTCAGCCATTTTCTCACCTTTGGGTTCCACGGCGGTTGCCCGATGTTGGGGCCGCTGTGACGGTTAGGGAAGTCACTTTTTCGCGGTCAGCGCGGTCAGCGGCCCTTGTGCTTGTTGTTATGCTTCGAGTCGGCCGGCTTCGGATCGGCGGTCGTTTCGCCCGGCGGTCCCACAAGCGAACCGGACGGGACTGGTTCAGAGGCCGGCGCGGTCGCCGGCGGATCGGGAATTAACAATTCTTCGATCAGTGGTTCACCGGCGACCGGTGCCACACCCATCGTCGCGGCGAACACCTCCGCCGGGTCGGGTTGGTCCGAGACAGCCACCAGATGGCCGACACGGATGCACGACTCGAAGTATCCAGGGGCGACGTCGCCCGCACAGATGACGTCGCCAGAACTGTGGAGAGTTCCGTCCACGTTGACGGTGCGGGTGAACTGGTACTTCTGGCTCATCGTCGGCCTCTGCAATTCGGTTCGGGGATCGACTCACGCCACGGTGCCGACGACTCATGCCGTGTTCTTGACCAGGCCACGCCAGTCGAGTGCCTTGACGCCAAGCGCGTGTTGGACGTCCCAGCCGATCCCGTATCGGCCCTTGTCCAGCACGAACGGTCGGACCTGTGGAGCGCGACCCGCTCCCCGCAGGTAGCCGACTTCAATCGTCTGGGCAAAGATCGAGGCTACGTACCAGCTCGACGCCGAACCCGCGTATGTCGTGCCGGTGTCCGGATCGACCACGCCGTTATCCAGACGGGCGTCCGAGATAATCGTCAGATTGTCGGCTCGCAGGGTGTTTTCGGAACCGCGCTCCGTCACGTTGTACGTGCTCGACGCGTCCGGCCCCGAGGTGCCAGTGATCAGGATCTGAGCCGACGTCACCAGTTCCCGGGCCGTGTAGATCAGGGTCGAAGGAACGATCAGGTGCGTTGTCTTCAAGTTCAAATTGCGGTTGTTCTCACGGAACAGGGATTGGGCAGAAACCGCAGACTTGAGTTTCGCGGCCGATAGCGCCGCCGCGGTGAGCAGGTTCGCGTCGGTCGAGTTGAACAGCGAGCGGGAAGTCTGAGCCAAAGTCGGGTTGGCGAGCAAATGAGCGTAGACCAGATCGGGCCTCAACCACGCGGCGGCCTGACCCATTTTCATCGGAGTTTCACCCAGCGCCCCGAGCCGATCGTTGATGATGTCCATCTCATCAAGTTCAAACATTTGTGAGTATCGAGCAACCTTGTAACTCTCGCTCGTATCACTGTACGACGCATGGTCAGCCGTGCCGCCTCGTGGGAGCTTGGTCAGCCCAGGCCCGATTACCACCCGTGGACGCTCCTGAAGCTGATAGTCGGCGACGTCGTTTTCCGTCACCCAGCCAACCGTGGTATCGCCAACCTCGAAATAGCTACTGAGCAGGATCGCGTTGACGTTGGTCGTGAATACGTTGCTGAGGCTCGACCCTGAGAATGCGGCTCGAATGGTTTCGTTGCGACCGTGACCCGGTTGCTTCCCGTCGATCCGGCACGCCTCGCGGCAGAGATCCACCGCGCTCATGTCGGCGTACTTGTAGCTCGCCTCCATGATCTTGTTTTTGTTCGCGTCGTTGACGCCGGCTCGAAGCCACGCCGGGACTCCCAGGGCGACGGCGCTCTGGCTCTGGTAAGCCTTCGCGTTGAGCCTCCCACCGAATCGGAGGATCATTGCGCCCTGAAGGGCTTGCAGGTTGCAGTCCTTGTCGTGCGATTTTACGATCACGTTCGGGCCGGTCGGCCGGCCCGAACGCTTGATGTCGAGGAGCTTGCTTTTCACTTGGTTTACACTCCACCCGGAGGTAACGGCGTGAGACGCCAAACTCAGCTTTTTGCCACCGGCTTTGACTTTCGGGTTGCTGTGTTCGCCACAAAGTTTTGTGATCTCGCTGACCCGCGTCCGCTCTTCCTTCTTCGCCTGGGCAGCGATCTCCGCTGCCTCCATCTTCGATGGCTGGGTGGACGCCTTGACCCTCACCGGCTTCGCAGCCGCGTTGGACGGGGCCGGAACTTCCTCTTCGGTCATGTCGTCTCCCGCTTCGACCTCCTCCTCAGGAGGAGTCGCGTCTTCCGCGTTGGTCGGCGGTGTTTCGGCGTCGGATGGGTCGCCGGCGGAATCAACGTCGTCGCCGACCTCGTCGGCGTACATCTTCTGCATGTTCGCGGTCTGGATCTCGGTCATGGACTTCTGGGCTTCCGAGTCGAACCCCATGCTGACGAGCCATTCTTCAAAACTCATGGCGGCGCTCCCTTTGAGGCGTAGGCGTAGGCGGCGGTGCCGGGCGACGACCGCACTGGTCCGCCGATCACCTCCAAGGACGACGAAACTGATCTCCCGGAGCACGACGCCCCGAGCTACACAGATTGGCCCGGCGTAGGTCCGGCCGTTCACGACGACCGAGTTGCCCGCCTTGATCTCTTCAACCGAGGTCGGGTTGCCGCCGATGGACGTCTGCCAGATGTGCCCAGCGTCGGCCTTGGCGAGCACCTGTCTCGACTTGTCGTGCTCGTCATCGGTCGGAGTGAAACGACCGGAGGCGACAAACTCGCCTCCGACCAAACCAGCAGACTCGACCAGTCCAACAATGTTCTCAACGCCGAATGTGCTGTGGTCGTAGAGTGCCGGGACTGGTAGTCCCGAACAGTCGATAGTGTCCATGTCCACCACAACAGGCATGTCGTAGGGATAGATGCTCATTGGTTCGCCGGTGTTAGCCACCATGCGAAATGTCCGCGGCTTGGTCGAGTCAGCGGTGTCCACCTTCGCCACATCGACGCGACCGCGCAGTGAGACGCGGGCGCGGCCTCGGAGTGCGGAATTACGCGGCATTGGCTGGCTCCTTCGCTCCAACGAATGCCCGAGCCCGGTCCTCGGGGATCATCGGGAATGCAGTCCGAATCAGGGACACTGCGGCATCGGGGTTGAGCTTCTTCCCCGCGACCGAGTCCAGAATCTTCAGGATGGTCGATACCTGTGAGTCGGACAGGCCGACCGGGGCAGCCGGCGAGCCCGGAGTTTTCGGCCCCGCGGTCGCCGTCGGATCTGCACCCGGCCGGTTGACCTGTCGCAGTTCGGCGCGACGGCTGAACTCGACCGCCGACTGTTCAAGGATCTCTTCCCAGTCGTCGCCGTTCTCGGCGCAGATTTTCGCGAGAGTTGTTTCGCCGTTCTCCAGCCGGATCTTGTTCCCCGTTGCTTCCTTCTGCGGATCGATCGCCGCGAACCCGTCGTAGTACCACTGCCAGGTCCACTCCGACCTAAGCGGTAACCCGTCCGGGATCAGACCCGGAATCAAAGACGCCTCGTCGAGCCACTCCGCGAAAATCTGGTCCAGGGCCGGCTCAACCACATCGTCGCGCCGGACGTCGATCCCGCGTTGATAGATTCCTAAATCCAAACGACCGCTTGAGTAGTTGTACAACGCGCTAGATCCGGTACTGATGTTCTGCGGCGCTCCAACCGATGTACCGGCCTCTGTCAGGATCTCGGTCTTGAATGCGCCGTAGGCGGTCACCGGTTGCTCGGCTTTGAACTGGCTCGCGTCCCATCCTTCGGGGAGTGTCAGAAGGCTGCCGCGTGGCAGAGGAACGTCTTCCATCGCAGTGAAATCCGGCCCATCGCCGTCCGGCGCGACCGTGTTGGTTTTCATCACCCCCGCAATGTTCGAGGCCGTCTCCGCGGCAGCGACCGTCGCGAGCGTGTAGCGCCGCAGGTAGGCGTACAGTGTCAGGCTCGACAGGATCTCTGGTACGCCCCGGAGTTGGCCGGCGCGAGACGGGCTCATCCAGTGGATCACAGCCCGTGATCCGACAGTGTCGTAGTTCAGGTAGTCCGTCCACCAAACGTTCGAGCCCGGGTGAACCTTGAGGAAATGCCACTCGGTAATGTTGCCCTGCGGGTCCAACCTGCCACCCGGGAACGCCAGCGGGTCGGACCAGTCCAGGAACGGAGTGTCAACCTGGTCTGTCTCGTAGAGCCGTAGATCGAGTTGGACGCCACCGGCCGGCATGTGCGGGTTGCGAACCAGGATCGCGAATCCCTCACCGTCTCGGAGGGCCATGTTGTCGAGCAGTCTGAGTTTGCGGCCGAGCCGGGCCTTTCGAGCCCACTTGCCGAAAGCCTTCTCGATCCGGCGCGACGCCTTGCGGTCGGTGCCGGGGATCACAAGTTGGATTCGCGGCCGCGTACCGATCAGATCGTTGCCAGTTTTCTTGATTAGACCACCGCAATAGCCGTTGTTCGCAGCCTCGTAACGTGCTCTTTCGCGGAGAGTCTTGCGGGTCTGCGGGTCGTTGGAAGCGTTCGCGTTTAGACTGTCTGCCCAACTCCAATGGTTGTCACTGTCCGTGCCGTATTGCGCTGCATCGTAGCTGCCGCGAACCTTGGACGGCTTGACTTTTGGCGTGAGCACGCGTCCGGCGGCATGGGTAACCGTCTTCACGATTCGGCCGAGCGTTCGCGCCAGCGCGTTCATACCGCTCCGTTGTTTCTGGCGCGTGCGGTTCGGGTCCGCCCCCATGAAGACTTTGGACCGCCGTTTTCGTTGACGCCGGTGAGTGCGGTAGATGCACCCTCGAACTTGGCTGCGGTGATCTGGTCGGGGATCGAAACGGCTGCGGCGCTGCGGCCGTCAACCGACGCCGACGCGGGTTGGGTCGCTGCCTCAGCAATGCTCTCGGGCGTCAATGCCACGGGTCACCAGTGCGAACACAGGAAAATCGGTGGGCTGATGAGATAAATTTCGCACGCGGTGAGCGGAAAGGAAGTGAGGAAGTGGGTGAATCCGAATTGGTGTGCTGCCGGTGGACCGTGAGGAATCCTCACGGTCCTTTCGCGACGGAAACAACCACCTCTTTGGTCTTGATCTTGAGCCCGCACGTCGAGCACTTCCGATACCTGACCCGAACGCCCGGACAGGGCATTTTAGTGGCGATCACCGTGAGCCGGTGACCGCGACAGTTGGGGCAATACAACCCCCGAGGGTTGGGCGATTCTGGCAATGGATCTCCCGGCCTGGTGGATACCGAACTCCGAAGACCAATATCAACTTCCCGACTTCCTTTTCTTCGTGATCTGCTTCTCGCGCATCTCTTTCATGCTCACTCTCTGTCGAGGTGGCCTTTGCACAACGGGTTGACCGAGTGCGCCGGCTGCCGACCACGTTAGGCCGAGCACCGAGGCCGCGACCGTCGCACCCGTCAGACAATCGAACCAGTGGTTATCCGGTTTCCCGACCTTCACTTTCCACTCGTCAACCTCGCGTCCGTGACCCCTCGTGCGAATCCGGTACTCGCTTGTCATGTGGTCGGCGAACAGGTGGTGAGTCCCCTTCTCGCCGAACAGGTTCAGGCAGCCCACGCCGCCGGTCGGGGTGATCAGCCGCCCGACGACGAAACTCTTCCAATGGTTCGTGTCGTAGATCACATGCGTCCCGCGCTTGCCACCGGTCGTGGGGCTTTTCTTCCAGAACCAACCGGCCTTTTCGCCAGGTCGCTCAACCCAGGTCGCCATAGGGTTGGAGCTGGCGCCGATCCCGTACCCACGGCCGGGCATGAGAAGCGGTGATAGCAAATGCTCTCGGCAGAACGAGTAAACCGTGTCGGGGAGCCAACCGGTGTCCACCATACACATCCCGATCCGCAACTCTCCACCGCCCTGACGCGGATAACTGCGAGCAACAACAGCATCGACCGTGGCTTTCAATCCGGCGTACACACGAGCAGTGTCGTCATGCTTCTTGAACACGTCCGCGAGGCTGGGCCGGGCATCGACCGCCGCGAAGTATGCTCGGTTCTGACGCGGGCACGTCCCGTAATCAACGACCGCACCGCCAAACGTCTCGTTCCATCCAACGACCGCGTAGTAAATCACCGATCCACCCACGTCGATAAAAGCGGTCAGGCGCGTGCAGTCCATCGGCACCACGCCCCGCGGGCACCGATTGACCTTCTCTCCGACCATGTCAGCGTCGATATCCTCACACAGCCCGGCAACCTGCTCTGGCTCCGGGTCGTTCTGGAACTCAGCCTGGAATGCTCGACTCCCACGGTCGCACCGGAGGTTCATGGCGTTCTGGATCGCGGAAATTTCATCCGCGTCATACCGTTCTTCCCAACTGACCTTAGCCCCGGCGTCCATCGCGGAACGGTTCAAAACGTAGAAAGCCGAGGCGTCTTCGCCCTTGCCGCCGTGCCGCTGCGAGGTCTTCCGCATGTCGGAGTATCGGTCCCACAAATCCTGATTGACCGGCCACGCTACTACCATCCTGGACCGCTCGCCCTGCCAGACCGGATTCCGCTGCCGGTCTAACGTTCGGTCCGCCATATCCCCCGGCGCAATAACTGTGCAAGGAACAAACGCCGCGATCTTCTTCTTTGGGCCGGGCAGGCCAAGGATCGCACCATTCAAGATCGCCTCCCGCTTCTCAGATTGGCGAGGCGAAGTTGCGGAGTCGTCCGTCTGAGGATCGTCCACAATTGCCAGGTCCGGCCGAATGCTGTCGCCGTCTGCTGTGGTCGCTTTCATCCCCCGCACGCGACCAGTGATACCCGCCACGCGCAATCGCGACCCCGATGCCGGCGACGTGGGAACTGTCGGGAGACACGCGCGGGTGTCGGTCCACGCGACCTGAGTCCGCTTGCCGTCAAGCGTCTGACCGCCAGCCCGGTTGTTGATCCCCTCCAGCATCCGGATCGGGTGACACACTTCGGGGAAGTCGTCGGCGATCAAATCGTTCCCCTCAAACTCCGTCTTGATTGAGAGCAACATTTCCTTGGCGGCGTCCTCGCTGGCACCGACCAACGCGACAAACTTACGGTGACCGTACACCAAAGCGAAAATCGCCCCGGCCTCGGCGAGCGACGTCTTACCGGAGCCACGAGGCATCGCGAACGCGAACTGACCGCCGTCGATAATCGCGGCCTGCATCTTCGCGATACACACCAGATGATCGGCCGACCACGCCAGCGGGAACCGCTGCCGCAGATAGGTTTCGCAAAACGTCCGCAGGTCTCGTCTACCACGGTCCTTACGCTGCGGGTCAACGACAGCTGGGAGCGGACCAATGTCCCTCCCCGACTTCGAGCGCTCGCGCGAGATGTTAGCCTGCTTTTCGCGATACCTCTCGTAACCCGAGGCGGATGACGTGGCTTGTGGAGTCGGCACGAGGTCATTCGCCGCCGCATTTTTCACGGGCTTTTTTTTCGGCGATCGCTTCTTGGTCGGAATTGCGGAGCCCCTTGAACTAACTCTTCACTAC
>Ga0163155_10000967_pt1 | contig 35464 bp, 31 predicted proteins | sample OliLakLV19SP4G1_FD_148611 | JGI IMG/M metagenome (GOLD analysis project Ga0163155, IMG submission 148611) | Freshwater microbial mat bacterial communities from Lake Vanda, McMurdo Dry Valleys, Antarctica - Oligotrophic Lake LV.19.SP4.G1 | ecosystem: Environmental > Aquatic > Freshwater > Lake >... | reverse complement strand
CCCCCAAGAGCTTCCCCCAAGAGCTTCCCCCAAGAGCTGGCCCCAAGAGCTCCCCGAAGACTGGATCCGCCATGACGACTGCGAATGCGACTGCGACTGCGACCGCCCCGACCCTGACCGTGACTCCGCTGAAGACCGCGACCTATCGGATCGCGGTCATGCCTCGCAACGCCTCCGCGGTGAAGACCATTCAGCGGCTCATGCGGCTCCAGCCCCAGATCCAGCGCGGTCTGACCAAGCTCTCCAAGCGCCGCCAGCGCGATCTGAACGACGTGCACCAGCGCGGCGGTCGCCTGTGGACCAGCCGCATCAAGGTGACCAAGCTGGTCACGCCGCAGGTCGGCGCCACCTTCAAGGTTCGCATCACCCCGCAGATCGTTCCCGACATCAGCAGCGTCGCGAAGTATCTGGAAGCTGTGTGATGTTGAGCGTTCCGCAGCGGCCTCCGGCCGCGAGTGGTTTGAGCGCTCCGTAGCGGCCTCCGGCCGCGAGTGGTTTGAGCGCTCCGTAGCGGCCTCCGGCCGCGAGTGGTTTGAGCGCTCCGTAGCGGCCTCCGGCCGCGAGTGGTTTGAGCGCTCCGTAGCGGCCTCCGGCCGCACACTCGCTTTCGTGGGTGCAACGCCTTCTCGTGGGTGCAACGCCTTCTCGTGGGTGCAACGCATTTTCGTGGGTGCAACGCCTTCTCGTGGCGTGGCACCCGGCGAGGGCGCGAAGTCTTCCTGCTGCTCTATCGAAGGGCCGGCGCAGCCCAGGGGTTCTTCACGTGACAGGCGCGGCCGGTCTTGACCACATAGTCCTGGTGATAGTCCTCGGCCGGGTAGAAGGTCTTGGCCAATTCCACCTCGGTGACGACCCGCTTCCCCCCGAAGAGGTTCTTCGCTGACAGTTCGGCGACGAATGCCTTGGCCTCGGCGAGTTGAGCCTCATCGACGCAGTAGATGCCCGAGCGGTACTGCTCGCCGTAATCGGGCCCCTGCCGATTGAGCTGGGTGGGATCGTGCATGTCGAAGAACGCCTCCAGCAGGCGGCGATAGCTGATGCGCTTCGGGTCGTAGACCACCTTGACCGCCTCGACGTGCCCGGTGTTGGCGTCGCAGACCTGCGTGTACGTGGGATTGTCGATCCGCCCCTGCATGTAGCCGCTGGCGGCGTCGAGCACTCCGACTCCCTTCTGGAACCAATGCTCGACACCCCAGAAGCAGCCCGCCGCGAAGTACGCGGTCCTGGTCTCGACTGGACGACTCTCGGGCGGCAGCGGCTTGCCGCTCTCGGCGAAGGTCAGCGACGCGGAGTTCAGGCAGTGGCGCTGCCCGCTCGGCGCGGGACCGTCATCGAAGACGTGGCCCAGATGCGAACTGCAACGGGCGCAGTTGATCTCAGTGCGGGTCATGCCGTGCGCACGATCCTCGCGGGCGGCGACATGATCGGGATCGAATGTCGAGAAGAAGCTCGGCCATCCGGTCCCGGAGTTGAACTTGTGAACGCTCGTGTACAGCGGCAGTCCGCAGACCACGCAGCAGTAGACCCCGTCCTTCTTGTTGTCGAGCAGCGTCCCGCAGAAGGGGCGCTCGGTGCCGGCGCTCTGGGTGATCTTGAAGGCCTCGGGGTCGAGCTTCTTGGCCAGCTCCGCCACCACGCCGCGCGGCAGAGGCGTGACGTCGTAGCCGGACTTCGAGTATCGAGGATGGACTGAATCGACGGTAGTAGACGCGACTGAGGGCATGGGCTTCTCGGTGGCTCCGGGGGGTGGCGATGCCGGGGGCGCTGCGAACATGGTTCCGCCGGCCTCTCCCACGACGCGGTGGGCGGCGAAACCGATCCCACACAGGATCAGTCCGAACGCGGCAAGGGCGCGAGTGGTTCTGGACGAGACGCGTCGTGATAGGTCCATGGTGGGTTGGTTCTTCGGTGAAGGCTGATCTCGGGTTCGAATACCGAGAAGGCCCGGGCAGACTCCGTCGTTGCCAGGCTGACCTGGTTCGTGCAGTCCGACAGGGTATGGAGACGCCGGATCCTCGGTTGTGGTTCGTTTCCGCAGCGCGGCCGGGGTCGCTTTCGCCGTTCCCGCCCGATCAGTTGCGGGTGCCCGTCGTTCAATGACGCGCAGACTCGTCCGGCCGAGCTGACGGCCGGAGCGCGGGCGTCCCGCCCGCTTCACGCCGGTGCGCGGGCGTCCCGCCCGCTTCACGCCGGAGCGCGGGCGTCCCGCCCGCCTCACGCCGGTGCGCGAGCGTCCCGCCCGCTTCACGCCGGAGCGCGGGCGTCCCGCCCGCTTCACGACTGCCTTGGACCAGTCGGCCCGAACGGGGCACTCGTTCGATCGACTGCCTTCGCGGTCGGGTCGGACAGAGGCGGGCCAGAGGCCCGCGCACCGAGGTTGCGATGTCACCCATGGGAGCAGAAGCACGGTTGGCACGCCCCCCGTGGCATCCAGAACTTCCCCTGGCCTCCCCAAGCTGTCCGCTCGACTCGATCGACCAAGCGGGCGCAGCCCGCGCCGCGTCGATCGTGCCGAGCGCCACAAAGGTGCCGCGCACGCGGCACACCTCAGAAGCGGAGGCGCCGCCGAAGCGCCCCAATCGGCGAAGCCGACCCCTCGAATCGGCGAAGCCGACCCCTCGAGTCGGCGAAGCCGATGACCCGGGCGGCGCAGCCGCCTCACTCCGACGTGGCCACGCGGTCGACTTCTTCCATGCTCGTGGCCCCTTGAGCGACGAGGTGGTAGCCGTAGTTGGAGAGGCTGGTGAAGAGGCCCTGTCCGAGGACTTCACGAATTGCGGTGATGGTCGGGGTCTTGAGGATCACGTCGCGCATCGAGTCGTTGAACTCGAGCAGCTCGAAGATGGCGCGGCGCCCGACGAACGCGGTCCCGAGACAGACCTTGCATCCGACCGGGGTGTAGATGCGCGGCACTCCGTCGAGAGCCTTGCCCATCTTCATGTTCTGCGCGGGCGTCGGTCGCACGGGCTTGCGGCATGACTCGCAGAGCATGCGGACCAGCCGCTGGGCCATGATCAGATTGAGGGCGTTGGCGACGAGATACGCCTCGATGCCCAGATCCAGCAGTCGGAAGATCGCCCCAATCGAGTCCTTGGCGTGGACCGTGGTGTAGACCAGGTGCCCGGTCATCGCCGCCTGCATGGCCACGGTGGCCGTCTCGATGTCGCGGATCTCGCCGACGAAGATGACGTCGGGATCCTGTCGCAGCACCGATCGAAGGATCGTGGCGAAGGTGTTGCCGGTCTTGTGATCGATGGGAATCTGGGTGCAGCCGTCGAGGTAGTACTCGACGGGATCTTCGATGGTGATGCAGTTGCGGGTCTCGACATCGATCTCTCGAAGACACGAATAGAGCGTCGTGGTCTTGCCGCTTCCGGTCGGACCGCAGGCCAGAAGCATGCCCGCGTCCTTGGTGGCGATCGTCCGCAGCTTGTCGTACATCCAGGGCAGCAGTCCGAGCTCGTGCAGTCGACTCGGCGCATTCGCGGAGTCGAGCACGCGGATCACCATCTTCTGGCCGTGCACCGCCGGGGTGAGGCTGACTCGGTAGTCGACCCGCTTGCCCTTGACCAGCACCGAGAAGTGGCCGTCCTGCACCTGCTGCTTCTGGCTTGTGTCGATCTGACAGAGGATCTTCACCATCCCGGCGATGCGCTTCAGGATCTGCAGCGACAGTTCCACGGCGCTGATCATGAAGCCGTCGACGCGGAGGCGGATGACCGCCCGGTCCATGCGCGGCTCCATGTGAAGGTCGGTGGCTCGTGCCCGGAAGGCCGCGAGAAGGAGCAGACGGAAGGCCCGGATCGACTCGCTGGTCTCCTCGTCGGAGCCGCCGGCGACTCCTTCCGCGGTCGCCTGGTGCACGGTGACACCGCGGCAGTCGACAAGGCTGATGTCGTTCTCGGTGAAGGGCCGATCGGGCGAGCTCTCGATGATCTCGCGCAGGCGCCGTTCGTAGGTCGCCTGGACATTGGTCACGGGATCGGAGAGATCAACGTCGATCGTGGCCGAGTTGTAGTTGGTCTTGGACTGCTCGCGAGCCGCCTCGGCATAGTCGGGAGTCGACTTCCGCTTGCGAACCTCCTGCTGCTCCGGGTCGATGAACCGCATCTCGGTCGTGCCGACCATGATCACGTCGCCGTTGTCGAGCACCTCTTCGGTGATCTTCTGGTTGTTCACCTTGGTGCCGTTGCGCGAACCGAGATCGCGCACTCGGAACCCTTTGCCGTAGGCCTCGACCACGCAGTGGCGACGGCTCAGCAGGTCATCGTCGAGCGGAACCGTGTTTTCCGGCAATCGCCCCACGCTGATCGGCCCCCGGCTGAGGTCGAGTCGCTTCAGTCCCTGCGGTGTCTTCAGTTCAAGAAATGGCATCCGGCGTTCATCTCCAGAAGTGGACCGTGAATCGTCAACCGGAAGCGAGTCATGCTCCGGACTCTGCCGACGATGCTTCCCCGCGACGCCCCGGTCACCCCGACCCCTCGGATCGGTCCCCGCGACACGATCACGCAGAATATCGCGGAAACGCCGAGAGGTCACCCGAGTTCACGAACTCCCACGACGCATGTCCTCGAGACCTTCGGGGAACGGATAGCTCGCGAAGACCCCAGTGGGGGCCACCTGCCACATCGAGAGCGGCGGGTAGAGATCGCCCCTGAAGCCAGCGTCGTGCATGGTGCGAAGCACGGTCTCGAGCGAGGGCTCCTCGCCCCGTGGCCCCACCAGCTTGTTCGACTTCGCGCCAAGGAAGCTCACCGACGCGCAGGGCAGACGCTCCCGCCGCCCCTCGAGCATCTGGGCGACCTTGCGGAATCCCTTCGAGAGATCATCGAGGGTGAAGTGCTCGCGCCCGGGCGGCCGGAGCATGGCGAGGACTTCGATGGTGTCGAGGTCGTACTTGAGGACGAGGACCTCGTCCGGACCAACCGAGCGGGCGAAAGTCTCGGCGTTGATGGTGACGCTCCGAGCATTCCATTGACTCGTCGGCACGAGTTCAGCGAGCTGGGCGATGATCCCGCGCCCGTTGTCGGTGGCGTTCACGCCGCAGACCAGCGTTCGGTAGCGCCGAGCGAGGAGGTCGTTCAGGAGATGCTGGCCCCACTGGAGCCTGATCCGCCCGGCTGCGCCGGAGGCTCCGACCTTGCGGGGGTCGCCGGCTGGGAGCAGGATGATTCGATCGGCGCGATCATCCGCCTGAAGCAGACGATCACCCTCGTCGTCATAGAGGCGCGGCGTGGCGGGACGTGTGGCGGAACTCATGTCCGCAGCGTAGCTCCCCGGGCCATCCAGTTCAGCGTCGGAATCGCTCCGTCCGGAAGCGGAGTCCTGAGGCAGAGTCGGCTGGGAGTGATCGCTCGCGGCGTCACCGGCATCTCACTGCCGACGATCCCTCAACCACTGGAGCATGCCATCGGTCGACGAGTCGCTCGGTGGAGCGTCGGCCGACGCCAGGGCCGGAAGGATCTGCTGAGCCAGCGTCTTCCCGAGTTCGACCCCCCACTGGTCGAATGAATTCACTCCCCACAGCACGCCTTGGACGAAGACCTTGTGTTCGTAGAGCGCAATCAGCGCCCCCAGGGTCGCCGGCGTCAGACTCTCCGCAAGCAGGGTGTTGCTCGGTCGATTGCCCGGGAACACGCGATGCGCGACGAGATCCTCCCTCGTCCCCTCCGCCCGGACCTCTGCGGCGGTCCGCCCGAATGCCAGCGCCCGGGACTGGGCCAGCAGATTCGCGAGAAGGAGATCGTGATGACGGACGCCGTCGACGACCACGGGTGCGTGGGTGCGGGCGACGCCGATGAAGTCGCAGGGAATGACCGACGTTCCCTGATGGATCAATTGATAGAACGCATGCTGACCGTTGGTCCCGGGCTCACCGAACACCACCGGCCCGGTGCTCCAACTGACCGCTCCGCCGTCCATGGTCACGGACTTTCCGTTGCTCTCCATGTCGAGTTGCTGGAGATACGCGGGGAAGCGGGCCAGCGACTGGTCGTAAGGAAGGACTGCCAGGGCCTGACTGCCCCGGAAGTTCGCGTTCCAGACCCCGAGCAGTCCGAGGAGGATCGGTAGATTTCGCTCCAGCGGTGCGGCTCGGAAGTGCTGATCCATGGCCCGGAAGCCACCGAGGAAGTCGCTGAACTGCTCCGGACCGATGGCCAGCATCAGTGAGAGTCCGATTGCCGAATCGACGGAGTAGCGGCCGCCCACCCACTCCCAGAACTCGAACATGTTCGCGGTGTCGATGCCGAACGCGGCAACCGCCTTGGCATTGGTCGAGACCGCCACGAAGTGCCTGGCCACCGCTCGCTCGTCGCCGAGGGCGCCGACCAGCCACTGCCGAGCGGCGCGGGCGTTGGCCATCGTCTCCTGCGTGGTGAAGGTCTTGCTGCTGACAATCACCAGCGTCTCCGCGGGATCGAGGTCCCGGACGGCGTCGTCGAAGTCGGCGCCATCGACGTTGGCAACGAAGCGCAGCGAGAGCGACTCGTCGCAGTATGGTCGCAGCGCCCGTGCCGCCATCGACGGTCCGAGGTCGCTGCCGCCGATTCCGATGTTCACGATCGAGCGGATGGGTCGGGAGGTATGACCGGTCCAGGTGCCTCGGCGCACGCGCCGCGAGAACTCCGCCATGCGGTCGAGGACCGCGTGGACCTGCGGCGCGAGATCGACTCCGTCGACCACGAAGCCCTCCTCGCGAGCAGCGCGCAGGGCGACATGAAGCACCGCGCGGTCCTCGGTCGCATTGATCCTTTCGCCCCGGAACATGGCCTCGACCCGCCCAGAGAGATCGACTTCGCGGGCCAGGGCGAAGAGCGCCCGGAGGACCTCGTCGTTCACGATCTGCTTGGAGTAGTCGAGCCGCCACCCGGCCTGCTCGGCGACCATCCGGGGGCCGCGATCGGGATCGCTCCGGAAGAGATCGCGCAGCGTCAGGTGCTGGAGCTGGTCGCGAAGTTGCGCCAGCGTCTTCCAGGAGGTCAGTTCAGTGGGCTGTTTCACGGAGTCCTTTCGCCGGACCGATGGCCCGAACCACGCGGACGCCGGAGCCGATCGTGAGAGATCAAAGGAAGGAGGAAGGCGCGATGGCGCCGCAGGTGGGCGCTGCATCGCGGGGCGAGTCGCGCGGAGGTCGTATCAGTTCCAGTCGTCGTCTCGATCAAAACGGTCACGCTCGCGACCCTTGCCGCCTTCGCGATCGCGGCCCGGCTTGCCACCCTTCGGGGGTCGACCCTCCGGAGGGCCGTCGTAGGGCCCGGATCGAAGCGGGCGTCCGCCGCCACCTCGGTCGCGTCGATCGTCCGAGTCGCGCGGTGGTCCGGAGCCGAATCCTGGATTTCGCCGCGGCGGAGGCGGGCCTCCACCACGACTGTCGCCACCACCGCCTCCACGACCGTCACCCCCACTTCCACGGGGAGCACGAGGAGCAGCTTCGTTGACGACCAACGGCCGACCGTCGACGACCTTTCCGTTGAGGCCGGTGATTGCGCTGCTCGCGCCCGCCGGGTTTGCCATCGTCACGAAGGCGAACCCGCGCGACCGTCCGGTCTCGCGATCGAGGCCGATGTAGACCTCCTGCACCGGTCCAAAGGCCTCGAAGATTGCCTTGAGCGAAGCCTCGTCCGCCGTGTAGCGGATGTTGCCGACGTAGAGCCTGGTCATGCAGAGATCCTTGCGATGCGAGCCTCTCTCGCGGTCGGAGTATACCGAATGGTCACCTTCACCAAACCCGGCCATGCCGGGGCGGCGCGAGGCCGTGGCGAGCTCGATGACGCGGGGCGCGCTCCGGTCGGTTCGTCGGCATCGCGGGCTTGATCGGACGCAGACGACGCGCTCTTGCTTGCTTCCTGATCCAGTCAGGTCAACCATGAGCCTCGCATCCCGAGGCGCCCGTCCATGAACTCATTCTCTTTTCTCGTCTTCGCGTCCTTGCTTGGTCTGCAGAACGCACCTGCCGCCGCTCCAGTCGTGGACCAGCCGCGCGCGGTGCCGCCTCGGGCACTCGATCCGCGAATCAACCCCGAGAAGATCACCGAGTCCGATCCGCCGCCGCCTCCCACGCGGATTGCGCAGCCGATGCCGCCGATCCATCGAGTTCCGCTCGGGGCGGCCTCGCATCCGGCAATCGCCGCAGATCGCCTCGCTGGGGGCTACGTTGCCATCGCCAAGGGGCTCGAGTACCTCCGCAGCCGTCAGGCCCAGTCGGGAGCCCAGTCGGGAGCATGGCTGAGCAAGGGGAAGATCGCGCCCACGAACGAGCCGTTCGCGGTCGAACCCGTCGCCATCGCGGTCACCGCGCTCGGCCTCAAGGCCTTCATGCAGATGCAGGCCGACGGCGCACCTCGTGACGCCGCGGCCGAGCGGGCCCTCTCCTTCCTGCTCCGAGCCCACGACGGGAAAGGGGATTTCTCCGGTGGCGGGCTCGCCAACTACGTGCAGGCAAGCGTGATCAGCGGGCTTGCCAGCGTCCGGGACCCGGCGAGTTCCGAGGCCGTGCGACTCGCGGTCGAACGCCTTCAGTCGATGCAGTGGGACGAAGCGGAAGGACTGACTCCCCGCCAGGACTGGTATGGCGGCGCCGGATACGGACGGCACGGTCGGCCCGACCTGTCGAACACCCAACTGATGCTCGATGCGCTCCACGATGCCGGCGTCTCGCCCGACGATCCGGCGGTGCAGCGGGCCCTCTCCTTCGTGAGCCGAACCCAGAACCTCCGGGGAAGCAACTCCGCGAGCTGGGCGGCATCGGGGACGAACGATGGCGGTTTCATCTACACGCCCTCCAACGGCGGCGAGAGTTTCGCCAGCGAAACCGCCGGCGAGGGCCGTCACGGGGAGCTTCTTCCGGAGGGTGTCGCCCGATCGCTGCGAAGCTACGGCTCGATGACCTACGCGGGGTTCAAGAGCCTGCTGTACGCGGGTCTCGAGCCCGACGACCCGCGGGTTCGAGCTGCCTTCGACTGGATCCGCCGCAACTTCACCTTCGAGGAGAACCCGGGACTCGGCCGCCAGGGGCTCTACTACTACTACCACGCCATGTCCCGGGCGCTTCGGGCCTCGCAGCAGACGACCATCACCCCGCTCCCGAGCACCGCAGCGAGCCCGGACTCGGCGTCGGAAGCAACGCCGACCTCGCCCCGCAACTGGCGGGATGAACTGATCGCAGCCCTCATGTCACGTCAGAAGCCGGACGGCTCCTGGGTCAACGATGAAGCTCGATGGATGGAGGACGAGCCCGAGCTGACCACGATTTACGCGATCCTCGCCCTGCAGGAATGCCTCAAGCCGCTCGGTGCGGAATGACTCTCGCGAGGCGATTGGGATCGCTCAATCCTGCTTGGCGTCCTTGACCGACCGCTCGCTGATCAACTTCCAGATCGGGACGTAGACCTGGATCTGCTTCGACTCGGAGAGGACCTCGATTGGGATCTGGGATCGGATCGTCCCCTCGGCATCTGCACACCAGCTCACCGCGTTGTCGCCGTGGAGCACGTTGGTGCCGACCAGGTGATTGAAGTCATCCTGCATCCGCATGCCGTCCACGAGCAGGAGCTGGGAGTGCTCGTTGCGGTTCATGAGCGGGGTCACCGTCCCACCGCTGCCGAGCTTCTCGCCGCCGACATAGTGGTAGTTGGTGTAGATCCGCTTGCCGTCGGGCTTGTCAAAGAACTTGTGCTGGTAGCGCTCGAAGGGGTGTTCGCCGCTGTGGCTCGCGCAGTACAGGCACGCGGGGGAGTCGAGGTATCGGCCGGACACGATCAGCCCGAGACCGTTCCAGACGTTCAGGTCACTGACTCCCACGCTGTTCACGCCCGGACCTGCGGTCGCGGCCATCTGCTCCTGCGGGGGCATGATCTGAGTCGGGGTGAGCTTCGAGGTCGGCAGACGCTCGGAGAAGTCCATGCCGTAGAGCGCAAAGGCGGTCCCGATCTGCCGCATGTTGGATGCGCACGAGAGCCGCTGGGCACTTTCCCGCACGCCCCTGAAGGCCGGGAAGAGAATCGAAGTCAGGAGCACGGTGATGCCGAGCACCATGACGAGTTCGATCAGGCTGAAGCCCACGCGACCCGACGGGCGGCGCCGTTCGCCCCGGGCAACCCCATGGCAACACCGCACCACTGGGCTGTCGGCTCCGTCCGTGCTCGGTCCCACCCTTGTTTCCAGCCGCGAGGCGCTCATGCGTGAGCCTCCAACGACGTCGGTGACTGTTGTCGCACCCACACTCCCGCAACTGCTCTGCCGACCCGATGCTGGTCGGCAAACGCGGGATCCAGTAGTCCTTCCCTGCACAGGTCGTGTTTTACACGGACCTGCGCCCACCCTTCCGAACTCGTCCCGAAGAGCCATTCTGGCCGTTCAGGCCCAGGAACTGCTGGTAACCCATGCAGTTCCAGAAGTTACAGTACACCCGGATCCGGGCAAGTCTTCCTTCACGAACCAAACTTTTTTTGGAACCGTCCAAGCGTTGGAGGCCTGAGGTGCGGTTACCGTTCCAATATCTGGACCCGCCTGGACGGAACCTCCCCGTGATTCGCCTCTCCGAAGGCCCCCCTGTGCTTCCCAACCACCCCGGTGAAGGTCCGGCCGACGCCAGTCAGCAGGATTATGCGCTGATGCAGCGCGTCGCCAGCGGGGAGGAACGGGCCGTCCGCGAGCTCTATGAGCGCTTCGGCGCCCTCGTTTACAAGACCGCCCGCCAGATCCTTCCGGCCCGGTCGGAGTCGGACGATGCGGTCCAGGAGGTCTTTGTACGGCTGTGGCAGACGGCCGACCGCTACGACCCCCAGCGAGCCAAGCTGGTGACCTGGGTGATGCTCATCGCCAGGCGCCACCTTATTGACCGACTCCGTCGAAACCTTGCCAACCCCAATCCGGCGACCCTCGAGGACGACTGGAGCGAAGCCAGTTCCGGCCCGGCAGGCCGTCCCGACCGCCAGCCGATCAACAATGAGCGAAACGTCAAGCTCCGCGAGCGGATCTCGACGCTTCCCAAGCTCCAGCGCATGGTGATCGAGCGGGCCTATCTCCAAGGATTCACGCTCAGAGAAGTCAGCGAGCAGCTCGAGGCCCCCCTCGGGACGATCAAATCGGCCCTCAGCAGAGGGCTTGCCAAGCTCCGCGAGGACATTCAAGCGGACCAAACCATCCGGTAACTCCGGTGCACGGGACGAGAACTCCGGCACGTGCCCTGGCGGCAAGTCCGAAAGCCTCGATCTCGGGTCCGAAACGCTCTCTTCCCCGATTCACGCACGCAACGCTGGAACCGCCCCCCCACCCTTTCACGAAGAAGCCCGTAGCCGGCTTGTCACTTCGACCCTGATCCGGCATTTTCGGGAGCACCCATGTCAGCCTTTCGCCCCATGACCACCGACGACCTTCTGGAGCTCGCTCCGCTGGATGCGCTCGGCCTCCTCGACAAGAACGACGCCGCGATGTTCGAGCGGACGTTCCTCTCGGCGACGCCGGAGATCCAGACACAGGTTCGCGACATTCAGGCGTCCTACGCCACCGACTCGATCCTGATGTCCGAGGAAGAGCCACCGCTTGAACTCGAGGCTCACGTGGTCGGCGGCGTGATGAGCGAGATCCGCCGATCGACCGAAGAGCTGGGCCCGCTGGCCATCATCGGTCCGGGCAGCGCGTCTCGTCAGCTCGCCCGTCGCCGCGAGCGCGGCTTCGGCTCGGCGATGCTCTGGCGGGCGGCCTCGTTCGTCCTCCTCGCCGGAGTGGTCACCGCGATCACCTTCTACAACCGGACGGTCGACTCATACGACCGACTCGCCGGCGAGATGTATGCGAATGAACTCTCGCAGTCGATTCATCGTGAACTCGGACCGTCCTACTTCGACCTCGTCGACAGCGCTGCGTTGCGGTATCCGCTCGCATCGCCTCGGGGCAACCCGGTCTTCGGCGGCGTCGCGGTCAACACCAACCGCAACACGGCGGTGATCTACGCCGTCGGACTGGCAACGTCCGGTGTCGAGTACCGCGTCGAGGTCATCGACCCCGTCACGCAGAAGGTGCTCGCCTCCGAGCGATTCGACGCGGCCGGCTCCATGTCTGCGGCTCGGATCCGGTTCAGCCCGACCGACTCGAAGACCTTCGCCAGCGCGATCTACCGGGTCGTCGACGACAAGAACAACGTCGTCCTGACCTCGGCGATCACGGTCGCGACCTGAGCCGCACGCGGACTTCAACCCACAGGATTCCCCGACAGGATTCCCCGACAGGATTCCCCGACAGGATTCCCCGACAGGATTCCCCGACAGGATTCAGCGACGCCGGCGGCAACGCCGGCGTCGTCATTGCGCGGACGCAGAGCTGCCAGGCCCGCGCCCTTCGTTCATCCGGGCCTCGCCTATCCGAGCAGGATCGCCAGAGTCGCGAAGAGCGCCAGCCAGACCACACCGAGAAAGTGCCAGTAGAGCCGAAGGTGCAGCAGGCCCTCGTGCGAGCTCGCCGTGTACCGGCCTGACGCAATTCGACGGAGCACCAGTGCAAACGGCACCAGGCCGCCGATCACGTGGAGGGCGTGCAGCGCGGTCAGAACGATGAACGACCAGACCGCGAGGGGGGCGGACTCGGGCTCGCCGCCGGCCGCCACGATCCCGAGTTCTCCGGCGACGCGCACCCAGCACCAGCCCTGCATGAAGAGGAAGGCGAGGGCCAGCCCTCCGGCGACTCTGATTGCCCGAAGCGACCGGTTGCGCCCGCCACTGCGCAGCGCCCGAAATCCGCGTTCGAGGGCGACGCTGCTTGCGGCGAGAAGCGCGGTGCTCAGCCAGAGCTCGGGCGGAAGTCCCGCGGTGCTCCAGGTCGACTCCGTCGACTGCTCCCCGGACGGCGCGAATCGGACGAACAGGAACGCCAGGATCGAGGAGGCGAAGAGCACCGCCAGGGTCACGATGAAGAGTCGCATCCCGAGCTTGGCGGCAGCGAGGCGACGGCGCCGGTCGGGAATGGGCACCACCACCTTGACGCCCCCGAAGTGCTCGGTCTCAGCTCGGTCGCGGCGCGGACCCTGGGTCGCGCCCTGCGCGGCCCTCATCCCGACTTTGTCCTTTGGCCGAGGTCTCGTCATGCCGACTCAACCCCCCACCCTCCCGGTCGAATGCGCGCGGGAACCGCGTTGATGCGTGGACACTCCGCCACCCGCCGCGGCCTACTTCGCCAGAGGCGAATCAGGAACCTGTTCGAGGAGAACCGCCTTGGCCGCGGGCGCGGTGCCGGGATCCCGCTCCAGGAAGTAGGCATGGCCATCCATGAGCGTGAAGATCATGAAGAGGGCCACGAAGATGATCGAGCCCACGAAGACGAAGCCGTTGAAGGGCTTGTCCCAGCGAAGGTGCATGAAGAAGAGGGCCACGAGCGTGGCCTTGATCGCGGCGATCGAGAGGGCCACGACGATGTTCATCTCGCCGAGGTCCACCCAGCGAACTGCCACCGTCACCACGGTGAGAACCAGCAGCGCCGTCGCCGTCGCGACGAGCGTGCTGACCGGAACGAGGTGCCCGACGAGAGGATGACCGGGCTGCTGAGCGTGATGCGTGTGCGACATGGCGAGTTCCAGAGCGAGTTCCTGCGGGTCAGATCCACTTGCGGGTCCATCCCGCACACGAGCGAGTGTGCGGCCGAAGGCCGAACGGAGCGCTCAAACCAGTTCAGCCCGCCGGGCTCTGCCCGGCGCGGCGTACGAGAGCGAGTGTGCGGCCGAAGGCCGCTACGGAGCGCTCAAACAACCCTTTGCCCGGCGCGGCGTACGAAAGCGAGTGTGCGGCCGGAGGCCGCTACGGAGCGCCCAAACCAGTTCAGCCCGCCGGGCTCTGCCCGGCGCGGCGTACGAGAGCGAGTGTGCGGCCGAAGGCCGCTACGGAGCGCTCAAACAACCCTTTGCCCGGCGCGGCGTACGAAAGCGAGTGTGCGGCCGGAGGCCGCTACGGAGCGCCCAAACCAGTTCAGCCCGCCGGGCTCTGCCCGGCGCGGCGTACGAGAGCGAGTGTGCGGCCGAAGGCCGCTACGGAGCGCTCAAACAACCCTTTGCCCGGCGCGGCGTACGAAAGCGAGTGTCGGCCCGGAGGCCGCTACGGAGCGCCCAAACCAGTTCAGCCCGCCGGGCTTTGCCCGGCGCGGCGTACGAAAGCGAGTGTGCGGCCGGAGGCCGCTACGGAGCGCTAATGAATAATATAAAACAGCGGGAAGAGGAAGATCCAGATCAGGTCGACGATGTGCCAGTACAGACCCACGAGGTCGACCGGCGTGTAGTACTGACTCGAGAACTGTCCGCGGATCGAGCCGACGATCAGCCATCCGATCACGATCATGCCGACGATCACGTGAATGGCGTGCAGCCCCGTCATCGCGAAGTAGACGCCGAAGAAGAGATGCGTGTTGGGCGGCAGCGCCGGGTCTTCGAGGTGGGCGCCGGTCCGCATCACCGGACCGTGACTGTGCGACTCGACCGGTGCTCCCTCATCGGTCACGCCGGCAACGACTCCGGAGGGACCCCCTGGAGCCCGCTTGATGACCGTCGCCTCGACCGGCGGAGTCGCCGAGTCCCCGGTCGCCGCAGCAACTGCCGCGGCAGCGCCGAGTGGCGCGGCTGGGACGGCAGCGTCGACTGCCGGCGGCGTGGGAGCGGCGCTGGCATGGGCGGCGTCGGCAACCGCAGCTCCGTGCGCCGCGTGCTCGTCACCGTGGTGTCCCGGGGGCACCTCGTAGAAACGAGATCCCCACAGCAGGTGCTCGTGCCACTTGTGCTCGTACTCGATCTTCTTGATCACCAGGAAGCCGACCGCACCGGCGAAGGTGAGCACCAGGCAGATGATCAACCCTCGGCGGTTGTCGGTCTGCGCGAAGCGCACCGCGAGGGCCATCGTCAGCGAGCTGAGAATGAGCACGCAGGTGTTGATGCCGCCGAGCACCGTGTCGAGATAGCCCGCGGCATAGGTGAAGACTTCGGGATGGAGCGAGCGAAGCACCGCGTACCAGACGAAGAGCCCTCCGAAGAAGAGGACTTCCGTTGCCAGGAAGAGCCACATGCCCAGCTTGCTGCTCTCGAACTGCTGGGCGGGCGTGTCGAAGTGATGCTTCAACCACGGCATGCTCGCATGGTCGTGGTGCCCGGAACCGTGTCCGGACCCGTCGTCGGCGTGATTGCCGGAGTCGTGGGCGGGAATCGTGGTCACGATCAGTGTCCTCCCGCCGTCCCGGCCTGGCCGGTGGCGTGGTGTCCCCGAAGCTCGGGATCCTTGTCGCGACGGACGACGTAGCCCTGCTCGCGCTCATCCCACTCGATCACGCTGAAGTCGTAGCAGTCGCCCACCCGCGGGGTGACTGCGAAGTTGTCGTGCGGCGGCGGCGAGCTGCACTGCCACTCGAGGCTTCGACCACCCCACGGATTCGCGGGAGCCCGCTTGCCTCGGAAGAGCGAGTGCACCAGGTAGGTCGCGGTGATGCCGAAGCCGATGGCCATCAGATAGGAGCCCATCGTCGAGACCACGTGGTAGGTCTGGTACATCGGCTGATAGTCGTAGTACCGCCGCGGCATGCCCTGACTGCCAAGCAGGAACTGCGTGAAGAAGGTGACGTTGAAGCCGATGAAGATGAGGACGCAGGCAAGTCGGCCCCAGTTTTCGTTGTACATGCGCCCGGTCATCTTCGGCCACCAGTGGTGCAGCCCGCCGATCATGGCGATCAGGGCGCTGCCCATCATGACGTAGTGGAAGTGGGCGACCACGAAGTAGGTGTCGTGGAGGTGGATGTCGACGGCCAGTGCTCCAAGGTGGATGCCGGTGAGTCCGCCGATTGAGAACAGGACGATGAACGACAGGGCGTAGAGCATCGGCGTGTTCAGGCTGATCGAACCCTTGTAGAGCGTGGCCAGCCAGTTGAAGACCTTGATCGCCGAGGGGATCGAGACGCTGAAGGTGATCGCCGAGAAGACCGTGTTCATCAGCGGGCTCTGGCCCGAGGTGAACATGTGGTGGCCCCAGACGAGGAACCCGAAGATGGCAATCGCCACCGAGCTGAAGGCGATGAACCGGTATCCGAAGATGTGGCGATGGCTGTGCACCGCAATCAGCTCCGAGACGATTCCCATCGCCGGCAGGATCATGATGTAGACCGCGGGGTGGGAGTAGAACCAGAAGAAGTGCTGGTACAGCACCGGATCGCCGCCCCACTGCGGATCGAAGATGCCGATGTGGGTCACCCGCTCGACCACCACCAGAAGCAGGGTGATGGCCAGCACCGGCGTGGCCAGCACCTGGATGATCGCGGTGGCGTAGGTCGCCCACAGGAAGAGCGGCATCCTGAACCAGGTCATTCCGGGCGGGCGGAGCTTGTGGATCGTCACGATGAAGTTCATGCCCGTGAAGATCGAGCTGAACCCGAGGATGAACACGCCCAGCAGGACCGGCACCACGCCCCCCGCGGAGGTCCTGGTGCTGTATGGGGTGTAGAAGGTCCAGCCGGTGTCGAAGCTGCCCAGGACCAGCGAGGCGACCACACAGAGCGCCCCCACGATCCAGAGGTAGTAGCTGAAGAGATTGAGCTTCGGGAAGGCGACGTCCTTGGCCCCCAGCATGATTGGCAGCACGAAGTTTCCAAGCGCCGCGGGGATGCTCGGGATGATCACCAGGAACACCATGATCGCGCCGTGCAGCGTGAAGAAGTGGTTGTAGAGGTCGGCGGTCACGCCGGGAATCGTCTGCCCCGGGGTGAGCAGCTCGGTGCGCACGAGCAGGGCGAAGACCCCGCCGACGAAGAACGACGTCAGCACCGACACCATGTACATGATGCCGATCCGCTTGTGATCGAGCGTCATCGCCCACGAGAGGAACCCTCGCGTGTGCGTCAGGTAGTTGTCGGTGACCGGCGTGACTGCCGAGACCGTGCGGGTGTGATCGAGCGTCGTCATGGCACTGCCTGGATTGAGGTCGGTCGCTTGAACGCGACCGAGGGGGGAGTCGTGATGATGGTCGGGTCGAGGTTCACGGAGTGGTCGCCGCAGCGGGCGCGGCGCCCTTGAACTGGCCCTTGGAGTCGAACTCGTCGAGGTGCTTCATGAAGCCGATCAAGGCGTCGATGGCGGTCGTGTTCAACTGGCCTTGGAAGGTCGGCATGGCATTGCCGTAACCGTTCACCAGGTGGCGTCCGGGATTGAGGATCGACTGCCGGAAATAGTCCTCTGGGGTCTCGAACTCCTTGCCGGGACCGATGAAGTCCTTGAGCGAACTTCCGTCGGCGAATCTGGTCTCGCCGCTTTCGGTCCTCGCCCAGAGATCGGCGCCGGTGTAGCCGTCGCGCTTGCCCCAGCTCGGACCGGTGCCGACGATGCCGTCGAGGGTGTGGCACTGCGAGCAGCGGGCGAAGAGCTTCGGACCAGCCTTGAAGTAGAGCTCGTCCGCGGGGATGTCGTCGAGCCACCGGCTCTGCTTCTCGAGCCAGTCGTCGAACTCCGCCTGATTGAGCACATGCACCTTGCGGTTCATGTTGGAGTGCCCCGTCCCGCAATACTCGGTGCAGAACAACCAGTGGAACGCCTCCATGCCGGTGGGTTCCGGGGCCTCGAACCAGAGCGTCGAGTAGCGGCCCGGCACCACGTCCTTCTTCACTCGGAAGTCGGGGATGAAGAAGCTGTGGAGCACGTCGTTGGAGCGCATGATGATCTTGATCGGCCGACCGGCGGGCACGAACAGATCGTCGGACTGGGCTCCGTTTGGGTACTTGAAGTTCCACCCCCACTGGAAGGCCGTGACCTGCACCTCGTAGGAGTTCTTCGGGGCCACCGACATGTGGATGTAGGTGTTGAACCCCATGTAGAAGATGATCACCACGAGAATCACGGGGATCACCGTCCACACGACCTCCAGAGTCGTGTTGTGCGTGGGTCCGACGGTATTTCCGGCGTGACTCTCCGGCGAACGTCGGTACTTCCAGCAGAAGTACACCAGCAGCGCCACGATCAGGCCGAAGAAGAAGTAGCAGATCCAGGTGATGAAGTTGAAGAGGAAGTCGACCTCGGACGCGACCGTCGATGCCTGCGGAGGCATCCAGAGCGACGCCGGCGTGGTGCCGGCGGAGGCGATCATGGCGTTGAGAATCGGCAGCATCTTTGACGGACCCTTTAACGACCCTGGGAACGACTCTGGGAACGACTCTGGGAACAACCTTGGAAACGACCTTCGCGGGAGCGGGTTCAGACGACGGGAGGAACGACCTCGGCACGACGACGGCGCAGATCACGGATCCAGAGGAGCGCAAGCCCGCCGGCCACGGCCGCGAGCGTGACGGCGCCGCCCAGCTTCATCACCCGCAGCGCGAAGAGGACGTATCCCCGGGCGTTCGGGTCGTAGACATGGCACCAGAGAATGAAACGATCAAGCGTGGTCCCGATGCGCCCTTCGGAGGCTTCCAGCAGACCCAGCTTCAGTGCGCTCGGTTCGAACTTCACCCCGTAGAGGTAGCGCATCACCCGCCCGTCCGGCGAGCAGATGATGATCACCGCCGCATGGGCGTACTCGCCGGTCTCGGGGACGTACTGGTAGCCGAACCCGACCGAGTCGGCGACGGCCTTGCTGTGCTCGGCCGGCCCCGTGAGAAAGTGCCAGCCGGCAGCCGTCTCGGGTCGTTCGTACTCGAGCAGATAGTTGCGCTTCTTGAGCGAGGCGAGTTCGGCGTTCTCGAGCGGATTGACGCTGACGCTCACCACTCGGAACTCTTCGCCCGGCGACCATTCCAGACCCTTCATGCCCTTGACCAGCTCGTTCAGGACGAGGTTGCAGAGCATCGGGCACTTGTAGTAGCCAAGCTGAAGCACGACCGGATGACGTCCGTCGAAGTACTCGCGAAGCGTCACCGGCCGACCCTGGTCGTCGGTGAAGGCGAGGTCGAGGGGCAGCGAACCGCCCAGCTTCTCGACGATGTCGACCTGCTTGACCTCCGGCGGCACCCAGTCGGCCGAAGGCTCGCTGAGGCGCGGCATCGACTGCCCTTGGGCGACGACGTTCGACGCCAGCCCGACGACGGCGGTGCAGATCGCCAGCAGCGCAGTCCGCAGACGGACCGCGCGGCGGTCGGAGGCGAGCGGATGTTGGGTGCAGGAGAGGTTCATGGGAGGAACGTATTCGTCGAATCGATCCGGACAGACGCGAGCGTGCACACCTCGAAGCGATTGGGACGGTTGGGGCCGGTTGTTCAGCCCTGGGCCCCCGTCGCGGCGGCCGGACGAGCCGGTGCGACCGGTGGGACGGGCATGCCCTCCGTCACCAGGAGCTTCATGGCGTCCTTGACGGGAATTCTCAGCTTCGGCTGGGGCTTGCCGTCGGCGTCGGCGATGGTGTAGCGGGAATACTCGACCAGCTTCTGCCGCTGGGCGTGCCGGAGTTCCTCGAGCGCCTGCGTGGGCTGGTTGATGACCACGGCATCCTCCAAGTCCGAGTTGGCCCCGTAATACAGGACCGAGATCGCCAGAACCAGCGCGGTGAAGACGATGGCGCCTGCGAGTCCGATGAACCAGGTGGTTCCCGGTTCGGGATCGTCGAAGTCGCCGGAGGTGTCGTCGGTCGTGTGGTCAGCCATGGGGAGTGCGTCGCTCCGCAGGAGAAGTCCTGCGGCGGGTGTTACATGTTCTCGAAGGCCAGCGACTCGTGGAGTCGCGGGTCGTGGATTGGAATGAGCGCGTGGGCTCGGAGCGCCTGGTTGGTGAAGGCCACGAACAGACCGAGCATTCCCAGCAGCGTCGTCCAGTTGAGCGGATCGAGGAGGCCGGTGGTCGTCTCGCCGTGGCGGGCGATGAGTTCGGCGTGGCTCTTCATCTGGCCCAGGTCGTGGGGAATCTCCGGCATGATCAGCCAGTAGAGATCGATCCAGTGGATGGCCAGCATCCACACCGCCACGAAGAGCGCCGTCGCCGGAATCCGCTTGGGATGCCGCGAGATGAACAGCACGAACGGCACGAGGAAGTGGCCGAAGATGAGGGCCACGCTCACCCACTTCCAGCCTCCGAGCTGGCGGGCGTGGAACCAGCCGGTGGTCTCGGGCAGGTTCGCGTACCAGATGAGCATGTACTGGCTGTAGCCGATGTACGCCCAGAAGACGATGCCGAAGCCGAAGAGGAGCTTGCCGAGATCCTGGAAGTGCTCCGGCGTGACGATGCCCTCGAGCTTCCCCTGGCGGCGCAGCAGCGTCAGGATGACGATCATCGCGGCGAACCCGCCGCAGCAGGATCCGGCGAAGAAGTAGATGCCGAAGATGGTGCTGAACCACGCCGGGTTGAGCGACATGATCCAGTCGAAGGCGGCGAAGGTCGTGGTGAGACCGAACAGCATGATCGCCGGCGCCGACATCCGCTGGAAGCGCGAGGTCGTGGCCGCGGCGCTGGCGGCATCGACGGCCGAGTCCTGCCGAACAGAGAGGCGCCAGAAGTAGGTTCCGAGGGCGAACCAGACCGCGAAGTAGATGGCGGCGCGGATGAAGAAGAAGGTCGGATTGAGGTAGGCCGTCTTGGCCTCGACCAGATGAGCCTCGGCGGGATTGATGGTCCGGATCAGTTCGATGTCGGCCCAGGGGTAGACCGCGCCCAGCTTGCCGGTCATCCACAACACCACGATGGGCAGAAAGAGCAGCCACATCCAGCGCAGGTTCGACGCCATCGCCTCGGCCACGCGGCGCACCGCGACGCTCCAGCCGGCACGGGCGAGGTGCTGGATGATCACGAAGAAGAGTCCACCGAGCGCCAGGCTCAGGATGAACAGGAAGTTGTGCATCCAGACCTTGCCGAAGCGCCCGACGTCGACGCTGCCGAAGAACACCAGCGCCGCGCTCAGGCCCAGGCCGACGACCGCAGCGGCGGTTGCCACCGTCGTCACTCGTCCGGCGCCGCCGTCGAAGCGAGTGTTGGCAGTCGAGAGATCGGCCGTTCGATGAGTGGCCATGTGGGAAACTCCGGAGAGCGACGAGAGCGGGTCGAGAGGCGGGTGAGCGATGAGTCGGACGCGAGCGGTCGAGGTCCCTACCGAGCGGGCGGAAGAAGCGCCCGCTTGTCGGCGGGGACATCCTCCTCGCGGGCGTTCTGGCTGCGCTGAAGGGTCTTGACGTACGAGGCGATCGCCCAGCGATCCTCGACGGGAATCTGGGCCGCGTATCCGGCCATGTTGCGGATGCCGTGGGTGACGGTGCTGAAGATCTGTCCCACCGGCTGATCGATGACGGTGGGATCGTGGATCGACTTCGGAGCCACCCAGACCGATCCATTGACCGGCCCGTCGACGTTGGTGACCAGGGCCGTCGCCCGCACGTGCACGATGCCATCGCCGAAGCCGGCATCACCGTGGCAGAGGGCGCAGTAGATCGTGAATCGCTCCTGGCCGCGGGTCAGGAACGCTTCGTTCAGGGTGAGGCCTTCGGGAAGGGTCGTGAGCCACTTGCCATCGGCGCCGCCGTCGATCAAGGCGGAGCGGCCGACCACGTCCCCGCGGGCAATCGTGCCCTCGACGCTCGGCCGCATCGACCGCCCGTCGGCGAAGACCGCCGCAGGCTGCTGGGCCTTGTATCGGGTCTGATTGTCCATGTCCTGGATCAGGTGGATTCGACGATTGGGGCTGTTCACGGCGCGCACCCGCGCGATGACCGCCGGCGGCACCAGCAGCAGACAGATCAGCAGGAGTCCGCCGTAGATGAAGATCCGCGGAAGCTCGTCGGAGCGGCCCGGCCGCGCCGCGTGCGGCGGGTTGGGGGTGTGGCTGCTCTTCATGCTCTCGATGTCGCTCATGGGTTCAAGCCTCCACCGCTTCGACGGCAACGGGATTGAGCGTGCGGAGGAACTGCTCGGTCTTGCCGCGGGAGAACTTGGGATCGCGGGCCTGGATCACCAGGACGAACTTGTCATCGGTCACGCGTCGGAACCGCTCGCTTCGGAAGAGCGGGTGATGCAGCCACGGAAGGCCGTTGAAAAGGAGCATCAGGAAGACCGTGCTGGTTGCGGCAAGAAGAATGGTCAGCTCGAACATCACCGGTACGAACGCAGGCGTGCTGAGAAGCGGCTTGCCGCTGATCAGGAAGGGGTATCCGGTCACCCACACGATTGCCCAGAGCGTCAGCGCCGAGGAGTTGGTGAAGGCCTGAAGGGCAAAGCCCACCGCGGTGCCGGTGGCACCGGCGCCGAAGACCAGAATCGGAAGGATCGTCGGCTTGATGCCCATGGCCTTGTCGAGGCCGTGCACCGGGAAAGGCGTGTGGCAATCCCACCAGCGGAAGCCGGCCTTGCGGACCGCTTCGGCCGCGTGCATGAGTTCCCCGGGGGTGGCGAACTCGGCGAGCAGGGCGTGCAGCGGCACATCGCCGCTGCGGACGCCCTGGGCTTCGGGGCGAGGGTCGGTGGTCAGCGTGCTCAAGGGTGCGCTCCTTCACCATGCGAGTGCGCGGCGGCGTGCCCAATACCGGGTCCAGTACCGGGTCCGGGTCCAGTACCGGGTCCGGGTCCGGGTCCCGCGTGCGGATTCGCCTGGGGCATGATCGCCTTCACCTCGGCCATCGCAATCATCGGGAGATAGCGGCAGAAGAGGAGGAAGAGCGTGAAGAACAGCCCGAAGGCACCGACCATCGTGCCGACGTCCACCCAGGTGGGCACGAAGGTGTCCCAGGAGGTCGGCAGGAAGTCGTTGGCGAGGCTGGTCACGATGATGACGAAGCGCTCGAACCACATGCCCACGTTCACGAAGATGCTGAGGATGAACATCAGCGGAATGCTGGTGCGGATGGCCTTGAACCAGAAGAGCTGCGGGGTGATCACGTTGCAGCTCACCATGATCCAGTAGGCCCACCAGTACTGACCGAAGGCGCGGTTCACGAAGGCGAACTTCTCGTACATCGCACCGCTGTACCAGGCGACGAAGAACTCCACCGAGTAGGCGTAGCCGACCATGCACCCGGTCACCAGGATGACCTTGTTCATGTTGTCGAGGTGGCGGATGGTGATGATGTTCTTCAGGCCGAAGAGCTGGCGGGCGGGAACGGCGAGCGTCACCACCATCGCGAAGCCCGAGAAGATCGCACCCGCGACGAAGTAGGGCGGGAAGATCGTGGAGTGCCAGCCGGGAAGCTGGCTGACGGCGAAGTCGAAGGAGACCACCGAGTGCACCGAGAGCACCAGTGGGGTCGAGAGTGCCGCGAGCAGCAGATAGGCCCGCTCATAGCGGTGCCAGTGCCGGTTGCTGCCGCGCCATCCGAGGGCGAAGAGGCCGTATCCGAACTGCTGGATCCTGCCGGTGGCCCGGTCGCGCAGCGTGGCCAGGTCGGGGATCATGCCCACGTACCAGAAGAGCAGCGAGACCGTGAAGTAGGTGCTGACCGCGAAGACGTCCCACAGGAGCGGGCTTCGGAACTGCGGCCACATCTCCATCTGGTTGGGGATTGGGAAGAGCCAGTAGGCCAGCCAGACGCGACCGATGTGGATGCCGGGGAAGAGACCGGCGCAGATGACCGCGAAGATCGTCATCGCCTCCGCGAAGCGATTGATGCCCGTGCGCCACTTCTGCCGGAACAGGAAGAGGATCGCCGAGATCAGGGTTCCGGCGTGACCGATGCCGACCCAGAAGACGAAGTTGGTGATGTCGAACGCCCAGCTCACCGGGTTGTTGAGACCCCAGACGCCGACGCCCGTGAAGATCAGGTAGGTCACCATGAACCCGAGCATGCCGGTGCACATCAGCGCCAGCAGGAAACCCAGGGTCCAGATCAGCGGCGGCGACTTCGCCTCCGGCACCTTGCACACGGTCTCGGTGACCGCGTGGAAGCTGTCGTGGTTGAACACGAGAGGCGCGCGAGTGCCCGGAACCTCGACGGTATTGTCGGGCTCGCCGCTGGGCAGGAACGCCTGATCAGCGCGGAGAGTGGTCATGAGTGCGCTCCGTGATCATGCCCGTGATCATGCCCGTGATCATGCCCGTGATCATGCCCGTGATCGTGCCCATGATCATGCCCATGATCGTGCCCGTGCCCGTGTCCATGCTCGTGCCCCGGATTGCTCACGCGGGCGAGGTACTTCAACCTCGGCTTGGTGTTGAGCTCTTCGAGCATCTCGTAGGCGAGCTTGCTCTGATGAAGCTTGGCGACCCGACTGTTCCGATCGTTGAGATCGCCGAACACGATCGCCTCGGAGGGGCAGGCGTGGGCGCACGCCGGAGTGATTGACCCGTCGGCGATCTGATAGTCGTTCGTCCCCGCCCCGGCTCGACCGCCCGCCCTGGCCCAGGCGTTCTTGGCCTCGATCTTGGCCTTGGTGATGCGCTGGGTGCAGAAGGTGCACTTCTCCATCACGCCGCGCATGCGGACGGTGACATCGGGATTGAACTGGAGCCGCTTCCACTCGTCCGCACCCTCGCGGAAGAAGTAGCCGGGCTGATGCTGGATCCAGTCCTGACCGCGGGCCGGGTCCTTGCGATGCCAGTCGAAGTAGTTGAAGCGCCGAACCTTGTAGGGACAGTTGTTGGAGCAGTACCGCGTGCCGACGCAGCGGTTGTAGATCATCGTGTTGAGGCCGTCCTCGTCGTGCACGGTGGCCGCAACCGGACAGACCTGCTCGCACGGGGCGTTCTCGCAGTGCATGCAGGTCACCGGCTGGAAGAGGGCCTTCTCGGGATGGGCCTGATCGTCGCCGCGGAAGTAGCGATCGATGCGGATCCAGTGCATCTCGCGACCGCGACGCACCTGCTCCTTGCCGACCACCGGGATGTTGTTCTCCGCCTGGCAGGCGATCACGCAGGCGTTGCACCCGGTGCAGGTGGAGAGATCAATCGACATCGCCCAGCGGTGCTTGGCGCCGTCGAGATTGGTCTCCTCCCAGAGCGAAAGACGATGGGCGACGTGGTAGTCCGGGGTCGGATGCTTGACGAAGTCGGAGTGCGACTTCCACGACGCCAGGCTCGCCTCGCGAAGCAGCGTCGGGAGGCGCTCCTGCACGCCGGCATCGGCCACGGGGTTGCCCGCGCCGCGGTCCTGCGTGGCCACCAGGGTGTAACTGCCGCCGCCCTTGGTCACGCTCGAGGCGACCGCCCAGGACATGCCTTCGCTGGAACGGATGCGATAGGTGTCGAACCCGGCGCCTTCGCCGACTCGTCCGGCCTCGGCCGAGCGGCCGTATCCGAGGGTCAGGCGGATGGTGTTGTCGGGGTGTCCGGGCAGAACGTACGCGGCGATCTCCAGCGAACGGCCGCCGGAAGTGACCGAGAGCAGATCACCGGTCTTCACGCCCAGGGCCGCGGCCGTGCCCATGCTCATCACCGCGGCGTTGTCCCAGGTGAGCTTGGTCACCGGGTCGGGCAGTTCCTGAAGCCAGCCGTTGTTGACGAATCGACCGTCCAGAATCTTCGAGTCGGGCCGGAAGGTCACCTCGATCACCGCGGGCTTGACCGCGTCGAGGCCCGTGGCCAGTTCGCCGAGGGCTTTGGCAGTCTCTGCGCCGCGGACCCGCGCCGCTGCGGGAGTTCGCGAACTCCCTGCAAGGAAGCCCTCTCGAAGGACTTCGTTCCACCGTCGGTCGAGATCACCACCGCTCAGACCGGTCATCGACTGAAAAGCACCACGCACCAGCTCCAGCCCGCCGCCGGAAGCGGCTGCGTCGCGCCCGCCCATCCACGCCGAAAGATCGGCGAGCAGTTCGATGCTCGAGCGGGCACCCTGGGTGTCGTCGATCATCGGGGCAATCAGCGGCTGGACGACCGTGTACGTGCCGTCGTTGGTGCGGGTGTCGCCCCAGCTTTCGTACCCGTGCGGGCGAGGCAGATGCCAGGTGCAGCGGCGACCGGTTTCGTCGCGATACAGCCCGAGATGAATCGAGGTCGGGACCTTGGCCAGGGCCGCCGTGAAGTCAATGTCCGCCGGGGCGGTGTAGACCGGGTTGGCGCCGAGCACGACGAGGGTCGTGACCGAGCCATCGACCAGTGCGTCGCGGACGGCGCGGATCGCCGCCGTGTTGCTCGGTCGATTGACTTCGCTCTCGGCGGTGTAGCTGACCCCGCGACCGACCGCGCCAAGCGCTTCGTTCATCGCTGCGGCGAGGGCATGCACTTCCGCCGGCTGGTGCCGCCCCGCAACCACGATGGCGTCGCCCTTGGCTTCGGCGAGGTCCTTGACCAGGAGTTCGATCACTTCCTTGCCGTGGGCATCGAGCGGGTTGGCGATCTCCCGGCTGGCCAGCGCTGCCAGCGGGCCGGCGAGAGCACTCGCCAGGGCTCCGGTGGTCGCGTCGCCGCCGCCGCCGAGGGCCGCGAGGAGCTGGCTGGCAACCAGGGCCGCCACGCTCGGAACATCGCAGGAACGCAGCGGAATCCGCTCGTCCGAAGCGACGCCGGTGATGGTCGCGCCACTGTCGAAGGCGTACAGACGACTCATCGTCGCCTGCGCCGGATCCGACGTCGCCACTCGACGGGTGCGGGCGAATTCGCGGGCGTGCCGCACCGCATCGGGATGGTCCAGGAGGAAGTCGGCGTCGAGACTCAGGACCACCTTCGCGGAGCGCCGGGCGGTGCCTTCAGCGCCGCTGTCGAAACTCAGATGAACACGGTGCGGCGCCCCGAGTGCGATGCGCGTTCCTTCGCGCTCGGCGTCGTCGTTGACCGGTTCGAACTCGAACCAGCGGGACTTCGGGAACTCCTTGAGAAGGCGCTCACGCAGGCCCTGGCGGGTCGGCGAGGCCGAGGCTTCCGCGAGGACGGCCAGTCCCGCACCAGCGGCGGCACCGATCGACTTGAAGTGCGGCACCGCGAACGCGGCAAATGTGGCCCAATCTGAGGCAGTCTCGGGAGCGGTCCCATCAGCCGTCCGAGCAGCGGTCCCAGCAGCCGTCCCAGCAGCCGTCCCAGCAGCGGTCCCATCAGCCGTCCCAGACTTCCCGCCGCGGTGCACTTCGCGACTGCGATCCTGGTCGTAGAGATCGAGGATGCTGGCCTGCACGATCGCCGAGGAGCGCCCGCCGCTGGTCGGATGGGCGTCGTTGCCTTCGATCTTGATCGGGCGGCCGTCGTAGCTGCTGGCCAGCACGGCGAAACCGCATCCGCCGATCTCGAGGCCGGTGGCGTACTGCACGGTCTCACCGGGAATGCGGTCCTCGGGTCGCGATGCGTAGGGGACGATCTTCTCCTCGGGCCAGCGGCGGCAGCCCGAAAGGGCCAGCCCCGCGAGCGCGAAGGACGCACCCATCACCTTGATGAACTGGCGTCGATCCTCGCCGGTGACGAGGTCGGTGGCCGAGCTTGGGAACTCGTTCTCGACGATCTCCCGGAACTCGGGGCTGTCGGCGAACTCCTCGAGGCTGCGCCAGTAGGCACCCTTGGCCCGGATCGAGTCCTTCCGAGAGCCGGCCGAACCACCGGAGCATCCCACGGTCTCGACAGGTCCTGCAGTTGCGGTGGCGTGCATGCTGTGCATGGCGTGATCGATTCCATCCGCGCCTGCGGCGGAGCGGCCTTCCAACGAAGCCGCCCCTGAGACCACGGTGGAGCCCTGGTCGGTGCTGTTCAGCGATGGCATGTGGAGCAGTTCTGAGAGGGCTGGATGTTGAAGAGTTCGCGGAGTGACAGCCGCTCGTCGCGGGTGAGCTCGATCTGCGGATCCCAGGCCAGATTCGTGATCTGCGAGACCGGCCGCAGATTCGGCTCCGGATTGCGATGGCACTCGAGGCACCAGCCCATGCTCAGCGGAGCGCTCTGGGCCACGATCTCCATCTGATCGACGCGGCCGTGGCAGGAGACGCAGCCGACGCCGCGATTCACGTGGGCGGCGTGGTTGAAGTAGGAGAAGTCGGGGAGGTCGTGCACGCGGATCCACGGCACGGGCAGGCCCGACTGGTAGCTCTCGAGGATCGGCGCGAGCTTGGGGCTTGCCACATGAATCTGGGTGTGGCAGTTCATGCAGGTCTGAGTCGGCGGCACCGCGGCATGGGCCGAACGCTCGACGGTGTTATGGCAGTAGCGGCAGTCCATGCCCAGCGCCCCGGCGTGCAGGGCGTGCGAGAACGGAACCGGCTGCGTGGGCATGTAGCCGACATCCGTGGTCTTCGGACTGAATCCGTACGCGACCATGAGCACCACATAGAGCGGTGCGGTCAGGGCCACCAGGATGATGGTCGGCAACAGGAGGTTCGACCACTTCGGAAAGATGTAGCGGCTCATCGTTCGTGCCTTTTTTCACAAAGTCGTGCGATAGTACCGATGCCCGCACGCTGGGTCAATCGACGCCAACGGCAGGCAGACCTATTTCAAGAGCCTCAGGAGCCCCACGACGCTCGGGGCCAATCAGAAAAGCGGGGATGCCGAACAGGGGGCGGATGATAGTTGAACCATCTCGGCTCGCAACAGCCGCCGAGGGCTTACCTTGGCGGCCGTGTCGTTCGCCGCATCGCTCGACCGCAGGCTCGTGGGCGCTCGAGTCGTGGCGTCGACCCGCCTCGAGGTCTTCTCGTGGCTGTCCATTCGAGCCGCGCGTCGGCTCCGAACCCACGGCGCCGAGGAGTTCGTCGCGCTGTTCGAGGCCCGCGAGCAATCGCTCTCGACCGCCACCCCCGAGGGGGTCGCCTTCCCCCACGCACTGGGGTCCGGGATCGAACGATCCCTCGCGGGCGTTCTGACCCTTTCGGAACCAGTCAGATGGGACCATCGCCATCCGCCGACCCAACTGGTGCTGGCCACGATCGGCCCGCGGGACACCCCGCATCTGCATGTCCGCCTGCTGGCCGAGATGGCCACCATGGCGGCGGACCGAACCCGCCGCGAACAACTGCTGGCGGCGCCGAGCGACGAGGCGCTTCTTGAACTCCTTCGCACATTCGCGGACGACGCTGCCCGCTGACGGCCCCATGCGGAACCCCATGCGGAACCCCATGCGGAACCCCGTGTGCGACGGGGCTCGGGCCCCCCTTTGAGCGGACTCGCCCCGCACTCGAGTTCCCCACGCCACTCCCATGATCGACACTCACTGTCACCTCACGTTTCCGCAGTTCGCCGGCCGGGCCTCCGAGATCCTCGACGCCTGCGAGTCCGTCGGCGTGCGGCAGGCGATCACCATCTCGACCACCACCCAGGATTGCCTCGCGGCGCTCGCGGTGGCCGAGAGCGATCCGCGGATCTGGTGCACCGCCGGCGTCCATCCGCTGCACAGCGACGAGCCGCTCGAATGGGAGAACCTGCGCCGCGTCGCGGCCCGACCTCGCTGCGTGGCGTGGGGCGAACTGGGCCTCGATCGGCACTACGACGATCCTCCGCAGCCCGTGCAGCGGCGAGTCCTCGAGGAGCAGTTGAGTCGAATCGCTGCCTGGAGCCGCGAGGGTCTCGACAAGGTCATCGTGATCCACTGCCGCGAAGCCTTCGAGGACCTCATCCCGATTCTCGTCTCCAGCGGATTCCCGCCGGAGCGCTTCGTCTTTCACTGCTTCACCGGAACGCCCGAAGAGGCCCGGAAGGTGCTCGACTTCGGGGCGTCGATCTCCTTCACCGGCGTCGTGACCTTCGGAAACGCCCGCGGTGTCGCCGAGGCTGCGCGACTCGTTCCGGAGGATCGAATCATGGTCGAGACCGACGCGCCGTTCCTGAGTCCGGAGCCGGTGCGCACCATGCGGCCCAACTCGCCGGTCAACGTGGCCCACATCTATCGCTTCCTTGCGGCGCTGCGGAAGGACCCGGACTTCGCCGAGCGCGCCACCGCCAACGCCACCCGATTCTTTGGTCTCGGCGACGCCGCAGGCGCGTGATCCCAATCCGCTCTACCCTGCCGCCGTGACCGCCCGTCCACGACAGACGAACTCGTCCGATGGCGCGACGATGAGCTTCGGCGATCACCTCGACGAGCTCCGCAAGCGGGTGTTGCTGGCGGTGGCCGTGCCGCTGCCTCTGGCGGTGCTCCTCTTTCTGGTGGCCGAGCCGATCCGAAACTTCATGTGCCGGCCGCTGGTCTTCGCCCTTCAGACGAATCGCCTGCCGGTGCAGCTCCAGGCGCTGAATCCAATCGAAACGGTGATGATCGACATGAAGCTCGGGCTGATCCTCGGCCTGATCATCTCGGCCCCGTGGATCCTCTATCAGGGGTGGCTCTTCATCGCCCCCGGGCTCTTCCGAAACGAACGGCGTTTCGTGCAGTTCCTGCTGCCGGCGAGCGGGGTGCTCACGATCCTCGGCGTCTCGCTCCTCTACTGGCTGATGCTCCCGCTCATGCTGCGGGTGCTGGTCGGTTTCGGCGTCAGCGAGGGCCCGCTGGCGCTGCCTCCGCCGCGCTCGACCGAGGCGGCGCTGGTTGCCCCGAGCGGCGGGGAACCACCGACGATGGTCGAGCCCTCGCCACCGCGCGAGATCGTTCCTGCGCTCACCATTCCAATGCTCCTCGAGCATCCGCCCGAGCGCGCTCCCGGCAGCGTCTACATCAAGATCCCCGAGCACATGCTCTGCGTCGTCGTCGAAGAGGCCGGGACGATCGAGACGCTGATGACCCCGCTGAGCCGAGCGACCTTGGTGGCGCAGCAGTACCGGCTGAGCGAATACGTGAACTTCGTGCTCTTGATGAGTGCGGCGATGGCGGTCACGTTCCAGACTCCTCTGGTCATCCTGCTGCTGGGCTGGATCGGAATCCTGCGGCTCGAGACGCTTCGCGCCAATCGCAAGTACGCCCTGATGGGCTGCGCGGTGGTCTCGGCGATCATCACCCCGCCCGATGCGGTCTCGATGATGCTGACTCTCGTTCCGCTCTACCTCCTCTACGAGGTCGGCATGCTGCTCCTCCAGTGGCTGCCGGCCTCGCGCATCGCCGGGGCCACCGACCCCGCCCGGGACGAGAGCACCCGTCCGCGCTCGACGACCGCCCGGCCCAAGCCGGTCCCGGCCCCCGGCGCCGTCTCTCGAACCGACGGCGCAGAAGGCGACACGTGAGCCGGGCCCAAGGCAACCGCGCGGCCCGTGGGCGGACCCTCGCACGCCTGCGCCGCGGCAGCATGGCGGCCCTGCGAACCGCCGGCGGACCGGCGAACGGGCTCTCGATTGTCGACATCCGCATGCTGGAGCGGGCGCTCCGCCTCGCCCGCAAGGCCGCGGCGCTCGGCGAGGTGCCGGTCGGCGCCGTGGTCTATCGCGACGGCAAGGTCGTTGCCGAAGCGTTCAACCTGCGCGAGACCACCCACGATCCCGTCGGGCACGCCGAACTCGTGGCCATAAAGGAAGCAGGTCGCCGCCTCGGACGCTGGCGGCTCACCGGCTGTTCCCTGGCCGTCACCCTCGAACCCTGCGCCATGTGCGCGGGCGCCATGGTCAACGCCCGGCTCGATCGAGTGATCTACGGCGCCACCGATGCCAAGGCCGGAGGCTGCGAGTCGCTCTACGCAATTGCCAGCGATCTGCGCCAGAACCATCGGCTGACGATCCACAAGGGAATCCACGCGGCCCGCTGCGCCCGAGTGCTGAGCACCTTCTTCCGAGGCCGCCGCCTCGAACAACGCGCGGCCCGGCAGCGCGAGCAGCCTGTGGCGAAAGTGCTTGAGGAGTGAGAACGAACACGGTGCCGAAGATCAGGGAGCCGTCGCGCCGCCGTACCCAAGGGATCTACCGCAGGCGACGGCGACCCACAGCCCAATTGAGAGCTTCGGGATCGTGCTCGTTCGTAGCCCGAATGACTTTCGCCAGAGGCTGCGAGGCGTCCACGAAGCGTGCGGCATCACTGAGCGGATCACGTTGTGGTTCCCTCGAACGTCGTCCGGAAGCGCCCTGTTCATGTCGGCGATGATCACGGGCAGGCGGTTGCCGAAGAGTCCATACGCCTTGCCGAGGTTGCCGCCCTGGGCTGGGCCGGGGAGAGGGCGATCAATGCTGTTGCGGGGTGTCTGTCATGCCGATACCCTGTGCGGGAGCCAGCGGACGAAATTCGGCTCCATGCCGTGTGGTCGGCGCAAGCGGACCCTATATCCCTGGCTCCTTTTTGATCGATTCCGCCGTCAGAGGTTCGTCACGGGTGTAGTAGCGCCCCGTGAAGGACTTGCGGCGGTCGTCGACGTCCACGATCAGGCTGATGTGCGTCCAGAGCGGGGAGAGGAACCGATCCTCCCGCTTGGTGTAGACCCGCTGAAGCGCCCAAAGGAAGTAGTCCACCGCTTGCAGCGGGCCGGAAGCGGCGCTCGCCAAATTGGTCACCTCGATGGGCGCGTCGGCGTCGATCTTCCAGGACTTTCGGAAGATCACGCGGGCCCCCTCCAGCGCAGCTTTCAGAGCGGCGGTGCGATCCGCAGCCCCTCGGCTGGCGAAGCAGATCCGATAGCCAGCGGCCTGGTGCAGGCGGTTCTTGAAGAGCCGCGTGACCATCTCGTCGTAGAGGCGGTTCGGAGTGTAACGATACCCCTCGCTCTGCCTGTTCAGGTTGCGGACTTGGTTCACGATCGAACGCTTGTCACGGATGACAGCCTGAAATCGCACGTCCTGCTGCGCGAGCAACTGGAAGACGAGCATCCTGATCTCTGGAACGTCGTCCTTGGCGTGGAACGCGATGGCCGTCTTTTGACGCTCGGGTTTCAGAGACTCGATACCACGGAAATAGGGATCAGCCAAGATCCGCGCACGGAGTTCGCCAAGTGCTGCGGAGAGTCCTGCGGGATCGGGGACATCCAACACGCCGAGCGCAAAGTGCGTGGAACACCCCTCGCTGCCGACGATCACGCGTCCCTTGCAATCGAAGAGCGTGCCGTCGCCGTGCTCATCGACGAAGTAGTGACGAACGTCGCCGCTCATGCCGTCACCGCTTTGTTCATGTCGCGACAGGACTGGACCACCCAACCAGCGGCCGCCAGCCTCGCGTCGATCTTCTCGCGTGCTCGCTCTTCAGGTGTGGGCATCGCGCCCTCGCTTCCGAGCAGCGCTCGGTGCGCCGTGCACCAGCCACCGAACGATCGACTCCCTCAAGTACCGCCGATGCCTATCCACCTTGTGGCCCGGGATCGTGCCCGCCGGGGCGAGCGTGTACATCGTCCGCTTGGCGATCTTCAGGGCGATCACGAGCTCGTCGATCGTGAAGACAGCGTCGGTCGGGATGGTGGCCCGGCCCGCAGAGGCGGGCCATCCAGTCAATGGCAACTTACGGGGGCTCGGCTGACGGCAGGACGCGGCCATGCGGGCATGAGACGGGCCGAGGAAGTTGCTGTCAACTGATCCGCCAACCACGCGATGAATCCCCCTCTCGCAGTCTCCGGGAGTGGCATCTCCCGGCTGACGGGTGTCACGTTTCCGGGGTGATTTGACGCCGTGGTCCGATCGTCCGAAGCTCCTCTGCGTGTCAACGCCTGCGAACGCCCGTCCCCCTCGCCTCGTCTGCTTCGACCTCGGTGGTGTGGTCGTGCGCATCTGCCGCACCTGGGAGGAGGGCTGCGCCGCCGCGGGCCTTCCGCGTCGCCGCATGGAAGAGCGCGAGGCAACGCGGGCGGCGCGGCATGCGGCAGTGGTCGAGTTCCAGACCGGGCGCATCGATGGGCCGACCTTCGCCCAGCGGATCAGCGCAATCCTGAATGGCGCCTACACCGCGGAGGAGATTCTCACGGTTCACCGAGCGTGGATCCTCGGCGAGTACCCGGGAGTCGGGGCGGTGATCGAAGCCCTGCACGCTCAGGGCATCGAGACGGGCGTGCTCTCGAACACCAACTCGGAACACTGGAGCGATCTGGAGCGCTTCGGCTCATTCCTCGCCCTGCGCAATCGACACGCGTCCCATCTCCTCGGACTGCACAAGCCCGATCCGGAGATCCACCGGGCCTTCGAGCGGCTGGTCGGCGCCTGCGGGAGTGAGATTCTCTTCTTCGACGATCTAGCGGAGAACGTCGATTCCGCGGCCGCAATCGGCTGGCGCGCCGTGCGCATCGATCCCGCAGTGGTGGATACGGCGGAGCAGATGAGGGACGCGTTGCGCCGCGTGGGATTGGGAGGGATGGGATAGACGCGTCAGGGGGCAGGGAGCAGGACGGATGGCAGCGGGTTGCACGATTGGATGCCACCTCGGAGTTCCGGAGTCAAAGGCCCCGAACGCCTCGCCTGTACGCGATTGGGCAACCCGCTGCCATTGTCCCTCTTCCCGGCTCCCTCACCCCCGCCCCTCCTCCCCCACGTCTCCACCCTCGGCGCCGGCGCCGATTGCTTCGCGAAGGACGACGGTGGCGTAGGCGCCGCGGGGCAGGTCGAAGGCCACGCGGATGTACGGGCCGTGCTCGTCGAAGCCCGAGTCCACTTCGAGATTGGTGATCTGCACGCGGAGCGGCCGGCGACTGCCGGTGGTTGCGAAGGGGCCCTGCTCGAAGAGCTCTGGCGCCAGCCCGTTGGCGGCCATGACCTCCGTCTCGTTGCGCAGCGCCTCGCCCCCGGGAGTCAGCATGCCCGAGCCGGGCAGCGGACCCGAGGGAGAGATCTCGAAGGCCTGAAGTCGGTCGCCCAGCTCCGGGTTGGCCAGCTCGGCGGCGTCGATTGGGAAGCAGCGACGAGAGTCGTGCTTCCAGGCCAGATCGCCCTCGAGAAGCTGATCGAGAAGACCGGCATTGATCCGCCGATCGAGCACTTCGTTGAAGATGTAGGACTGGAGCGCGCTCACCCAGAAGCTGAGCGTGGTCCGCCCGATTGCCAGAACCGCCTCGCGATGGGCTGCGCCGCGCCGCAGCACGCCGATTGCAACCCGCTCGGCGCGGTCGTTGCGGGTCCAGAGCGGCGCCGACTCGGCGTACTGCCCCGCGTCGTAGAACTCCCGCCGTTCCCGCTGGTGGGACGGACTCGCCGACCCCCGCAATCCGAGCAGCTCGTCAAGCAGCGCCGTCCACTCGCCCCGAAGCACATGGAGCCCGAGTCGATGGTTGTTCCGTCGATAGCCGAAGCGCTGGAAGCCGTAGTAGTCGGGAACGCCGGTGCGCAGCAGCGAGGTGAGCTGGCGATGGACCGCCGGCGCCTTCAACGGATCGACCTTGCGGATGCGGATCAGGAATCGATTCCCGACCAGATGGCCGCGGCGCAGCTTGTTGGCATGACGCGCCGTCCAGAGGAACTGGAGTCGCGAATGGGTCGGAACGTCAGTGTCGGCCCGAGCCTTCTCGCGGTCGGGAAGGTGAATCGAGACCGTCTGCTGGGTCACGCCGACCTTGTCCTTCATCCCGGCGAACCCGATGGCTGCCTCGCCCACCTTGTAGTGCTGCTGAAGGATGCTCATCAACTCGTTGTGGGCGACGTTGCGCTTCTGAACCCGCAGATAGAGGTGCTCACCCTCGCCGCACGGCTCGTACAGCGGAAGCTCGTCGACGAGGAAGTCCTCGGGACGCTCCTTGATCGATCCACCGGTTGCCGGAGCAGCGATCAAACGGGCATGCGGCAAGGGATCGTTGAGAGGCAATTGCGCATCAGAAACAGCCACGATTCAGTCCTCTCTGCTCGACTCCCCCACCCCCACCCCCGGGGGAGGATCACCACTTGGGCGA
>Ga0163155_10000962_pt1 | contig 35504 bp, 42 predicted proteins | sample OliLakLV19SP4G1_FD_148611 | JGI IMG/M metagenome (GOLD analysis project Ga0163155, IMG submission 148611) | Freshwater microbial mat bacterial communities from Lake Vanda, McMurdo Dry Valleys, Antarctica - Oligotrophic Lake LV.19.SP4.G1 | ecosystem: Environmental > Aquatic > Freshwater > Lake >... | reverse complement strand
GGTCCTTTCCTTCGCAAGTTCTGCCGCAGCATCCTCCCGTGCGGCCTGCCGTGCAAGTGCGCACGCAAGTTCGGTCATGATTACGGTTGGACACCGCTTTTCAGTTGGCTTTCCATTTCGTTCGGCAGGGGCGGTTTGCACATGTCACCCAAAGGCGAAGGATCCGTTCGCAAAGGTGACGCGAGATGAAAGATTTCTACAATGGGGAAACGCGGGAAAAGCCGGGAAGTCGAGGAGCCCGTCCACATAGCGACCTGGGAGGGGTCGTTTTAATTGTTAGTCGGCTCAGGCCGCCTTTCGAGCTTCGTGACGAATTAGCCAAACAGCTGGCGGCGCCGGAGCCATCGAATGAATTTCATGGGCGGACCAGTCGATCAACGGCGACGGGCAGCTTGAAAATCTCGGCCATCATGGCGCTCTCATGCCCGACCCAGGGATGGCCGCCCTTGTTTGACCGGGCTGATGCCTGACAGATTGAACCGGGTTGATGCCTGACACTATTCGCTGTTCGTTCCGGTGTCACTCCGGTTCCACCGCGCAGTGGAGCCGCAGTCGCGGCGGAGCGAAGCGGTGGAACCGGAGTTGTGGATCGAGCACACCCAGATCGCGGGTGGCAAAGCGCACGAGGTGACGGTCGTCCTCAATTTCGGTAATGCCGACGGTCTCGCCCGTGCGGAAATGACCCTTGAAGTCAGTCGCCCACTCGCTGTTGGGCGTCAAATCGGGTGGCGCGATCCAGCCTTGCGCGATTGGGCGAACCGTTTCGACGAGCCCCGCACGCTTCACAATATCGCCCATCGTCGAGCAGGCGGGCCAAGCCACATGCGGCTGCTCGCGGGCGAGCCAGGCCCTGATCATCTTTGGGCCGAAATGGGGGAAACGTTCGCGCGTCGCAATGATCGCCGCAACCTGCTCAGGCGGCGTCGCGTGCGGGCAAACAGCCGCCGCGTGCGAGCGGGCCCTCGAACCAGCGCTGATCGCCCCCGGCATGCCACCGCTTCCAAACGTAGATCGTCTCAAGGCTCACACCGTACCGGCGGGAGAGGTCGGCTACCGTGAAAACCCCCGTGTCGTAGTCCTTCAATACCGAGTTACGCTCTGCCAAAACACACGTCTCCTGAAAGGGCATCGCTCGAATCTCCTCGTGATTCGAGCAACATGACCTGACAGGCATCAACCCGGTTTAATCTGTCAGGCATCAGCCCGGTCGAACACCTCGTGATACGCTGCGATCTCGCCTTGCGACGCCAGGAAGGAACTTCTTTTGCGTCGGCACGTTTAATTAAGGGAAGCTGTTTTGACTTCCGATCGGTGCTTGACCGTCCTGGCCGAGAGCGCCACTTTCTGGAGTATGCCTAATATGCTGGATCATAAACAAGTCATCGACTCGGCCAAGCAGCAGCTGGATAAGCTGTCATCCGAAATTGACGCGTTCAATGTCAGAGTCGAAGCTGGCCGCGAGAAAGCCAAAGGTGACCTTCAACAGAGGTTGGTAGCCTTGCAACAGCAGCGAGACGAAGCGCGCGCGAAACTCGATCAATTCGCCAATGATCGCAAGGCCGACGTGGAAGTCATCAAGGCCGACGTCGATAAGCATTGGAAGGCGCTCAGTGCAGCCGTGCAGACCTACCGTGGGTCACTGAATAGCTGATGCTGGCTGTCGCGACCCGAAGCAAATTGCTCACGATCGCCCGGCACTTGCTGTGCCGGGCATTGACGACGAGCACGACGTCACTCGGCCTTCGGCCAAGGCGCCCACGGAAACGGCTTGTCGTCCGTCGCGCACGACAGGAACCGTGCTGTCCCGGCCAACCAGCGAGCAAGCGAATTTCCAAACTCCGCTAAAAGTTGGTTCGGCGCGTGCTTAGCGATCAACCAGATGAACTGCGCAACAGCCACGAGGTACAGGAGGCTTTGACCCAGGCCGAAGGCGATCACGAACAGGAGCATGATCAGGCCGCGCTTCCAGATGTCTTTTTTGTCTTGGGCCACATTGAGCGTGTCCGGCCTTTCGTCGATCGGGTCAATCATAGGCCACTTCCATTTCGTTTATTCGGTTACTCCCGCTTTCCGGGCGATGCTTGAATTCGCTAGAGCAGTATCCGATCAGACGGAAACGCCTAAACGATCGACTGATCGGATGGAACTGCTCTAACATTATGCTTCAAGAGCATCTCTATCCGACCGGTGAATCGCGAATGCGATTCCGTCCGGTCAGATGTTGCTCTAGTTGTTCCGCGCGCTTCGAAGCGCCAAGAAAATTGCGGTGCGGGCATCTTCGGGTTGCGCCGAGACAGCGTCGAGCAGATCCCGCAGAATGCGCCGCACGCCGTGGAGCTGGTCGACGAGGGTGAGCGCGACCGCGACCCCTTCCTCATTGAGCCCGAGGTCCTGCGTCAGGTCTGAAATCAGCTGTGCCCGTGCCAGATCGATCTCGGAGAATGCGCGGTCATTCTCCCGTGCTGTCGGCTGCAGCCAGCCAGCATCAATCCACGATGCCAATTCGTCGTGGTCTATCCGCGCACGCAACACGAAATCATTAGGCGCAATCATATCAAACCTCGAATTCTTTTCTTAGATCGTAGGGTTGTGCGGGCTGCCAGGACGCCATGAAGGTTTCAAGCGCCGTATCGGGTTCATCGGGCAGCATTACTTTTACAGCAACGTACTGGTCGCCCTTGACCTGACCCGCGCGCGCGGCACCACGACCCTTCAAGCGCAGCACCCGGCCCGTATTCGCCCCTTTTGGAATGGTCATGGTTACAGGCCCCGTGCATGTCGGCACGGCGACTTTGGCACCGAGCACGGCCTCGATCAGCGAGATCGGCAGATCGACGTGGATGTCATCGCCAGTACGGGTGAAGAATGCGTGAGCCTGTACCTCGATCTCGATCAAGGCATCTCCGGCTTCGCCGGCTCTCGCTGGTTTGTTGCCACGGCCGCGCAACCGCAGGATCTGGGAGGTCTGGGTTCCAGGTGGGATAGTTACTTCGACATTGGACCCATCGGCCAGCGAGATCGATCGCTTGCCGCCATTGACAGCCTCGACAAAGCCAATCGCCAAAAGGTAGCGGACATCCTGTCCGCGCGTCGATCCACCGGCACCGCTGCCGCGACCAAACAGGCCCGACAGGAAATCGTTGGCGGTGTCGGTGTCGGAAAAGTCGGCAAAGCCGGCGTCGCTCGCATACGGATCGGGGCCGGCATTGCCTTGCGCGTAGTTGCGATAGTAGCGCTCGCGCGGCCGCTCGGCGCCCGATCCGTCAATTTCGCCACGATCGAACCGCGCTCGCTTGTCCGTGTCGCGCACCAGGTCGTAGGCGGCAGTCACTTCCTTGAACTGGCTTTCAGCTTGTTTGTTTCCAGGATTAAGATCTGGGTGCAGCTGTTTGGCAAGTCGCCGGTAGGCTTTTTGAAGTTCGGCACTGGATGCGGACTTCTTGACGCCCAGGAGTTCATATGGATCGGTCACCACGAAGCTCTCCCGTTGATTGGTGGACCGTCGATTGCGGGGGGCGGGCCGGAGTTCTGAAACGCTTGAAGAAAAGCTGGCGCTAGGATTTTTTCCGCGTAGACATCCGAGTGGGTCTGCAATCTTCTTTATCGTGGAGCGCGCGCAAGTCCTTGAGCAGCGTCAACGTTTAGATGCGCCAAAGGTTCCATGATAGGTGGGATTATGCTGACTGGCCGCTGGAGATTTTGACAATCAGCATGCCAAAATTTTTGCCGTTCAAAAATCCAATGAAAGCTTGCGGCGCGTTCTCCAGTCCCTCGACAACGTCCTCGCGATACTTGACCTTGCGTTCGGCGACCTAGCCACTCATTTCGTTTAAAAAGACGTCAAATTGTTCGGCATAGGCCGCGCCAACCTTCAAGCCCGGCTTCTTGACACCGCGTGTCAATAATATCCAAATCATGTGTGTCGAACGATCAGGCCCCGGTTCAACTTTCGTGGCGTTGTACTTCGAGATCAAGCCGCAAACAGGAATGCGGGCGTTGTTTCGACAGTTTCACCGGAAATTGCCTCAGCACAACATCAGGGTGACCCAGGGCACGGGGACGGATCAGGACTTTTCGCCCCGGCAGCCAGCCGCCCGTATCGACCCCCAGCCATTTAACGCGCCAACTATCGTCGGCAACCAGGAAGTCGCTCACGGTTCCAAGCAAGCAATCGGTGGCGTGGATCCGGTCTTGTTTGATCGCAGACGCATCCCAAAGCATCGCGATGCCTTCCGATTTTTGGCTGGGCGCAGGATCGCACAACAGCGCTACGCCTCATAACCCACAGTGAAGCGCTTGGTTCCCTCGACCGGTCTTTTAAACTCAAGCTGGAACCCATGGCACACAACAGCGTTATGGTGATCGGATTAATCGAAACGGAGTTCGATCATGACAGATGCCAAACGAACGGAGCTTGTCGTTCGCGACACCATTCTTAAACTGCTGACCGACGTGGAGACGGCCAAGGTCTGCACAGCAGAGGCTACAGTGCGCCTCCATGATGGCGCGGAGTACCTTGATCTCGAACAACTCGGTCATGGCGTTCAACGTGCTACTGCTGCGACGCAAGTTCCGATGGGACACGTCATCCCGCGTAGTGCGGTCAGTAAGGAAACGTGGACAAAAATCGTCGCTCACTTGGCCCATTGAAGCACTTGGCACACTGAAGCACTTGGCACACTGAAGCACTTGGCACACTGAAGCACTTGGCACACTGAAAATGGGCGAAAAAACTGATCACCGGGACGCACAGCATGGACCGTCAAGCCTTAACGGACCTTGCCACAGCGCTCCCTGCCCGCCTGTGGCAAAAGCCCCCGTCCCCTCCTGTAGGCTCCGCTGCGAGCATAGCGTTGGTCGAGATCGCTGTGCTGTCGCCGGCCGAAGCCTTGCAACGCCTCAGCAGCGGGGATAGCGGTCTGACTGCGAACGACGCAGCATCGCGTTTGAAGACTATTGGACTGAACGAAGTTGCCCACGAAGCGCGGCAGACGATCCTCTTTGAGATTTTCACGCGCGCGAACAATCCGCTGAATATTCTGCTCCTAACGTTGGCGGCTTCCTCGTACTTCCTCGGCGACCACCGGGCTGCTTTCGTCATCGCTGTGATGGTAGCTCTCAGCATCTCGTTGGGGTTCATCCAGGAACATCGTTCGAGCGTGGCCGCATCAGCCCTCCGTCGCATGGTCCAGAATAAGGCAACGGTGCTTCGGCATGGTGGACCTGGACCACAGGGCGACGACGTGCCCATCGGTCAAGTCGTGGCGGGCGACATCGTACTGCTTTCGGTCGGCGACATGGTCCCAGCCGTCGTGAGGTTGATTTCGGTCAAAGACCTGTTCGTCAACCAGTCGCGGGTTCGTCCCGCTCCCAACCACCTACTGGCTGCCGCTCGTCTTGATCCTGTTTGCTTATGCGGCACTCACCCACGTCATGAAGTCGTGGTTCAGCCGCAAATTCGGCCTCGTTTAATGAGGGTCGCCGTATGAAAACCGCCAGCACCAAGATCACATCATTGCCGGTCCCTCACAGTACGCTACCTGCTGCCGGGGCCTCCACGCCACAAGCTAAAGCACCGCCACCACCAACGTCGCTCCACGTTCGCGCCGGTGCGTTGTTGACCGTGATGTGGGCATGGAAGTGGGCACTTGTGGTGGCCATTGCGGGGCTTGGTGCGGCCGCTTATTTCGGCCCCACACTCGTACTTGGCCCGAGTGTTGCGGGCGACACGGCCGCGCGCGGTCTGTTCATTCAAACCGTCGTCGCCAGTGGGCATGTTGAGGCGCCCTTCCGTGTCAACATCGGCAGCCAGATCACGGGCGTGGTCGCCGACATCCCCGTTGCCGAAGGCCAGACGGTCACAGCCGGTGACACACTCATCGTTCTCGACGATCGGGAGGCACGCGCTGCGGTCGTGCAACTGGAAGGGGCCGTCGCCCAGGCCGAAGCCCGGATGCGGCAGATGCAGGAACTGACTGAGCCGTCCGCCGAGGAGACGCGCAAGCAGGCGCAAGCGACCCTGCTCAATGCACAACAGACTTTTGATCGCGCACGGGCTCTGGTCGGCCGGGGCTATGGAACCAAGGTGTCGCTCGATGATGCCATCAAAGCGCTCGATATTGCGAAGGGACAGCTGCGCAATGCCGAACTACAGGTGCACACAAGCAGCCCGGGAGGCAGCGACTATGTGATGGCCGAAACCCAACTGAGCCAAGCGCGCGCCAACCTCGTCTCTTCGCAGTCGCGCCTCAGCTACACGGTGATCAAGGCGCCACGAGACGGCTTGCTGATCTCGCGCAATGTCGAGCGCGGCAACGTTGTCCAGCCGACAACCGTGCTGATGACACTGTCGCCATCGGGTGAAATCCAGCTCACCGTTCAGATCGACGAAAAGAACCTCGGGTTGATCGCGGTGGGGCAACCAGCGCTCGCTTCAGCAGACGCGTATGCCAAGCAAACGTTTCCCGCCGAGGTCGTCTACATCAACCCGGGTATCGACCTGCAGCGGGCGTCCGTCGAGGTCAAATTGCGCGTGCCTAATCCACCTCATTACCTGCGCCAGGACATGACGGTCTCCGTCGATATCGAAGTGGCGCGCCGGGAAAATGCCGTTACGCTGCCCGCGGGCAGTCTCCGCGATGTCGGCACGCCAAGGCCATGGCTGCTGAAGGTCGACGCCGGACGGGCCAAGCGAGTGCCCGTTGCCGTCGGCATCGTTAGTGGGGGCAAGGCTGAAATCATTTCCGGACTTCAGGCCGACGATATCACCGTCCCTGCAAACAACAAGGCGATCAAGAACGGCCAGCGGGTCAGGATTGCAGCTCCCGCTCGTGTTGCCGCGCCATGACCAACTGGGTCCCATTTGAATGGACAGCCGCTATCCGGTTTCTCAAGGAGGGCCGGATGCAGACGTTGTTCATCATCACCGGCGTATCGATCGGCGTTGCCGTTATCGTCTTCATGTCGGCCTTGCTGTCGGGCTTGCAGGCCAACTTCATCAAGCGCGTGCTGACCTCGTCGCCCCATATCCAATTGATCCCGGCCGACGAGATTGCTCGCCCGCTGCGGGGCGGCGCTGGCATCATTGAAGCAGCAATCGTGCAACGGCCAGCCCAACGGCTGCGCTCCATCGATCAATGGCAAAAAGTGCGCGCGCAACTGCAAACGTGGCCCGACATCACGAACGTTTCGCCGTCAGTTTCGGCTGCAGCCCTCGCGGTTCGCGGGGCCGCCAGCCGGTCGATTTCGCTCACCGGCATTGATCCGGAGGTCTACTTTAATATTGTTCCGCTGCCCGACTACATCGTGGCGGGGCAGCCGCGATTGACGAGTGACGACATCATCATCGGCCTGGATCTGGGAATTGATCTTGGCGTGACGGTAGGCGACAAGCTCACGTTGACGTCCGCGACCGGTGCCTCACGTGTGATGACGATCAGCGGATTATTCGATCTTGGCAACAAGGGTGCCAACAAGCGCGTCGCATACGTTGCTTTGCGGACTGCGCAGACGTTGTCGAACCTTGCTGGCGGGGTCACCTCCATCGATCTTACCGTGCGTGACGTCTACGCGGCGGAGACGATTGCCCAGGCTGTGGAAACTGCTACCGGCGTTCAGGCCGACAGCTGGATCAAGACCAACGCTCAGTTCTTCACGGCTGTGAATGCTCAACAAACCTCGAATACCATGATCAGACTATTCGTCGGGCTCTCGGTGGCGTTCGGCATTGCGAGCGTGCTCGTCGTTTCGGTCATTCAGCGGTCCAGGGACATCGGAATTCTGCGCGCAATGGGCACGTCACAAGGCCAGATTCTGCGGATATTCCTCCTGCAAGGCGCACTGCTTGGCTTTGCCGGCTCGCTGATCGGCTCGGCGCTCGGAGGCGGGACGCTTGTCTATTGGCACAACGCGCTGCGCCAGGCCGATGGCAGCGAGATCTTCCCGTTGATTCTCGAGCCGCAGCTCTTCATCTCGGCGATGGTTCTTGCAGCCTTGACCGGAGTGGCTGCCGCCGCTGTCCCCGCGATGCGGGCAGCTCAACTCGATCCCGTGGTGGCAATCCGTGGCTGATGCAGTCCCCGTCGTCAAACTCGAAGGCGTGCGAAAAGCATATGGTACCGGTACGCCCGTCGAGGTCGAGGTGCTGCACGGGATCGACCTCGAATTGCAGCGCGGCGAGTTCGTCGCGCTCACGGGTCCGTCAGGTTCGGGTAAGAGTACGTTGCTCAACATCATCGGGCTGCTCGACCGGCCGACCGCAGGTCGCCTCTTAATCTCCGGCCGTGAGACAGGCCGATTGAACGATACCGAGTTGACGCAACTGCGCGGACACAGCATCGGGTTTATTTTCCAAACGCACTGTTTGATCTCTGCTTTTACCGCGCTTGAGAACGTGATGATGCCCCAACTGGTGGCCAGTGAATTCCCAAATGATGCGATCCGCGCCCGGGCGGAAGAGCTGCTCGATCAGGTCGGCTTGACAAGATGGAAGGACAATCTTTCCAGCAACATGTCGGGCGGTCAGCAACAGCGCGTCGCCATCGCCCGCTCACTCGCCATGAACCCGGTGTTGATCCTTGCCGACGAACCGACTGGCAATCTCGACACAAAGTCAGCAGATGGGGCACTCGACTTGATGCGCCAGGTAAACCGTGACCACGGCACGACGTTCCTGATCGTTACGCACAGTATGGACATTGCTCACCGCTGCGACCGGATCATCGACGTGGTCGACGGTCAGATCGTCAACTAGCAGCGGCCGCCATGGGGGACGATGGAGGTGCTATGTTTTCGGGTGATAGGATTTCGCAACGAACGCCACTGGCAACATCCGGTCCGCATACGTGTCTTTGGTGACAAAGTGATGCCAAACTGCGGTTAAGGCATGAGCCCCGCCCAACATCAGCAGGAGCACTCCGAGCAGGTGATGGGCGACCGTGATTTGGTTCAAGGCGGCGGCGGAGAGTGTGAGCGGGTACGACAGACGCACAAAGCCCAAATCGATCGAATCGGGTTTGCGCCCATCGCCACCTGCGCGACATAAACATTGCCATAGGAAATCGCCTGCAATGTGAGATCCTTGCGGGCAACCCGCTTACCAGCCGCAGCGAATTTAGCAACCGCACCCAGCGGCGTCGCCTTGGGGCCTAACCGCCGTTATTGGAGTAGAGCTCGGTGTCCAGCACGAGCACGTTGACGTCACGGCCGCTGGCAAGCACATGTTCGAGTCCGCCCGAGTCGATATCGTAGGCCCAGCCGTCACCGCCGACGATCCAAATGCTGCGGCGAACCAGATGGTCGACCACCGACATCAGATCGAGCGCTGCGTCATCGGTCATCAGCGCGAGCTTCTGCTTCAGTGCATCCACCCTGGCCCGCTGGGCGCGAATTTCGGATTCAGGCTCCTGTGGCGCACTGAGGATGGATTCGGCGAGGTCCGGCCCGACGCGCGAAGCGAGTGCGCGCAGCATCGTCGTGATCAGCCACGTTGTAATAACCGGCGTCAGCGAGAACTTCATGCTGCTGCCTTGGCAGCAGTGCTATTGTGCAGATCGATGCTGGTAGGCGTAAAGGTGCCGAGAATGGATTTGGCACGGTTCATCTCTTCGACAGATCCGCGCGCCATGACCAGAAAGCCATCGGCCTCGATAGCTGTCTCGTAGGCGACGATGCTATTCTTGGCGATGCCGATACTAAAGAGGGCCGCGCCCAGTGCGCTCAGGCCACCGACAAGGATCGCGCCTTCGAGCGCTGAAATGACGACGGCGGCGAGATACCCGACAACCACGACAGGTCCAATAACGGGACCGGCAATGAACACGCCGCCGAGCATCCACCCCCACAAGGCGCCCCAGAATGCGCCATTCGTACCCCAGAACTTGACCCGGTCGCCCGCGTTATAGAATCCCATCACCTTTTCGTCGGTGTGATAGCCCTTCCCTGGACCAGCCCACCATCATCGCGCTAGTGGCGATCAGCGGGATAATCGCCAAGAGACTCGCAAAGGCACCAGTGGAGCCGCCGAGCGGCAGGGCAATTCAGAGCGGCGAGTTTGGCGGTGAGGACGTAATGTTCATAATGGTTCTCCGGTGTTCTTGAATTAAGCTGCGGCCAAGGCTTCAGCTTTGGTGATGGCGCGCTGAAATGCGGGCCGGGTTTCGAGGTTGGCAATGTAACGTTCGACGTTGGGCGCGTGGCTGGTTGTCACCTCGGCAAAACCGCGTCGCCACAACCAGCCAAAGTGTGCGATATCGGCAATGGTCAGTTCGTCGCCAGCAATGAACCGGTTGCGCGCAAGGATGTCGTCCATGACCGTCAGCACACGCAGCGCCTCGTTGCCGAAGCGGTTGATCGCCAGCGGGTTTGGTTCGGGCGCGAATTTGCGGAAGAAGCCGACATTGCCGAAAGCCGGACCAAGCCCGGAGGCGTGGAAGAACAGCTGCTCGAACACCCGCGCACGCGGTGCGCCTTTTGCTGGGAGTAGCTTGCCAGTCTTCTCGGCCAGATAGATTAGGATCGCGGCGCTTTCGCTGAGCACAAGCGGACCGCCAGCAGCGTCGTGGTCGACCAACACCGGAACCTTTGTATTCGGGTTTAGCGCAACGAATTCGTCGGTCTTCTGGGCACCCTGGCGAATGTTGACGCTGTGCAGTGCATAGTCGAGCCCAAGTTCTTCAAGTGCAATGATGGGCTTGATGCTGTTGGGAGTGGAAAAGGCGTAAAGTTCGAGCATCTCAGGTTCCTTTTGGTTTGATCTGGCGAAGTGGGCGGATGTTGAGGCCAGCAGCCGGTGAATAAGATCAACCAGGATCGCGATGCCCATGGCCGGGACGCTGTTCGACCGGTTGAATGCTCTGATCCCGACGGCGAATTCGGCGAACGAAAGCGCTTTGGCAGAGCAGACGATCCGGCTCATGACACTACCCTCCGTCAAGCCGCGCGGCGACGCGCGAGCGTCGCGAGCACCGCGACGATGTCGGCGGGTTCGAGGCGATTGCGGTAGTCAGTGTCAACGAATGCGAAGGCGATCACGCCATCGCTGTTGATGACAAAAGTGGCGGGGATGGGCAGTGCCCAACTGTTGTCACCGTTCATCTCGGGCAGACCATGGCCAAACCGCCTGTAAATCAGGCGCAGCTCTTCAGCGAGATCGAACGAGATGCCATAGGCCTTGGCGGCGCGGGACCCAGCATCGCTCAGCACCGGGAAGGCAAGTTCATTCTTCTCGGAGGTGGAAAGGCTTTGATCGGGTGTCTGCGGTGAGACTGCAATGAGGCTTGCGCCCAGCGCCGCAAAGTCCTGCGACCGCGCCTGCAAGGCGCGCAGCTGGAGGTTGCAATAGGGACACCAGCCACCGCGATAGAAGCTGAGCACTACTGGCCCGGCTTTCAATAGCTCGCCGAGATCGACCGGCTGGCCGTCAACGCCCGGAAGCCTGATGTCCGGCGCAAAGTCGCCAGCCTTGGCTGCCCCGGCGATGATCGCCGAAGCTGCAAGGTTGGCATCGGCACGGCCCATCGCTTCGCGGATTTCAGGAGGCACTTTGCCCATGAATTCGGCGCGAAAGGCTTCGAGTTGAGCTTTGAGAGACATTGTCGGTTCCTATCGGAAAGGGGGATCAGGCGGTGAAGTAGGGGTAGTCGGTGTACCCATCCGCGCCGCCGCTATAGATGCGGTCGGCATTGAGCGGATTGAGCGGAAGATTGTCGGCTAGGCGGCGCGGCAGATCGGGGTTCGAAATGAACGGCCGGCCGAAGGAGGCGGCATCGATCAGTCCGGCCTTGATTGCCGCTCGGGCCCGGTCCCCGGTATAGGAGCCATTGCCAATGTAAGGTCCGCCGAACGCACGGCGCAGGATAACCGGATCGATCAGCCGGTCGGCGGGGTCGCCGCGCGGGTTGCTGGGCTCGACCACATGGAGATAGGCGAGACCGCGCTTGCCAAGTTCTCCCGCGACATAACCGAACAACGCTGCAGGATCGCTTTCGCTCATACCGTGGATGGTGAGCGAAGGCGAAAGACGGATGCCGACCCGGTCCGCGCCCCAGACTTTGGTAACGGCGTCGGTTACTTCGAGCGTCAGTCGGGCACGGTTATCGATCCCGCCGCCATAGCGGTCGGTCCGTTTGTTGGTGCCATCGCGCAGGAACTGGTCGAGCAGATAGGCGTTGGCGCTGTGAACTTCGACGCCGTCAAACCCGGCGGACTTCGCGTTTTCAGCCGCCGCCGCATAATCGGCGATGATGCCAGGAATTTCATCGGTTTCAAGCGCGCGGGGCGTCACGAAATCCTGTGGGCCGTCATAGGTAAAAGCGTGGCCTTCAAACCCTATGGCTGAAGGTGCCACCGGCAGCTTGCCTCCCGGCTGCAGCGAGGGATGCGACACCCGGCCGACATGCCAGAGTTGTAGCACCATGAGGCCACCCGCGTCATGCACGGCCCTGGTCACCAGCCGCCAGCCTTCGACCTGCGCATGTGAATATATGCCAGGTGCGCCAGCATAGCCTTTTCCCTGCGGTGAGATATGCGTCGCCTCGGAAACGATCAGGCCGGCACTGGCGCGCTGCTTGTAGTACTCGGCTTGCAACGCGTGAACGGCGTCATCGCTGTTGGCACGGGTGCGGGTCAGCGGAGCCATCACAATGCGGTTGGCGGCTTCGATCGCGCCATAGCGGACCGGCTGAAACAAAGGGTCGGACAAGAGGTTCATGCGGTTTGCTCCTGAACTTGTTTGCTTTGCCAAGCGCGCCAGCCGCGTAGGTTGAGCGCGAGGAAGACGAGGTTGGAGAGAAGAATTGGCATGCTGGCGGCGAGCACCGCGAAGACCAGCCAGCTGATATTGGCGATTACGCCAAAGCCGAAGCCGATCCGCCGACCATTGCCGAGATTGTAGATCATCGCCACGGCCATCAGCGAAGCGAGCCAGTCGATGCCGTAGAACTGTAGAAGCATGTGGTCCGTCATGTTCTGGGCCTTTCGTCAGGCTGGTGTCGCCGTGAATGGGGAGGGTCTGGCCGAGGGGAGAAGCCAGACCCCGGGAGAAACGATCAGGTGGCTGCCGCCAGATCGAGCTTGGGCGCGGCTGGAAAGTCCACCGGCACCTTCGTTGTGGCGTGCAGATAATTGGTGATGATCTTGTCCCCGATGGTGACGATCGCATCGACCAGATTTTCCTTGGTCCAGCCAGCGGCGAAGAAGGCCGCGATGGCAGCGGGATTGATATGGCCGCGGTTGCTCGCCACCGAGTGGGTGAAGCGGGCCAGCGCATCGAGCTTGGCGTCGAAGGTCGCAGTGCCGCGGCGGATCTCGATGATCTGAGCGTCGCTGAAGCCATTCATCTTGCCGATCGCGGTGTGGGCGGCGAGGCAGTATTCGCATTCGTTGACCTGGCTGACGACAAGGTTGACAATTTCGCGGGCCTTGGCACCGAGCGAGCTCTTGGCCGACTGCAGCGCAAGATAGGTCCCGAGCGCGTTTTCGGAGTTGGCGAGCGTCGCATAGAGGTTGGGGACGAAGCCAAGTTGGCCGGCAAGTGCACCGAACAGGGCCTGGTTCGCGGGGCTGACATCAGCTTTGGTGGGGACAGTGAAAGAGGTCATCTGAGGGGTTCCTTTGCAATTGGGCGAAAGGGCCGTCCCCCTTCGGTGAAGCAGTAAATGAACCATTCCCTTGGAGATTGTCAGGTGCTATGAAGCGATAGTTATCATTCCTCAGAGGAATGCATTGTGGATCGTTTACATGCGATGGAGGTGTTCGTCCGGGTCGTCGAAGGCGGCTCGCTGACCGCAGCCGCCAAAGCCTTGAATGTCGGTCAGCCCGCTGTTTCCAAGGTGGTCGCGGCGCTGGAGGATCAACTCGGGGTCGTGCTGCTCCTGCGAACCGCGCGGCGAATGACGCCGACCGATGCCGGTCGCCACTTCTACGAAAGGGCACGGCTGATTCTCGATGAAGCCGACGAAGCCTGGGGCGCAGCGCGCGGCGAAGGCGCTGCCTTATCGGGCCGGCTCCGCGTTTACGCGCCTGTCACCTTTGCCCGGCTCAACATGGTTCCACACATCGGGGAATTCATGGCCGAACATCGCAACCTCAGGGTCGATCTTGTGCTCGATGACCGCAGTGTCGACTTGATTGAGGAGAACATCGATGTTGCTCTACGGATGGGCACGCTGGCTGACTCGGCTTTGACAGCCCGAAAGATCGGCAGCGCGGACCGAATGGCAGTTGCTAGTCCCGCCTACCGGGAACGCTGCGGCACACCACTGGTGCCTGCCGATCTCGCAGGCCATGAAGCGGTGATTTATGCTCAGGAGGGACAGGCGGACGAATGGCGTTTCCGCCGGGGCACGTCAGAAGTCTCCGTCCGCCTCAATAGCCGCTTGACCGTAACCGCGGCCGAAGGGCTGCGCGAAGCGGTGCTGGCCGGCTGCGGTATCGGTATCGTTTCACGCTGGATGATGGGCCGCGAAATTGCCGCTGGTACAATCCTGCCGCTGCTCCCTAATTGGCAACTCCCGTCAATAGATCTGTGGGCGGTCTTTCCCGCTGGCCGGATGGCAAGCACTCGGGCGCGGACCTTTACGGATTGGTTTGCTAATAAAATTCGATAACATGTGTTTTGGAGGACCTACCCCGACACTCAGGTGCTTCATATCGATGCCTTCACTGGCGAGCTTTTTGACTGCTGCTTCAGCGCCTTGGTGATGATGGATTTTTGCTCGATCATGTGTTTTCCTTTAAGGGCATGGCGGCTGACGACAGGGGCAGCGCGCGGAAGGGCACGCAGGGCTACGTACCTCAGCAGCACAGGAACGCGTGCATACTGGCTTGCACAACTACCAACGCGGTCAATTGGTTCCACCGCCAGCCTTTGTGGCGCGTTGTTCGGCATCGTAGCGTTTGCGCAGTTCGGCCATGTCCGGGGGTGGCGTCGGCAGCGCCAGCTCCATGTTTTCGAACGTTTCGGTCATGATCTCGCTGATCACCAGATCGCGATACCACTTGCGGTTTGACGGGACGATGTACCAAGGCGCGGTCGCGGTGCTGGTATTGGTGATGGCGTCCTCATAGGCGGCCAAATTGTCATCCCACTTGGCGCGCTGTTCGAAATCGTCGAGCCCGATCTTCCAGACCTTCAATGGATCGTCCAAGCGCGCTTTGAAGCGGGCCAACTGCTCGTCCTTTGAAATGTGCAAAAAGAGTTTGACGACTGTCGTTCCGGCGCTCGCCAACATCCGCTCGAAATCGTTGATCTCGTCGAAGCGCCTTTTGCAGGTCGCCTTATCGATGATTTTGTCCACCCGCTCGACGACGACGGCTTCATAGTGAGACCGGTTGAACAAGGCGACGATGCCCGCTTCCGGCACCGCTAGATGATGCCGCCAGAGAAAATCATGGGCTCGTTCGAGCGGCGTGGGTTGCTTGAATGAAGTCACTCGGCAGCCCATCTGATTGATGGCACTGAAGACGTGATTGATCACGCCGTCCTTGCCGGCGCTATCCATGCCCTGCAAGCATACCAGCACAGCTCGTTTGTGCTCCGCATAGAGCATCGTTTGAAGTTCCTGCATACGGCTGCGGCATTCATCGATCCGCTTGGCAACCGCATCCTTACCGTCAAACTCGCCATTGTCGTCCGGATCAATTTTAGACAGATCGAGTTTTTTGCCCGAACTGACGCCAAAGCGCGTGCGATAGTCCGACTTAGCGTTCGTCATAGCTGCATCACCTTTAGTCGCGCCGCATTGGCAATTACGCTGACGCAGGACAGCGCCATGGCCGCAGTAGCAATGATCGGGGACAACAGGATACCGAAAAACGGATACAGGGCACCGGCCGCGATCGGCACCCTGACGGCGTTGTAAATGAACGCGAAGAACAGGTTTTGACGAGTATTTGCCATCGGGGCTTGCGAAAGCAGCCTCGCGCGCACGATGCCGGTGAGGTCGCCTTTGACCAAAGTAACGTCGGCACTTTCCATCGCCACATCGGTGGCGGTTCCCATTTCGATACCGACGTCGGCGGCAGCGAGCGCGGGCGCGTCGTTTACGCCGTCACCGCCACCGATGTGGGTATGCGGATGGCCGGTGTTGAAATGATCGGCGGCGACCCAATCGAGCTTGGTGTGCAGGTCGGCCTCCATGCGGGCCATCAGATCGCGCACGAACGGCTTGAGGTCGGGCATCCGGCTGGCGTCTGAGGTGCGCGCGTGGATGACGACGCTGCAAAGTTGAAGTGGCAGACCGCTGCATCCGCTTCCACAGGAGACATCGGGAGGCAGCGGAATTCGCTGGCCCGATGCGCAGTCACGCCCGCGCTCTGTTGGCAATGTCCGCTTCAGATCCCGGAGTGCGCGAACAGGGTTCTTCGGCTTAGGGCCAAGAGCTGTCGGAAACGGCAGCGATTTTTCTAGCCAGCGACGACAGCTTCGACCAGCTCCGGACATTGACGGCTGTGGCACTTGGAAAATAAAATCGAGTACCCCAAAAAGTGCTGTTGCCAATTTTTTCAAGCGCCGTGGCTCACCACAACGACCTATGTTGCTGGGCACATTTTTTACAAACCCACTTCCACCCATTGAAGTCCCGATGGCATGCACCCAGTTCTTGTTGCACGGGCCGGGCTCCTCTGGCGACCATCGGGGTCGTGATGTCGGACCGCATCGAGAACGCTCGATGCCAGGGGCCGCGTGCCTTTAGCCCCAGGGATCGAGACGTACTCCTTAACCAGAGGCGGCTCGTGGAGTTCCTGTACGTTGAATTGCTGAGCAAGCCGGCTTGGATGTGGCTCGGGTTCCTTAGCATCGTCGGCGTCCTTTTAGCGCTTGACCTTGGTATCCTACATCGCACGCAGCGTGAGATCGGCGTTAGTGAAAGCTTATTTCTTTCAGCCGCTTACATGGCCCTCGGCGTTGGCTTCGGCGGGCTGGTCTGGTGGCAACTCGGCAATACAGCTGGCATCGAGTATCTGACCGGGTTCGTGGTCGAAAAGAGCCTCGCGCTCGACAACGTGTTCGTCATTGCGTTGATCTTCGGCTACTTTGCCATTCCTAAACATTACCAGCATCGGGTGCTGTTTTGGGGCATCCTCGGCGTCATCGTGCTGCGCGCGATCATGATCGGCATCGGAGCGACCCTGGTCTCCGAGTATTCTTGGGTTCTCTATGTCTTCGCCGTCTTCTTGATCCTGACAGGGGTCAAAATGCTGTGGCTCGGCGATAAAAAAACCGACCTCTCGGAAAACGCACTCCTCAAGTTTCTCCGCCGACGCTTCCGCGTCACTGACGAGCTTCACGGCGAACGCTTTGTCGTGAAATTGGTGGATCCGAAAACCGGTCGATTGGCAAACTTTATGACGCCGCTAGCGCTTGCTCTCATTCTGATCGAAGTTGCCGATCTCATCTTCGCGGTCGACTCAGTGCCGGCAATCTTTGCGATCACGACCGATCCCTATATCGTCTTTACATCCAACATCTTCGCAATCCTCGGATTGCGCGCGCTCTACTTTGCGCTCGACGCTATCCTAGATCGCTTCGCCTATCTCAAACAAGCGCTGGCCGTACTTCTGATTTTTATCGGTTCAAAGATTTTCATCGCCGATCTACTCGGCCTCGAAAAGTTCCCGGCGGCTTGGTCTCTGGGCGTGACCTTCGTGATCCTCGCCACTGGCATCGTCTATTCGCTTTGGCGGACGCGCGCACCACTCAACGACAACCTGAAAGGAGGCTCGTAATGCCTTTGCTCCTCTGTCCCAACGACGATGGCCCGATGCAAACCGTGCAACGATCGGGCGTCGAGTTCGTCATTTGCCCGACCTACCGCGATGCCTGGCTCGATCGTGGCAAACTCGAAAAAATGCTGGCAACGGCACGCCAGGACATGGCGGGGGGACCGCCGACCGACCCCCACCGCCGCAGTAGTCCGATTTCCTCCAGCGGTCTCAGTTACGTCCGCAGGCGCGGAGCGATTGGGAAGATCGCGACGACGATTACCACCGCAAGAAAAAGCGCTCGAGCGTCTTGGATTTCTTCGATTGAGCCAACGGCTGCGGCGGCCACATTGCAATCAAACAGCTAAGGAACTTCCATGCCCTATCGCAGCTCACTCGGTCGCATCTCGAAGCAAACGTGGGACGACTTCAACCACGAGATCAAGCAAGCACAACACGAGCATCTGTTGGAGGGTATTGTCGCGGGGTGTGCGCTCGTCGCCTACGCGGACGGGTGGGTTACGGATGAGGAGCATGACCGCATGGTCAATCTGATACGCGGCTTTGAGCCCATCGCCGTGTTCGGTCTCGACGATGTCATGGCAACATTCGAAACAATGACGTCGTGGTTTGCCTCTGACCAGACCAGCGGCGAAGCCGCAGCGCTCGAAGCCGTGGCGCGAGTGAAGGGCAGTGCAAAGTACTCTGCTTTGCTCATCAAAACGTGCTGTGCGATCGCCGCAGCGGATGGCGGTTTCGACGCGGAGGAGCGCCACGCCATCACGAGAATTTGTCAGCGTCTTGGGTTGGATCCAGCGACGTTTGACATGTCGGATGCGCCGTGAAGGCGCATCCACCTGGAAAATCCGGCAAATACCGCGACTGTCCGAACAACGCCGAAACACCAGCCTGTCAATACGTTGCACGCAAAGGAGGTCACAATGGGAATCATACTTTGGCCGTTAGCACTGCTGATTTTTCTATTCTGGTCGCTCGCGGCCTGGATCATCTTTGGGTTATCGGAATGGACAGCAAGCTTTGTTGCAGCCGCGCTCGGAGACATTCTCACAGCTGAGCTTGGGCCGTGGGCCGCTTGGTTGATGAACAGCCTCGGCGCGATCATTAAGTTTGGCGTCGTAGCGGTGTGGGCTATTGTCAGTCTTGGTATTTTAGGTGCCCCGTTGTGGCTTCGCCGGCAACGACATGCGGGCAAAATTCCTGATGCCTACACCACGGGTTACCCGATCCGCAGCAGGCCGCGCGACACTCGGATGTCTGACGAGCGCTTTGCCGACGACGGTTTTGACGAAGAGCCGCGCCGCCGGGGGAATGACAATAGATCGTGGCGTGATCGTGAGGCGTGGCAGCAGCGCGCACAGGAGAGCTACGGGGAGATTGCCTTCTTACGCGATGCACTTGGAGCAAAGATGGGTGAGTACCGTCGCAAAAAGCGGAAAAAACGTGAAGATGATGACGATGACGATTGAGTTAGCTCGCTCTTCGGGCCTCCGACACGGTGGCGCTATGTACAATCGGGTTGGTACATCTTTCGCGGTTCTGCTGTTTATGGGCCTTTGTTCCTTGCAGTCCGCACATGCGGCGCGGCTCTGCAAAGACGGATATGTCACCTATACTGGAAGCGCGCCGGGTGTTTCCCGATCTGCTGCCGAGGCGAAGACAATTCGGACCTGGCGCCGTGCTGCAAAGGTGCACTTCAAAAATGGCACGCCGCAAATAAGAACCTTTTGCTTACAGAACACGGAACTTGGTACGTGGCGATGTTTCGTCAGAGCCGGTCGCTGCGCTTCCGCTTAGGCACGTCGAAGCAATTGCAGCGCCATCAGGAGCGTGAACTGCAAATTAACCGCAAGTGCAAGGATCGTCCGCTTCCAGCGAGCTACGGAAAACCGCAGAACAAACTGGGACTGGAAGCTTCGGGTCACTACCGTCTCGAAGTGGCATACCGCCGAATGTCGGCTTACCCTTCAGAACCGGACTTGTGATCACGAAATTCGCCAGCCCGGTTGTCGATGTCTATTGGGTGGTGCTGTCAATTCTATCCGAGCTTGTCCGGCGCCCGTGCCCAAGGCAATTCCGGCTGGGCCGAGCGTGGCACCGGGTTCACCGCCGTCAAGGCGTGGCCTGGAGGCGTTGGAGCCTGTGTGACGACCTAAGCGACGGGCAGCTTGAAAATCTCGGCCATCATGGCGCTCTCATGCCCGACCCAGGTGTGGCCGCCCTGCTCGCCGCCGATTGCAAAAGCGGGATAAGGGCGAACGCAATCTGACCGAGCAATCCAATGAGCCCTGCCGTCGATGAGAACTCGGCAGCGTATTGAGTCAGTGATCGCCCAAACCCGAGTATGGCAATGGCCGGCTCGGCAATCATCAAAAACAGGAAAGCCAAGGCCCCCATGCGAAGCCGGGGCAGCCACTCGTTTGGAATGCCGAACCAGTGCACGACTTGACGGCAAACAAGCCAGGAGACACCTAGCACAATCGGCACTTCAATAAGGACCGCCATGAGTGTGCCAAGGCGCGGCACCACAACCGTCACTCGGAGGGCTCCCAGTGCAAAAGCGGCCGCAAAGACCACCGCAAAATAGACAGCTGCGCTCGCGAGTACTTTCACCGTGTTCCATCCCTGCTTCTGATGTCGTTGGAGTGGAGCATTATGGCCCGGAAGGCCGGTCAACGCGTTCGAGAAACTTCACGATCTCGGCCATCACCTCGTCGTTGTGCCCGACCCACGTGTGGCCGCCCTGCTCGAAGCCGACGAACCTTGCTCCCGGTATTCGACTGGCTGCGTACTGCGCACTCGCGTAGGTGCCGTAGCCGTCGTCGCGTGCACTGAAAATCAGCGTTGGTGCGGTAATGATTGTGAGCGACGCTGGCGCCAAGTACTTGCTGGCGGCTGTATCACTGCGCAATCCTGCCGCGCGCGTAGAAACCGGCAGGATGTTGTCGAGCATCGCGTCGACCCGGGCACGCTCGGCGGGGCTCGCCGACGCCAGAAGTTCAGGCGGTGTTGCGAGCACCGTCCGGATCAGTTGTTTGCGGGCGACGTGGCGGGCAATCCAGAATAGAAAATCTGAGCCGAGCGCCGCCATCATCGTGGTTTCGATCCATGCTGGTAATGGTGGCGCGGAGCTGGCGATATCCGGCGGCTTGTACGTGAGCGGCACGAGCAGGATCAGCGCGTTTACGCGATCCGAGTGGCGGATAGCCATCTGCACGGCTGATGGCGCGCCGGCCGACCCGCCGAGCACTGCGGCCGTTTTGATGCCGAGGGCATCGAGCAGGCAGACATGCGCATCGGCCTGCGTCTCAGCAGAGGCGTCAACCGGCAGCGGCGTCCGCAGATAGCCGAAACGCGACATCGCGATGATGCGGATATTCTGGCTGGCCAAGCCGCCCGCAAACGCCATGCCCTGATCAAACCCGCCGCCACTCCCGTGCACGGATAGCAGCGGCACACCAGAACCGGCTTCCTGATACTCGATGGAGCCGCATGGCGTCTCCAAGACCGCGCTTCCATGCGAGACCCGTGAACGTGCTCGCTGCATGTCCGTCTCGAAGCGCCACCAGATCGCGAGTGCAGCGACAGTCAATACAAGAAGCGCAATGCCAATCACCATCTGCCTTTTCCGCCAAGGTCGGGCCGTCATGGCAGGCCTCGTGCCTTCGGAACTGCGAATCGATCGTTGCGGACCAGAAACCTGCCATCGATACGGATGGGGATCGGAGCGCCGGAAAACGGGTGTCCCGCAGTTCCCGGAGCCTGCGCATGGATGTGGAGATGTGGTTCGCTGCTGTTGCCGGAGTTGCCGACTTCAGCAACCGGTGCACCTATCGCCAGCACCTGACCGACGTGCACACGCAGCGAACCCTTGCGGAAATGACCGAGGACGATGTGGTTGGCGCCGCAGCGTAGAAACACGTGGTTGCCTGCAAGGTTCACGCTGTCCGCGTGCGGGACAACATTGTCCGGCAAGCCGTCGATCGCGACCACAACCTTGCCGGCGCACGGAGCGACGATTGGTTTGCCGAAGATCAAGTAGCGACCTGGTTCTGACGGCATCATGCTGTCGGCGCGCAATCCCCAGCCATCAATCGCGACCAAATCGACGCCGTAGGCCTGGCCAAGCCACGGGCGGTGCGCGAGGACAGAAGCGTCGAGCACCTCGTAGTGTGCATTGATTGCCAATGCAGCGCCGCCATTTGCAACGAAGTATCTTCCCGGCCCCAGCGGCGAAGCGAGGTCAATGATCTGGCCAGCAGGAGGGCTCCGACCGGCGACCGCAATACGCGCTGTATTGGCTGCGTACAGGCCGAACGCTGCGACACCTGCGAGCCCCAGCCATCCCCAGAAACCATTCGGAAATAGTAAATGGCGCCGCCGCCGGGAGACGTCCGCCAGGATGATGACCGCCAGAAGAACGCCTATGGCCCACGGCGTCCACCAGGGTGGAATGAGCCAGAGGCCGGTGAGGCCAATCGCGAAAAGTCCGGCGCCGGTTGTCAGCGCCTGGATCCAGAAGCCCGCGGCGCTGCGAGGGGTCGCAACTGCGAGCCAAACGACGAGCGCAATCGGCACAAGGCTCTGCAACAAATAGAGTGTCAGCATGACTGTTGACTCGTGGCATCATCGCCGCGCCCAAGCCCGGGGCCGCTGCCGGTGCGAAACAGCAGCACCACTGCGACCACAACGAAAAAAGTCGTCACCAGGGCATAGGTCTCGCCTGTTGTGGCCAGTGGGAGGAGGAGAATGCCGGCCCAAGCATTGACCGACGTGTGCAGGACGATGACGGGCAAAACGCTGCGCTTCGTGTGCTCGAATAACCATCCGAACACGACCGAACTGGCGACAATGTTGATCATAAAGAGTGCGATTGGAATCTGCGATTGCGCGGTACCGGCCAGGAAGAACAGCGGCAGATGCCACAATCCCCACAACACGCCGACGATGAGCGCCGCGGCGCGCCAATTCAATCTGGCGGTCAGCGCGGGCATGGCGTAACCGCGCCAACCGAATTCCTCACCCAGCGGCCCGCCGATCAGCAGCACAAGCGCAAAGTTGGCAATAACGAGAGGGATTTTATCGGCGGCAGGCAGCGTTGGAATAGCGCCACCCAGTTCAGCATGCAACACGAGCGCACACACCATCGCCACCGGCGGTCCTGCGAAAGCCAACGCATACCAACGCCAGTTCATCCGCCACTTCCAGCAGCGCGCAAGCCACCCGCGAAATCCCGCTCCCGTGCTGAAAAGCGCCACAACAGCAACGCCAGCAAGACTCGGCCCGAAGCCTGCGGCCACCAAGAGAGCCGTACCCAGAGCTTCGGAATATGCCTTTGCCGAAATAGCTGCAAAACCGAGCCCCCAAGACCACGCGAATGCGATAGCAAAGAACGTCAAAATGGCAGGCGTCGACTGGGCGCGTTCTTGCAGCGACGGACCACCTTCAAGAGTTTGGTAACGGATGGTTCGCGCCGTCGCTTGCGTGCTCATTGCGCTGCCGATCCAGGTTTCAGCGAGGATGCATCGGCGCGACGCCGAGCCTGCAGCATCTCGAAAGTCAGGACGCTCACCAGAACGATGCCTCCGATTGGCATCGCAAGGTCCTCCGGTATGCCGAGCTGCAATGCGGCTGCGAGGCCGATGAGTGACCACAGAAAAGGGATGACCGAAAGCCACACAACCCAACGGCCGCGCGCAAGCAACAGAATGCCGATTGTGAAGATCGTGGTCGGGCACGGCGCGACGCCGAACATCGGTCCCGCCATCAGACCATGCCCAGCCCATATCCCGAGAATGGGGTAGATCAGCATCGCGTAGATGATGAAGGCAGCACCGGAAATGGATCGCAAATTCCGACCCATATGGAATGAGATGTTTTGTGCCGCGACAGCGCTCGCGACAAGCAGCAAGGCTTGCAGTAAGAAGAAAGCCGCAAAGACTTGTGCAGCGGGATTGATCGATGAAAAGAACAGAAAATGATAGCCGATCCCGTTCCACGCCCACATGAACGCGAGGATTGACAGGATCACCCGATTTGCAAGTGGTGACTCGAGCCAAAGCGCTGCGATAGCGACGAACCCCAGACCATAAGCAACGATTTGGGCTGGCCAAATCGCTGCATTGTAAACGACGAAGACGCCGAGAAACTGCTCGATCGTGAATGGCGCGTTCATCGCGGGTTTGCCATTGGCGACGCGAGACTATTCTCCCATAGCATCTGTATTGCAGACCGAGAAACCCTGACGACCTCTGAGTTTGTATCGAACCGCATGGTTGCCCTGGTTTCAGAATCATACGTCGGCCAACCGCAGTTGCCCGTCGCAGCAAACGCCACCCAAGCGGCGTGCATGATGTCCGCGAGCTGTTGGGGCGGTGCGCTTCCCAGCAAGGGTTCCGTCGCATTGGAAAACGTATCGAATACGAAGGGCACTTCAAGCGAATGGCAAGCGCCGAGCCGCCCGTTGTACATGGGCGATGGCCACGCGAACTCGTACATGTGCGTCGATGAGGTCGTTGCGATCTTTGCGTGAGCGTCGGCAAGTCGGAGAACGGGGACGCGGACATACCAGTCGCCCTGGATTGCCGCGAGCAAGTCACCGGGGCTGGCATCGGGATGCGCTGCCCGATAGGCGGCTAGTGTCGCGTTTACCGGCAGGCCATAAGCAACAACGGCCGCGGCCAGAATCTCAGTCGTGATTTGCTCGATGGCGTTGCCCGGTACCAGGAAGAACCTCCACTCATCCGTGGTGGAACCCACCATAAGGTCGATATCCGCACTGGCCCCACCCGCAATCAGATCGATTGGCTGCGCGGGGATGACGGTGCCGTCGACCACCGGCTGCCAAAGCATCTGGCTGACCACCATCTCACGCCCCCAACGCTCCATGTCAGGATGCGTGGCGAGCTCAGTCTTCAACACGACCTGGGCCTTAAACAGGCGTTCGACGGGGACGGCAGCTATTGCCTCTCTGGTCGCCGCGACACCAAGCGTCTCGGCAACGCGCCGACCGACGCGCAGCGCCGTCTCGGCTGAGATGACCTGATGCGCGCCACCGCTCTGCGCGATTGCGCGGCGAAAAAGTCCCTTGGCTCGCGGCATGGATAGCAACATGCCGACACTCATGCCGCCGGCAGACTCGCCAAAAATGGTGACGTTGCCAGGATCGCCGCCAAACGCTGCGATATTCTGCTGGACCCATTCGAGGGCGGCGACTTGGTCGAGCAAGCCGAGGTTGGCGATGCCATCATCGAGGGAGAGAAAGCCCTCGGCGCCAACGCGATAGTTCATGGTCACGCATACGATTCCATCGCGAGCAAATTGGCGGCCGTCATAGGCGGCCATTGCCGCCGTTCCTTTTTCGAAGGCGCCACCAGGAATCCAAACCATCACAGGTTGCTTGGCCGAACCGAGAGAACTTGACCAAACATTGAGGGTCAAGCAGTCCTCGCCGGTACCAACTAGCTCCGGGAGCAGAACGTCCCACGGCGGTGGATAGGGCAACTGCGGACACTTTGGGCCATAGGTAAGCGCGTCCCTTAAGCCACTCCAGTGCGCCACCGGTTGTGGCGGTCGCAGTCGATTGACGCCAAACGGCGCCGCCGCGTAGGTGATGCCCTTGAACACATGTACGCCGTCGCAAAGACGGCCTTGCACCTTGCCTTGTTGGGTCTTAACGGTGGCACTCACGTATGTTGCCCCTTCAAGGAGTGCTCAACATCTAACTTTTTTGGGTCGAGAGCTGGTTAGAATTCTGCAGCTCGCGCAGGAGCCTGATGGCCAATCCGCTCGGGAAATCGCAATTTCTTGGCGAATGCCGACAAGCTCGCACTGTATAAATTTTGTTTGACGTCACTCTCTTTCAAAACCAACGCCGCAATCGGCACTTGTCCCGAAATCCTTTCCAGCTCACGCAAACTTTGTTCCGCTCCAGAGCCACCATGAGCCAGAAGGAAGGCGACGCGCGGCAACAACGCGCGCTGCTGCTGCAGGAAGGCTCGCAATGGCGTAGAGGCATTTGACACCCAAATGGGACCGGCAATCACCACAGTATCGTAATGCGAGAGCACGTGCAGCAGCGGTTCGATTTCAGGCAAATTTCCGCGCCAACTCTCATAGCAACCACGAATAAAGCCCCACCGCCCATTCCAGCTGCGCTGACAACGAAGCTCCTCCACGTCAGCGCCAAGATCGGCAGCCAGTGATTTGACGAGAGCACGCGTAGTGCCAGTCCTTGAATAGAATACGATCAACGTTGCCATGGGACGTGTCCTTATATCTAATTGGGCCTAGTGATTACGCAGCGACAACGCGTGCGCCTCGACCGTGAATGGTACTTTCATGACAGCACCGCATCGACAGTCCTTCGCGCCGAGAACGGCAGCGCTGCGCCATAGCCAAAACGCATGACGATATCCGGTCGGCGGCCAGGCATGCCGATGAGGGCCGCTAGTTCCGGCCGCAACCGCGCCACCTCTACGGGCTGATTGATGAAGGCATGCTTTAAGCCGAGCGCCGTTGCGGCAAGGGCGAAGCGCTGACACGCACGCCCGGCCAGCACCCAGTGTTCAGGATTGTCGTGCTGCGCGACGAACACGGCTATGCCGGCCGATGACGCGATCTGGCGGGAGTATTTCTCATTCTCGCTGGTAGCTTTGAACGCGAGGTCAAACATGACCGACCCAAGCCACGCCGGAGCCACGGGATTGCCGCTCGCTGCACTGAACAAGCCGTCGCCCCTTTCCATGGCTTGGCGCGGATTAAAACGCAGCCACGACTTCAGTTCACGCACGAACGCTGCATCCGCCATCTGTGCGCTGTTTCCCGCCACGACAAGTTCGCGGACGCGGTCGATCTGCAGCCGGTCCGTTATCACTACTAGATCGACACCTGGAACCGCAGCCGCTGCCGTCAACTTCGCGAGATCGGCACTGTTAACGGCGTGGCCGTCATAGTCGCCACGCGTCGATTGTCGCTGCGGGATCGCATCAAAGAGCCAGGGTTCCGTTGGCACGCCAATTCCGTAGGCAAATATCACCGTGCCGTCGTTGGCGGGGCCGAAGCCTAACTCGCCCGGCTTGCCACCCATCCGGGCGGCTAGCGCTAGGTTTTCAGCGGCGCAGCCAAGGCTGGCGAAGAGATGATGATTGTCCGGATCCACCGCCTGGAGGCGTCGCGTCAGGTCCGGCAGGATATCAATGCCGCGATCGCTTAGTTTGAACCGCCACGGCTGTGTGTTGTGGCTGTTTGCCGCCAGCGTGGCATAACGGATGAATTCGCGAATTTCAGGTTTCTGCTTCAACGCCGCGCGCGTCGCCGCAACGGCGGCGTCGTAGTCAGACATCGAACCCATCTGCCGCAATGTCATAATAGTCGCGGCAGCGCCTGAAAGCGCCAAAGCGCCGCCTCCTACTATGAGTTGCCGTCTGTCCACCACCTCGCACCGCCACTCTTTCGCATCAGCCTGTCACATCCCACGAGATCTGACGATTGCACCGTGGCGACGATCATTCAGTCGTCTTGCCGTCGAAATGCTCGTCATCGGCATCGGCGTCAGCCTTGGTCGCCTGTACGGTCCCATCACTGTGCTCGGGCGGCGCATAGAGAGTATAGAGCCGGAGCGGCTTATCGCCCGTGTTAACGATGTTATGTCGGGCCCCCGCAGGCACGACGATGGCATCGTCACTCTTAATCTTCGAACGATGCCCGTCGATCCAGACCTCGCCCTTACCTTTTTCGACGCGGAAGAATTGATCACGGTCGCCGTGTGTTTCCTCGCCGATCTCCTCGCCCGGCTGGATGGCCATCAGCACGAGTTGCAAATTCTTACCCGTATACAGCACACGACGGAAATCAGAATTCGCCTCTGTCAGCTCTTCGATGTCGGCCACGAAACCCTTCTTGGCCTCCGTTTTTGATTTTCTGGTCGCAGCGACTTGCCGTACAACTTCGCTCATGATCGAGACCTCCACAAAAAAATTGTTCACCAGACCAGCCATAAGTTACCGGTGGCCGCAAATATCCAATTTGTCTGCTTAGCAAACTCGGCAAGAACGAGATCACGGCTACATGCGGTTGTTTGCATTCAACGCAGGTTTGCAGGTTTTGTTCCCCAAGATCGAGTAGACCGGGCACCAGCTGATCACTTCCGTCGCGTGCGGGATGAAGCCGACCCAGCGCCGGATCGTCTGATAGGCAGGCGCATAGAGGCCGACGGCGGCGGCGACGAGCGCGAGCCTGACGACAATGCGCAAGGCCCGATCAATGGTTCCAACATTTGTGGTCATGGCATTTTCCTTATGATTGGAGCGAAACGCGCAGATTTAAGCTTCGCAAGCGGATCGGATCGCTGCACGTCAGGCCTAAGAGAGGCCAGGCCATCGACGTCCGGCCCAACGTCCTCGCGCCATGGCTGTAAACGCTCCAGTGCTACCAGAACCCCAACGAGCACGGTCGCAACCGCAAGTGCTTTCGACCAAAACGGGACGTTCGCCAGCTGATCGATGCCCGGGCACCGTGTTCACCCAGATCGGTGCAGGTTACCGACATGCATGGTTCACGTTGGCCGGCGGCATCTTCGGGGCCACGGCCTTCGGTTATCTCGAGCCCAGATTGCGCCCCTTCCTGCTCAGCGGTGGTCCTGGCAAGGTTTGTCGAAGTTGATATCTTCACTCGCCCGCACACCAATGTAGGGGCGCCCGTCCGGCGTCGATTTGGGCGTTTGTGAGTATGTCAAACGTCCGTCGGGATCGCGGTAATAGACGACCGGTCCGCTTGGCTCGGGCTTGGCCCCCATCCCGACGATTGCAGCGGTCGGAGCGGCTAGCCCTGGCAATTGCAGTCGCCCAGTTTGCCCGGCCCACACTCCCGCAACCGCTGCGATCCCGAAGATCGTGGCGGCCTTCAAAGCCAGCTCTATCTGTTTCATTTGGTGGCCTTGACTGGCTGCGCGCGCAATCCGCGCGTCCTGATGCTTTGCGATGACTTGCGATACATCGGGAACCCGGCGCCCCGAGCCGGGTTATCCGGATACCACGCACGAACGGCGGGTAAATTCAGAGACCGCAATCGCTCGACTGCTTCGACAGGACCACTCGTCATTCGCCGATGACGCTTATCACGCCGACCGGCGTCAACAACGGAGCTTTGTCCGCGCTCGGCAGGTCTCACAGCGTCGGCCGGGCCCCGCTCGGCTGTCGAGCGTAGCCGCTTTTTTGTTTACCTCTGCTGTATGATTTTAGAATTGGAGACGCGGGTGACCTACTATTTCAGCAAGCAACTTCAGATGCCGTTCGATCAGGCCATCCAACATGTGACTGCAGCTTTGGCGACCAAAGGCTTTGGCGTCCTGACCACCATCGACGTGCAAGCCACAATGAAGAAAAAACTCGGCGTTGAATTCCGCCGCTATACCATTCTGGGCGCCTGCAACCCCGAGTTCGCACACGAAGCACTGAAGAACGAGGACAAAATCGGAACCATGCTGCCCTGCAATGTCGTCGTGCAGCAGATTAGCCAGGGCACGGTGGATGTTTCGGCCGTCGACCCCGTCGCATCAATGATGGCTGTCGAGAACCCTAAGTTGGCAACTATCGCTGGTGACGTGCGAGACGCTCTGAAACAAGTCGTTGCGGGTCTTTGAAGCGATGCGTGCCCAGACCGAGCAAGACAATCACCTTCACGATTTGCACAATCAAGAAATCGACGAACACGCCGTGACCGATCCTGTGTGCGGGATGACCGTTGATCCGCGCACAGCCGAGCACCGGCACACACATGACGGGCGGCCTTACTATTTCTGCTCAGGGAAATGCCATGAGAGGTTCATCGCTGATCCGGCGAAGTACCTCGCAACTGCGGACATCAACAGCAAACCGGCTGCCCCCGCAACGCCGGGGACAACCTACACGTGCCCGATGCATCCCGAGATCCGGCAAAACGGGCCCGGCTCGTGTCCCATTTGCGGCATGGCTCTCGAGCCAGAGACAATCTCATCGGACACCGGCACGAATCCAGAGCTGACCGATATGACGCGTCGGCTCTGGGTTGGCTTGACCCTCGCCTTGCCGGTGTTTGTGCTCGAGATGGGCGGGCATTTGACCGGTCTGCATCAGTGGATTGGACAGCAGACATCGAACTGGATTCAGTTCGTGCTCGCCACGCCGGTCGTGTTGTGGGCGGGGTGGCCGTTCTACGAGCGGGCGTGGACCTCTATCAAGACGATGAACCTCAACATGTTCACGCTGATTGCGATGGGGACGGGCGTCGCTTGGCTCTACAGCATTGTCGGAACGTTTTTGCCCGGTGCCTTTCCGGCCGCCATGCGTGGGCCAGATGGTTCGGTCGCGGTCTACTTTGAGGCTGCTGCCGTCATTACCGTACTCGTGATATTAGGACAGGTGCTGGAACTGAGGGCCCGCGAGCAGACGAGTGGCGCCATTCGCGCGCTCCTTGATCTGTCACCAAAGATGGCACGCCGAATCAACCCAGACGGCACGGACGAAGATGTCACGCTCGACCACGTCGTCGTGGGCGACAAGCTGCGCGTGCGTCCGGGCGAGCGGGTAGCCCTCGACGGCATAATTCTGGACGGCCGGAGTACAATCGACGAGTCGCTTGTGACGGGAGAATCCATGCCCGTGACCAAGAGTGCCGGCGACACGGTTATTGGCGGCACGATGAATCAATCGGGCGGCTTCATCATGCGCGCCGATAAGGTCGGCCGCGATACGGTGCTCGCTCAGATCGTGCAGATGGTGGCGCACGCGCAGCGCAGTCGCGCGCCCATTCAGAGGCTGGCGGACCAAGTGTCGGCTTGGTTCGTGCCGGCGGTCATTACTGCCGCAGCACTGGCATTCATCGTCTGGTCGGTCGTTGGGCCAGAGCCGCGCTTCACCTATGGCCTCATTGCGGCGGTTTCGGTTCTGATCATCGCCTGCCCTTGTGCGCTCGGTCTGGCTACGCCGATGTCGATCATGGTCGGAGTTGGACGCGGCGCGCAGTCGGGTGTCTTGATCAAGAGCGCAGAGGCGCTCGAACGCATGGAGAAGGTCGACACGCTCGTGGTGGATAAGACCGGAACGCTGACCGAGGGTCGGCCGAGCGTCGTCGCGATCAAGACTGAGGTTGGTATCGAGGAAGCCGAGTTGTTACGGTTGACCGCGAGCCTGGAATTGAGCAGCGAGCATCCGCTGGCGGCTGCCATCGTTCGTTCAGCCAATGACCGGGGACTGGCGCTTGCCCCGGTGGAGCATTTCAACTCCCCGGTCGGTAAAGGCGTCACCGGTTCCGTCGAAAGGCGCGAGCTGGTCATCGGCAATCAACGGATCATGACGGAAGCTGGAATCGAAACGGCAGGTTTGGCGTCGGCGGCCGACGACATGCGCAAGGACGGAGCGACCGCAATCTTCGTTGCCATAGACGGAAAGGCCGCTGGCATCATTGCGATTGCAGATCCAATCAAAGCCACGACGCCGTCGGCTATTGCGTCCCTGCAGGCTGCCGGCATTCGCGTGGTCATGCTGACGGGCGATAACGCCACGACGGCGAAGGCAGTGGCGGCCAAACTCGGGATCATGGACGTCGAGGCTGAAGTACTCCCTGAGGACAAGAGCAAAGTCGTCGAGCGGTTCCGTGCTCAAGGGCGTGTGGTTGCCATGGCCGGCGACGGCGTGAACGATGCGCCGGCTTTGGCTGCAGCCGATGTCGGTATCGCCATGGGTACCGGCACGGATGTCGCCATGGAAAGTGCTGGCGTGACGTTGCTAAAGGGCGATCTCAACGGCATCGTTCGGGCACGGCATCTGTCGGCCGCGACCATGTCCAACATCCGTCAGAACTTGTTCTTCGCCTTTTTTTACAATGCAGCTGGCATTCCGATTGCAGCCGGTGTGCTGTTTCCGGTATTTGGCGTTATGCTCTCGCCAATGTTCGCAGCGGCGGCGATGGCCCTCTCCTCGGTGAGCGTCATCGGCAATGCGCTGCGGCTCAATCGTGTCAAGCTATAGGCCGACGTTGACCCGGGCAGACCGTCTATATTCCGGCCAATGGCGGCAGGACCTACGTTGCTAGCGCCACCCGCATGGCGGAGCTGATCAACAGCATCATGGATTTGGCCCGCTGCCGGTTTGGCGACGGTCTGGCGCTCGACCGTGCCCCCGTCGATTTGGAACCGGTGCTTCGAGTAGTGATCGCCGAACTGGTTACGGCTAAGCCCGACCGCGTTGTGGAAGCGCACTTCGCGTTGCCGCGCGAAATCGATTGCGACCGTACGCGCGTCGTGCAGCTCGTTTCTAATATCATATATAATGCAATGACTTATGGTTCTCTTGACCGGCCTTTTCGCGTACACGCCGCCGATGGCCCCGACAGCTTGACACTCGGGGATGGTCCCACGCCGGACCAACACGGAGCACTTCCATGGCTACCATCGGATCAGTCACCAAACGCGACGACGGCCGCTACGAGGGCGAGCTGAGAACCCTCTCGGTCCGGGCCGAGATCGTACTCGTCCCGGTCGACGACAAGTCGACACCAACTCAGCCCGACTACCGCGTGATGAGCCCGAATGCCCAAGGCGGCATCGAAATCGGTGCCGCCTGGATCCGCACCGGGCAGATCTCAGGCAAGGAATACGTCGCGCTTTCGATTGCCGCCCCTGAGCTCGGGCCAAAGACGCTCTACGCCAATCTCGGCCGTGCGGCGGGTCAAACCGATCCTGACGTCTTCGCCTTGATTTGGAACCCGCAAGAGTGACGCCAAACGCCCTCGCGCTGGCTCGCTGGCGCGAGGGCACTTCGATGCCGGCTTCGCGATAGGACGAGCCCACGCGCTCGTTCCAAACGTTCGCCGTTCATAGTCGTCGGGTTAATCAAAAGCCTTGCAGCTGGTCGTTCTTCAGCGATCGATCGGATCGATCAGACAACGCTAAACTTGACGATTTTAGGCCACATCGGGGTGTTGCTTATTTGCCTATGGTTTGCTCGTGGCCCAGAATATACCAGTCCCAGCCAGCGTGTTTCTATCCCTGAAAGCGAGCCCGATAACACCACAATAACGCCAATGGTGATGATCGATTTTCTTACGCCATCGTTGACGTATTTTCGACCCTTCTTGATGCTTATGAGCCCAAATCCATCACCTCCTCAAAAGGAGTATGCGGGAAGTTTGAGGGGGGTAGTTTGGACATCGAGATAAAAGAACGACGTCAATGGGTCGTCGAAGCCCGCAATGACGGCCAGATCGAAGACGTCACTTGAACGCTCATAACGTCAGCGGTCCTAATTGATAATCAATATCAATGTCGTTTTGCGCCCCGTCTTGTAATAATTACAGCCCATCGCATCTCGATTCGCACTCAACCGAATTGGAGATGCGTTTCATGCCCGATAACGAAATCAAACCCAGGCTTGGCCGCGTCCGCGATAGCGCGGGATCACGGCTGCCATCACTCAGACAACAGGTGCTATCCACGGCTGGCAAGTCTGGCCTTCGCGCCCGGTGGTCGAAGGGCCACATCAAGCCCGGGCAGTTGAAGCGCGGCATGGGCACGGGTCTGCGAGCCGCCGCTGGCATGGTTGCGCCCGGCAGCCGCCGGGTGATCGTTAAAGCCCGCTACACACGGATTGTTCGCGGCGATCTCGGTGCCGCCCGCGCACACCTTAAGTACATCCAGCGCGATGGCGTCACACGGGAAGGTCAACGTGGTCAGCTCTATGACGCCAACCGCGGATCGGTCGACGGCAACACCTTCTTGGATCGGTCGATCGGCGACCCGCATCAGTTCCGCTTCATCGTATCGGCCGAAGACAGCGGTCGGCTCGCAGACCTCAAGCCCTTCGTGCGCGATCTGCTGGCTCAGATGGAGCGTGACCTCGACACGAAGCTTGATTGGGTGGCGGTCGATCATTTCAACACCGGCCATCCGCACACCCACATCGTCATTCGCGGCAAGGATGATCGCGGTCAGGACTTGGTCATGGCGCGCGACTACATTGGTCATGCCATTCGCGCCCGGGCTCAAGGCTTGATCACGCTCCAGCTTGGTCCCGAAAGCCAGCTCGAACGCATGCAAAAACTGCGGGCCGAAGTCGATCAGGAACGGCTCACAAGGCTCGACCGCGCGATACTGGCGCGCGCTGATGACGGCATTCTGGTCGTGTCCGCCTCACCAGAACGCGACCCGGCACAGCGCGCGTTGCGAATTGGCCGTCTCAAAACGCTCGAGCGACTTGGATTGGCCGAGGAACGCCAGACGGGCGTGTGGCAGCTCGACAAGGGTATGGAGCCAAAACTCCGCCAGCTCGGCGAGCGAGCCGACAAGTTCAAGATGATGCAGCGCGCGCTGAAAGATGCCGGCATCGACAGGGCTGCGTCCGCAATGGCGCTGTTTGAAAAAAAACCGCGCAAACACCCGCTGATCGGCAAAGTGGTCGGCGTTGGCATGGTCGACGAAATCACCGATCGCACCTGGGTTGTTGTCGATGCCGTCGACGGCCGCGTGCATTACGCCGAGCTCGGTCGTCTCAAACCGGACGCCGTCCCGGGGCGCGGCATGCTGGTTGCCTTAGCTGGCGACAACCTCACCGAAAAACCGAGCCCGGTGCCGACGCTGCATGTGCTCTCGCCCGTCGCCGTTGAACGGCTCACGAACTATGAAGGTCCAACCTGGCTCGACGAGGCGATTGTTTCAAAGTGGCGGCCGGACCCGGCCATGACGGGCATGGCGGCCGAGCTTCGGGTTGCGATTTCCGACCGCGGTGCTTGGCTGGCCGCGCGGCAGCTTGCGACCCGCGATCAGTCCGGCGAAATCGCGCCAACGCCGCAGATGATGGCAGCGTTGCGAACAGTCGAGCTGCAACGATTGGCCAAAGACCTGTCGAAACATCTCAATGCCGAGTTCATGCCATCGGCGGCCGGGTCCCGCATCAGCGGCGTCTACGATCGGGCCGTGCAAACACCTACCGGCAAATTCGCCGTCATTCGCAACCAGGATACGTTCACGCTCGCACCCTGGAAGCCCGCGCTCGAACCAATGCGGGGGCGCGTCGTAACCGGCGCAGTGACACCAAACCGGGTCACTTGGACGCTGGATCGTGGTCGCGCGCTGCCAACGCGAGGATGAATACGTGGCGCATCGATTGAGGTGGCTTCGGACGGCTGCGTTTCTCCTCGATCTGCTGATCACGACGCGCCGGGCGGACCTTGTTCACTCGGCCTTCGGCATCGGCGGAGGCTCGCCCTGGCGGCCAGAGGCGAGCCAAGCCTTCCGCTTGGGCAACCACGCCTGCCATTCGTCGCCGTGATACGGCCACAACCGCCGCTCGACGCACCATGTCGACGTGCTGACGGGCAGGAAGAACCGTTGGCGCTGCGCCTGGGTGAGGCAGCGAACTGCGCGGGCCTTAGCCGCCTTGATCAGAGCCTGATCGGTCGGAAACACCCGCCGCAGCCGCACCGTTTTGTCCGACGACCCGGTGGCAATTCGCTGCCCGTCCGGGCTCCACGCCACCGTCGACACTCGGCCGTCGTGCGTTGCCCGGGCGATCTCCTTGCCCGAGGCCGCCTCTACGATTCGCGCCGTTTTGTCGTCCGACCCGGTGGCAATTCGCTGCCCGTCCGGGCTCCACGCCACGGCGCTCACGGCGCTCAAGGCGCCGTCGTGCGTTACCCGGGCGATCTCCTTGGCTGAGGCCGCCTCGACGATCCGCGCCTCGCCTTTGTCGATGTCCCCCGACCCGGTGGCGATCAAACGCCCGTCCGGGCTCCACGCCACCGCCCACACT